>Ga0315904_10000293_pt1 | contig 81623 bp, 96 predicted proteins | sample LakEriMetagenome_6_FD_203529 | JGI IMG/M metagenome (GOLD analysis project Ga0315904, IMG submission 203529) | Freshwater fungal communities from buoy surface, Lake Erie, Ohio, United States - Buoy 12 MA120 | ecosystem: Environmental > Aquatic > Freshwater > Lake | place: USA: Lake Erie, Ohio...
CAAAACAAAATACACCCAGTAGCACAAGACTATGCTAGTATATTAGGTTTCCATAATTGTGATTTAATTAAATCTAGTTACAAATGGTATTTTGATAAATTTAATTATGTTTAAACTGAAATAAATACATTAAATATTTATTCATAAAGGTATCTCATGATAAAACTACGTTTACTATTAGAACAAACTGCTAAACATTATAATAGTATATCACAGTTTAAACGTGATTGGGAATCTATGGGAAATACGATTAGAATTAATCCTAGATATTCAGGGCCCGATGAATTGAATAATGGCGGAGATGTAGATGGAAGTCTATTAGGAATTATGATAGAATTATTCACCGAATACGGAAAACAAGGAGTTGAAATTACCGGTGGGAATGATGAAGCTCATATCGGAATGACTCGTACAAAAAACATACATGAAACTGGTAATGCTGTTGATTTAATTCCACCTAATAAAGGAGTCGACAGAGACTTAGATAACATACTAGAAAAATACAAAAACAAATATCCTGGATTTAATTATATCAATGAGTTCACGAATCCATCTCCTTATTCAACAGGAGGTCATTATCATTTGCAATACAAAGGACCAAAATTATCAACTACGGTAGAAGATATCCCAACACGGCCGGTAGAACAAATACCAATGAAACCTATTCCGGATACAATTACGCAGCCGGCTGATGCAACGCGGGTCAACATACTTAAGAGGACATTTCCTAAGCTCAATAAATTCAAATCTTAATATGTAAACTTACATATATATTATAAAAAGGACGATAATGATAAAGTTAAAACATATTTTAAACAACTTATCAGAAAATCTGCAAGTACTTAAAGAAATTGATATCAATAAGAATTTTGAAATAAGTTACGTCGTAAATCCGGATGTAAAAGAATTACAACGAGTCTTAATCAAAGCCGGATATTACATTGGCAAATATGGTGATAAAAAAGATGGCGTTGATGGTAAGTATGGACCAATGACTAAAGCAGCACATGTAGCATATAAAAACAAACTATCTTCAAAAAATTTCAATCAAAATAGAACTAAATTGTCACAACAATTTGTCGCAGATGTATCGAATTCTGATATATCAAAGGAATATAATTTTCATAAAATTCCATTAGGAAGTAACAATTATCGTTCAGCTCAAATACCAGTTACGGTAGGAGGTAAAGAATTACTAGGTACTATTATTGATGATTACGGAATAAAAACAATAATCAGATTAAATGGCGATGGTAGAGATTCAAGACATAAAAGTTCACATCCTTACACTAGCATTCAAAGTGAACAACAATTAGCTAATTCAAAAGGCGTGTCATTTTATAAATTGTCATCTACAAGAGATCAAGATCAAGTAAACAGTTTATTGGATTCTGGGAATGTATTAATACATTGTGCACATGGTGCGGATAGAACCGGTGGTAATGTAGGAGGATATCTTTACGCAAACGGTTGGGGAGATACAAAAAAGATATGGGATTATACTACTAAGTACAATGGTTGGAAAAATTTATTAAAGAATGGAACTTTTGATTCTAGTTATCTAAAACAAGCAATGAAGTTTGGAGTTAAGAGTATAGCACACGCAAAACAATTGGCTGGGTTGAAATAAGAATTTTAAAGGAAGTTAGAAATAGCTTCCTTTTTTACTGTGCGTATAAAACTATAGTATGTACGGAATGGATGGAAAATGAATAGATTGAATATTTATTCATAAAGGTATCTCATGATAAAGTTAAAACATATTATTCAAGAAGATTTTTTTTCTTTTGGTAGAAAAAAAGAAGATCAAAAAGCCAAAGAAAAAGCAATGTCAGAAATTGACAATTATTCTTTTCAAAGACTATTTTTTGAACCTGCAGCAGATAAGATGAATGATCCCGAAGCTATCAAAAAATTAGTTAAAATTAAACTCGTTGATGCAAAAAATTTCATGCCGACAGTTGCAACAGCGTTACCGCATCTATTTGAAATGAGTACTACAGCTGATAACGGTTCTATATTTGCAATGTTAAAATACAACAACAACATGCTTAAAGGAAGAATACCAGCAACGTTTTCTTTTATATTGGATAGAAACAATTCCAATCTCATGCACAATGATCAAAAGTGTAGAGAAGAGATGAAATCAATATTAAAAATTTATTCCGGAAAATAATAAATTTAATACATAATGTTTGTAATAGGAAGTTAGAAATAGCTTCCTTTTTTACTGACCGCAAACTAAGTAGTAGCCGTAGTATGTTACGGATACTGCAGACAACAACATGGTATGCAACGAAGAAGAAAGCATATGCACGTATAAGAGATATAAGTAAAGCACAAGCATATAAGTACGCATACGAGAACAAGTATACGTATCCCTTACTACCCAGGCGTTCCCGGTGTCAGAGTCTAGTATCACCCGCACCCCGAGTTTATTTTTAGATGTAATGTCATAAAAACTCTACTCTTATATTTAGATGATATTACGTTTTTAGTGTCTAGTAGCATCAGACAGGATTGGTTATATATCTTCCTGCCGGTCCTACTTATTCTTACGGGGCATAGTCTCTATATCCCTTTTGTTCTGGAGTCTGAACCTTAATACGGCCTCGATGTTCTTAAACGAACTCAATGGCGCGGATAAAGGACACCCTATTTTTAGACCAATATACGCTATTTTTAACAGAAATGCCTATTCTATTTTTAGAAGGAGTGGTTCTATTTTTAGTCCAAAGTGCGTCTATTTTTAGTCCTCGTATATATGCTATTCTACGTTTAGTTCGATCATGTATATATAGAGTGTAACCTGGAATCCTATTTTTAGTGCGTATAGTGCTGATCATGTATATATAGCGTGTATATATGTATTCTATTTTTAGAGCAATATCCGTTATTTTTAGATGCCACCGGCTATTTTTAGACCAATATGCGTCTATTTTTAGACGAAATCAGGCTATTTTTAGAAAAAACAGCCACTCTATTTTTAGTCCTATTTTTAGTCCATGGCGCACTTTTAGACCTATAGTGCGGTTTTAGTTCAGATCACTAGCTATTGAGAGTAAACTTTTTCCAGGTTTTGGTTGGATTCTGGATCGTTATTTCATATTATATAAGTGTAAATAAGTTGATAAGATGAATCGAAAAAATATTATCATATTAGCAATCGGAATTGCAATTGGTTACTTTGCATGCATGGTTAATATGATGTTAACAATTCGAATTGATTGATATTAATCGACGGGGTCCGGGATCGTAGCCTAAGTGCATGACCGGCGGATCGATTCGGTGGGATCACGACCACAGGATGCAATTGCGCTCCGAACACAGTTGATCCCACCCGACATTACAAAAGCACGACCAACGGGTTCTCTCTCTTATTTCCCAGGCGTGCCGCAATGGGAGTCAGGTTCTCTCTTATTCCTGGCTCCTTTTTTTTTCTTTATGGATCCTGCTAAATACATAAAAACTTTTTATGAAACTTTTTTGGTCAAATGCTTGGATCGCATTGAATTTTTACTTATCTTTATATTAATTAAAAAATAAGAGATATGTATAGTTTAAATTGTGATTATTACACAGCAGAGTTTCCGACGCTAGGAGACCTTATCGCTCACATCATGATTTCCGGAATGGATCCAAATTATGAAATTACCCGCAATGGCAAAGGCACGGGAGAAATGGCAATAGACTTTGTTGAATTTTAATTAAAAAAAGTTACCCAAAAAGGGTAACCCTTTTGAAAAATTTGGTTATAATATAAAATAAAAAGAGAGATGAAAAAAGAGAAAAAAGTTGTTTACGGAATTGAGATTACAAAGCCATGGAGTGCTGAAATGTATGCTCACAATGAAGAAGTTGCTGAAGTGGTACGATTTGAAGTTAAAGAGTTATTAGATGCGGCATTATGTAACTTCCTAGAAGGTTTTCATCAGACCGAAGATCCAATGACATTGCCATGGAATTTTGCATCCGCAGCTTTAGTTAATATCCAGACAGCCATAACATGTTACGGATTTGGATTTGGATATGATGTCGAACAAGTAATAGACCAAGTAAAGCAAGAATTAGAAACGGCTCCTTTATATCGTTTAAATGAGATGGTAGAAGAATTAGGGTTAGAGTTAGAGAAAGGTTTTGTTGGCTTTAGTTAGCCAGCAAACTTTTTTGAAACTTTTCTGTAAAAAGATTTGGATCGCATTGATTTTTTACTTATTTTTATATAAAATAAAAAGAGAGATATGACAAAAGCAGATTTAAAGAACAAGCAACGAGTGTGGGTTAATAACGGCACTGATCGAGTAATGTTGGGACGAGTAAAAATACTTCCTAACGGGTATACAACCTTAACGGATCCGAAAGGATTTACATTTTCATTAAGTGAGTTGGAATGGAAATGGCCACAAATTAATTTTGAAATTTATCAACCAATTTAATATTTAGAGCAATGAGTTTAATAGCAAGACTAATAGACGGAGGTTGGGAAACAGTCGACCTTAAAAGAAGAAATGTAAAGCCAGGAGATAACGTTGTTAATCGCAATGGTATGTTTGGAACTCTTATCAAGATTACCGGCGGCAAATACGTAGTTCAGTTTGACATTGATTGGGATCGTCCCGAAGATAAACCCGTTAAATACACAGCAGACGAGTTTGAAAGTTTTTTCCTTGTAGATAAAAGATAAACATTTTTGAAAAAAAGTTTCAAAAAGATTAGGTTCGCATTGATTTATTCGGTAAATTTATGTATAATTAAAAAATAAGAGAGTATGAAAACTTTAGAAAGAATTGCATTAGCAGATTTAGAAAATGACAAGTTATACCTTTTAGCATTAACTGAATTTGATGTATCGTATCCGGATTTGCAAATAGCATTAGGATCCGAAATTAAACAATTCGTATTAACCGAAAATGAGTATTTGTTTGAGGAAGAGGATGATCTTACGGATGAGGAGAAATTATTGCTAATAGAAGAGACCGATGATCCGGAAATAGTTCCTTCAGCATTTATCCTTCCGTAAAAAAAAAGTAAAAAAAGTTTGAAAAAAAGGGTAACCCTTTGTAGAAATTTGGTTATAATATAAAATAAATAAAAAGAGAGAATATGACATTTGAAACCAGAAAAGACATTATTGCAGCATTGGTTGCTGAATTTGGAGAAAGAGCAGAAAGCTTTGACTATTGTAAGAGCGCAACGAGTTTTTGGACCTATAACCGCTTATTGCATTATTATTTTAAATTAAGCATTAAGGCGGAAAAAAAGTTAGAAAAAAGTTTCTGAAATGCTTGGATCGCATTGTTTTTTTCATTAAATTTATGTATAATTAAAAAATAAGAGAGTATGAGTTTAAAAAAGTTTTTTATGGAAGGAGCATTGGAATATGGAATTCCAGGCATTAATATCGAAATTGTTAAGAATACCGGAGCCAAGTATACAAAGCAGGAAACATTCAAAATTACCGACACTATCACCAGCCGGGAGTATTTTATCCGCAGCGGGGAAAATGGATTAGGTTGGGCCACTGTTAAATGTAGTAAGTCATATGACGTAACCCAATATGGAGTATTGTCATTAGGTGGCGGAATCCGCCGGTTGGACCTCGAGGATTCTGTATTTGTAGTGGAAAGGCATATTACTAAGCAGAGAAAAAAGTTACTAAAAAAGTAAAAAAAGTTACCCAAAAAGGGTAACCCTTTGCATTTTTTTGGTTATAATATAAAATAAAATAAGAGATATGACAGTAACATTAAATGGCATTTTTTTAGAATTGAGTAGCTTTGGATCATTTTCAAAAGCAGAATTAGCAGCAGCAAAAGCTAGCAGAGTTTCAACCAAGACGTCAGCTGACTTCCAGGCATTTGTATCGAATTGGGCAGAGGGTGTATATGATGAGGATCCAGATCTGGCAATTTTTGAAGCAAAAAGTTTTTTAAAATAATTTAAAAAAAGTTGCTAAAAAAGGGTAACCCTTTGTAGAAATTTGGTTATAATATAAAATAAATAAAAAATAAGAGAAATGGCAAAAGGAACAAAAAATTCAGGATTTTACAAGCAAGATGCAGTAATTGGTCGCTTTACAGCAGATGCCCGCAGACCACAAGAAGTGAATGCAGTAGTTAAGGCAGCAATGGCACAAGCAGAGCGAAACGCAATATATAGAGCTGAGCAAGAGGCTAAGGCAAAATCGAATCCTCGCTTTGTAAGATAAGCAGGAAAAAAGTTTGGAAAAAAGGGTAACCCTTTGAAGTTTTTAGGTTATAATATAAAATAAAATAAGAGAGCATGGCAAGAAAAATTAATGTAAGCAACGGAGCAATTATCACAGAAACGGCAAGTATCCGTCAGTATGTCAAAGAGACAAAAAAGGCAGCAACCTTAACCAAAGCTGATGAGAAGGCATTGATCATCGCAGCACAGGCAGGTGATATCCAAGCACGAGACACAATCATCAAAGCAAATTTGCGATTTGCAATCCAGGTAGCACGAGGTTATCAAGGAATGGGATTAGAGTTAGAGGACTTAATTGCATTTGCCAATGTAGGATTATTTGAGGCTGTGGATCGATTCGATACCAATAAAGACTTCAAATTCATTACCTTTGCTGTATGGTATATCCGTGCCGAGTTGCAAAAGGCATTGAATGATTTATCCCGCGTTGTTAGGATCCCTTCCCATAAGACAGCAACCGAAGCACAAAGCATCAAGAGCATCCACACTCCAGTAGGCGATGATGATAACAAGGAAACATATGCGGATCGCTTCTTAGAAGCTGAGGCTGTTAAGTCAAGCAGAGACAAGGCAGACTTTGTATTTGACTTGCAAAGAGCATTGAGTCAGATCCCGGAGAAGCAACGCATTGCCATATGTATGAATTATGGGATCGGATATGAGTATGCCAAGCCAATGGAGCAAATTGCTGAGGAATTGAATATCACAGGAGAGCGTGCACGTCAATTGGTTAGATTAGGCGAGCAGTCATTGAGAAGCTTACCGGGCATCAAATTATTAGAACAATACTTGTAAAAAAAGTTTCAAAAAAGTTTACAAAAAAGGGTAACCCTTTGCATTTTTTTGGTTATAATATAAAATAAAATAAGAGATATGAAAATGATGTTAAGCGAGTTTATTGAAAAATTGAAAATTGTAAGTAGAGAAGCTAAGTCTCCGAAAACCGAGCAATTGATCAAAGCATTGGTAGAAAACCTCAATGCTAAGGGTGACATCCAAATTGATTTGGATCATATGTGTAAGGCATTAGGAGTAGTAATTTAATAATAAGAGCAATGTTAACAGAATTCGAAAGCAACCTAGTTTACCTGAGTTTGGTACTTAATGTAGTTTTAATCCTTAAATGTTTAACCCGTAAAAAATAAGAGAAATGTCAGACAAAGAATTTGAATCAATGGTAACGCAGATAACATTAGCAATGCACGCAGTAATTTACTCCGGCCTATATAGCTAAAAAAAGTTTGAAAAAAGTTTGCAAAAAAGGGTAACCCTTTTAAAAAATTTGGTTATAATAGTATAATTTTAAAAAGAGAGAATATGAAAGTTTTAAATGTTGTAGGAAATGTTTTTATTGGGTCATTAATGTTATTAATTGTATCCGCAATGGTGTTTGCAATTATCCAAACCGCACAGGGAAATGTGTATAATCCCTTCTAAAAAAAGTTTAAAAAAAGTTTCCAAAATGCTTGGATCGCATTGAAAAAGTCCTTAAATTTATAGTATAATTAAAAAATAAGAGAGTATGAAAAAAGCAGATTTAATTGCGCAGTTAGAGGGAGCAAAGGCGCTAACCTCAGTAGTATCAATCGACAATGTAATTGCACTTATCCAAGCTTTGGATCCTGAGGTGCGTGTTGAAAAAGTGTTGGGTATGTCCCAAGAGTTAGCAGAAGAGGTTGCTAATAAAATTGAAAGAAGCCTAGATTACAATTCGAATAGTTTAATTGATTTTGATTCAGCTGAGTTTGAACTTAATTACAGGAACGAAATTTCATTGACTAGTGCCGATGTTAATGTTAGCGAAATTATGGAGCACGTCACCGCGGCATTAGATGAATTTATAATGGAAGAAGACGAAGAAGAAGGTGTTATCGTAGATGTGGATCCAGAGACACAAATTGACGGATTCATTGAGGCACAAATAGAAGCAGAGCAAGCTTCATCAGAAGAGTAAACATATCTCTCAACATAGTCCCCGGGTCAGCAGCAACGTTGGCCCTTGCGGACGTGAGAAACAATTGGAAAAAAAAAAGTTTAAAAAAAGTTTACAAAAAGGTTGGATCGCATTGATTTTTTTCTTATCTTTAAGTATAATAAAAAATAAGAGATATGCAAGTAAATGTAACGGTAAAGGGAGAGTTAACGCAAGGTATCATCCAGCAGTATCAATTAGACATCGCTCCTGCAGATGTATTATCAACCTTCGAAGAATCACGTAAGGTATGGGATGAGTTCCATGTTGAATTTGAATCAGCGGATCCAATTACACCATTCAAATTGTATTGTCATAAGACATACAAACAAGAGATGATGGATCGGCAGTGGTTGTTGGATCTTCATGAAGAAGTAGCCGGCGAAGAATAGCCGGAAAAAAAGTTTCAAAAAAAGCAAAAAAAGTTTACAAAAAAGGGTAACCCTTTGCATTTTTTTGGTTATAATAGTATAATTTTAAAAAGAGAGAATATGATGAGTAATGTTTTTGAGCCAGTTAGAATTAAAGGCAAATTGTTTGGAAAGAATGTAGCAACCGGAGTTATTGCTCCTAAGGACATGATCCGCCACATTCAATTGTTGAATGCAGAGAAGAATGGTGAGGTATTGTTAGTATCCGCAACGGGTCGAGTAAGCAGAATGCCAATGGCACAGGCAGGAGTGACACCAGCTCCGCAGAAGATGTCATTTATGTCAGTTAAGCAGACACAGGATCCGCAGGTAATGTTTGACAATATCGAGCGATTGACTAAAATGGTAGGTAGAGGTATCCAACCGTCACTTGTTATTACCGGAGGTGCTGGTATGGGCAAGACACACCTAGTTAAGAATACTTTAGAAGGTATGGGCTTAAGAGAGTCCACAGACTTTGTTCACTTTAAAGGCCGAGCAACGGCAGCCGGATTGTTTATTACATTGTATGAGAACAGCGACAAGATTATTGTATTGGATGACTGTGATTCAGTATTCCGTGACGATGATGCAGTTAATATCCTTAAGGGAGCATTAGACTCTTATGACACTCGCAAGATATCTTATATTACCACAAAGATGCTTAAGGATGAGTTTGGAGGAGAAGTACCTCGTCATTTTGAATTCACAGGCAGAATAATATTCATATCCAATATCAGCCAATCCAAATTAGATGAGGCAATTAGATCTCGTAGCTTTGTAGCAGATGTGGACCTGACAACGGATCAAATGTTTGCTAGAATGGAGCAATTGATTGACAAAATGGAGTCACGCATTCCTGTAGCGGCTAAGCGTCAAGCATTAGAGTTAATGAAGGAATTGGATGCAGAGTTTGAAGGCTTAGAGATCAACTTAAGAAGTTTTATCAAAGCAGCAAGGATATGTGCAATGGGATTTGAGAATCCAAAAATGATGATAGCAGAACAAATTATCTCTCAATAATATATCTCTCGGAGCAGGGTCGGCAATGATGTCGGCCCTATAGCTCTATAAAAAAAATAACAATATTTATATTAAAAGGCAGAACATGGCACATATTAAATTAAACAGTTTACTAAGAGAAAATATGCATAGATTCAAAACTAAAAACTTGAATGAAGATGGCGACCAAAATAATAATGGATATCCAGATCAATCAGAATCTAATACATCAAATTCTAAAGCATTTATAAATGCATTGAATGTCCACCGCGGTGACAAGTATCAATCGCCATGGATGTGGTTATCCGACTTTTGCGATGAATATCCGGAATTAATGCAGTCGACTTATTTCAAAAAACCTATCCCTTATAGTCATTTCGAAGAAGATGTTAAACGGTTAGGTTGTAAATTTGAAGATATAGCAATAACCGGGGAAAGATTGATAGAATGGGGTGCAATAAAGAAAGGGACTGATATTACAGAGCTAGAAAGGTTAGCAAAGCAAACCGGAATTAATTATGTAGTAAGTGGATATGGGAGAAATGATTGTATTTTATGGGATGCTAAATAAAAGAATAAATTATTTAAAAAAGTTGCCAAAAAAGGGTAACCCTTTTGCAAAAAAAGGTTATAATATAAATTAAATAATAAGAGCAATGAAAGCAAAAAGAAAAGAGAGACCGGCAGGAGTAAGTGTTAAGAGAACGGCGGCATTAACCAAAGCAGAAATGATTGTAGCAATCCAAAAGCTAGAAGCCCATTTATTCCTTAAGCTTAAGACTACAGAAGAAGCATTTGGACAAGACAGTCGCTTTACCGAATCAGACAGAACCCGTTGGGCAGGAGTCAATGATGCAATGAAGGTAATGGGTATCAAGGCAGACAACACATTGCCAGACAACATTGAAGCCACAGACATCATAATAAACCGCTTAAGGGTATAAGGCATACGTAAAGAACATCGCAATCAGATATCCCGGCCGCGTAAAGGTGCCGCTGATTTAAAAGGGATACAAGGGGGGGCAGGGTAGCCCCCTTTTTTACACCCCCATGGCCCCCCCGAAAACAAGGGGGATGCCCCCCCGGAAACATGGGGGGTGGGGGAGGGTTTAGTTAAGGGGGTAACGACCCCCATCTAGGAGTGGGTGGTGATATATGTTTCTGCCGCGCGGGTAATTTTTTTGCTATATAGGTGCTCTTTATTAGAAATGACGGTGTCATATATTTATTATTAGTACTAATATTTTAAAGGATTTCATGGAAACACGTAAATACTTATTTGAAACACTTTGGAAACAATTTTTAACAGAACAACAAAACAATCGTTTTGGCAATCCGTCGCCGATTACACGTGGTGATCATGCGCATGATGAACCTAAACCGGTGGATACAGAGTATGGTAAAGAGTCTACAGATTATATCAGACTGGCTACATTCAACCAGGAAATTGAAGACATTATAGCTCAGCAGAAAAAACTTGGAATGACGATAGCTAGCGATAGGGATGAAAGGATCCAAACCATACGTGACATAGCTGAGGCAAACCCCAATGTCTATGCACCAATCAAAAAGGTTGCCAATTATGATCATTTTCCGGAAGAAACTCGACCTGCAGGTGTGGTTATTGCTAACGCAAAAGCAGTCCCCAGTGTCACATTACTAACATATGGCGACCCAAGAGAAGTAGGCGGGCCGCCTAGGAAGATATGGATAACTTATTCCATCCAAAAAAAACCCTATTAGAATAACAGCATGATACACCTAAGAGACGTATTGGCCGAAATTACCTTGGGGCATGTAGAACCCTATGCGACCCAGTTTGTGTGGCGAGATGTTGATGCAGGATATGAGACTAAGGTGCAATGTGATGAGGTTACGGTGCTTTTTGAAATGGGTACTCAATTTTCTCGGGAAGGCAAAGAATATGCCTTTGCAATTGCGATGCCTGGCCATTACATGTTAAACGGATTTACGGTAACCCACTCAAACAGCATGGTAGCGGGTCAATTGTCTTATTTGCGGGTGCTGCAAACGGCAGGGGAAGCAATACTAGACTTTTGTGCCCAATATGCACCTGATGCTATCGATGTTACCGGTTATGACAGCCAAGCTGGAAAGGACCTTCAAAAGACACGTATATATCGCAACCTGCTTCATGCTAATGCTGCAAAAATTGCGTCTGCTGGATATCGCATTCTGGATCGCTCTGGAAAATTGTACTTAGTGGCAGCAAATCATTATGATGCAACGGGTGTAGAAAATGGTTAGGCCCTGGTAACGTTAGTGCGGCGCTGCAAGAAAATCATGTGCGATGCTGGAAGATATCCCGTGCGGTCCTGGAAGGACGCACTTATACATTAAAAACGAACGTACTAATATTTATTTTAAAATTGGATAAAACATGACACTTAAATTAAAAACACTTTTAGAAGGATATGCGTGGGAACGTAAGGCAGATGGGTCTTTGCCTACCCTTAGGGATGCTATAGCAACTCATAGAACTAATTTATCTGAATCGGAAAAATCTTTAAATGATTTAGAATATGCAGTTAAACAACATGAACAAGATAATCATGTTTATGATAAAACTAAATTAACAAACATATACAATCAATTATCTGACATGGATCAAAAAACTGCTAAAACAAAATTTTCTAAATATTTTGGCTCAGCTGAACCTAGATGGCAAGATAGCGACGGTGATGGTAAATGGTATGAGCCGGGACAAGACGTTGCCGAGTCAATTAATGAATACGGAGAAGATGAATTTGATCGTGATCCGCAAATGTATGGTGGTGGTAAATCATCTAGAGAGTATGCTGGTATTCCTTCTGAGCTAGTTGAACAAATTGAAGATCATGTTGAACGCTTAATGCAAAATCTTTCTACTAATTCTAAAATACCAACTTCAGAAAAAGAAGTAATCCTTAAAGGATTAGTTAAAATTTCTGATTTAATTGATCAATTGCAAGACGAACTTTAAGATAGCCTGCTACCTTAGGCTTTACGTTTTGAGGTGAACGTAACGAGTGCAGCAGAAATGTTGCACTTTTTTACTGGTCTATATTTATATAATATAAAAGGAAAACTAGTTAAATGAGTACAATAAAAACACCAAAAACATTATCAGATAGCACCGTTAAAATTTTAACAGCTCGTTTAGGAGACGAATATACAGCACATTACTTTTATAGAAATGCAACCAATTGGTGTGCCGGTATTGGTTATTTGAAAGCTGCAGCATTTTTTGCACAAGAAGCTGAAAATGAATTAGATCATGCAAAAGGATTGCAAAAATATCTAGTTGATTGGAATGTGATGCCTTTGTTGCCGTCAATTAAACCTAACGTAACATTTTCAGATTTAATTGATATCATTAATAAAGCGTATGCATTAGAATATGCACTTTTTGAAGCATATAATGCTGATTCTAAAGAGTTATTTACAGCAGATTTAGCTACGTTTGATTTTTTAACTACGTACCGTACCGGACAAACACAGTCTGTAATTGAATATTCAGATTTGCTTAATGCAGCAGAATTAGTAGATATTAATAACAAATTTGAAATACTTTATTTTGAACAAACATATTTTGGAGCATAGCAATGTCAGCAGCAAAAGTAAAACAAAATACCGTTAAAGCACACATTAAACGTCCAAAAGTTAAACGCCCGGGTGTGCACGCTAAATGTAAAACTAGTAAAAGCAAAACTAGTAAAAATTATGTTAAATCATATGCTGCTCAAGGAAGATGATACATTTAAAAAATATATTATTTGAACAAACTGACTATACTAATAAAATAGTACCTAACATTCTATTTATTGGCGATTTTGAACTTAAAGATCGAATTAGTTTTGCAAAAAAATTAATTGCATCTAGAAAAGTTACCGGTGAAGTTAAAGTTCGAGCAGACGGAAATACTGACAGATTATTAGAATTATTACAAAGCAATATTGCAGAAAATTTTGATGCCGTAATGTTGTTTTCATCTGGACAATTTGAATCGGAACAATATAATGAAACATATGATAATTTAAACATTGCAATTGATATATGCAAGTCAAAAAGTATACCTTTAGTTTTATTTACTTTCCCGGATTATACGTTTATTAAAAACAAAAAACAAAAAGAACAATTAAAAAACGTACAACTTAACTTAAATGATATTAATAATTGGCTTCGTAAATCGGCTGATGCAGATTTTATAGTAGATATCGATTTGCGATTAGATGAGAAAAAAACATTTTTAAATTCTGCAGGTACAAAAATTAGTTCAGATGGACATAATTTAATATTAAAAAGATTACAGCCAATTTTAAAAGATTTGGATATCGATATTGATATTGAAGATGATATACCAAAAGAAAAAGATCAAAAACTTTCTGGAGTAGCTCTTGCAAAACTACAAAAATTGTTAGTTATGTTAGGTTATGAAATCAATAAAAAAGAATTAGTAAACAATGAATTTGGCATATCAACGCAACAAGCTTTAAGTAATTTTCAATTAAAAAATGGTTTATTGCCGTCTGGTAAAGTTGATTTAAAAACAGTTAAACGATTAAAATCAAGTGATGCCATCCCAGCTAATAGTAAAAATATTAGTGCTAAAAAAGCAAAGGAAACTGAAGAACAATTAAAAACTCCATTAAAAACATTTGATGCTACTCAATTACAAGTAGGTAAAGCTGGTTCTAGTGCTGATGCATTAGCAATGGCTAGAAATTTGATGCGAGATTTGAATTTAACTGAAGCACAAGCTGCTGGTATTGTAGGTAATATGATAGCAGAATCAAATGTTGAAAATGCTAGACCACAAGGATCAAAGAGAGGAGTAAAAGGTCCATTAGTAGTAGATGGAGTTACCGGCTATGGCATAGTTCAATGGACTTCTAAAAATAGACAACAAAATTTGGCAGATTTTGCTATATCAAAAGGTGTTGATATATCACAACCATTGTCCATGGATATTGAATATCAATTTTTCATTAAAGAGTTTACTACTAGTTATAAAAATGTATTAGATCAAATTATATCAATTTCTAACAATGATAATGCCGGAGTAAAAGAATCTTCTACTATATTCATGCAAAAATATGAAAGACCTGCAGGATTTGATACGCCAGCAAAAATCGAACAACGATATCAACTATCTAAACCCGTATTTGATGATTTAATGGGTGGTAAGGGAACTGAATCAGAAACTACTACTGATGCGGATGGAAATATAATAGATGATTTTGGAAATATTATATCAACTGTAATATTAGGTTCTGCAGTTATAGGTAAAATTGGTGAAATCAATTATGCACATAAATTAGAATATAATCCATCGAGTGGTTTTAAATCAGCTGCTAGGCCAAATCATCAAGGTATTGATTATCATGCAGACAAACATACTCCGGTAGTTTTAACACAAGGTGGAAAAATATCATCAACGCATACTGGTTGCGACGATGTGCATAATGCTCAAGGTGAGCCTGTCGATTCGAATTGCGGCGGCGGATTCGGAAATCATGTAAAAGTAAAATTTGATGATGGAGCTAAATGTACATTTGCACATTTTACTGTAGTAAATGTATCTCCCGGCGAACGAGTTGAGCCTGGCACTGTTATTGGTACTGTTGGTGATACAGGGCATTCATATGGAGCACATTTGCATTTTGAATATCATCCAGATGGAACTTATAAAGCTGCTGGCACACCTGATATTGCACAAAAATATTTTGGTTTTGGCTATGGAGGATCAGCTAAACCATATTCTAGTCCAAATGCTAATACTAAAACTAGCATTGTTTCTAATACTGGAACTACTAACATTTCTAATACAAAAAAATCCTCCGGTAAAAGTATTATAATAGGAGATTCATATTGTACATATATAGAATGGGGAATAGGTAATCGAGCTAAAACATACAATTCATTGTATAAGAGTGGTAAAGGTTCAAGTTGGCTTAATACTCAATTAACTTCAACACCGATGGATGTAACCGTAAATAACGTTATAATATCCATCGGTACTAATGATTTATATAATACTAATATAGCTCCAATTACACAACTAGTTTCTAATTTACGATTAACATTTCCGAATGCAAAATTATTTGTAGTACAAGGAACATATGGGCCTAAATTAAAAAATTATCCAAATTTGCAAAAAATAACTGATAAGCAAGTTAAAGATTATTATGCTAAATTTAGTGCATTAGGTGTTATTGTAGTTACCCCTGCGGTAGGTAATGTAGAAGATGGACATGGCAGATTAGATGTATATAAAACGATTGGCACTAATATTATTAATAAATTAAAATAATAAACAATATATTTATAATAAATGAGATTTATATTATGAAAATTTTTAACGAACGTAACCCTAGACATATACAAATTCTAAAAGAAGAAATCATTAGAGCTAAAAAAATTATTAAAGAATATAATGAATCTGAAATTTGGAAAAATTTATCTCGAGATGTACGACAAGCTGCATTAACTTCGATTGATGATGATATGGGTCCGGATTTTGCTGATGAATATGCAGATACTGAATGGATGAAATTGCCAGATGTAATAACAAATAGATTAGATTTAAAACAATTTGATATTCCTGATAATATTGATCCATATAAATTGGCAGGTTTTATTGAACAAAATTCTAGTAAATTGCCAACAGATGCTTGGTTTCAAACAAGCGTCGGACCTAAGTTAAAAACCGATCAATTGATTAAATTATTACAATCTGGATTGACATCTACAAAATATTTAACTAAAAACGTTATTGCAATGATATTATCGATAGCACCAAATATTATTGTTAACATTGATCAATTAACGCATAGCGGAACTCCTGGTAATATTTATCAAGCTTCTCAACAAGGTGATAGTAGCATTGGTGCTCCTAGTAAAAATCGTTCAGGCGGCTATTGGACAGGTGACTAATGAAAAAATTTTTATCAATAGAAATTGTGATTAATGGGAAAGAAAAAACCCAATTCATAAATATTGATAAAATTGTTAGAATATATGAAATTGATTCAAAAATTTTTATAGATTTAGCTGAATATACGACTCTAGAAACAACGGAAAAAAACATATTCATTTTAATGGATAGAATATATTTATTATAAAATAAAAGGTTAATATGACATCACAAGAACTTTTCAAACAAATGGAACAGCACTGGTTATCTTTTAAAGAAAATCATGATCGATATCAAGAAAAACAAGTTAAAGCTGCTGGAGTCAGAGCACGCAAATCTATTAATGAATTAAAAAAATTAACAAGTAAATATAGATCAACGCAATTAGCTGAATCTAAAAATTCATGAAACAAGTAAACGAACATATCATATTAAATACGTTACAGGATATAATTTCTGAACAAGAAAAACCAAAATTAGAATTAGATAATGCGCCATCTGAAGCTTCAGAATCACCATTTACTCCTGCAGAAGAAAAATTCTTAGGAAAATTTGATGCGTATGGAACTAGACATTTAGGTATAATATATTCTATATCTGATATCGGTGTTCGTGAATTTATTAGTAGAAGTGGAAAACAATTAAATTGCACTCCGGAAATACTTTTAAACTTAATAAGAAATAATATTGTAAAAATAGTTCCATATACAGGATGGGGTAGAAATAATGATTATACTATTGAATTACAATTATCATTAGACGATGTTAAAGGATTAGGAGCTGAAGATGAAAATGCGGCAGAAGCCGGTGGAGCTGCGGGCGGTGCTGCAGCATCTCCACCACCAGCACCGCCAGGTCCTCCTAATGAATGGATAATGGGTTATGGCGATTTATTAACAGAATCTACATTGATTACGCATAAAGTTTTATCAGAACGAAAACATGATAAGTCTCATGATATACCAGTAAAATCAACTAGGATATTTAAAGATTTACCAAAGTCTTACATAAAACATTTGTTATCAATAATTTCAATGTTTTCTAAACAGAAGAGAACTAGTTTAGAAAAACAAAGACTTATTGCTGATATTCTTGATAATTTAATGATAAATTTTGATTTAACGCCAAAACAAATACAACGTTCATATGAAATGCATCGAGATCAAAAACGTTTAAAAAAAATCTTAGATGAAAAATAATTGGATTTGATAATTTTTTTTCTTATTATAAGATATAAATTAGTTATAAATTAAATTTAATCAAAAATGTCGTATTACACAGCAAAAGTTCAATTGATTGACACAATTGACACGCCGAAAGGCACAAAAGAAAAACGAGTTACAGAGACGTATCTTGTAGAAGCATTATCAGTTACCGAAGCAGAAGCTAAGGTTATAGAAGATTTTAAAGGATATACGTTTGATTTTGAAGTAAAATCAGTATCAGCAAGTAAAATTCTTAAAATTATTGAATAATGACACATAGAATAGGCGAAACTGTTATTGTTAACCAAGATGGCGTTAATAGAGTTGGGGTAGTTTTAGATAGATATTTGATTAGTAAACGAGTTGTGCATGATGTTTTATTAGAAAATCGGTCTGCTTTATGTATGATTGGTACAAAATCAGGTACTAGTGCGTATATTGACCAATATCTTTCTGGTTTATTGTGCCATTCGGGCCTAATTGAAACCACAATTCCATATAAACATTTAGCAGATAATGATTTATTACCAATAACTAAATCATAATTGATGAGTAATCAAGAATTAACCAATAAAATTCTTAAAAATCTAGAAAATTCTGATGATCAGTATGCTATTTGGGATGCATTGCAACCAACAGATGCTGATTATATGATGCATAGTCCGCTTCCTGTTGGATATAATACTACCGGAGAACAAAGATTTTTAATGCAAAACCTATTAATCGGATATAATGGCGGTACTTTATTAGATATTGGTTGTGGTAGATGTGATTTATACGGCGTAGCACGCGATTTGGCTGCGTTAAACAATGATATAGTATTGTATAGTGCCATAGACCATAATCCTATAATGACGCAGTTAGGCGAAGAAAAATGGGGCTTAGAAAAAATATCCGTTGGTGCATTCGAAACAGCTAAATTCAATCCACACGAATGGGTTGTAGCATCAGGTGTATTCACGCAACGTCGTTGTAAAACAGAAACAGAAGATTTAACAAAATTATTTGATGATATTGATATTCTATATTCTGTAGCAACTCAAGTAGTTTCCTTTAATTTGCTTAATCCTATTAATACTACGCATCATGAAGGATTTTTATATGTGCATCCCGGTTTAATGTTGGATATGTTAATTGAAAAATATCAATTCGTAACAATACGAAACAATTATTCTCGCGATGTATATACAGTAAACATTTATAAATTTTAAACATATGATAAAAAGTGTAAACCACCCATGGGGTATTTCAGACAAGAAAAGAAAACAATTAGGCGATACGTGGGCTGATATTGATTTTGTATTTCAAGACAAAATTTCAGCTGATAATTTTCGTGAAGATCCAATGAATGTGACTATAGGTCAATTACATGTTGCAGGATGCACAATTAAAATGAAATATAAAGATTTAATTGTGTATTCAAAAACCATACAAGAACAAGCTGGTAAAACGCGTGGGTCAGGTAAAGAGTCTGTATTTTCAGTTGATGTGAAAACTTACACTGTTAATTTAGTTCCACATGAAATTCAAAAATTAGCAGATACTTTACATGATTCTTTAACATCGTGTATGCGAGCTTATGAGTTAGGTCTATATTTATAATTAAATATGGATACTTATACGTACGCATATAAAACTGATTCTAATTTAGAAACAATTGGACGTGTATTAGCAACGAGTTTGCATGAAGCACGTGAACAGATATCACAAATTAAACGATTATCTGTAGACGACGTTGATGCATTATTTGTAATTAAACAGGAGATTGCACATGAAAACACGATTCGAAAATATCAAAGTAAGTAAAGAAGAATACATGTATTTTGTATCAATGTCTAAACAACAAAGATTACAATACTTTTTTGATTTATATGATCAACCAGCAACAGAATATAAAATTACAACCGTTGATTTATCAAAATTTTTTAGTGCAATTCATGAAGAATTAGAAACTAAACCGGAAGTTGAAAAATCAAAACCTGTTGAAACGCCTATTGATTTATCAAATGCCGATAGAGTAGATGTCATGATAGATGATGAAATTATCATGATAGAAGCAAATAGTTTGCGAGCACTTCGACATGTAGTCAATCGATTCATGGAAGTTGGTTATATTTTACAACGAGATATTGAACAAGAAAAAATGTTTCGTAAAGACAAAGTTACTAGATATATGCGTATATTTTATATTGTAGATCAAATTACAGGTATTTGTTTTAATTAAAGGAAATGGCTAAAAATAAAAATTTACCTGACAACGTAGAAAAACAATTTAACAAGGCTCTCTTTAAACAAGGAGAGCCTGTTTTATTTACTTGGTTAGGTGCAAAGAAATATGGTTATGTTACAGCTCATAAAAAAACTAATTGGGGGATTCAATACACAGTTACGTCAAATGAAACACGCTATCCGTGCGGCATTCAAATCAAAGGATACAAAACAAACTATCATATCGGATGCATCTATCTCGAAGAGACAAATTCCATTGGAGTTGATGAACTTGAGAAACGAATTAAAGCCGGGCCAAGAACATATACAAATACAGAAATTTTTAGAGACACCCCAAGGTCAAAAGATGAAAGCCGAAGCAATGATTCAAACAAGCGAAACACTTCTAATAAATCTAGTAGAAAAACTAAATCAAACCCCGCCAGAACAAATAGCTTGGAGAATGATGTTCAATCTAGCAATAACGGAATGCTCCCACGTAATACAAAAAAACGAAAAAACGTTGAACTTGAATCAGCAATTGAAAAACAACGAAACTTTTTAAATGGATTTGTGAAACGCAATTAACGTCTAATCGTTACATATTTGATATATGGTTCTGAAATATTTGTTATGTGTTGTATGTCCCAATTTGCGTTTTTTCTTGTTCCCATTTATGATTATGAAGGTAATGGGGGTAAAGGCATTACTATGGTTCAAGATACCGATGGAGTATTTAGTATTAATTAATATTTTAATCAAAACAATTGTATCCTTTAAGATTATTTTCTTTTTTATAAAAAACATATCTAAAAAAACATTTATTTTGATTATTCAATCGTTTTTCATATAATATAAAAAAATCCTTATGATACGTTATGGTTATTGCTGTATCAATACACAGCTTTCTGCCGCTGGTATCCGTACCGGTCGTGCAATGATTGACCGCAAGTTTCGACTTGGTGGTTTGCAACTTGCTTCCGACATTGCACTTGCCAATGCTCGTGATTTACTTACTATTCTACAATGGAACGAGCAACATGGTATTCGCTTGTTTCGTATTGGTTCAGAAATATTTCCACGTTGGAATCATTATGAGTTAGCAGATTTGCCTGGTATTGATGAGATCACACATCATCTTCGTATTGCAGGTGATTATGCTCGTGCACATGGCCATCGTCTTACTACGCATCCAGGTCCATTTCATATCTTAGGTAGTCCCGATGATACGGTTGTTGATAACAGTATTATTGGCTTAGAACGTCATTCACAGATGTTTGATCTCATGGGCTTTGCTCCATCCTTTGACAATCTTATCAATATTCACGTAGGTGCTACTTACAATGACAAACCCGGTACCATTGCACGTTGGTTGTTTAACTACGCACGTTTGTCTGAGTCATGTCGTGCACGTCTTGTTGTTGAGAACGATGACAAGGCATCAATGTATTCAGTGCGTGAGTTGTACACATACTTGCACAAGGAGGTTGCTATACCTATTACGTTTGACTATTGGCATCATACATTTAATACCGGTGACATCAGCGAGCAAGAAGCATTCTTCATGGCACGCGACACGTGGGCTGTGCATGGTGCAACGCAATGTACTCATTACTCTGAGTCACGCCGTCGCGAGAATCAAATTCTTATTGAGCGTATGTTTGCACATCATGGTATATCTATGGATACTATTCATCAATGGCCAACATTTCATAAGCAATACAAAGAATTTACCAAGATCAAGGAACAAGCTCATGCTGACTTTATTACGCAGCTTCCTAACACTTACGGTGTTGATGCATTAGATATTGAGGTAGAGGCTAAGGCAAAAGAATTAGCATTATCGCAAATCAAATTGCAATGTTGTCAAGATGTTATATTGATTTAATTAAATTATCCTCCAGCAATAGTAGATAAATCATTTGGTAGTGTTGGAAATCCCCATTGAGCTAATTTTGAATTCAAATTATCAAACATCGTTTTATTTGTCCATCCACTTACATCTTTCATTATATAAGCTCGCAACATGCTTAAACTGTCAGTCCTTCCAAAATAAAATCTTTCTTTTGGGTCTGTTGTAGGTGTGTTACCATCGTTAGTTACAGAACTAATTTCATTAGATGCAGTTAAATTTTGTAAAACTGTTATAAAAATTTTAGTACTATCCAAAGCACTAATTTTTTCATTTGGTTTAAAAGTTATATAAAATTCGATCCAACTTCTAAATCTACCATCGCCTGGTTTTTTAGACATATCTAATTGAGCTGTTGCTCGTACACCTACATATACTGGTCTTTTAACACTAGTATTATTTAAGAAACCATGTGTTACTTGTTTGCTAGTTGATGGGTTTATTAATGGAACAGATGGCAAATCAATATTTTCAGATGCTACCTGTTTACCTTGCAAAAGTTTATCCCAATATTCTTGATCTTGCTCCGTTAAAATTAATTTTGCCGATTCGGATAAATTTTTAGTTCCAAATCGAATCATGTTTTCTGCTAAAATATTTTTCATTTTTATATCTTTTTATTAAACCGTTACTGCACCTTGCTGTAATACACTTGGAACCTCCGGATATCCTAGTTTAGCTAATTCGGTGCTAATTGTTTGCCATGGAGCAAAGTATGTACCTGGGCTTTTTGAAAAAGTGCTACTAAAGAAACCTTGTATGCTTGTTCTAGGTTCGGTACTAGCTACATGCATACTTTTTAAATTAGATTCCCATGCAGCATTACCAAGTTTTGAAAACCAATCTGCTATTGTTTGATTATAAGTAGTATTAATTTGAAATTTACCATTAGCTAAATTAGTTCCTATTATATTATATACAGCTACCGGATCAATTGATTTTTGGGTTGCTGGCTGTAATATTAATTTTATATTATATGAAAAATCATATTTTTTGTCTGTTGGTTTAAGATTAGGATTATTATCGGCATATGGGCCAGATTGTACATAACGTCCAACTACTTCGGCTCGTAATGTTACTTTGTTATTTGGCTGACCAATATAAAAATATTCTTTACCTGATGCATCTTTTAACGTATCCGTATATACTTTTCTATATTCAAAAGTACCAGTCGAACCATCATCGGCATTTCCATATTTTACATATGGCTTCCATGCATTATTATCTTGTTCTTGCAATATCAATTTTACTGATTTAGACAAATTTTTGGTTCCGAATCGAATCATGTTTTCTGCTAAAATATTTTTCATTTTTATATCTTTTATTTAGGTGATTCGTTTGATAGTTTTGTAAATTCTTGATAACCTGCAGCAGCTAATTCTGTATTCATTTTTGTTACAATATCATTTAATGTTGTATATTTAGTATAATCTGGAAGTAATCTATATTTTATAAAATTACCAAGTCTATTATATATATCGTTCGATCGTTTACCTAGATATGTTGTATCATTTGAATCTTTAGCAGGATATACTGGCTCAGATTTAGTTGTTGCTATCCAATCTTTTACGTATGTCATTGGATATGAGAAAAATTTACCAGATTTTAGTAACCCGCCATTTACAGATGATATTAAAGCCGGCGTTGTAGCTGCATCTGATTGCAAATAAAATTCTGCATAATAACTAAATTTAGAAGTTAGTAATTTACTAGCATCAATTGCATAATCTACAGATTCATTATAATTCAAATGTAATCTAGCACTAATAGATAACATATTACTTTTTTGCCCTGTAGAATCATTTAATGCTAATGTTAATCCCGTTTCTGGATCTTTTAATTGTTGAACAGGATAATCTATATATTTACGTTTTGTTTTACTTTTTGGATCCCAAAGTGGAACATTTGCCCAATATTCATCATTTTGTTCTTGCAATATCAATTTTGCTGATTCAGATAAATTTTTAGTTCCAAATCGAATCATATTTTCTGCTAAAATATTTTTCATTTTTATATCTTTTTATTAAACCGTTACTAAACCTTGTTGGAATGCATTTGGTAATTGCGGAAACCCAGCCTTTGCAATTTCAGTATTAATTGTTGAAACTAATGAAGCCGCATAACCACTAGGATTTGATAAGAACCCATTTGGCGTTATAAGATCATTTCCTTGTATATATGTATCTTTATTAGTATCATCTTTATTTGAAATTAAATATAATAATGCATTAGGTTTATATGTTTTTAATTTCATATTTGCTTCAAATTTTCCAGTACCCAATCGTCGACAGTTTATGTAAAATATTTCAACACCTCGAGCTGAATTCATTGTTGAATAAGTAATTCCAGGCTTGGTAGCAAGAAAAAATGCTAAATTATACATAAAAAAATTAGATTCATTAAATGTTTTTCCTTTATTACCTTTTGGAGCGTAACTTATATTCAACCAAGCTCCGATATATAACGGTTCCCATTCTAGTTTTCCAGCTACAGCATCGCCAGCATATGCAAATTGTTTACCTGTTTTTGGATCTAACAATGGTACAGACGGATACTCTTTAGTTACTTGTTTATATGATGATCCATCTTTACTATTTATTGTTTCTTTTACATTATTCCAATAGTTTTCATCTTGTTCTAACAATAAAGATTTTAATTTAATCATACGTTACCTTTTATATGTATAAATATTAAGTAAAAAAAAATACTAATGATTTGGATTATTGATGTAATTTTCATATAATACTAATATAATTAACCAATTAAATAATAAGAGAATGAAAAAGTTAGTATTAGGTATTGCATTATTAGCAATCAGCGTTATCGGCAACGCACAAAATGTAATTGAAGTTACATTGTCTCAAGTAAGTATGTTTTCTGTATATGGCAAAGATTCAGTCCACAACATGATTAAGAATACAAATTTACTTCCATATCAGCAAATATATGATCCAATCGATCTTCGTTTAGTTATAGATAAAAAAGCAAAAAAGGTTTTTAGAATTAAAAATAATTTGCCTTATGATACTTTGCCTATCAAAAAGATTGCATTTAAAGATAGCATTTATACTATTACCGTTACCGAAAAAAGAGATGCCATGTATGCTCATCATGAAGGTCAAATGATTGATTGTTATTTAGTTTTAGATATGAGAAAAAATCCAATGCATAAGAAACAACCTAAGTTTATTTATTGGTGGTGTTGGGATATTTTTATCAATGATGAACCAGTTGATTTATGCAGAGGAAAAGTGAGTGATTATGTTACAATTAAATAATAAAAAAATGAAACGTTTATTTTTAATCACATCGATAATAACATCATTTTCAATATTTTCTCAAGTAGTTGATGAAGATATGCAAATGAAAATGTTAATAAATTCATCTATCAAAATTTATAATAATATCGATTTTGATAGTTTGTCTTTTGAAACAATCAAAGAAATAAATAAATTTCGAATTAAAAATAATCTAAATCAATTACAAACTGATTCTATATTAAATATATATGCTAAAAATGTTTCATATAATTGTATGAATTTTGAAATTAAACACTCTGATATACAAAAGAATGGAATTGAAGCTGAAAATATTTATTATACTCATGCAGTTAATTCATGGATTTGGGCATTAGACGGCCAACTTTTTAAAACGATACCAGAAGAAATAGTAACCAATTGGATTAATTCTGCAGGTCATAAAAAAAATATGTCTAAAGTCGATGTAACTAAAATTGGTTTAGGTATTACAACACATTTTGATGGTAATGATTATAAATTAATTGCTATAATGGTTGTAGATTAATAATTCTTATTTTTTGTAAGAAAAGGGGGCATTAACCCCCTTTTTTTTATTAATTATTTTTTTATGAAAAAATCGGACATTCATTCGGACCAGACCAATTAGGTGTAAAAACTTTACGTGGGGGTGCCTTTTTAAAAATTTTCCATCTAGGCATATTAATTTTAATTTTAAATTTATACCATCCTATAGTAGCTGAAAAATTATTTGAGTATGCTGAAACGAAATCAAATTCTTCTCCTGGACTTTGTGAAATTTCGTTGTAAACTAAACCAATTTTAATTATTAACATCGACATTCGCATCGGCCCAAAAACTTTTTGATATTCCATTTCAATTGAACCTTGTCTTTCATTATTTTTATTAAATCTTTGAATGTAAAATTTTCTTGGGGTTAACGTGGGGTCTTTTTTATATGCAGCTTGGAACATTATTCCATAATTTTCAATAGTAACCGGCGAACCATCAGCAAACGTCCCGCCGACAGATTCCCATTCTGGCCCTACATTTGGGTTTGTAATAGGATTAGTTTTTGATATTAATTCGGTATTAAATATTTCTTTAACTTTAGTTTCACCAAATTCAATAATATCATCACCTCGTTTTTTTGCTAAAGCTATGTTATTACTACGTCGGAATTGACCTGATTTATCTCCAAATTTGGTTCTAACGGTACTGGTTTGTGCATATGCTCCAATTTGTATGTATGCTATTTTGACACTTGATTTTCCTGGTTCTTTTTTTAATGCTGTAATTTCATCTTTAATTGATTGCAATTGATTTGTAATTGTTTTTACTGCAATCTGGGATGGCCCGGATATGTCATCTCGCATAAAATTCGAAGCCAAATTTGTTCGATTTGGAGCATCGGGTGCAGGATATTGTATTAATCTTTCTATATATACTTGATTCGGAGTACCTTCTTTTTCTTTTTTAAATTCTGAAGATGTAATTGTTTGTTTACCTTCCTTTATATGAAGATAATCAGCTTGTTTAACAGCTTTTTCAAATGATTTATTTTTAAACCATGCTTTATCTGCAATATATTCTTGAACCTTTGCAGTTAAATTATTTAATAAACGAGATAGTTCTTGTTCTGTTAATTCAAAAGATCCTTTTCCAGAAGTTTTAAAATACGTTTTAATATCATTGTATACTGTAGTTAACTTTTTTAAATCTATTGCATTATATGAATCTGTATCCATTGGAACACCTTCGAAGGTGTTTTCTGCGGCCGTTGTTATACCAGCTGTTAACATTGAATTAACAAAATTATAAATGTTTTGCAACAATGTTTTTTTAGGATCATCTACGGTAATAGTTTTTAAAAATTCGCCTAATTTATCTAGTTCAGCTTTTCTTGCAGTTTTTAAAGATTCTATATTTTCAACAGATTTTACATTACCAGTTAATATTTCTAAAGAAAGCCTAGTATTTTTCAAATTTGGATGTTTAGTAAACCATTCCATCATTGGATTCCAAATAGGATACGAACTAGCTATTGATTTCCATTTTTCGTTAGCTTCTGTTACTAATTCCGGAATTGTCTTTTTTGCTTCTACTAATCGATGCAAATTGAATTGATTTTCTACGGTTAAATTTTTTGGTCCAAACCGTAACATATTTTCTGCTAAAATTTTTTCAAAATTTGACATATTGTTCATATATATTTACCTTTTTATAATCATAAATATTAAGTAAAAAAAAATACTATGATTTTGAAATATGAGTTATTTTTCATATAATACTAATATAATTAACCAATTAAATAATAAGAAAATGAAACGTTTATTTTTAATAATTGTATTAGCAATTAATATCACCGGATTTGCACAAACCATCCAACAATTCAACATCATAAGCTATACATCATACCAAGCTCGAGGCTTAAAAAAATTCAATGATGTAATTTCAAACAGTTTCAATACCATTCAAAAAGATTACAAACAAACTGTTGTTGTAAATTATGATCCTGACAATGAATATTTAGGTTACATAATAACATATGATGAAAATGATTTCTTTGGCTCACAAGAAAATATGCTAAATCGTAAACATGTTGGAAATTCTATAACATTTGATTTTAATCATTATGAATGGGTAAATGGTCATTATCTGCCCATAATTACAAAGACTTTTAAATTTTCTTTGAATAATTCATTTCATCCAATGGTATATTTTTATAATCCGTTAGATGATACAACTACATTAGTTAGATATGAAATTTTAGAATAATAAAACATAATAAAAGGGAGCGTTATGCTCCCTATTTTACTATAAAATATTTTTTATACTGTTTTCATTCCTTTCCATTTTGATTTAAACGGTTCTATAGTTGGGGAAATTTTAACTGAATTAAATACTTCTTTTAAACCTAAAATTAATGTAGCTCCATTATTTGCTACTGCATCGGCTGATTTTCTCAATTGATCTTGATCAACTCCACGTTTTGAATCACCGGCTGAAGTTCGAAAACTAATTGTCATATTTTCAATTGCTTTAGATGTAATAGTATCATTCCATTTTGGTGCTTCATTAGAATTAGCCATATATCTACATACCGTTTGATCATATTTCCCATCAATTCCTTTTGAATTAATTTCAAAACGTTTATTTATAACTGCATTTCCCATATCTTTTTCAATTCCATTCCTAATAACTGATAATTTGCAAAAATTCACCGGTGTTTTTCCGACTGCAGTATTATTAAAATCAATCTCCCAATAGAACATTGTTTGAGCATTTCCTTGAGTATCATTCCATGAATCGATAGTTGGGGTAACTGTAAGTGTCCATGGACACTCTTTATTAAAAGTATCCAACAACGGCTGTATTGCGTTTGTTACATTCTTAAATTCTGATATGTCTTCTGTTAAAATTAATTTTGTCTGTTCGGATAAATTTTTGGTTCCGAATCGAATCATGTTTTCTGCTAAAATATTTTTCATGTTGTTCTTTTTTTTATTTATACTGTTTTCATTCCTTTCCATGATTTTTTACCTTCTAGAGTAGTTGGAGCTAGTTTTAGTGAATTAAATACTTCTTTAATATTTTGAACAAGATTTGGACCAAACTCAGTCAATGCTTTGCTAGTGTTAAGCATCGGTGTTTTATCCCATGGTTTAAGTTTATTGCCATGTTTATCAGTCGTATAATCGAGTGCGTCTTTTGCTAATGTATCGAAACCGGTAGCTAGATTACTTAATGCTGCATTAGTATCTGCCCATGTTGGAGCTTTTCCACTATTAGCATCATATTCACATACGTCAAATAACTGCGTTGCGTCAGCATGTCCAGTAGTTGATTTATTCATTTGAAATATTTTTTTATAAATCAGTCTTTCTTTCGCATCTTCATGGCCTGGTCTTAAGATCCAAAATTTACCAAATGTGTTCGGGGTCGAATGTCCTACATGACTATGGCTTGCAGTACTACCAGTTTTTGGGTTAGTTATATAAATTATCCAATAAAATGTTTGATAGTCTGTCCGCGGAAAATGTTTTGATGTTTGTTTTAATACCCATACATTTCCTTTTCCATATGCAGTTTCTGCTGAAGTATTAAAATTATCTAATGATGTTTGTATTGCGTTTGTTACATTATTAAATTCTGATATGTCTTCTGTTAAAATTAATTTTGTCTGTTCAGATAAATTTTTAGTACCAAATCTTAACATGTTTTCTGCTAAAATATTTTTCATGTATTATTGTATCCTTTTTATATGTAATAAATATCAAGTAAAAAAAATCTTTGATTTACGCGTAATAATATTTATATTAAATAATAAAAAGGAAAAGTTATGGCACAGTACCGTTACAAAGCAAAAGTTACCGATGACATTGAAGATGCTCGAGAAATTATCAGAAACACAGGAAAAATGTTGCAAGAAGGAAAAATTGACAAAGCATCTGCTCTTAACAATTTAGCAACAGCAATTAAAAAATTAGATTCCGCAAAATATTACGTAGATAGAGAATGAGAAAATCCATAAAAAGTTCTCCAGCTCCGAAAGGTTTTAAAAAAATGCAATGTAAATATTGCGAAAACATTTGCCAACGAGTTGATGAAAAAGTTACAGCAGTTACGTGTAGTACATGTACATCCAAGTTAGTCAATGGACAAACTTTGGAATTACGAAAATAAATCGTTATAATAAGTTATGTTAGAAGCAGAAAAAATAAAATCAAATTGGGAAAGATATCGCAATTTAGTTGATCAGTTCTTCCCTACCCGTAAAGATGCATTGAATCGAATGTATGATGCATTCGAAGATCGTATGGTATTTATGCCAGCGTCTTCTATTGCACATTTTCATAATGCATTTGCCGGAGGTTATGTAGATCACGTACTTCGTGTAATGGATTGTGCGTTAACTTTGCATACTACATGGACTGTAATGGGTGCTGATATGTCTGGATATACTGAAGAAGAATTGTTATTTGCAGCAATGCATCATGATTTAGGTAAAGTAGGATTTCCAGGTGAAGGCAATGAAGTTTACCAAGTTGAAACATCGGATTGGCATCGCAAGAATCAAAATAAGATGTACAAGCACAATGAAAACATTCCATTTACAATGGTTCCAGATTTATCAATTTGGTTGCTACAAGAGTATGATGTTAAAATGTCTTGGAATGAATATCAAGCAATCAAGATTCATGATGGAATGTATGATGATGCAAATAAACCGTATTATGTTGCCCGTTCAGCACAAGCTAAATTAAAAACAAATCTTCCAATTGTTTTGCATCATGCAGATCATATGGCAGCTCAAATTGAGTATGAGCGTTGGAGAAATGGAAAAAATGTATCTCCAGCTCCGGTTGCAGAAAAAAGCAAAACACAAAAAAGTAATGGATTGAAAAACTTAGCAGAAAATAATCCACAAGTTGAACAATCATTAAATGATATATTTAAGGCGTTCCAATGATTCCATTAATAATTTCAAACATTGTACTTGTATTTGCTGCAGGATACTTTGGATTCCGAGCTTATGTTTTAGCTGGATTATTAGCAGATAGTGATGATTATCATGAATCTATAGAAGCATCTAATATGTATATGTATTCTAAAATTTTAGAAGCGTATGCTAAAATGAAAGAACTTGACCGAATTGGTGCTTTTGAAAAAGATGATGAAGCAGGAACAACGTTTTCTTTATTGAAAGAAGTAATTGATAATCTTAAAAAGGAATTTGATGGCGAAGAGAGCGAAGAAGAAAAGTAATAATTACTTCACTAAAATAACCGAACTAGCAATTGTAGGTTATAATAAATCAGATAGCAGTGTAACACGTGAAAAAATATATCGTCGTTTCATTTATCCAGCTTTCATGAAATTAGCAGAAAATCTAATTAATAAAATGAAGCCTGATTATATTGATTCATCATTTCATGATTTGCAAACTGATTTAGTTACATTTTTAACAGCTCGATTAGATAAATTTAATCCTGAAGCAGGAAAAGCATATTCGTATTATACGCGTACTTCTTTTAATTATCTTATTGCTGAAAATCAAAAAGGTTATGCTAAATTAAAACAAGATACCGAAACCATTAATGTTGATGAACAACGCAACATTATGGCTGAAATTCATAATGATGAAATGCAAGAAACATTGCGTTATTTTATGGATGCATATATTGAATATTGTTATGAAAATTTGAATTCAATATTTAATACTTCAGTAGATATACATGTTGCCGATTCAATACTTCATATTTTTGAAACTCGAGAAAATATCGAAGATTTTAATAAAAAAGCATTATATATCTTTATACGCGAACGTACGGGATTAGAAACTACTAATATCACCCGGGTTATTAAAACATTGAAACATCTTTACGAAACTAAATTTAAACAATACGAACAATCAGATTTCATAAAATTGCCGTTTTAATATTTATTTTTATATAAATGTTATAAAATGGATAAAAACGAAGAACTATTTAAGGGTACTACATTTGCAGATTTAATGTCTGATGTCTATCATAACAGCAAAAAGAAAGATCGACAAATTACTCAACTCATTGCCCAATTACAACCTTTGATACGAAATGCATCAGATGCAACAATCATAGTTCCATTGATTAAAGAATACTTAGACGTTGCCGTTAAAAATGATGATCATCTTGTAAAATTAACTGCTATCGTTCAGCGATATATTTCTACTAAGCAAACAATTGCTGGCGCAGATTCGTTATTATCGGATGAAGAAAAACAGCAATTACTTAAAATAGCAGAATCAACATTAGAAACAGAATTAAATGATGAAATTGAAGATTTACGGTCCATGGATTCTAAACAACAACACATTGAACGACGAATACAAGATGCAAGAAATAAAATGCAAGAAGGTACTGATTCATGAATGATGGTCTAGTTAAATTTGAATTAGCAGAAGTTATTGGAATCAATGGAACATTAGAATACATTGAACCAAATGACACTAGAAATGGTAATTCAAGTCAATTGTTTTCTATACAAGTTCAAACTGTTAATCGATTTACTAGAAAACGAGATATACGTACAGCTCGACCTTTTAATATAAACAATGTTCAAATTCCATTACTAGGAGAACATGTTTTGATATTTAGAGCATATAATCAAGAAACAACTTTAACAAACACCGGGATTCAATGGTATTATTTTCAACCATACTCTATACAATCAGATATCAATACTAATATAGTTCCAGGAATATCATATCGAGATGCTATAACAACAAATGACATAGAAAATATTTTACCTAAATCTGAATTTTTAAAATCAGTATCATCTTTACAACCGTATCAAGGTGATATGATTTATCAAGGGCGTTGGGGCAATACAATACGTTTAGGTAGCACTGCAAACTATTCTGGAAATATGTTACGTCCAAATTGGAAAGGTGATATCGTAGGTGATCCGATCATTATAATTTCAAACGGACAAAAACCAAAAACAGATAAATCATTCGATGTTGAAGACATACAAACCGATCCGGCATCTATTTATTTAACATCTACACAACAACTTCCTAATTTTACGTTGAATAATGAATTATATCAAGCAATATCACCTTCAGAGTATTCAAAATCACAATTAATTGGTACAGCAGATCGTATTACATTAAAATCAAAATCAGATCATATTATACTAGATTCACAAACAGGTATTGAAATTAATTCTCCTAAAATTTATTTAGGTTCTTCGAAAAATAAAGAACCGTTATTACATACTGAAGCAGTTGTCGAACTTTTACAAAAATTAATCGATGTGTGTAATATAGGATTTGTTGACGCTGGTGGTAAAATTTCAACACCTATTTATCAAGGTTTAGCAGATGCATCTTTATTGTTAAAACGAATTAAAAATTACAACGTAATGGTTGATAAATACAAAGCATAATGGCAATAGGAGCAACAATACCGTCAAATTTGATTCAACGAATAATTCCGTTGTTAATGAAACAATCTGAACAACTTTCAAAAAATGCATCTAAATTTACAGATCAAATTATGCAGCTTAATTCCAAAGTAAAATGTTCAGATCCGCAAATAAAACAACTAAAACAAGAATTACAAAAAATATACGATTCAATTACTTCAATTAAACAAGGCCTTAACTCAATTAATAACATTACACCTGTTATAACTACAATTTCAACCGTTGCAACTACATTAAAATCTATACAATTAGCGATTCCAGCTGTTCCTGGAGTTTCAATGGGGCCTGTAACTGAATTAATAAATACTTTTGATAATTTAGGAACTAATGCAAAGTCATCTACTAATTCTTTGCAAGGATTAATATCTACTATTAATATTCGTTTAGATATGATTAATAAAACATTAGCAGTAGGATTAGATAAATTAACATCAATTTGTAATACTGAAACATTTGTAGTTACTATAGATATTTCTAATGAGTTAGATGAACTTAATAGAAATATAAATTATGATGCAATTGCACCTACACGTTTTTATACAGAATTAAATGTTTCTGATGACGATATACAAAATAGAATCGATATTATTGATAATTTGTTAGAACAACAACTCAATATATTACAAAATCTTAAAGAAGCTCCTAGTAAAATTTTAAATGGTAATATAGCACCATCTATTGATACTGGAGATATTGATGATTATTATATAGATACTATTAATCAAAAAATTTATGGCCCTAAAACTAATTTAGGTTGGGGTAATGGTATAGATATTTAATCAATTTTACATTCTTTTATATTTATTAATAAAGTTATCATATGGATTCAAAAACATTAATAAAAGCACTAAAAATAGCCGTACGTGATGTTATTAAAGAAGAATTAACTGAAATTCTTCGCGAAGGGTTACAATCTACTATTACAGAAATGAAGTCTACATCGAATATTGGAAAACAACGTACTGTTTCTAAACCAATAACAGAACCGCCAGTTAAAAACAAAGTACAATTTCAAAGAACTGGATTTGCTGATATTTTAAATGAAACAACATCACTTAAAGAAGCATCACCATCGATTTCTAGTTTTTCTGAAATGATGAATGAAAACTATCAAGATTTATCATTTACATCTGCAGATGCTGCAGGATTTGGAATGTTGCGAAAAGGACAACAGCCCGCTGCACCACAAGTAATGAATGATCCAGAAACTGGAAAAACGTTTGAAGTAGATCCAGTTATTGCAAAAGCAATGACTCGTGATTATTCTGCTTTAATGAAAGCAATAGATAAAAAGAAAGGTAGATAAAAATGCCATATGTATTAGTAGATAATAATTTTACACAAACAGGTGTTGATAATACTCCATTAGGAGTAGGTGTAGATTTTACACAAGATCAACTATTTTTGTCTATTACAACTGACAGAGAACAAGCTTTACAAAATTTAAAAAATTTGCTTTTAACTAGAGTTGGTGAACGTTTTGGATTGCCAACATTCGGATGTGATTTGTTGACAATATTATTTCAACCAAATTTGAATATTTTAAAAGATCAAATACGAATTTTAATAACAGCTCCAATTCAATACTGGTTACCGTATATTAATATATTAGATATCATTATAACTACTAACGAAGATAATCCGGATTTAGAAAATGAAATAGAAATTGAAATAGTATTTTCTATAGATGATGTAACCGGTACTACTCAAACTATCGGAATTAATGTTAACAATGGAAACATAACAACTAATCCTTAAACGCTATGGAAACAAAAAAAGACATATCATATCTATCTAAAGATTTTAGTCAATTTAAAGCTAATTTAATAGATTTTGCAAAACAATATTTTCCTAATACTTATACTGATTTTGATACGGCGTCTCCAGGTAGTTTATTCATTGAAATGGCAGCGTATGTTGGAGATGTTCTTAGTTTTCATGCGGATACTAATTTAAAAGAATCATTTTTACAATATGCATCTGAACGAGAAAATATATACGATATTGCTAGATCTTTAGGATATAAACCAAATAATATTGTTCCTGCTACTGTAGAATTAGATGTTTATCATTTAGTGCCAGCAATTGGCACTGGTGTTAATGTACGTCCTGATTTTAATTATGCATTAACAATTAAACCTGGTATGGTTGTAAAACAAACAAATGGACAAGCATCATTTAGAACTTTAGATTCAATTAACTTTATGTTTTCATCTTCGTTTGATCCAACCGAAGTAACGATATATGAAGTTGATTCTGCTACAAAATTACCAACTTATTATCTTCTTAAGAAAAAAATAAAAGCAATATCCGGAGAATTGCGTACACAATCATTTACATTTGCAACACCTGTTCCATATGATAAAATAGTTTTAAATGATACTAACATTGTAGAAATTGTTTCTGTAGAAGAATCGGATGGTGATAATTGGTATGAAGTTCCATATTTAGCACAAGATACAATATTCGAATCAGTACCAAATTTAGTAGAAAATGATCCAGAATTATCTGCATATCGTTCATCTGCACCAGATTTATTAAAACTACGTAAAACAGCTAAACGTTTTATTACAAAATTACGTGCAGATAATAAATTAGAATTACAATTTGGTTCTGGCATATCAGATAATAATGACGAAGAAGTATTACCAAACCCTGACAATGTTGGGAATGGTTTAGTAAATATACGTAGATCTGTTGATGTTGATATAGATCCATCTAATTTTCTTTATACTAGAACATATGGACAAGCTCCTGCTAATACAACATTAACCGTAACATATGCAATTGCAAATGGACTTGCAGATAATGTAGTAGCCAATGTACTTACAACTATTAGTAGCATTGATTATCATAATGACATTAATTCGGCAGTAAACACAGGATTATTAAATTTTGTAAAAAACACAGTAGCAGTTAACAATCCAATACCTGCTTCTGGTGGTAAGTCTAGTGATACTACACTTGATATAAAAAATAATGCATTAGCATCATTTGCAACGCAAAACAGATTAGTAACTAGAGAAGATTATATTATACGAGCATATTCGATGCCTGCTCGTTTTGGTAGTATTGCAAAAGCATATATCGTGCCAGATGATCAAATTTCTCAGGAATCATATGAACAAAATCGTATTGCGAATCCATTGGCAATGAACATGTATGTATTAGGATATAACGAATCTAAACAATTAACTCAACTTAATCAAGCAATAAAAGAAAATTTAAAAACGTATTTAGGATATTATCGCATTTTAACGGATGCTATTAATATTAAAGATGCATTTATTATTAATATAGGTATAGATTTTGAAATTTCAGTGCTTCCTAATTATAATAGCAATGAAATTTTATTGAAATGTGTTAATGAAATACAAACGTTTTTTGATATTGCTAGATGGCAAATAAATCAACCAATAATTAAATCAGATATTACTACAACATTAGCTAATATTAAAGGTGTACAAAGTGTTGTAGGAGTTAAATTGTTAAATTTATATGATACTGATTTTGGTTATTCTGGAAATATATATGATTTACAAACTGCAACTCGTAACGGAGTAGTTTATCCTTCATTAGATCCTAGCATATTTGAATTGCGTTTTCCTAATCAAGACATACGCGGACGAGTAGTAAGTTATTAATCCGCGTATATTTATACTAAAAGTATAGTATGTTTAGAATATTTTATCCTGAAGCTGATGCTACTGTTTTTGAAAGTGTAGAAACTACAAATACTGGTTTAGATGAAATTTTAGAAATTGGAAAACGTTTAGGCACAGATGGAGAAACGTTACAAAAATCGCGAGTATTAATTAAATTTGATACATCTGAAATTACTGATGTTGTTTCAAGATATGGTATAAATGTAAATTCATGTAAATTTACATTACAATTATATACATGTTTTGCAAAAAATCTTCCGGCGCAATTTACTTTAGAATCTAAACTAGTTGCACAGCCGTGGATTAATGGTACGGGTTATTTATCATCAAATCCTATAATATCTGACGGCGTACAGTGGGCAAAACCATTAACATCGTGGTCACTAGATTCGCAGTCCGGATCGCTTTGGATTTCTAGTTCGCAATTAATAGAATTAGGAGGTTCATCTGGAATACGTGTTTCAGGATCAGGTGCCGGCGGAAGTTGGTTGTATAGTACAGGAAGTACATCATTTTCTAGTTCATATGATTTTTCATATCAAACAACTGATTTAATATTAAACGTATCTGACTCGATATTAAAATGGATCAGTGGAAGTAACAGTCAATCGATTGATAATAACGGTTTTATTCTAAAATTTTCAGATGCAGATGAATTAGATTCTACAATCACCGGATATATACAATTTTTTAGTAAAGAAACTCATACTATATATATTCCTAAACTAATTATGCAATGGGATGATACTGCATATTCATCTTCACTATCTGCTACAAATTTAGAATCTTACACAGTATATACTAAATTAAAACCTGAATATAAAGATACAGAAATTATTAAAATGCGAATATATACGCGTGATAAATATCCACAAAAATCACCTACAAATTTATTTCCAACGCAAACTGTAAAACGATTACCGGCTACTACATATTATACAGTACTTGATGCTGCTACAGATGAGACCATAATTCCGTACGATGATATTTATACTAAAGTAAGTTGTGATAATACTAGTAATTTCATCTACATTGATATGAATGGTTTTATGCCAGAACGATATTATCGTTTACAATTCAAAATTAAAGATGGATTTACGGAACAGTATATAGACGACGATGTATATTTTAAAGTAGTTAGATAATGGCGTTATCGAGAATAAATGTAGAACGATTATTAGATCCAATTAAGATACAACAGGCTTTGAAGTATCAAGGTAAACTAACCGTAACTTCAAATGATATAAACATTATACCTCGCGATGATGCAGGAAATATTTCTATAGAAACGAATTCCGGAACAAATCCATTGCTTATTATTGAACCAGTTGCAACTAAAATCAATCTAAATTCAGTTTTAAAAGTTTTAGATACTAGATTTCAATATTTTAAATTTCCGGCAACAACGCGCGTTATCGATTCTCCAGATGTTGAAGTCGATTTAACATTACCGGAATTAGATACATTAGTTGAAGAACAAGAACAAGATATTATTTATGCTAGATATCGTCCTACTGAAAATCGAGAAATAATAATTGGTACTGCATATTCTGGAATTTTAATGGATTTTGTTGAAGATGGAGTTTCGCAAAAAGCTGTAAATACATATCAAATAACTAAAGAAATTAAAAATTCAGGAAAAGATCTTCGTTTTAGATTTAACATACAACATGTTTATCAAGGTGAAGAATTATTTGGAGTTGCATATTTTAGTATAATTAAAAATTCGCCAACAACGGGATTAAATCGAGAATTTAAAACGTTTGCAAATGTAACTAATTATAAAACATTATTAAATCAACTACCTAACAATGAAAATAATGATGGTTATGGTTATATAAAAAAATTAGATGCTGGCGATAATGAACGACAAAACTTAACTATTGACATAACAATATTGAATTCAGAATTTAATATTGGAGATTATTTTAGTATAGGAGCTAAAGCTGCACAATCAGATCATACTATTAGTGCTATACAATCATATTGGTCAATAACAGATGCTAGTAAGAATGTAAATGAATGGAATGAAGAAATATAAATGTTAACGCAATATAAAAATATCAATCAAATACAAACAGCGTCTGGTTCATTATCTGCAGAACGACTTTCTAGAAGTAAAACTGAATTTGTTAGTTTCGATGATGATGTAATTTATTTTAATACTGAAATAAACAAACAAACAGATGATCAACGTGTTGAATTACATGTATATGCTGGAGATACTTGGATTACTGGCAATCATCGTGTACAATTACAAACTAAAATTCCGGAATATCGCAATAAACAAACTAATGAATTAATTAAATTTCCGGTACAGCCTATAGCAATTGATATTTATAAAGAATTTGATAATTTAAAATTAACAGCTGGAACATTTAGAATTGCTGTTAATTTCTTTAAAAATTTAATTGGTAGTTATGAATTACAACATTTAAGAATTGACGAAATTTCTTCAGATCGCACAGAAATAAGATTACGTGCAATTGATGCAGATAATCCACAATTTTTAACGCAAATTACATCATATGCACAAAACGTTAAACAAACAAACGATACGTATTATAAAAATTATTTACTAAATTTTAGTAGAAACAATTGTGTTTTATTTGTTAACAGCGTTGTAATTGGAGAATATTTATACGTCAAATTAGATGAACCACTGTCTGCAAATATTGATATAAATTTCAAATGTTGGATAGTTGAAGAACAAAAAGATACATTTATTGATCGCGTTTCAATTTCAACTTCAACTCCAGAACGACAATTTAATCGTTTAGCAAATCCAAATTGGCAAGCAACATCTATAACTAATATTTCTTCTGAAACTGGATTTAAAACATGGACGGATTTGCTAGGATCATCAACACAAACATCTCAACAAATTGTTGATGCATATTTTTCTGGTAGTTTATCAGGTGTTAAATTAAATATTGATTATTCTGATTTTAATAATTTTATTTTTTATAGTTCAGCCACAGAACGTTTAGAAAATTTTAAATATAAATTAGAATTAATTGAATATTATACATCTCAAAGTCTTGTTATATCTCAAGTATCTGGATCAGTTGCAACAACTAATCAGATTGATTTTGAGCAACAAAAAACTAATTTAATTAGCGGATTTGATGAATTTGAAAAATATTTATATTATGAATCTTCTTCGAAAATAACTACATATGAAATCCCAGCAGTTACATCTAATATAAATACCGTAACAGGTAGTTATATTCAACCAGTCCCTAAATCTAATTTAACAATACCATATACTTTATATTCAATAACTAGTAGTCAATTTACAACTTGGTATAACAATGTTTTTGATTCTGCATCTTTATATGATTCATTAAATGTAAAATCTTTAGCATATACGATTCCAGAATTTATACGAACTAACGAATCAAATGCATCGATTATTACATTTGCTAACATGTTAGGACATCATTATGATATTTTATATACATATATTAATCATATGTCTCAAACATTAACAAGAGAAGAAAATCCTAAACTTGGTATGCCTAATGAGTTGTTATATTCAGTTGCTAAACAATTTGGATGGAATTTAATTGATGGCAATCAACAACAAGAATTATGGTCATATGTATTAGGGACAGATGAATCAGGAATCCCTACTACTGGGTCTAATTCTGTTAATGGAACATCGCTTTCGGCAAAAGATAGAACATATGCAATATGGAGGCGTATTGTTAATAATTTACCACTTCTTTTAAAATCTAAAGGTACAAAACGTAGTGTTCAAGCATTATTATCATGTTATGGTATTCCTCAATCAATGATATCAATCAATGAATATGGAGGCCCTAGATTAGAAAGAGCTCCTGTATATGAAAAATTAAATTTTGATTATGCATTAGATTTAAGCGGCAGTGCTGCAGGTACAGTTACAGTAAATTATAATACACCTATTAATGCAGTTGAACTGCGTTTCCGAACAGATGATATTGTAGCAAATCCATTTATACCTAATACAATGAACTTGTTTACAATAGGTTCAAACGCAGTAACAATCGATTTTACTAGCGGTAATAAAGGTACTATGCAAATTAATGGTACTAGTTCCGCTGCAATTGAAATATACAATGATGAATGGCTTACAACAGTACTAAGAACAAATGGAACTAATTTAGATTTAATTACTAAAAAATCTAAATATGGTAAAATTGTTGCTGCAGTTTCTGCATCTGCAACTGCTTCTTTTTCTTCACCTGGAACTATTACATTGGGAGGTGCAACTGGCGGTAGCAGATTTGTTGGTCAACTTCAAGAATTACGATTATGGTCTTCTAGTTTGCAAGATTCTGCATTTGATAATCATGTTAAAGCGCCGGCAGCTTATAATGGTAATGTAGATGCATATGATGAATTGTTATTTAGATTACCGCTTACGCAAAAAATAGATCATTCATTAACGGGTAGTTTGCCTGGAGTTCAACCGGTTTCATCAAGTATATCTGCTTCATTTACGGGCTGGTCCGTAAATACACCATATGATTCAATTGAAGAAACATATTATTATGATGCAATATCATTAGGTGCTGGCACATATGATGATAATAAAATACGAATTGAATCAAATGAATTAGTTGGAAATTTAGATGTTAAAACTAGAGCAGAACGAAGTCAGTTTGATCGAGCTCCATTAGACAGTAAAAAATTAGGAGTATATTTTTCTCCACAAACAATGATTGATGAAGATATCATTGCTCAACTAGGTTTTACGGATTTAGATCAATATATTGGAGATCCGGGAGAAACGGAAGCAAAAGATTATCCTAGATTGATACAAGCAGCACAAGGATATTGGAAAAAATATGCAGAAAGAAATGATATAAATGCATATATTAAAATATTTACCTTGTTTGATTTATCATTCTTTAAACAATTGGAACAATTATTGCCAGCACGTGCTGATAAACTTACTGGTATATTAATTCAACCAAATGTGTTAGAGCGAAGTAAAGATATTATACTTCCTAAAATTAAACGATTTGATTCTACTTATTATGCAATAATTGAAGAAACTCATCCAACTGCTAGTGGAGATTATTTACAATATTTAGGCTCTGTAGATGGAGATATATTAAATATATCAGCACAAGATGATGATCAATGGCAAATGTATTTAACAGCATCTCAATCTGAAAAATATGATGGTACAACATATTCATATGAATATTTAATTAAATCTGGAAGTACCTATATTACTGCATCTACTCCTTATTGGAGAAGTGAAGGGGTATGTCCTGCAATTACGAGTAGCATATTGTCAGAATTTAAAACAAATCGTATTCCTGGAAAAACGTATACGGAATTTATTATAGATTTAGCTACTGTTGACCCATTAGTTAATTTTACATATAATAATGGAGTAGATGGAGTTGGGGCATTTTTACGAAAAAATGTTAATGGTGCAGGAAATTCAATTGATGGAACAAGCTTGTTTTCGGGTGCATATGTTTTAATTAAGGATGGCCATATTTCAACTACAACCGCAGATGGACCGCATGAATATATTAGTAATGGACTTTATGAAGTTACTGCCGTTGGATCTTTAAGTACAAAGTGTACTTTAACTAGAATTGCAACATCTGATGAGATAAATGAATTTATTAATCAACGTGTTATAGTTACAAATGGAGTTGATAATATTAATTTAGTATTTTATCAAATTAATACGATAAATAATATAGGTGTCGACATTCCAACATATATAACTAAATCCGGTTATATATTACAAGAAATTCAAGATTATTTACCTACCGGTATAGAAAATCATCGTTATTCGGGCGCAAAACTTACATCTCCAGGATTTAATATTGCATCAACACAAACCATTGATGGTGGTCCGGTAGTAGAATGGAGAACAGCAAATCCGAATCAATTGATATATCAAAACAATGGAGAACAAGGAAGTTTTGTTTTGGTATAAATTTTATACGACATATATTTATATGAAATAAGGTTAAAACATTATGGGATACTTAGATAATTCTAGCGTTACGATCGACGCAATCTTAACATTAAAAGGTCGAGAATTACTAGCAAAAGGTGGCAATGCATTTAAAATTACACAGTTTGCTTTAGGAGATGATGAAATTGATTACACATTATGGAATCCAGATCATCCACTTGGAACTGAATATTATGGTACTATTATAGAAAATATGCCTATCACAGAAGCAATTCCAGATGAAACTCAAGCATTAAAATACAAATTAATTACATTGCCAAAACAAACAACTAATATACCAGTTGTAACTGTTGGTAACACTGCAATTACATTAGCAGCACCTGGAGATTCTTCAATTATTGCTCCTAATACAAGCAATTTCCAAGGAGGAAATGCTAATCTAGGATATACAGCAATATTATCAGATTCAACAGTTTGTGATATTCAAGTAACGAGAGCGTTACAAAATTCAACTCTTCCAACTACGCCTAGATTTATTGGAGATAATGAAGATGCACAAAGTGTTGCAGTTGCTGGATTTGAATTCCGTATTGTTGCTAAAACACAAATGATTGAAGACAAAACTGCAACTATTACCGTAATCGGTAATGAAACGGGCGGTAGTGTAACTATTACATTAACTGTTAAAAAAGCAACAACTGCAACTATATAATAGGTTAAAAAAATGAATTATATGAATTTAAAATCTCAACCACGCCATGGAGGTGTTCCACGAATTGCTACAAATCAAACTACAACGCCGCGTGATGTAGGAGTAGCTGTAAATGCAACGTCTGCTATTACAGATCAAGTACAACAATTAGCTCAACAACTTGCAAACCAAATGGTTGCAGAAATGCAACAAACACAAATATTAGCTCGTAATGGTAGAACATATACAAAATTTGATACAGTAAATGATGTCATTTCTAATCAAATAGAAACGGTTACTGCAGGATTATGGTCTGATAATGTAGCAAGTTTAGAAACATTTTTTACATCTTCAACGCAAACTACATCGCAACGTCGTTATTATGTTGATGTATATCATAAAGCTACTACAGCAACAGGTTCTGCTGTTCAATTTTCATTAGCATTTGGTCATGCATTAGGAAGTGGATCTGACTCTCAAGGACAACTTAATGATTCTCCAAGTAAAGCAATTTATTCACAATATCGACAATTGCTTTTATCTCCAACTGATACTCGTTTTACAACAGCCGGATCCGGTAGTACTGATTATATTTATGTAGTTAATTTCAAACGTAATCGTTTAAAAGAGCGATTAGATGCTGGAAATTGGGAATTACCATTAATATCAATTTCATCTAGAGCTACTAATGCAACAGGTTCTGTTGCAACTGGTAGTAATATTATATCATTGATTGATGATTCTTCAATATCATCTGCTACAATTGGCGACTCTGGAAAAGTTTATAATATAGTTTCTGGATCTATTAATAGTGGGGTATTTAATTCAACAGCACCAGTTTATTATGGATTAGCATATCCAGATTATGGTACTTTAATACTAGATGGAAAAATGTTAGATCAACAATTAGGATTTGCAACTAATACTGGTTCTAGTTCAGAAGGAAATAATCATTTTGTATTGTTCCATTCAATATCAGGTTCATCATATTTTACAAATCCTGCAACAAGTGATAATTATGGTTTCTTAGCACGTAATTCAGAAAAAGTAACAAGTACACATTATTTTGTGCGTGTTAAAAATGCAGAATATAACTTTTCTAATAATCCTTCATATGTTACAGGAAGTGTTGGACAAGTAGCACAATCAACATTTATTGGAGATCCTAAAACATATATTACAACGGTTGGTTTATATAATGATTCACAAGAATTATTAGCAGTTGCAAAACTTTCTAAACCATTATTGAAATCATTCCAACGAGAAGCATTGATTAGAGTTAAATTAGATTATTAAAAATTAACAGTAATTTGAGCCCGTTATATTTATATGTATAACGGGTTTTTACTAATCATGGCAGAATCAAAAATACAAGAACAAGATACGTATACGGGAGTATATCCAACAGTCTTTAAAAAGATTGATTCATCTGATGTAAAAGTTACTCCATTTCAAACATATAAGTCTTGGACTGCGATATCTGGAAGTGAAACTTCTAGTGCTTTACCTTTACACGCAATATATTCAGATATTAATGTATTGCCGGCATTGGGAACTACATTAACATATAATGATTTAACAAACATTGATGGCTCTTTACAAACTATAACATATTTTTCTGTTAATCATTCTTATTATAAATACAAAACACAGCCAGCAAATACATTTGGTCCAACTGATTTAACTCGCACTAAAAAGTATTTATATCAATCAGCTTCAATATTATCATTTCCGCAAATACGTATCGGAGAAGGAATTAAACCGGCATCATTTACGATGACTGCAAGTTATTATTCCGGAAGTGTATATGGATCTTCTTCATATGGTACTGCTTCATATTCTACAACAATACCTTTATATATTAAATCAGATCGTTACGGAAATTTATATGATGCATCTTTTAATACTGCATCTATAGTTTCTGACGTAAAATGGTATGAAGGTTTTAATGAATATTTTGATACTACTAGAATTAAATATCAATCTGCAGGAGTAATGTATCAACCAGGTGTTAAAACATTAACCGGGACGACACAATCAGTGGGTTTATTAGCACAATTTGATGGTAATAGTTATATAAAAACTGAATTGCCGGGATATTATAATCGTAATCATGATTATGCAATTTCATTTTGGATTTATGCAAATAATACTGGTAGTGATTATGATTTAGTTATAGCTAAAGCATCTAGTTCAATTACTCCGCAATACCCATTTAAAATTGAAGTTGATACAACTAATCAATTGGTTTTTACTATTGCTGGTAGCACTACGTTTAAATCATATGTAACATCTACTATTACAGTTGATGCTTTAAATCATACGCATGTAGTATGTCAAAAATCTGGTAGTACAATGGAAATTTGGATAGATGGTAATTTAGATAATTCTATTACTAATAACTTATTGATTGATACAAATTCTCCATTTACAGCTTCGGCAAGAATTGATAATCTAGATCCGTTATATATTGGCGGTTGGGAATCTAGTTCACATATGAATGGACAATTAGATGAAATACGTATATTTAATAAGTCATTAACTTCTGCAGAAATTGGTTATTTAGCAGATAGAACAGAGGGCGGTTCGTTTATGCAAACTAATCACGTAGGAAACGTTTTTTCAAAACAAGGCTTAGCTGTAATTTCTACATCTGATTACCGTTTTAATAACATATTAAATTTACCATATACAGCGTCATATCGTAGTACTAAAACTATTCATGAATTAGGCGTTGTAGCAAAAATCGATTCTGGAGATTTTAATATTTCATCAAATTTATCATTAACAATAGATGATGACAAAACTTTTAAAACATTTGCTACTAGTAGTGCCTTTGCTCCTTACATAACAACAGTTGGATTGTATAATAATGCCGGCCAATTATTAGCAATAGGTAAATTAGCACAGCCTGTAAGAAAACGTACGGATGTTGATATGAATTTTTTAATAAGAATAGATTTAGATAAGAATATATCATGATACGTTTAAAGAAACTTTTACGAGAATTATCTGAAAAAGAAATTAATCGATTATTGGATAAAATACGAAATAAACAATTCCGTTTTATAGGAAGCGGAGATAATGCTCGTGTATATGAAATAGATGGAGAAGATAAAGTATTTAAAGTTACTACAGAACGAGATGAATTTGAAGTAGCTAAAATTATTGTAGGTCGTTGGTCTGAATTTACTACATTTATTCCTGTATATTACGTAAATGAACGTGAACATATGTTTATAGTAGCAAATGCAGATATACTGCTAGATTCTGACAGACAAATGATTGATGAATTCATGAAACGTTACGGAGATTATGCACGACGCGAAGGCGGAGAAGTTTCAATATTTGATTTTTTAGATGCAGATGGTGCTCGTAATACTAATACTAAATTAGTTAATTTTATACGTGCATTACAGCGAGATATACAAAAAATTGGAATTGAAGAATTTGATTTAGATTTAGATTTTAGTTCCGATAACATGATGATGTGGAACGGAAAAATGGTATTAGTTGATTGGTAAAAAAAATGTTATGAAAAAAAATCACTTTCATAGTGCAGGGAATTCTAAACGAGCAGCTGCACTTAAATATGGTTATAAATCAGGTTTAGAACATACAGTAGCAGAATGGATAAAAACTACTGAATATGATTTGAAATATGAAACAGAAACCGTAAATTATATAGTACCGGAACGTAAAGCAAAATATACACCTGACTTCGTATTTACTAAACGTAATGGACATTTAATGTTTGTTGAAACAAAAGGACGATGGACTACAGCAGATCGTACTAAAATGAAACATGTGCTACAATCAAATCCTGGTATTGACATTCGAATGGTATTTCAAAATCCTAATCAACGTTTGTCAAAAACAAGCAAAACTACATATGCTGAATTTGCATTAAAACTAGGAATAACTCATGTTGCAAAAAAAGATATACCTGCAGAATGGTTAGCAGAATGTGTAAAATCCGGTGAAAGTCCGCGTGAAGTAAAAAAGTTTTTTTAAATTGGTTTGATTTTACAATAAAAAATAATATATTCATGATAATTAATGAAATTATTTAATTAATAGATTGAATGTAATGTTAATGTAATGAAATCATTAGATCAGTAATGTTAATGTATGTATCTAATTAATATTATAATAATAATTAATATTCATTGGATTCCTTACAGTAATTCTTTATTATAAAGTATATGAAGAATTTAAAGTTACTTCAATTATTAGAATCTGTTTTAGGTAAAGGTAAGCCGACTTCCGGAGGTAATATTTCATTTTTCTCACCGTTTCAATCACACTACAAACCTAAATTAGAAATACGGTCTACGCCTGATGAACATGGTAACTATACATGGCACTGTTGGATTAGTGATAAGAAAGGTAAAAGCATTCAAACTTTATTTAAGCAATTAAATTTACCTAAAGAGCGTTTTGAACAACTTAATCGCATAATTGAATCAGCAAAATATAGAGTTGATCCTAAAGAAACAAAAACAAATCAAACAATTCAACTTCCGGCAGAATATGCACCACTTTGGATAAAAAAATCAACACCTGATTATCGCAATGCAATTCATTACTTAACACAACGAGGTATAACGGTGTTTGATATTTTGAAATACAGAATCGGATATTGTGAAACAGGAGAATATTCTGGCAAGATAATTATTCCAAGTTATGATCGCGACGGACAACTAAATTATTTTGTAAGTCGAGCATTTTACAAAGCCGACAAACAAAAACATAAAAATCCTAAAATATCAAAAGACATAATTGGTTTTGAAATGACTATCAATTGGTCACAACCCATTATACTTTGTGAAGGTTCATTTGATGCAATTGCAGTTAAACGCAATGCAATACCTTTATTTGGAAAAATTATACAACCGGCGTTGCAAAAGAAAATTATCGAAGAACGAGTACGAAACATTTATATTTGTTTAGATGCAGATGCTTTGAAAAATGCACTAACAATTGCAGAACGTTTCATGGCAGAAGGCTTAAATGTTTACTTTGTTGAATTGCAAGATCAAGATGCATCAGAATTAGGATTTGAAAAAATTACAGAAATTATAGAAAATACTGACTTATTAACATTTGAACGTGTGATGGAGTTAAGAATGGGAATGATATGGACATAAAACGCATTGATACTGGAATTGAAATGATTGACAAAATATTTCACATTTCAGACGTACATATTCGTACTTTAAAAAGACATAGAGAATATCGACAAGTATTCGAAAATTTATTTAATTACATAGAAACACATTGCACTGGAAATAGTGTAGCAGTTGTTACTGGAGATATTGTGCATAGCAAATTAGATATGTCTCCAGAACTAGTACAAATGCTAGTTGATTTCTTTAATGGTTTTAAAATACCTACCATTGTTATTCTAGGTAACCATGACATGAATCTTAACAATATGCACCGTGTTGATGCAGTAAGTCCGGTACTAGATGTTATACAAAATCCAAATATTCATTTTGTAAAAGACAATGGACTTTTTGAATTAGGTGGTTGTGTTTGGAATCATATGGCTGTTGATAAGACACCTGCAGATTATGTACGTGCTGATCAATTTGATGCTACATATAAAATTGCATTGCACCATGGTGCTGTTAATACTGCTAAAACTGATATTGGTTATCAAATATCAAATGAACATGTAACAACAGATTTATTTGCAGGACATGACATTACATTGTTAGGTGATATTCATAAACCGGCACAATTTTTAGATGCATATGGAACAATTGCATATCCAGGTTCACTTATTCAACAAAATCATGGAGAAGCATTAGATCATGGAATACTTGTTTGGGACGTTGCAACATGTAGTGCGAAGTTTGCTCAAATTGATAATGATTATGGATATGTAACAATTGAAATTGATAAAAATCAAATTGTAGCACACCCACATCGTATGCCTGTCAAACCTAGGATTCGTATTAAATTTAATGAAACGAGTGCTGCAGATATGAAAAAACTTATTGCAACTATTCGTAAAAAATATGATGTGCAAGACATTACTATTCAACGAACTATTGCAAACAATCAAAGCAATTCTTCAACACCGTTAGCTATCGGAAACGTTCGAGATGTTGAATATCAAAATGTACTTCTTTCTGATTATATTGACAATCATTTTCCTCAAGCAACAGCACAAGAAGTTGATGCAATCAGACACATCAATCGAACAATAAATTCAAAATTACCAGCAGTAGAATCAATCCGTCATGTAACATGGCATCCTATTTCTTTTGAGTTTGATAACATGTTTTCATATGGAGAAGGCAATGTTTTAAACTTTGAAAACTTAGCAGATGTATGTGGATTATTTGCTGCAAATACCTCAGGAAAATCTAGTTTGCTTGATGCAATTACTTATACCATTTTTGATAAATGTAGTAAAACAGGCAAAGCAAATGAAGTTTTAAACAACAAAAAAACATGGTTCCGAGGTGTATTTCGTTTTGAAATGAATGGTACTGTGTATACAATTGAAAGACGCGGAACGCAAAATAAAAAGAAAGAAACACACGTAAAAGTAGATGTAGATTTTTATACTGATTCAGAAAATTTAAACGGAGAAGAACGAAGTGATACAAATAAAAATATACGTCGTTACCTAGGTACGTATGATGATTTTATTTTAACTGCATTTTCACTTCAAGCAGACAATAATAATTTTATTGAAAAATCACAAAAAGAACGTAAAGATTTACTTTCACAATTTTTAGATATTACAGTATTTGAACAACTTTATCAACTTTCTGCAGATGAAATAAAAGAAACAGCTGGTCGATTAAAAGATTACAAGAAAACGGATTTTGCTGAAATAATTGTTCAAGCTGATGAAATTATTACAGCAAACCAAGATAATATTGCACAACTAGAAGAACAAGAAGATAAATTGCAAGATCAACGTAATACTTTGCAAGAGGCAATTGTTTCTTTAATTGAAACTAAACAACCTACTACGTATGATGGCCCAGATATTAATGAATTGAAACAACAAGAAAATGATTTAATACAACATGTTGAATCAATTCAAACGGATATTGAAACTGCAGAACAAGATTTAGAAATATTACTAGCAGAAATAGATACATTAAAACAACAATTAAAACAATTTGATATTGAAGATATCAATGAAAAAACAAAACAATATTCTTCAAAAGAACATTCAGTCAATATACTTTTACAAAAATACAGACAACAAAAGGAAATCGTAAATGGCAAACAAGAAAAAATTGATCACCTTGCAACACATGAATATGATCCGGAATGCAAATACTGTACATCTAACGTTTTTGTACAAAATGCAATCGAAGCACAAAATACAATTGATACAGATAAATTGTTATTAGAAAATATAAATCAACAAATACATGAATTAAATTTAGAATTAGAAACATTAAAACCTGTATTTGAATTAACTGAGCAATATAACAAACTTAAAAATAATATTGCAACTAAAAAAATAATTGCAGAGCGAAATGAACTTCAACTTCAAATATTAGAAAGTGATTTGCAAACCCGTGAATCTGAATTAGAAACAGTTGTAGAACGTCAGGAATTATTCAGAAAAAATGAAACAGCTATTAATCATAATGTAATAATTGATTCGGATATTCAAACATGTAAAACTCAAATATTTGATATATCTGAAAAAATAAAAATAATTCAAAATGATATTAAAAATCAACATGGTGCAATTGAAGTAGCAAAAACAAACAAATCAACTGCATTACAACAGTTAGAAAAATACAAACAATTGGAAACGGAATACAAAGCATATGAATATTATTTAGATGCAGTTAAAAGAGATGGTATTCCATATGAATTAGTTACAAAAGCTCTTCCAAAAATTGAAGCAGAAATAAACAACGTACTCAATCAAATAGTTGAATTTAATATGGTATTGAATACGGATGGTAAAAATATTAATGGATATATTATTTATGATGAAGATAATTTTTGGCCATTAGAATTAACAAGCGGAATGGAACGTTTTATTTCATCATTAGCAATTCGCATAGCACTTATAAATGTATCAGCTCTTCCTCGTCCTAATTTTATTGCAATTGACGAAGGCTGGGGTTCTTTAGATGCAGATCATATTTCTTCTGTAGTAAATCTGTTTGATTATTTTCGTACTAAGTTTGATTTTTCAATTATTATATCTCATGTTGATTCTATGCGAGATATGGTTGATAGATTGATTGAAGTTAACAAGACAAACGGTTTCAGCCAGATTATGTGTAACTAATATTTATATGAAAGAAATTTCATGTAATGAAACGCAAAGAAACAGTTTACAAAGGTTTAGAATTCATTCCGGTTTATTTTGAAGACTCTTCATTAACATCACCGGACTATTTTCAAATAACTGAATTTCCAACAAGATTAACTGCGGGTAAAAATTTATTTAAACTTCGAGGTCATCCTACTAATTTACGCGTTGGAGGTGTATTAAATATTGAAGTACTTGATTATAACGGCGATCCGATATATTCTGAAGTTGTTGATTATATTGATGAAGATAAATCGCGTGTAATTGCAATTTACATTTATTCTGAAACTTCACCAGGTGATTGTATCATAACACTTGTAGCAGAAGCACAAACCATTAATGGTGTTGCAGTGCCACAAGAATGGCAAGGTCGACCAAATTTACGTTGGACAAGAAATGTCCCAGTTAATCCAAATGTATCAAATGATTCTGAAATTATATTTTCAAAAATACCAGCTTTAGAAATATCAGAACAAGTAGGTGTACAACTTGATAGAACGTATTCAGGTAGTCAACAATTTCCAACATATACAACGGGTCAAGTAAGATATTTTTCTCTTAATGGAACACCTGCAGTTGAAATTACCGGAGGTTTATTTACTTCGGATATGTCAACTGGTACTATAACTATAGCAACACCGACAAATCCTACTCCTACTCCTAATTACGCGGTGGCAGCTTCACCTTACACAAGTACGATAAAAAAAATATTATCTAGCACAACAGCATTGTTAGATCAAGAATATACAGTTTATAGTAGCCAAAGCATATTTCCACATACATATACAAATTTTGCATATTCGGCATTTTCATTAACATATGAAGCATCTCCAACATATGTTGCAACAGAAAACTCTCAATCATTTGCATTAGTTCAAGTAAAAGGATTAGATCCAGATACTGGAGATATTTCGCGAATAAAAGTTTATACTAACAATAAAGGTACAGTTGGAACATGGGAATTGGTTAATGATGTTGAATTAGAAGAAACAGAAATATTTGTTTCAAACACAGCATCATTGTTTCCAGATCAAAGTATTGGCGCATTTACATCACAAAGCATTATCAATACATATTGGGATGCATATACATATCTAGGTAAAACTGCAAGCACTGCACCAACTCTTACTTGGACTACCGCATCGCTTAACAATGCAATGTCTGTAACAAGTGCAACGGATATTTCAGCACGTAATGCAGTACATGTTGTAGAAACTAAACCTGCTTATGCCGGCGTATTTATTTCGCAGTCTGCATATAAAGTAACAATAGATGCATTAGGAACACGTGATTCAACAGGACTTAATCCTAGAGTATTAGTATATGTTTCTGGTTCTGCATTTGCATTTGATACTACAGATTATTTTAATCAAGAATTACCTAGAATCATAGGTAAACGCATTGGGGAGTTAGAAGTAACAAGCGATTCACAACGTTTTGATGATGTAGTATTTAATTTTGAAACTGATGCCGACGGAGCAGCCTCATTGCTTTTTGTAATAGAATCAGGTCAATGGCAATTTGCAGATGTTAGAACTACAACAGATAATGATGCCGGATATTCTCCTAACTATACTAGAATACGTTCACTTATTAATACACCACATAAAGCAAATAACCAAATTTCATTCAAAGTAGAATATTACAATGTTGCTGGAGTAAAAAGTAAACAAACGTCATATCTTTATGATAAATCATGGCAAGGAGGAAATCGTTATATTGATGGTGATTATTCAATGCTTACTGGTTCATTGTATGTTGCAGATTCTTTAGAATCAGGAGTTGCAATATCCGGATATAAAAACAGTGGTTTTGTTAGATCATTAGGATATGATGGTTTTGATGCTGGATTTCCTGGATTTTTACTATGGAGCGGATCTGCACTTAGTGGCTCTTTAACAAAATATGGAAATCCATACTCTGGTGTTGGATTAGAACTTTATCTTAATACTAGTAGCTATTTTAGATATTCAACAACTGATAATGAAATTTATGTTGCAACAGATAATTTCTTTTTTGGAAATCCGAATGGAACATATATTAGTGGCAGTAACGGATTGTTAGAAATTTCATCAAGTGGATTTTACTTGAATGCAAACGGAGATGTAACTGCATCTTCAATTGTAACATTAGGACCAGCTGGAAATGTTTTATTTGATTCAAATAATGAATATGCAGATGGATTAAATATCGGCCGAGTTGTTTATTTTAATAGAGATGAAATAAATATCACCGGTGTTAATTTACAAACATCGCCACAAACTGCATCAATATTTGAAACATTTATTTTGCCAGGCGAAACTAGATTACAATCTTCTTTTATGTATGAATTTACGCCTGCTGCAAGCACCGGTGGAACTATACAAGCAAAATGGTACATTCAATCTGCTAGTTATACTGGAAGTATTGGAACTACCACCGGATATGATTCATGGAGTACTCCAGAGCCAATTTCTAGTATAGTTCAAATTACTCCAATAAACTCTACTTTCACCGAAGGCGGCGCTCGTAATGTTCAAGTTACTTCAGGTGCATTTATTAATACATTTGAAAATTTTCAAGGTTATTATGTCAGAATATATATGATTGTAGAACGTACAACTTCTCCTAATACCGGTGATGTACTTAAATTAAAAAGTTTTGTATATCGTACAAGCAGGTCTGCAGGATCAGTAGTAAATCCATTACCAATTGGACCAATACGAGAATAAATAATAGTTTAAATATTTATATAAAACATAAATCACATGAACAAAATAATAACATTATTTCCAGGAGGATTTAAACCATTAACAGGAGCTCATTTAGCATTAGCTGAACGTTATGCACAGCATCCTGATACAGATAAGGTAATTCTTTTAATTGGCCCAAAAGATCGAGACGGTATTACTAGAGAAAAAACAATTGAAATATTCAATTTAATTAATCGCAATCCGAACATTGAAATTCAACCTACTCAATTTAATTCTCCTATTATGGCAGCGTATGAATATTTATTTGCATTGCCGCAAGATGCAACGGGACGATATGCTATGGCAGCATCAACAAAAGGAGATGATTACGTACGAGCAAAAGACTTTGTTCCAAATGTAGATAAATATAAAACCGTAGGAGATCGCTCCGGACGTACAATTCCTGCAGGAGTTGATGCAACAGAATTAAATTTAGATATTGATCCATTACTATATAAAAACGGAGAACCAATATCAGCATCAACCGTACGGGCAGCAATTGCTAATAATGATTATGCAACATTTCGAGCATCATATCCCGCACAAAATGATTCTGAAGTTAAAAATGTTTGGCAAATATTAACAGGACTGCAAGAATCATTATTTTCAAAAGAATGGTGGGCTAAACAATTAGTATCAGAAGTTAACAAAGTAGTTGAAGGATATATGGATCCTAAAACTGCAGCAAAACACGATGCAAAAATTAAAAAATTAAGAAAATTTTTAGATTCAAACATTGCAAAACCATTTGTATATGATTTTAAAGATTTTGACAAAACTATATTTGGAGTTCCATTAACAGAAGCAATTCAAATAATAAAAGAAGGTGGGGCAGCAGGACATATGGCTCATCCTTATGATGATCATGCACTTTCATTCGGCGATGTTAAAGAAATTATTTCTAGAGCATTAGGAGGTTATTTAGACATTGAATCGGCAGTAACTGAAAAAACTGATGGTCAAAATATTCAAGTAACATATAAAAACGGACAAATTGGATTTGCTAGAAATAAAGGTACTGTAATCAATCCAATGTCAGTACAAGAAATACAGGACAAGTTTGGAGGTAGAGGTCCTATATCAGATGCATTCGGCAACGCAGCAGAAGATTTAGCAGAAGCATTTAATCGCGTAGATCCGAACGTATTAAATGGTATTTTTAAAAATGGACGAGTATTTGCTAACATGGAAATTATTTATCCTGCAACTAAAAATGTAATTTCATATGATGTTGCAGTATTACAATTTCACAATCTAGTTGAATATGATGAAGCAGGTAATACCATGCAAACAGACTTAACTGGAGGAGGAGCCTTGCAAGGAATTATTCAAGATGCAAATGCACACTTACAAAAAACATTTTCATTTATTCCGCCGCAACGAATCAAAATTGGTAGATTAGCAGACTTTGAAGATCAACAAGCTGCATTTTTTAATGAAGTAGATCAATTACGTTCTAGATATAAATTGAAAGATACGGATCTAGTTTCTGACTATCATAAAGCGTGGTGGGGAGATGTAATACGAGAAAAAGCACAAGGCTTAGGATATGACATCCCGGCTGAAATATTAACAGCATTAATCAATCGATGGGCATTTTTTGACAAATCCGCAAACATTGCCGCACTTAAAAAACAAATCACAAATCCAGAATTTTCTGCATGGGTAACTGAATTTGATAAAAAAGATTTTAAAACGTATTACAAACAAAACATGGAACCATTTGAAAGCATATTTCTACGGTTAGGTGCAGTTGTATTACGTAATGCAGAAAATTTCTTAGCAGCTAATCCATCACAATCTGTACAGGAATTGAAAAAAGATTTAGCTGATCTAATTAGAGAATTAGAAACAACCCAAGATATTAATAGCATTAAAAAGCTAGAACATGAATTAAAACGTATACAACGGTTAGGCGGATTTGAAGCAATTGTACCATCTGAAGGCGTAGTATTTGTATATGGGGGCAATACATACAAGCTCACAGGAGCATTTGCACCAGTTAATCAAATACTAGGGGTATTAAAGTACGCACGGTGATATTTATATTTATATGAAAAAATAGGACAAGTAATGGCTGAAAAACATAAGAGCAAATACAAAGCACCAAAAGATTTAGAAAAATCACAAAAACCAACCCCTCGTAAAGACCTTAAATCATATACTCATGATGATAAAAAAGGCGGTTTGAATCCTAAATCTACTGGAGATAAACAACTTAATGTTTTGCGTAAAACAGATAAAATGATGCAAGATGATGGTAAGTATGATGTAAAATACAATGCTGATGATCGTTTATATGATGATTTAGAAAATGGAGAATGGGAACCAAAAACTGCCGCAAAACGTTTAAAGAAACGACAAGATGCAGAAGAAAAAGAAATATCTGGAGTTATCAAAGATAAAATAGAAAATTTAACTAGAGAACAAAGAGAACGTTTAGTTAGAGAATATGTTCGTAGAAAAATTGTTAAAGTTTTACTAGAACAAGAAAAAAAAGATGACGCCCCAGAACCGGCAGAGCCTACAACTCCAGAACCGGCAGAGCCTACAACTCCAGAACCAGCAGAACCTGCAGCTCCCACTCCAGAAACTGATGCACCAGAACCAGCAGAACCTGCAGCCCCAGATGCATCAGCTGAAACGCCGCCGGCTTCAACTACACCACCGCCGGCCGGCGAAACTCCAGCACCTGATGCTGCAGCAGAAAAACAAGTTTCACCAGAAACAAAAGAAGCTTTAGATATAGATCGATTTGTACAATATCTTAAAAAACAAGAAGGAAATATTGCAAAATTAAAATCAATTATCAAAGTTTTAAATATTTCTTTAAAAGATGCCGAAGTTGAAGATCAAGCAAATATTTGGAAAATGTTCAAAATTACATCTAATAAGAAATTATCTAAATTAGGATCAAGTTCAAATAATAAATAATATATGTCAAAATCTAACAAGTTACAAAACATCAAAGCCATTCAACAAATGATTGATGGCACACATAAGTTTCAAACAAAAAAGTCGGTAGGATTTTCTGATGCTAAAGAACAGGCAAAAAAATCAGAACGACACGAAATTGGAGACGTTTGGGAAGAAACAGATTCATCTGGAATGATCTGGGTTATTGAACAAAAAGATGGATTCCGAATTCGTAAAACCAAAAATTCAGAAGTGTTTCAAGAAATACGAGATGAAATACGATCATTTCCTAATTGCCGTAAAGATTCATGTACATGTTTTAATCCAAAATCAATTGATGAAAAAATGCGTAAACTAAATGGTATGTGTTTTGATTGTACGGTTGAATGGGAACATGAAATGCGCAAAGCAGGAACATATGAAGAATATGAAAAAACTAGAGTCCGACAAAATGCAGAAGCGTGGTTACGTCAAGCAGAAAAAGATGTTGAAATGCTCAAACAAACATATACACAAGCATCTAAATTTGTAACAAATGCAGATGGCGAAACTGAAACTTGGGCTGCTCAGATGACTCCGGAGGAGTTTGAAGAAAAAGTACAAAAAGGATTTGAAGAATTTAAAGAAAGATTTTTAAAACGATTAAATGGAGAAAACGATGAAAACAATTAAAAAATATTGGGCAATCATAGTAGGAGCCGTATTAGCATTTTTTGGAATTGCTGTTGCAGTTAAAAAGAAAGTAGATGACAAACAAAATGATAAAGCAGACAAAAAAATTGATGATAACAAACAACAAGTTGACGTAATTTCTGGAAAAGTTGATGTAATTGAAGATCAAAGAGATAAAGCAAAACAAGAAGTTCAAGATTTAATTGATGAAGTTGATTCAATAATTACAAAAAAAGATGATGTTGTTATAGAAAAACCTAAATCTACAAAACAAGCTAAACAAAATATTTTGAATAAAACAAATAAAAGAAAAAAGAAATGAAGCGTTTACTAGTTATATTATTATTTCCTGTATTTAGTTTTACTCAAACTATTCCTGATACGTGTTTTACAGAACAAGAATTACTAGACATATCAACAACTATTGATTCATTATGGGCAGTAGATGATAAAAATACGGAAATAATTGAAAAGCAACAACGTATTATTAAAAAACAACAATCTATAATTTATTTAGATTCCATACAAATTGAATTGCAAAAACAACAAGTTGCATTGCTACAAAAAAATATAGATTTATATGTACAACGAGAAAAACGTTTACAACCTAAATGGTATGACAGTAAAAATCTTTGGTTTGGATTAGGTATTTTTACTACACTAGGTTCTGGAATATTGATAAATGAAATATTAAAATAATATGTCTCAACCCAACATAAAACAGATTATTCAGCAACAATATGCAATGTGTGCTAAAGATCCTGTGTTTTTTATGAGGCAATATTGTTATATACAACATCCTAAAAAAGGAAAAATAAAATTTAATTTATTTCCATTTCAAGAAGATACATTAACTGAATTACGAGATCATCGTTATAACGTAATACTTAAGTCACGTCAGTTAGGTATATCAACACTTTCTGCTGGATTTGCTCTTTGGAGTATGTTGTTTAAACAGGATTTTAATGTACTTGTTATTGCAACAACACAAGAAGTTGCTAAAAACTTAGTAACAAAAGTACGTGTGATGCACGACAATTTACCTAGTTGGTTGAAAGGAACAATTGAAGCTGACAATAAATTATCTCTTAAATTTAAGAATGGTTCACAAATAAAAGCAGTATCATCTGCAACCACCGGTGCACGTTCAGAAGCATTGTCATTGCTTATTATAGATGAAGCAGCATTTATACGAAATATTGAAGAAATATGGATAGCATCACAAGCAACACTATCAACGGGTGGTGGCGCAATAGTATTATCAACACCTAATGGTGTCGGTAATTGGTTTCATTCAGTATGGTCAGACGCCGAACAAGAAATAAATGGATTTCATACAATTAAACTACATTGGACCGTACACCCAGAACGAGATCAAGATTGGCGCGATCAACAAACTCAACTTTTAGGAGAACGTGGAGCGGCACAAGAATGTGATTGTGATTTTATTTCATCAGGACATACTGTAGTAGATGGCGCTATATTATTAGAATATGAACAAAAATGCACAGAACCTATAGAACGACGAGGTTTTGATAATGCATATTGGATTTGGGAATATCCTAACTATGAACGAGATTATATAGTAGTAGCTGACGTTGCACGAGGAGACGGGGGCGACTGGTCAACATTTCATGTTATTGATGTACAAGATGTTAAACAAGTTGCAGAATATAAAGGTAAACTTCCTCCTAAAGATTTTGGTAATATGCTTGTAACGGTTGCAACTGAATGGAACAACGCACTTCTAGCAATCGAAAATGCAAATATAGGTTGGGCTGCAATACAACCGGCACTTGACAGAAATTATGAAAATTTATTCTATACATACAAAGACGATGGCTATGTTGATATAGATATTCAACTTAAAAAAGGTTATGATACAAAAGATAAGTCACAAATGGTTCCTGGAGTATCAACAACATCTCGTACTCGTCCATTAATGATTTCAGCACTCGAAATGTATATGCGAGAACGAACACCTGTAATTAGATCAAAACGATTAATACAAGAATTATTTGTATTTGTTTGGTTAAACGGAAAAGCTCAAGCACAACAAGGATATAATGATGATCTTGTTATGTCTTTTTGTATTGGTCTTTGGCTTCGTGATACATCACTTAAATTACGTCAACATGGAATTGAATTAAATAAGCGAGCTCTTTCACATTTTACTAAAACAGATCCAGTTATATATACTAATACACAGCGTCGACAAGACACAGGTTGGTCGTGGAATAATGGACAAACTGATGAAAATTTAACTTGGTTGTTATAAAACAGCTTGGTTCTTTAATTAGTTATATTTATATTAAAAAAATATGGCATCATTAAGAAAACGACTACAGAATTTATTTGCTACCAATGTAATTGTACGTGCATATGGTAAAGATCGTCTTAAAGTAGTAGACACAAACCGTTTACAATCTTTTGGTAATCTAAATCAAACAAAAGTTGCTGATAGATATACACGTTTACATGGTTCTAATCGCCATCGCGTAGGAGGAATGGGTGGATATGATTCTAACTATTATATGCATCAAAATCGTATGCAGTTATATACTGACTATGAAATGATGGATAAAGATCCTATTATTAGTGCAGCATTAGATATTTATGCAGATGAATCAACTCTTGCAGATCAATTTGGAGATATTTTAACTATTAAAGCTGGAAATTCAAACATACAAAAAATACTTTATAATTTATTTTATGATGTTCTAAATATCGAATTTAACCTTTGGCCATGGATTAGAAATTTAACTAAATATGGAGATTTCTTTTTAAAATTAGATATTGCAGAAGAATTAGGAGTAATTAATGCACGCCCTTTTTCTAGTTATGAAGTAGAACGTTGGGAAGAATTTGATGAAGAAACTGGTGAATATAAAATTAAATTTCGACATGCTTCAAGTCCTAATTTAATGTATGATGTTTTTGAAGTTGCACATTTTCGCATGTTATCTGATGCAAACTTTTTACCATATGGTAAATCAATGTTAGAAGGAGGACGTAAAGAATTTCAAAAATTAACAATGCTTGAAGATGCAATGCTTATTCACAGAATAATGCGAGCTCCAGAAAAACGTATTTTTAAAATTGATATTGGTAATATTCCGCCTAATGAAGTAGATACTTTCATGGAACAAGTTATCAATAAAATGAAAAAAATTCCTCACGTTGATCAACAAACTGGTAATTACAATTTAAAATTTAATCTCAACAACATGTTGGAAGATTATTATTTACCAGTACGAGGTGGTAGTTCACAAACATCAATTGATACCCTACCAGGTATGACTTTTACAGGAATTGATGACATCAATTACGTTAAAGACAAAATGATGGCTGCACTTAAAATTCCTAAACCATTTTTAGGATATGCTGAAGCTGTTGAAGGAAAAACTACATTAGCATCCATGGATATTCGTTTTGCTAGAACAATTGAACGAATACAAAAAATAGTTGTTTCAGAACTTCATAAAATTGCAATTATACATTTATATGCACAAGGTTATGATGGTGCAGACTTAGTTGGATTTGAATTAGAATTAACGGCACCATCAATTGTATATGACCAACAAAAAGTTGCATTAATGACTGAAAAAATGACATTAGCAACTGCAATGAAAGATAGTAAATTAGTTTCCGACAAATACATATATGAATTTATATTTAATATGTCAGAAGATCAATGGTTGCAAGAACGTAACAATGTTATTGAAGATTTAAAATTAAGATTCCGACAAAACCAACTTGAACAAGAAGGAAATGATCCAGCAATTACCGGTGTGTCATATGGTACTCCACACGACTTAGCTTCAATGCATATGAGTTCTAATGAAGTTGAAGAAAAAGATAAAGGAGGTCGTCCAAAAGAAGGCATCAAATTTGGACAACATAAAAATGCATTCGGATGGGATCCTACAGGTAAAAAACAAATTGATCAAGATTTTGATTCTGAAAATCAAAAATCTGCATTTTTACCGAATCCTTCTCGAGAAAGAAAATTAGATTTAGCTCAAGAGAATGTTTTAAAAACTATGCAAAAAAATACAAAATTTGATAAATCATCTAAAATAATATTAGAATCAATTACACCTAATAAAGAAACCGATATTGATACGGGGACTTTATTAGATGAGAATAATATTTTGTAACATATTTATTTTAAAAATATCATATTGGATATGAAAAAATTAAAACATTCAAAATACAAAAACACCGGCATATTGTTTGAAATGTTAGTACGTAAACTAACTTCAGAAACATTAACTTCAGATAAATCTACAACTATAGACATTATAAAAAAATATTTTGGTAAAAATACTGAATTATCTAAAGAATTACAATTGTATAATGCATTAATAAAAGAACAACATAAAACAGAAGCTCGAGCTTTAGATTTTATTCGTACGGTTAAAGATACGCATAAAAAATTGAATCGAACTGTTTTAAATAGACAAAAATATAACTTAGTTAAAGAAATTTCTGAAAACTTTGTTTTTGAAAATATGTCTAAAATTCATATAAATAACTATAAAGAATTAGCTTCAATTTACATGTTATTTGAATATGAAGAAACTGATAATCCAAAACAATTAATGCAATGTAAATCAGTTTTATTAGAACATGCAATGCCAAAGTCAAAACAAACTCAACCAAAAGATCCAATACTAGAAACATTTTCTAAACAACCAAAAGATGTTCGTTTATTAACATATAAATTACTTGTTGATAAATTTAATAGTACATATTCAGAAATATTGTCTGAATCTCAAAAACAACTATTAAACAAATATATTACGCATGTTAACGATACTGAAGCATTACGTAATTATGTTCAAAAAGTTATACCTACAATTAAAAAACAACTTTTTGAACAGTCAAAACATATTACAGATAAAGTTGTAAAAATTAAAGTAGAAAAACTTTCAGAAATGCTTTGCAATGTAGAAACAATTAAACGATTAAAAGAATCTCATATATTAAACCTAATGAGATATATGGATTTGGTTGATGAATTAAATGAGATACACAAATGAAAACATTCTTACAACAAATAGAAGAAGCATTTGAAGCTATCGATAAAACTGATGATATTGTTAATCGTATTGCTAATAATGAATTAACAGAAGAAGAATTGGATGAAATTTCTACTTCAGGAGGTGCAGGTGCATATATGACCCCAAATGCATTCTCTCCGGCAGATGATGATACCGTTGAAGTTTTAGGTTATGAACGAGTTCACGAATCTGTTCGAACCCCGGCAACATATAAACCTGGACAATCACAACGGCCTGAATCAGATCAAGAAGAATATATGGATAAATTTGCATATTCTGATGATGCTAAATGGCAACATGCAAAATATCAATATCCATCTGTTCCATTTGCAAAAAAATATAAAAAATTTGATGATAGATCTGCAGATATGCATGAAGATTTTGATGTAGAATATGATTGGTCTGGAATTAAAAAAAGAAATCAAGTTCATGAAATGATGGAATCAAAATACGAACAACTTATAGAGTCATATAAACAATTTGCTACTGGTGATCCAAAAATAACTCCAGAATCAAAAATAAAACATACTATTAAAGAAGTAGCTAAACGTTTACGCCAAGTTGAAGAACTAGTTTCAAATACAGCAAGATTAAAAACAGAATCTGGAATGGCTCGAGACGGCTATGGAAAATCTGTAAATACTGCATTAACAAAAATTTCAGAACGATTAATAAAAATTTCAGAACGAGTAAGAGCATTAGGAGAATAATATGTCAAAAGCGTTAATAGTAGAATATATGCCATTCAAACCCGTAGGTTCATTAAATGAACAATCTGGTGCTGCATATGGAATACCTGGCGGTTTTGTTGTGCAAGGAGTTTTACAAAGAGCAGGTGCAAAAAATCAAAATGGAAGAGTATATCCTAAACGTATTTTAGAACGAGAATGTAATCGATATCAAAAAGAATATATTGATCAACATAGAGCATTAGGAGAATTAGATCATCCAGAATCATCTGTTGTTAACTTGAATAACGTTTCACATAATGTTTTAAAAATATGGTGGAAAGGTGATGATTTATGCGGAGCTGTTCAAATTTTAGATACCCCGTCAGGTAATATTTTAAAATCACTTTTTAAAGCTGGTATTACATTAGGTATATCTAGTAGAGGATTAGGTTCTGTTAAAGAATTACGTAATGAAGGCGTAGTAGAAGTACAAGAAGATTTTGAATTAATTTGTTGGGACTTCGTTTCAAATCCTTCAACACATGGAGCTTTTATGCGGCCTACAAAGATGAATGAATCAACAAATAAAAATATAACAATAAATAAATACGCTAACGTAAACAGCATCATTACATCAATATTATGTGAAGATGGAAAATGTAGGATATAAAAAATGAAAAGCAAATTACAAACATTACGAGATTTATTATACGAAAAACAACAAAAAGAAACGGTATTTGGAGAACAACCGCAACCATTATCTCTTGAAGAAAAACGAGCGTTTGCAGAAGGATTAAATTCGTTTTCTGCAATGACTGAAACATTGCGTGCACGTGGCGAACGACTAAAAATGGCTGTTGAACAAATTTCTAAAATAGTCGAAACTGCAGGAAGAATGATTACTGAGTCTGATGATGATGTAGTAGAAAAAGTATCTGCTAAACGACACTTAGAATATGTAAATAAAGCCATGGCTGAAATGCAAAAATGTGCTAATGAAGTAATGATTAACGAACGTAGAATGGAAGCTGCGTGTGAAGATATTAGGGAAGGGTTAAGTAAATATTATGATGTTCGTTAATTTGGACATTATAAATTAATTTATTATAATAAAGGTAAGTATGATGAATACGCTTAAAAAATTATATCGAGAATTTTTTGGATTAGCAGAATCAAAAATGGATGCTGTTGGTAAAGAAGATTCTGATATTAATAACGATGGCAAAACGGATAAAACGGATAAATACTTAAAAAAACGCAGAACTGCAATTAACAAAACAATTGATGAAGAAATTGTTGATGAAGCCAAATTGATTAACGGAATTGACGAATATCAAGGTGGCGTAGTATATGCTATTAAAGATCCAGCGCAAGCACAAGAAGTTTCTGATGACATCAAAGCATGGGCTGAAAAAAAAGGTTTTACTATAATTAAAAGAACTATATCTAAAAATGGAAAAAATGGTTATTTTTATTTTAGATTAGGAGAAGATCCAGAAAAAGATGCACAACGAATTCAAGGCTATTTTGCACAGCGTTTAGAATTATCAGCATTTAAGTTCAAAGTAAGAGGTGAACAAACTGCAGCACCAGCTCCTATAAAACGTACAATAAGAAAAATTTAATAATTTATATATGAGTAAAAAACAGAAACAACACAAAGCAATTGTACCAGGCCACGCTACGGCCGTAAATGTAGTAGGATCAACACGAGAAGATTTTGCACAAGCAATGAAAATTTTTAAAAGAAAAGTAAAATCCTCTGGAGTTTTAGAAAAAATTAAAGATAATAAAACTTTTACTAAGCCATGTGTTAAACGTAGAAAACAATTAATTGACGCTCGTTATATTCAAAAAATAAAAGATTTACATAGAGATTAAATAAATTTTTAAGAAATTTTAAGTCTTAACTATAAAAAGTTAGGACTTTTTTACTGTTTTTTCAATCATTGTTATATTTATTGTAGAATACGCTATTCTTTCTTTATATAGCGTTAATATAACAATATTTATTCTTATTAAGATTTACAAATAATCTTATTTCCAAAAAACAAAATTTAAGGAGAACTAGTATGGCAAAATCAGATTTGCTAAAACAAGCAATCGCTGATGCTAAAGCAGTTAAAGAAACAGCATTAGCAAACGCAAAAATTGCATTACAAGAAGCTTTCGCTCCACGTTTAGAAAGTATGCTTCACTCGAAATTGATTGCAGAAATTGAAGATGAAGAAATGGACATGGATGCAGAAGCTGGAATGGAAGCAGGTGCAGAAGCTGGAATGGAAGCAGGTGCAGAAGCTGGAATGGAAGCAGGTGCAGAAGCTGGAATGGAAGATTTCCCTACTTCAGTAAACGTCGGATTAGATTTTAATGATGACGGAGATTATGACTTAACAGGTATGTTAGGTGGCGATGAAGAAATGGAAGCGGGTGCAGAAGAAATGGAAATGGGTGATGAAGAAATGGAAGCGGGTGCAGAAGAAGATGATCTAAATCTAGAAGAAATTCTTAGAGAATTAGAAGAAACAGAACCGTCTATGGATGAACCAATGACTGAACCAACTACAGAACCTGCTATGGAAGGGTATGATGAAGAACTTCCAGAAGGAATGGAAATGGATGCTGAGTATGATTATACAAATGAATCAATTGACTCAATCATTGAAGCAATCCTTCGCGAAGAAGAAATGGCAACGGAGCCTACTGAACAAGATCCGGAACTATTAGCTAAAGAAAATGAAGAATTAGAAGCTACAGTTGCCCAGCAAGACCAACAACTTAAAGAAGCATACAAAACTGTTAAGTATCTTAAGTCAGTTATTAATGAAGTTAATCTTCTTAATGCAAAACTTCTTTATACAAACAAGTTGTTCCGTAACTTTGAATTGAACGAAAGTCAAAAAATGAAAGTTATTGAAAACTTTGATAGAGCAGTTTCAACACGAGAAGCAAAATTAGTATTTGCTACATTAGCTGAAAGCTTTAATAAACCAACTCAAAAAAGAAGAATGGTTAAAGAATCAGCCGCATCTCGTCCACATAGAACCACTGCCCCATCACAACAAACAACGCAAATTTTATCTGAAGGATTTGAAATGGCAAATCGTTGGAAAAAATTGGCAGGATTAATTTAATTTAAAAAACAAAAAAACAAAGGAGAACAAACGATGAGTTTAAATTCATTATTACAAAGTCCAGACGCTTCTCAACGTGCTGCATCAGTTGCAACCGTTGCAAAGTGGGAAAGAACAGGACTTTTAGAAGGTCTTAGAAATGAGACAGAAAGAGCAGGTATGGCTCAATTGCTTGAAAACCAAGCAAGGCAATTAGTAAAAGAAGCTTCACAAACAGGTACAGCAGAAGGATCTGAAGAGTGGGCTGGTGTAGCACTTCCATTGGTACGTCGTATCTTTGCTGAATTTGCTGCAAAAGAATTTGTATCAGTACAACCAATGAACTTGCCATCAGGTCTAGTATTTTACTTAGACTTTAAATATGGTACAGCTCAGCCAGGATTTACTTCAGATCAAGCAGATCCAGTATCTACTAACGGGCATCCATTTGGTTCACCTGAATCTGATGATTCATTATTCGGTGTAACTAATACAACTGGCGATCCAACAGGAGGTCTTTATGGCGCAGGTCGTTTCGGGTATTCAATTAATGATGCAACTGCGACTGGCGTTGCTGCAACAACTGCTTCAGCTGCATCTGCAGGTTCAGGTTCAGTTAATTTTGATTCTGCATATACAAATGCATTAACAGGATATTCAGTTGTTTATGTATCAACTGGTTCATTAACAAGCGCAGATTTAACTGCAGTTAGATCATTTACATTAGCATCTGGTTCAAATTTAACCACTGCAATGAATGTTCCTGCATTTACTAAATTTAATGCGTCAACTGGTAAAATTGAATTTGTAGTTTCAGCGTCTGCAAACTTAAATGGTACTGCTAATTATACAGTAACATATAGCAAACAACCAACTGATATTACAAGAGGTGATTTTGAAGATACTAATCCATTTAAAGGATCAGGTGCTAATACAGGTATCGATGATGGTACAGATATTGACATCCCAGAATTGAACCTAGAGCTTCAATCAGAGCCAATCGTTGCTAAAACACGTAAGTTGAAAGCAGTTTGGACACCTGAGTTTGCTCAAGATTTGAACGCTTATCACTCAATTGATGCTGAAGCTGAATTGACTTCAATGCTTTCTGAGTATGTATCAATGGAAATCGATCTTGAAATCCTTGATATGTTGATTGCAGCAGCTCCAACAACTGAGTATTGGTCAGCTATTAACAATGAAATTTGGACAGGTACTAATTTCTTAGCACAAACTGCTACGAATGGTGGATTCTATAACACTCAAGGCGGATGGTTCCAGACTCTTGGTACTAAACTTCAAAAAGTAAGTAACAAGATTCACCAAAAAACATTACGTGGTGGTGCTAATTTCTTAGTTACATCTCCTGCAGTAGCAACTATTCTTGAGTCTATCCCGGGATTTGCTGCAGACACAGATGGTACTAAATTAGAATTTGCTGCCGGTGTTCAAAAAATTGGTGCAATCAATAATCGTTATACGGTATACAAAAACCCATACATGAAAGAAAACATCATCCTTATGGGCTTCAGAGGAAGTCAATTCCTTGAAACAGGTGCTGTATTTAGTCCGTATATTCCACTTATCATGACTCCATTGGTATACGATCCAGTTAATTTCACTCCACGTAAAGGTGTTATGACACGTTACGCTAAGAAAGTGGTTCGTCCAGAGTTCTACGGTAAAGTATATGTACGTGGATTAGAAACTCTTTAATAGTTAATTGAATTAATTTTTAATTGATTTAAAGACTTAACTAATTAAGGAAAAGGGGTGGCTCCGGTCATCCCTTTTTTACTATTCAAATATTTATTATAAAGATATGGCAGTAGAAAGAAACAAATATTCCATGGAAGCGATTATTCGTTATGATGGTCGATTAATTGACGTATTAGACAGAATTCGTGCAGTACGTTTAGTTTTAATGGTTCATATTGAACAAGATTTAGGACCAGATAAAGAACGTGTTACAATAAAAATCATGACTCCATATTCTCCTAGAGAATCATTTCACGCAGTTAGAAAAATGTGTTTAGGTAAAATTGAAACACTTAAAGACATGACTCTACAAGAATCGACACTTACAAAATTACATTAAAAAAAAGGACAAGTTATGGCTACTCAAAATAAGGAAAAAACTCCACCTAAGAATGATATTAAATATTCAATTTCACTTTCAGAAGAACAAAAAGAAGCAAAGGCAAAAATAATAGAAACGCCATTTAACTTTGTTTTAGGAAAAGCCGGTTCTGGTAAAACATTGTTAGCAGTTCAAATTGCATTGGATATGTTTTTTAAACGAAGAATCAATAAAATTATTATAACACGTCCTACGGTATCAAATGAAGACAATGGATTTTTGCCCGGTTCATTGGCAGAAAAAATGGATCCGTGGCTAGTTCCATTACGTAGCAATATGCGTAAAGTTTATAATAAACCGGAAATATTAGACAAAATGGAAAAAGAAGAAAACATTGAATTAGTTTCTTTAGCACATTTTCGAGGCAGAACTTTTGATAATGCAATTTGTATTGTAGATGAGTTTCAAAACTTAACTAAACAACAATTACAAATGGTTTTATCTAGATTAGGTAAAGATAGCATCATGATATTAACTGGAGATAGATATCAAATAGATTTAAAATTTGCAAATGATTCAGCAGTTCACGAAGTTCCAAAACTAACTAAGTCTCAGTTTGTTAATGAAATTATTTTAACAGATAATCATCGTCATGCAGCATTAGATGAAATTTTGCGACTCTTAAATGAAAGATATTGATATTTATATAAAAAGGAATTTCCATGGATTATAGTGTAGATAAACCAATATGGCCTGGTAGCTCATCATTTACTACTGGTTCAACACCATTTGGATATTTCGACACCGATCCAATGTTCCAAGACCATGCAGATAAATTTGCAGTAGCAGCAGCACGAGTTGTAGGATATCCTATAATGGATGTTGAACTTCAAGATGTAAATTTTTATACAGCTTTTGAACAATCAGTAATTGAATATTCAAATCAAGTTAATCAAGTTAATATTGTTAATTCATTGGTTAGTACCATGGGATTACCAACAGGTTCTGATTTTTTAGGATCTCAAGGTTTAACGGGTCGACCAATTGGCAATTCATTATCTTATATTGTTAAATTAAGTAAAGCATATGGAACTGAAGCCGAATCTGGAGGAAATGTAAGATGGTATTCTGCTTCATTTGATGTAGTTAATGGCAAACAAACGTATAGTATTAGAGAAGCAGTATCTGCATCATTAGGAATAACTTTAAGTAATACAAGTTCAATTGAAATACGACGCGTGTTACATAATCCACCACCGGCAATTATTCGTTACTTTGATCCATATGTTGGTACTGGTTTAGGTTCTCAAGGCTTATTGGATGCATTTGATTTTGGTGGATTTTCTCCATCGGTAAATTTCATGATGATGCCAATTCACGCAGATTTACTTCGATTACAAGCAATTGAATTTAACGATCAAATACGTAAGTCACATTTTTCTTTTGATATACATGGCGACGATATACGTATTTATCCCGTACCAGGAACGCAAGGTACAGCTGCAACTCCATTTTACGGACAAGTTTGGTTTGAATTCTTGTTTGAAGAAGAAAAAAACAAACAAGCTGTTTTATTTGGTAATACAGCACTTCTAAACGGTGTTGTAAGTGACGCATCAAATATACCATATACCTATCAAACCTACAGTAGCATTAATGATATGGGGCGTGCTTGGATATTGAGATATGGTATTGCACTTGTAAAAGAAATGTTAGGTTATGTACGTAATAAATATTCATCAGTACCTATACCCAATGGCGAAGTAACACTTAACGGTTCTGATTTAGTTTCACAAGGACAAACCGAAAAAGGTGAATTGATAACACAACTTCGAGAATTTTTAGAAAAAATGACAAAAGAGCAAATGTTAACACGACAAAATGCTGAAGCAACTCAGATGATGGAATTGTTATCAAAAGCACCATTACGTATTTATGTTGGATAAGGAGGACAATCATGGCACTTTTTGGAGGAATGCGAGATGCTAAATTTTTAGCTTCTATTAATGCCGAACTTATCAATGCAATTATCGATACCGAAATTGAATTTTTCAAATTAAATGTTGAGTTAAGTCATTCAAACATTTATGGCGAAGCAGAAAGAAAAACATATTATGATTCTATACTTTTGCCATGTGTTATAACAAAAGATGAAAAATCTAGTGTAATGGATGATTATGGACATTCATATAATCGTACTGCTAAATTTGCATTATCACGTGATTTGTTAGAACGAGCAGATTTATACCCACAAGCTGGTGATATTATACTTTGGGATAATGAATACTTTGAAATTGATAATGTAGATGCAAATCAATATTTCGCAGGTAAAAATCCAGACACATGGCCAAACGGAGACAGCCATGGATATAGTGTTTCTATAGTATGTGATGCACATGTAACAGCACAAACGCCACAAGGAATTAAAGATATTAGACGTGGTGGTGATAATAAAATACCAATGTAAGGACGTTGATGCCTAGATTAAATAGACAAAATATTGATAGACGAACAAATAAGCCTGAACCAAATCGGGTTGAAAGTTTACATGGTGATCGTTTATTAGATCGAGGAATGCAAACGCGCCGAGATGATGATGTATTAAAAACTCCGCAACGAACATTATATGATATAGATTTTGCAATTAAATGGTTTATTGAAAATGAAATACAACCACAAATAACAGCAAATCAAGAAATTATAACAGTTCCTGTAATATTTGCCGCCGGTGAAAAATGGGATAATGTACAACGTTTAGGTTATATGCGAGATGAAAAAGGAAAACTTCAATCTCCCATGATTATGCTAAAACGAAACAGCGTACAAGAACGAGACTCGTATCGTACATTAGATGTTAACTGGCCACAATCTGAAAATCAATTAGTTTATAGACGCCGATATAATGCTCGTAATCGTTATGAAGACGAACTTTTTCCTATACCAAATACGCAACCAGCATTATCTCAAGAACTTTATGTAATTGATATTCCTAAATATGTTACAATTGAATATGATATGATGATATGGTGTGATTTTACTACGCAATTAAATGATTTAATTGACCAAATTTTACCATATAATCGTTTTGCTTGGGGAAATGAAGGAAATAAATTTGCATGTTCTTTGGGATCTGTAAGTTTTGAGACCGTTAATACAGTAGGAGAAGATCGTCTAGTTCGATCAACAATTCCTATTACAACACAAGCAACTTTATTATCTGGCCAGGAAGTTAGATTAGAAACAATTAAAAAAATGTATTCTGTCAAAAAAATAGTATTTGACACTATAGTAGATGTAGGAAATTTAAACATATTTTCTACAACACAAATACCACAAGCAGTTTTACAACAAAGCGGTCAAGTAATTTCTGGAGGTTCTATAGTTGTTTCCGGAGGCGGAACATCAACAACTATCAATGCTGCTACAATGACGTATTTGATAAATTTAACAGAAAAACAAGCTGTATACTCATCTTCAACAACGGTAACGGTAAATGCATTTGCCGCAATTAATCCAAATAATTTAACAGTAGCTACGAAAAATGAATTTGATATTTACATTAATGGGCAATACATAGATAAAGCTATATATACATGGACTCCTAGTGATGTTACAACACAAACAATCACGTTTAATACTGCCTTGTTAGGATATGGTATAGATCCTACTGACACGGTAATTATTAAAGGGAGATGGCAATAATGAGACAGTTTAAACCAGGTCAATTACAAACAGGATCACTGTATCCAATATCAGCAAGTTACGCGCTTACAGCATCGTATACGTTGGGATTAGACACTGGTTCTTTGTTAACAACTGCATCATTCAATGCATTTACCGCATCATATACCACAGGGTCATTTACAGGGTCATTCAAGGGCGATGGTTCCCAATTAACAGGAATTGTTTCATCTAAATGGACAGGATCGAATCCTATATCTCGACAAAGTGATGTTGAAATTACCGGGTCATTGCGCGTACAAGGAAGTATTACTGGCTCATTATTTGGAACTGCATCATATTATCTAGAAAATGATCCGGTGTTTGTTTCAAAGTCTGGTTCATTAGCTACAACTGGATCTAATACATTTTATGGTAATCAAATAATATCCGGATCGGGAATCAATACTATATTACAAGTACATGGCGCTAACGCTGAACCATGGGCGTTTGGCATATATAATGATACATACAATCCGAATCAATCGGTACTAGCTGGTTTTGTAGATAATACCGGTGAAGCAAGTATAGGTACAGAAATTGATAAACCACTGTATATCTATACAAATGCTAATTACGGAAATCCAACTTTAATAATATCAAGCTCAGGCGTTATTATTGATACCGCGTTAACTGTAAATAATGGTATAACTGGATCTTTATTTGGGACTGCGTCTTGGGCAACAAATGCAGTAACTGCTTCATATGTTCAAACAGCTCAAACAGCTAGCTATGTTTTAAATGCAGTATCATCTAGTTTCTCGCAAACTGCGTCATTTATAACGACAGCGCAGACAGCAAGTTATGTTTTGCAATCAGTCTCAGCATCATTTGCAACATCTGCATTAACAGCATCATATGTTTTACCATTACGACAAGACGTACAGTTAACTGGGTCGCTAACCATATCAGGTTCAACTACACAAATTGGTACTAACACGTTACTAGGTAATACTCTCTTATCAGGAAGCCTAACAATTTCAGGATCATCACCTATAGGTTCACCTTCGCCAACTATACAAATATACGGTGATATTAGACAAAGTGGTTATCATAGATTTGACCCTGTAAATACTAACATAGATACATCTGTATCAGCTTCTTATATTTATGTTTCTGGTTCAACCCAAGATTTATATTTTTCACAAAACAGCACCGGATATAATAACGTAACTCGCTTACGTTGGTTAGAAGGTAACTTATATACCGGACTTTTACATGGTGGTTTAATTACGACGGCGTCATCTACCATTTATCGAATTTCAAGCGGTAGTGGTATTATAGTAAATTTGAATGCGTCTTTAGCAAATGATCCGTTTCCGGTAATACAATTTTTACAATGGGGGAATTTGTCTGCAAGTATTGCTCCATTGACAGCTTCATATCAACAAGCCTTTGTTGGTATTGACACAACTGGTAACATTTTTGCTCAAGGTACTCCGTTTAGCAACGGTCAATTTGATAGCATAATTAATATAGGTGGAGTATTTTTTCAAAACCAATCCACAATTAATGGTGTTAAAACACAACCTTCTGTAGCATATGGTTTTGAACAACAGCAAAATGTATTTAATAGAGCATTTGGACCTTTAAAGTTATCTGGATATACTTTAGCACCTAGTGGTTCTTCAACTGGTAGTCTTATAGTAGCTAGCGGTACAGCATATGCCCCCGGGTCTAATTATGCTATAGACCCGAATGAACCTTACTATACTGTTGATAATGGAACTAACGTATCCAAAATTTTCAGATATCATCAATCTGGTTCTACTTGGGTATACAATACAAATGGGGGTGCAGGATTCGCCACAATCAACCCGGGGCAATATTCAAATAACGGTACTCTTACAACAGTACAACCTAATGACTGGTCAATTCAACGAGTATTTTGGTTTCCAAACTCAGTTATTAAAGCAATAGTTGTCTATTACGGTAATCAATCATATTCAACAGAAGCAGACGCTATTGCTAATATTAACATTGAATCGTTTGTCGAAGCACCAAACACATCGGCTAATGCTATTTATTTAGGTGCAATAATAATTAGAGGTAATGGTGTATTAACTACTCCTGCTGATTTTACAATTGTTCCTGGGGGACTATTTAGACAAGTAGGAGGATCAGGCGGCGGTGGTTCCATAATAACCCAAACATTATCAGGTTTATCAGATGTATCTATTTCAGGACCATTAAATGGACAGCCATTAGTATACAATAATACTTCTGGCAAATGGCAAAATTTATCAACATTAACCGCTGATTTAACAGGAAATGCTTCTACTGCTACAAGTGCTTCTTTTGCATCTACTGCTAGTTACATAGTTACCGCTCAAACTGCTAGCTATGTATTGAATGCAGTATCAGCATCATTTGCAACCTCAGCATCCCGAGCAGTTAGTTCATCATTTGCTGCAACATCATCGGCTGCACTATTAGATATAGTTGGAGCAGGAGATACACAATCATATGCATTGGCATTAGTATTATCTTCTAGCTTTTCACCACCCGCATTTACATCACCACGTAATCCATCGCCATTAGCGGTACGCAATGAATTGGTATTTAATGGAAATACTGGTGTATTACAAACAACAGCAAGTGTTGCACTTACAGCATCACAAGCTGCAACAGCATCTAAATCTACAATACAAATATTATCCGGATTAGATACGCGATCATTTGCATTGACAATGGTGGAGTCAAATACATCGACGTCATTAAATAACCCAGCACCTATAGCTATTCATACCGGAAAACCGTTAACATATACTGTAGCTGGCGGTACCGGTACACTTTACACAACAGCATCAAATGCTATATCAGCTTCATTTGCAACTAGTGCGTCCCGCGCAATTAGTTCATCATTTGCTACGTCAGCATCATATTCCGATTCTGCCTCTTTTGCGGTATCAGCATCATGGGCACCGGCTCCAACTCCAGGCGGTTCTAATAGCTATATACAATTTAATGATAGTGGTTCATTTGGAGGTAGTGCTAGTTTATTTTTTAATAAAACTATAGAAGCATTAGCAAATGGAAAAGGCGTAATAGTAAAAGGAGAATGGTCACATGCTCAAGGAGATGCTACCACTGCAATTGGTGAAGCTTCACACGCAGAAGGCTCACAAACAACAACAGGTATATCTGCATATTCATGTAGTATTACCGCCGGCGTTGTAGAAATTGATGCCACACTAGGTGATTTAACTGCAACATATGTCGATGGTACAACAATATGGTATGGAGATATTGCTGCTGTTGGTAATGGAATTACAAAAGGTATTGTTACTGGTAGCATGTTTAATGGTACCAATACAGTGTTCCAACTTTTAAATGATACTTCAACAACGATAGCAGCTGCAGGTATTGCAGATAAAAGTGGAAACGTAGCTGATCAATTGGGCGGAACATATGCTCACGCAGAAGGATCTGCAGCAAGTGCAATTGGTGAAGCTTCACACGCAGAAGGAGTTAGTACTACATATGGTCCATATTCACACGCTGAAGGAGCTACAACGGCATTTGGTGATTATTCACACGCCGAAGGAGAAGGAAGTTCAGCATATGGATATGCTTCCCACGCAGAAGGAGCTAGTGTTGTATCAATTGGTCAATATTCGCACGCCGAAGGAGGCAGTACTACGAGTGGTTATAATGCATATAGCACAGTTAACATTGCTGCAGGAGTCATAACATTTGCAAGTTATTATGGAGATTTATCTGCAACGTTTGCACCGGGTACTGTAATTTACGTTGAGGATGCTGCTCAATACACAGTACTAATACATGAAGTTGCTAGTGTTAGCATTAACGGAAACGGCGAAACGGAAGTAACACTAGTTGATACTACATATGACCCACAAGCTCCAAATTTGGTAGGAATACAAGGAATATCACAACCAACTTATGCAGATCAAACAATTGGTAACTCATCACATGCTGAAGGAGAATCAACAATTACATTGGGTTATGGTTCACACGCAGCAGGCCTAGGCACAATCACACATGGTTATTATCAATCCGTAGTAGGACGATATAATGCTCCAGTCCATCAATCAAGTTCATTTGTGATTGGCGATGGGGCAGATTCAGCTAATTTGCATAATTTGCTTGTAGCAGGTAATGGTGTAGTAACTATATCAGGTTCATTAACAGTGTCTGGTTCATCAACGTTCCGAAATATAGGTTTAGCTGAATTCACCGGAAGTGTTGTAGCAGAAGCTGTTACAGGGTCATTCACCGGGTCATTCGTCGGAGATGGTTCAGGCCTAACAGGTGTAGGCGCAACAGAATATATTCGCAGAAGTGATTATACATCATCACTTGATCCAAACGTAAATTATCTTTACACGGGATATGCTCCGGTAGGCTCTGCCGAATCTGCCACAGTATGGACATTGTCTCGATTAGCAATATCCGCATCAGGAGATACAACGACACAAGTAACGGCAAGTGCTGCTTGGACCAATAGATACTCATATACATATTTATAATAAAGGAAAGTTATGCCAATTCAATCCGCTAACCCAATTGTAGTAGATGGCGTTGAATACCCATACTACACTGTAAATCTATCAATTTCACCTTTGGTAAAGGAAACGGAAGTTGGTGCAAGTGTTGCAATGCGATTAACACCGTATCGAGAATTAGAGGGAGGAAAACCAGATGTTTTACAAGGACATGATCGTCCTGTAGTGTATTTGGATGTATTTGCCTCCGAAGATATACCAGCTGAAAACGCAGCATATCAAATACTTGGAACTATTCAACAATTTATAATAGAAAAAGGATTGTAAATGCCAAACAGAACAGCAATAGCATCAGGCAATTGGAGCAACTCAGCAATATGGAATGGTGGCTTGGGATTACCTACTGCATCTGATGATGTATATGCTAATGGTCAAACTGTTACAATAGATCAAAATGTTACAATAATTAGTTTAAGAAGTACTGGTGTTGGTGTGAATGCTGGAACTTTTATTTTGAATAATGGGATCACGGTTACTGCTAATATAATCGGTGGTGCTGCAACTAATCCAACAACACAAATTTCCCAATCAAATTCAGCTACAATCGTAGGAAACGTTACTGGAGGACAAACTAGAGCATTAACATTATCTGATGCATCAAGTATTAATATAATAGGAAATGTTACTGCAGGTAATGGTTCTTTATTCCATGGAATTCAACATTCATCAACAGGTAATTTAATTGTTTCTGGAAATGTAGCTGGACCAACAGGTGCTCAATCATTTGGAATAAACCAAACTGAAAATGGAAATATATATATAACGGGTAGTGTGTATTCTGATACTACCGTTACATCGGGTCACGGAATACAAAGTATTGGTTCTATTAATAATATATATGTTCTTGGAAATGTAACTGGGTCTAGAAATGCAGCATCTTTTGGGATAAATAAAACTAGTTTAGGAACATTAAGCATACAAGGAACTTGCCTTGCACGAACAGGCTCAGCCGTAGGATTATCTTCTAATAGTATATTAATTATATCAGGTACAATTTCATCGAGTATATTAACTAATGGAGTCCAATCTACAGGTACTAGTGCAACAAACCTATTTACTGGTCCATTTTATAACACAGGTTCATGGAATGCAGTTTATGCATATCGTATACAAATGTTAAGTACTTCATCTCAATGGACTTTCGATACAGAAACAGCAGGTGTCGTAAAAACATTATATACTTCAAATACATTACCTGGAGTACCACGCGAAAACAATGTACGACGAGGTGTAACATATAACTTTGGATTAACTGGCTTACTTGCAATGCCTGATCCAACAACAGTAAAAGCAGGAGTAGCAACGGACAATACAACAGGTTCTGCCGTTTTAACCCCACAAGATATGTTTAACGTTGCAACACAAAACATAACTACCTCGGGTAGTATAGGAAATTTATTAACCGGAGCTTCTACTGTACAAACAACGGGAGCTACCATATCATCATTTAAAGTGTAATATGGCAAATAGATGGCCCATATCTTCTGGTAATTGGAGTAACTCCGCAATATGGAGTGGTTCGATAATTCCTACTGCATCTGATGATGTATGGGCAAACGGATTTAATGTTTTTATAGATCAAGACATAACAGCTCGGACTTTAAGAAACCATCCAGTTACATCCCCAGTTATAGCAGCAGGTGGTAGTTTTATTACAACTGGGAGTAGAACAATTACTTGCACTGTCCCGTTAACTGGAGGTGCTGGAAATTTAGGCCCAACAACTGTATATGGAGGTTTTGTAACATATTCAACCACATCATCCGTACTTATTGTAACTGGAAGTGATACTGTAAATATAGTATCTGACATCGTGGGAAATCTAGAAGTTGCCCCATTTCTTGTAAGTTACCCAGTATCAATAGAAAATAATGGAATTATTAATATAACAGGAAGCATTTCAGGATTTGTTTATTCCGGGGTAATTGTTCGTACAATTAGCGGAGGCACTTTAAACATATCAGGTAGCGTCAGAGGTAATTTTTTAAGAAATACCGGAGGTGCACCTAGTCAGGCAATGGCTGTTAATACAAATAAAAATATTAATATCGTAGGTGATGTTACAGGCGAAGCAGCTTCTAATGGTGTAGGGATAACAATTTCTTCCCCAGCAGTTGTAAACTTAGATGTAAAAGGCAATGTTTTTGCTAAAAGTAGTAATGCTGCGATAACAAATACTGCTACTTCTACAATAACAATAACAGGAAGTGTATATGCTTTATCTACAGCAAATGCATTATCCTTAACCGTAAATCCATGCAGTGTTAATATATCCGGAAGTGTATTTGCAGCTGCTGGTGCAAGTGCTATATCATCAACTTCAGCAGGTACATCCAGTATCAGAGGACCTATATCTGCTTCTGCTGTATTTCCGGGAGTGCAATTTACATCAACTACACATTTTCTTTCAGCAACAGGACCATTCTTAAACGTCAATAATCGTAACGCAGTATTTGCACAAAACCTACAACTCATATCCGGGTCAACTACAACATGGACTTTTGACACAGAAACATATGCAGAACAAAGAACACTATATACACAAAATTGGCCAGGTAATTTCCCTGCTATAACCAATGTAAGATCAGGTGTGGTATTTGGAGATACAAACCAATTCACAGGAACAGTAGCAATACCTTCTACCGGTTCTGTACTTAAAGGAGTACCTGTAGACAATACAACAGGTTCTGCTTCATTTAACACACAAAATGCATGGAGTGCATTAACAAGTAGTTTAACCGTAACGGGAAGTTTAGGAGCACGTTTACGTAACATATCAACAGTTGCAACTACAGCCGTTGCAATTGCCGAAAAAGGAAAATTATAATATGCCAGTAAGATACGCAGTAGCATCAGGGAATTGGAGTAGCTTAGCTACATGGAATGGAGGAACAACATTTCCGACCGCATCTGATGATGTATTTGCTAATGGATTCAATGTTACTATAGATCAGAATATCAATGTTTCTAGTATTAGTAATAGAGCATCAGGTAGTGCAGTAGCAGGAGGAAATTATATTTCAACAAATGGTATATACATTACTGCATCTAGAGCAACTGCAGGAATTGTATCAGCTAATGCAACTGCTGCTTTAATTATAACCGGTTCACATACGGTATATATTTCTTCTAGTATACAAGGCGGCGATGTTACTAATGGATATGGTGTTCGTATTACTAATGGAGGAACCATATATGTTACAGGAAGCGTTTCTTCCGGCGTCGCACCCGGTGGATCTACGGGAAATTATGGCATATTAGTCACTTCGGGTAGTGCATTCATACTTGGAAATTTAAGAACAAATGGAGATATAGGAAATACAAATGGAACATGTGTTGCAATTTTTGCCGGCACTGCAAGTATAGTTGGAGATTTATATACATTTACAAATGGTGTTCCAATCACAATGTTAACGGGAATTGCACAAGTTAATGTAACTGGAAATCTAATTATACTCGGAACTAGCACTAACAACATGGCTGTTAACATTAACGGAAATACTGGAGTATTAAACTTCAATGGGAACTTACGAGGTTATAACAATGCTGCAATTACCATGTTATCAGCTGCAACAATCAACATAACCGGTAGTGTTTTTGCTGGATATACCGCAGTAGGTATTTCATCTGCAGTAGCATCAACAATCAATGTAATCGGTCCTGTATATGCATCAAACGGATATCCAGGTGTATCATCTACTTCTACAACCGCAACTGTGCGAGTTTCGGGACCATTAATTTGTAGTGCAAACGGAACCAATGCAGTATATTCTCCAAGAATACAAATCCTATCAGGATCAACACCATATTATACATTTGAATCAAATGATATTTCAAAAACAATAACATTGTATGATCAAACATATCCCGTAACATTACCTGACGCATCTAATGTAAGAAGTGGAAGTTTATACGGCGCAATGAATCAATTTTCTGGCTCAATGATAGTACCTTCAACTAGTTCTGTACGGTATGGAGTGCCAGTAGATCAAACAACAGGTTCTGCTACATTGACCCCACAAGATATTTTAACGTATGCAGTATCAAGTTTAACAGGTTCCAATACAATTGGAGCTCGTTTACAAAATATAGCAACAGTACAAACTACAGCAGCAACTATTGCTGCCTTTAAAGGAAAATAATATGCCAAATAGATGGCCCATCGCATCAGGTAATTGGAGTAACGCAGCAATATGGTCTGGGTCACTTATTCCTACTGCATCTGATGATGTGTTTTTAAATAACCAAACGGTAACGTTAGATCAAAACATTACAGTTACTAGTATACGAACAGCAGCAACCGGAAGTGCAGCAGCAGGAGGTAGAATTGAAATATATGGAAATTATAATATATCAGCTAGTTTAATTAGAAATACAGTTGCATCAAATATTCTTATATTAAATTATAACACTGAAAGTATTACAATAACATCTGCTTTAA
>Ga0315904_10000296_pt1 | contig 81144 bp, 53 predicted proteins | sample LakEriMetagenome_6_FD_203529 | JGI IMG/M metagenome (GOLD analysis project Ga0315904, IMG submission 203529) | Freshwater fungal communities from buoy surface, Lake Erie, Ohio, United States - Buoy 12 MA120 | ecosystem: Environmental > Aquatic > Freshwater > Lake | place: USA: Lake Erie, Ohio...
ATTCCGATCGAGCGAAAGTGCGCCAGACAAAGGTGAGCTGATCGTGGATGCTTCGGAAGATTTCATCGGTGTTTATTGAGCTTTCCGAAAATCGCCTCGGCTTCCTCCCGTTTTTTCTTGGAGAAAGATTGGGCCGATTTCCATCGTGCGGTCTAGAGACTTGACCATGTCGTAGATGGACAACGCGGCCACGCTGGCACCCGTCAATGCTTCCATCTCAACTCCAGTCTTCCCCGTGCATCGCACAGTCACTTGCCACTCCAGCACCTGCTCGCCGATCCACGTGTGCTCGACGCTTACCGAATCGATCGGAATCGTGTGGCACAGCGGGATTAAGTTTGCAGTCGCTTTAACAGCCTGGATAGCAGCGATCCTGGCGACCCCCAGAGCGTCTCCCTTTTTAAGGGAATTCTCTCGAATCGCACGGGCAGCCTCTTGCGACATGGAGACCCTTGCAATCGCGATCGCTTGTCGAGCCGTAATCTCTTTGCCACCGATATCGACCATCCAGGCATTGCCTTGGGAATCGACATGGGTCAGAGAGTCCGGCGTTCTAGGCGCTGGCTTCATTGAAGTTCCCCATCTGTTAGATTGCCCGAAATCAACTCAAAAAATTAACACCAAGGCCCTCGTTCGAAACGACCGAGGGCCTTAAAAACACTAGGAAAACCTACTCACAGAGCGGTTATCGCTTGTACTCGGCTCCGAAAAACTCCTTGCTTTCGTTGACGCCGGGTTTGATCGTACGCTTGCCTTGCTTCCAATCGGCTGGGCAGACTTCCCCGTTTTTCTCGAAAAACTGAAGGGCCTGAACCATTCGGAGGGCTTCATCGACCGAACGGCCCAGGGGCAAGTCGTTGACGACTTGATGGCGAACGACCCCTTCTTTGTCGATCAAGAACAGTCCGCGAAGAGCGACCGCATCATTGACCAGCACATCGTAGTTCCTTGCGATTTGCTTATCCAAGTCGGCGACCAATGCGTAATGGATCGGACCGATACCACCTTGGTCGCGTGGGATGTTTCGCCACGCAAGGTGGGAGAATGCGCTATCGACCGAGACACCGACGACCTCGACGCCCAGATCGTTGAACTCTTTGACCCGTTCGGAAAAGGCGATGATTTCGGTGGGGCAAACAAAGGTAAAGTCCAACGGATAGAAGAACAAAAGAACGTATTTGCCTTTGAGCGAGCTGAGGCTCAGTTTGGCGAACGAGCCGTCCTTGAGTACGGCTTCGGCGGTGAAATCGGGTGCGGGTTTGGTGACCAATACGGCCATGGCAGTCTGCTCCTATTGAAGGGTTCCAAGAAGTTTTATCGAAGTAACTCGAAAGGAAATCGTCGACATTGTCCGAGGAACGTCAAGTCTCGGTTGTTGCAACAAAAATGCCCGGGGTATTTCCCGGGCATTTCTAGGTGTTCAAAGTAACGAGAGTATGGGATTACTCTTTCTCGCCTGGCGAGCTGTACTGAGCAGACTTGCTCGACGAAGACGATTGATCTTGGGTGCTGGTGCTCGACTCGCTTGCTGATTGTTGAACCAATGCGGTCAGACGCAGAGCGTTTTGGATTTCAAGACCGGAGAAGTACAGTTCGATGCCCGTGTACTCGGAGATCACGCGAGGCTTCTTGGCCAACTCTTCCCAGCTAAGACCGTTGGCGATGTGCCAAGCGGCAGCTTGAGCTGTATTTTGTGGGACTTTACCTTGAGCAAGTGCTTTGCACAGTTCGGCAACTTCGGGGTTCGCATTGACTTCCGAGAGTCGAACGATTCGGTACTTCATGCGAGGGTTTGGATCGGCTTTGCCGTGTTCGAGGCAGAGAGTGCCGACGGTGACTTTGCGGGGTCGGTCTGGTTCGACACGCATCATGCCGCCCATTCCCATGCCACCCATGCCACCCATACCACCACCCATGCCGCCCATTCCACCCATGCCGCCGCCCATGCCACCCATGCCGCCGCCACCAAAGCCGCCGCCCATGCCTTGACCACCACCCATGCCACCCATGCCGCCTCCCATGCCGCCCATACCACCGCCCATGCCTCCCATGCCGCCGCCCATGCCACCCATTCCCATGCCACCCATGCCACCCATCATTTGGGCGACCACAGGCAGAGCACCGAAGGTTTCAGGAAGTACAACATCGAGCGATTCGTCGGATTTGTTCTTGAAGATGATGTTGGCTTGCTTGGAGTCCCTTCCGATGTATTCGACGGTGATGAGACCTTGATCCATCGCATCGAACATTTCGACTCGTTTAGCTTGTCCGAGTTTGACCGGGTCAGCTTTCTTGCTGCGAGCAGTGACCTTGGGCTTAGCTGCCGGTTGCTTGGTTTCGTTGTCAGCAGCCGAGGAATTTTGGGTAGTCAAACCCGACAGAGGGGCAACTACCAAGGCCATAGCTAGGTGGCGGAGCAGATTCTTCATCGTAGGGACCTCGATCGAAAAGAAGGTTTTTTGTGTCCTAGGGTAAAACGGCCGGGATTGGATACTTCAGTTCCATCCGTTGGATCTTCGGATTGCAACTGCTGTGCCATTCATAAAAATAGCTTCGATAACCCCTTTAGGGTAATCGGATTTACCCTAAAAATCCATCGTTTCTCCATGTTAAAAGGAGCGTATTTTCCCCCCGACCGGTTTTTTTTAACGTTTTGGGACAGCCAAAGTACCCTCGGAAGCTACAAACTGGCCCCGCGAAGCGTTGCAAGAATGTTGCGGTTTGCTACCTTCAGATGTTCAGAAACGCGCTTGTGCCGCGATATGTCCGTCTTTAGTGTCTCTAGAACGATAGGATTTTGGTCAATGTCTTTTTATATCGGCGAAGCCTTGGTGGGCGAAGGCAATGAAATTGCACACATCGATTTGATGATTGGGAGCAAGGATGGTCCTGTCGGGACAGCGTTTGCCAACGCCTTGGCAACCCAAAGCAGCGGTCACACCAACCTGCTTGCAGTCTTGGAGCCCAATGTTGCGGTTAAGCCGGCGACAGTGATGATTACGAAAGTAACGATCAAAGGGATGAGGCAAGCGGTTCAGATGTTTGGACCTGCTCAGTTCGCAGTGGCCAAAGCCGTTGCTGACAGCGTTGCAAGTGGCGTGATCCCTGCAGACCAAGCAGAGAACTTGGTGATCGTTTGCGGAGTGTTCATCCATCCGGCTGCCGCCGACGACCGCAAGATCTACGATTACAACTACAAGGCCACCGTCGATGCGATCGCTAACGCGATGAAGGGCCTGCCAACAGCTGCTCAAATGGTTGCCAAGAAGGACACCGCTTCGCACCCATTCAAAGGCTTCTAGTCCTCAAGCACCGAGAGCCTTTCTCGGTCAAGAGAATCGATGCCCAAGTGGCATTGATGATTTCAAATCAACCAGGGGTCTTAAGATGGGCTCCTGGTTTTTTCTTGGATACCCTCTGGCGACAAAGACAAAGATTCGAATTCTACGATGTCCTTTTTCGACGACCTGAAGATCCTCTACCATCTGATCCTTCGACCCGTGCGAGGCAAAGACCATGCGCAGAGGATGGAGAATTTCTATGCTGGCCAAGCCGAGCACTACGACGATTTCCGCAAGCGGCTCTTGCAAGGCCGCCAAGAGGTCTATGAGCGTTTAGGCCAAGCCCACCAGGGGACTTGGGTCGATTTCGGTGGAGGTACCGGTGCGAACCTCGAGTTTATCGGCCCATCGATCAGCAACTTCGAAAAGATCTATGTGGTTGATCTGGCCGAGTCTCTCTTAGGTGTCGTCGAAAAACGCGTTGAGAAGAACGGATGGCGCAATGTCCAAGCCGTTGCGGCCGATGCGACGCGATGGACCCCCGAATCGGGTTCGGTCGACGTGGTGACGTTCTCTTACTCGCTGACCATGATCCCCGATTGGTTCGGTGCGATCGAAAACGCGCTTCGAATCCTTAAGCCCGGTGGAAGTATCGGCGTGATCGATTTCTACGTATCTCGCAAATACCCTTCGGAGGGACTCAAGAAGCATGGCTGGTTGACTCGAACCTTCTGGCCCGTATGGTTCTCCAGCGACAATGTGTTTCCAAGTCCGGATCACTTGCCGTTTCTCGAATCGCATTTCCAGCGCGTTTGGCTCCAAGAAAAAAAGGCCAAGGTGCCTTACATGCCCCTGGTTCGAACCCCTTATTATCAATTCATCGGCAACAAAATTTAAAACGGTTTATCCGTTGGATTTCGGTCGGCCATGTCCTTTGAATTCACTTGTCCATTTTGTTTGAGCCGCACCCGAGTTGGCGACGAGTATCTCGGACAAAGTGGACCTTGCGCTTCTTGCGGTAAGCCCGTGACGATGCCGACGCGAGACAACCAAGGACGGCTCGTGCATGCGGTTCAAACCGGTAAGCTCATTGCCCCACAGGTCGATACGAAAAATCGTGCTGACGATCCAAGAGATGATCGACGATTGCTCCGAGCCATCGTAGGGGCTTCGGCAGCGATCCTGGGTTTGCTGGCCATCAGCGCATTTGTCGCTGCCTTGCCCATGGCACGTCGGCAAATGTCTCTTGCCGCATGCAATAGCGATCTGACTCGTATGAAGACGCTAGCCAAGGCACTCAATGCCTATTGCGATCGCTATGGTAGTTACCCACCACCCTACAGCGTTGATGCTACGGGCAAACCACTGCTATCTTGGCGAGTTGCGATCTTACCTTTTATGGGTTTCGAAGATCTCTATCAAGAGTTCGCGATCGATCAGCCTTGGGACAGCCCGTTGAACATGACCTTGATCAAAAAAATGCCGCAGGTTTTTTGCTCCAGCAACTCACCGGATGCTTTCGGAAACAAACAACCCAACTTCGTGCTCGTGACTGGCAATCGAACGATGTTCCCGCCGGGTAAGCCAATGGGCTACAAACAGGTTGCTGACACACCCACTCTTTTGCTTGTAGAGACCCTCAATGGACTGAACGTTTGGAGCCAGCCCGGAGACATCGATCTTCCATTAACAGGACCGAGTTTGGGCAATACACCTATGAGCTCGATCGGGGGCCTGCACGCTCAGGTAGCCTTGGGGGTCGACACGCAGGGCAATGCGGTGATTATCCCCAGAACGACCAGCACCGCTGAACTCGATGCACTGATCACACCCAACTCAGGTGATCCGAATGCTAGCAAGGACTGGACAATCCACCCTTAGTTTTTTGGAAATAAAATGGAGCAAGAGCGCAGTTTGGCTCAAGTGATGTTGACTTGGGCTTTTTAAATCGTTGATACTCTTTGCCCGCATCAGGCCCGGGGTCACCCGAGCTTGGCGCACTCCCGATTGTCGATGTGGAAATAACAATTTTTCGACTCAAAGTAAACCCTGATTTGCCATGAACTCAAGCTTCGACAATCAGACCAAGGAGCGAGTGCGGCAGGCGATCAACATCGTCGATTTGATCGGTGGTTATTCAGAGGTTCGTCGACAGGGAAGGAATTTCGTCTCGCGTTGTCCATTCCACGACGACCGTCGACCGAGCATGCAGATCAACGCCGAGAGGCAGAGCTGGAAATGTTGGGTATGCGATGTCGGTGGTGATGCCTTTAGCTTTGTCATGCAGAAAGAAGGGATGAGTTTCCCGGAGGCATTGCAATTCTTAGCCGACAAGGCTGGGATCGTCATCGAGACGACCGGATCGAAAACCCCGGGGGCATCGGCCGAGGACAAGCGGCAGTTGTATCAAGCGATCCAGTGGGCAGTCGAAAAGTACCGAGATTATTTCAGGAACGATCCTGCTGCAGATGCGGCCCGCGAATATGTCGCAAGCCGAGGCTTGGAGGCATCGAACGCCGAACGTTTTGGGCTAGGATTTGCCCCGGAATCATGGAGTTGGTTAGCCGATCGCGCCTTGGCAGATAAGATTTCATTGGATGCATTAGAGAAGGTTGGGCTTTTGGCGCGTGGTACCAGCCAGACTCGTTACGATCGATTTCGAGATCGATTGATATTCCCAATTTTTGATCCTCAGTCTCGTCCGATCGCACTGGGTGGTCGCGTACTGCCTGGCTCGCCGGTCGAGGCGGCCAAGTACATCAACTGCAGCGAAACTCGGCTCTACCAAAAGAACCAAACCCTATACGGATTGAACTTTGCCAAGGATCGCATTTCGAAGACTCAAGTGGCTGTGGTCGTCGAGGGATACACCGATGTGATGATGGCTCACCAGCATGGAATCGACAACGCGGTTGCATGCTGCGGAACAGCCTTGACGGAAAACCATATCCGGTTGCTCAAGCGGTATTGCGATTCGGTCGTGCTGATGCTCGATGGAGACCAAGCGGGCCAAAAACGTACTGGCGAAATTTTGGAACTCTTCCTGAGCGAGTCGATGGACTTGCGGATTTTGACATTGCCCGACCAACTCGACCCGTGCGATTATCTTTTGCGCTATGGGGGCGAGAGTCTCAAGGAGCTGATATCCCAAGCCGTCGATGCGCTTGAATTCAAAATAAGGTCAGCCTGTCAAGGCTTTGATCCGCTCCTTGACACCCATCGAGCGACCGTTGCACTCGAGAGCGTGCTCGGTTCGCTAGCGAAGATTCCCGAGTCGAGCCAAAGCGACTCGCGGGTTGTAGTTCGGCTCGAGCAGATCATTTCAAGGCTGAGTCGACAGTTCGGCATTGGGCAATCGCAGATCAAAATGCGTCTTGGTGATTTGCGCAAACAATCTCGGCGATGGGCCAATGTCAGCGATGCATCAACAGCCCATCGTTCAGGGGGTGTCGAAACGGACCATGAGGCTGTCCATGGAGACTCCAGCGACTTTCATCAACAGCCCGTTGAGTATCGCTATGATGAGCTTTCTGCGGTCGAACTAGAGTTGCTTGAAATCCTCGCGACCAACACCGATCTAGTTCCTATGGCTATTGAGCGGATCGCCCCAAAAAACCTTGTGTCACCTACCGCTTTAGCGATTTTTCAACTATACCTTAACCTCGAGCTTGAAGGCCATTCGCTTGACTTTCAAAGCATTCTGACGGCCACAGAGGATCCTGCGCTCAAGAACGCTTTGGTGACTTTAGAGCAGCATGCGGTACTCAAGGCCGGTAAAGCATCGATGGCTCCCCGAGCACGGCTTGAAACGCTGTGTGAAAGATGGGGATCCTCGGACGATTCCGATCCGGTTGGCTCGCAACGAAACGCCCTTGAAGATCGATCCTTGGATGAACAAACCCAGATCGATCTACTGCAGTCGCTGATCCGACAGGCCCAGATAAAACATGGTATCGAACAACCTTAAACCGTAGACCCAACGGTCGGACATGGAATGTTTGACCGTCGAATTTTTTTCCAAAACCCAAAGGAGTGGAGCAGATGGAAAGCAAAACCGTAGAACTTAGCCAATTGGTCGACTTGGGACGCACCCAAGGCTTTTTGACCTATGAACAAGTCAGCAACTATCTGCCCGACGAGGCTTCGTCAGCCGAAAAGCTCGATGAGCTTTTCGTGGCGCTAGAGCGCGTTGGTATCGAGATCGTCGAAGCGACCGAATCGCAGCGCGCTGCTGGAGGAGCTACCAACCTAAAGATCTATCGGCCCGATGACAACCAAGGACAACTGGGAGCCGTAGCAAGTGGAGCCTCTGAACGCACGGCGAGTTCGAACGATCCGGTGCGTTTGTATTTGGCACAAATGTGCAAGATACCTCTTTTGAATCGCGAGCAAGAGATTGCGCTTGCCAAGAAAATCGAAATCACTCGACGCAAGTTTCGTCGTGCGGTCCTTGGAAACGATTTCGCGCTTCGCCACACCGTCGAGATCCTTCGCAAAGTTGCCGCAGGCATCTTGCCTTTCGATCGCACGATCAAGGTATCGCTCACCGAGCAGTTGACCAAGGAACAGATCAGTGCCCGAATGCCAGCGAATTTGGCTACCTTGGATCGCTTGATCGACGAAAACCGCCGAGACTTTCAAACTGCGGTACGCAAAAGTACCACAGAAACCCAAAAAGCGACCGCAAAGCTTAACTATCAGCGCCGTCGAATGAAGTCGCTGGTTTTGGTAGAAGAGCTCTCGCTTCGATCCCGTCGAGTGATCCCTCTGATGCGTCAACTTGAACAGTTCTCCCAACGCATGGACTACTTGTCAGAGCGTATCGCGGAGCTTAAGCAATCGGGCACCGGGCCACTTGAACTGCAACGCTGCTTGGGTGAACTTCGACACCTGATTTTGACGACTCAAGAAAGTCCTAGATCTTTGCGAAGACGCGTCGAGGATTTTCGAAAGAGCTACAAAGAATACGAAGCAGTCAAACGGCAACTCTCTAGTGGAAACCTGCGGCTTGTCGTTTCGATTGCGAAAAAGTATCGGAATCGAGGCATGAGCTTTTTGGATTTGATCCAAGAGGGGAACACCGGACTGATGCGAGCCGTGGACAAGTACGAGTACCGTCGCGGTTTCAAATTCTCGACCTATGCGACTTGGTGGATCCGGCAAGCCATCACCCGAGCCATTGCCGACCAAGCAAGGACGATTCGCATTCCAGTTCACATGATCGACATGCTCAGCAAGCTCCGAGGGGCACAAAAGCAACTGACTCACGAACTTCAGCGCGAGCCTACGGCTTACGAACTTGCAGAGGCTCTGGGGGTTCAGGTCGAAGATGTGCAACGGGTCATGGATATCGGTCGCGGACCGGTGAGTCTCGATCGGCCCGTTGGGGAGGGAGAGGACAATGTCCTTGGAGAATTCCTCAAAGATCCTACAAGCGACAATCCGGCTCGCAATGCCAACAATGGCATTCTCAGGGATCGCATCGATGCACTGCTCAAAACCTTAACCTATCGCGAGCGAGAAATCATCCGCTTGCGCTATGGGCTGACCGACGGTTTTTCATACACCCTCGAAGAAGTCGGCAGGATCTTCAAGGTAACTCGGGAGCGGGTTCGGCAAATCGAGTCCAAAGCCGTTGCAAAACTTCAAAATCCGGTTCGATCCGGAATGCTCGAAGGCTTCCTCAAGAACGTCGCTTAGTGGCGTCTGAGGCGATAAGAAAACTGAATCCTTGGAAAAGGGGGCAAGTCCTGGGCTTGCCCCCTTTGGTTTTTTGATCCTCAAAACGTTTGGCGGAAACCGCTAAAGATACATTTCGACACGGAAAAACACTGAGGATTCCGATTTTCGGATCTTTTCCATGCCCCTGCTGTCGCTTATGCTTATCCAACCAAAATGCAGGGTTCGGGCTGCCTGCTTCCCGTAAAGAATCCCTAGTTATTTTGAACTTGGGACTGCATGGTTTTCCCCGCCAGGGATCTTTTTTTTTGCAACAGGATTTATGAAAGACTCACCGTTTCGAGTGGAATACGCTCCACGCGTACACCGTTTGCCGCCTTATTTGTTCGGACGAATCAACAATCTGCTTTATCAGAAGCGTCGTTCGGGCCAGGACGTGATCGATCTAGGGATGGGCAACCCGAGTGATCCGCCCGATCCATTGGTGATTGAGAAACTCTCCCAAGCCGCTTCGGATGTGCGGAATCACGGATACTCCAAGGCTAACGGAATTCTCAACCTCCGCAGAGAGCTTACCAGCAAGTATCTTCGCAAGTACGGTGTTCGGTTGGATCCTGAAACCGAGGCCATCGTGTGCCTTGGCTCTAAAGAAGGTTTTTCGCATATGCTCCTGAGCCTCATTGGGGCCGGAGACACCGCGATCATCCCAGCCCCGTTCTTTCCGGTTCACATGTACGGCGTGATCCTTGCCTCGGGCAATGTCGTCGCCTTGGACGTCTCTGATACGGATCGGTATTTAAAGAACATCGCTTACACTTGCGAGCATTTTTATCCGAGGCCAAAGCTACTGATTATCAACTATCCGCACAATCCATCGACGATCACTGTCGAGCCTGAGTTTTACGTCGAAGTCGTCAAATTGGCGAAAAAATATGGATTGATGGTGATAAGTGATTTTGCTTATGCGGATGTAGCTTACGACGGCTACGTTCCCCCATCGTTTTTGTCCGCACCTGGTGCCAAGGATGTAGGTGTGGAGTTTACGACGATGAGCAAAGGCTACAACATGGCCGGATGGCGTGTGGGCTTTTGTGCTGGAAACTCCGAGATGGTTCGAGGCTTGGCGACCATCAAGGGCTATTACGACTATGGGATGTTTCAAGCCATACAGATTGCTGCGATCGTCGCTTTACGTGACACCGAAGCGACCGTGGAAAAGCAGTCGAGAATTTATCAAGGGCGACGCGATGTGCTGCTCGAGGGGTTACGACGCATTGGCTGGGAGGCCGCGACCCCTAGGGCGGGCATGTTCGTTTGGGCAAAGATCCCTGAGCCTTGGGCCTCGGAAATGAATTCGATCGACTTTGCGATGATGCTTTTGGAAAAAGGCAATGTCGCTGTGAGCCCTGGCGGAGGCTTTGGGCCTTCGGGCGAGGGCTATCTTCGAATGTCACTGGTTGAAAACGAATCTCGATTGCGGCAAGCGGTTCGTCACATCTCAAGCTGTTTAGACAAGACAGCCCAGTCACCCTTGCAATCGGTCTAACGTCGGCACAAAAGAATCCAATTATCGAGGCATTGATTCATGTTACCCAAGGTCCAGATCTCGCTTGACTTAACAGATCTTGATGATGCATTAGCAACCGCTCGGCAGGCTGTCGATGTCGGGGTCGATTGGCTAGAAGCCGGAACGCCGTTGATTTTGGCAGAAGGACTCCGTGCGATCCGAGGCCTTCGGGAACAATTTCCTGAAGTACCAATTATCGCTGATTTAAAAACGATGGATGGTGGTTATTTAGAGGCCGAGATGATGGCCAAGGCGGGGGCGACGCATGTGGTGGTCATGGCACGAGCTCACGCCGAGACGATCAAGTGTGTGGTTAAGGCGGGGAAAGACTATGGCGTTGGCGTCATGGGAGACAATCTTGGCTATGAATCGATGATCGATGGTGCCAAGCGGTTAGAAGACTTGGGTTGCGACTATGTGATTCATCACATAGGTTATGACGAGCGTCGCGGGATTGCAGCATCTGGACGCCGCGCTCCGAATCCGATGGATCAGCTTGAAGAAATAGTAAAGGCCGTATCGGTTCCAGTGCAGGCTGTAGGTGGGCTGACGTTAGAACAAGCCATAAGCACTCCGCGATTCGGTGCTCCCTTGGTCGTCATCGGGGCGCCGCTTGTGATCGATAGCGATCGATTCACTCAAGCGTCCAACGATCCGATGGGTGTATTGCGAAGAATTTGCCAAGAGGTTCATGCCTATGGTAACGTCTCCGTGGGCCGATTGAGTGAAACAGTAAAAAAATTCCATATTCAGTAGTTATATTCCAAGCGAGACTTACTTCATGTTTGCCCAAGACGATGATTACGAACTGAATTGGAAAGCGGTTTGGATTCCTTTGGTAGCTTTGCTTGTAATAGCTCCAACTGTATTTTTCGTCCACAGAATGCAACTTGGACGCCTTGAAAAATTTCTTTTAAGTGATATTGAGTCGGCGAAATCGTTGGGCGATCAAGATGAAACGATTAAAAAACTAAATCGTTTTATGGTTTATCGACCCGAAGCGCCCAAGCAGAAAGTCGAGCTCGCAGAGATGCTTTCGGATCCAAAGTCGCCGAAACTCCCTAACGACTCTCTGATCCCTTTAATCTATCAAGCGATCGCAACCTGTGAGCAAAACCCAGATCTTGAGGAAAATCTTACAAGGCTTCGAATGAGACTCTTGGATAACTTATCTCAGGCCATGCGGGCCGGGGAGGCTGTCGAGCAGATCTCTAAGCTTGCCAAACAAGAGCCTGAAGTAGAGCTTGATAAAAAACTCGCTTTGATCCGATATCGTAGTTTGGTCGTGGCCGGCGAGGATCCTTCGGTTGGCCGAATTTTGCCCGGTACAGCCGATTGGGTTGTGCAAAAGTGCAAGCTTGATCCGGTCGATCACATCCTGAGTTCTCTCAACGAGCTTAAGGGAGACATCGAGCTTACAGCGATGCTTGGGAATGCCTGTATTATCGATAGCAGCAAGTTGGTTAAATCGAGCCTTTCAAAACAAGACCGACAAGAACTGGAGTCATTGGTCTCCAGAAAGCTCTCCGAGATGCTCACCCGTAACGAAGACAAGCCTGAGGCTTGGTTGATTAATTACCAACTCCTATCGAGCATAGACCAGAAGAGGGCGGCTGAGGATATCGAGAAGGCACTGAAAAAGTTCCCCGAAGAGACATCGATTTTGCAACAAGGCGCTGTTCACATCATGGGCAGGATACTCAATGCCAAACGCGTCGGCGACCAGGAACTGATCGACAAAGAGATCGGTAAAGCTCAAGAGATTCTCGAAAAGCTTCGAACCGGTGCAGGTATTAGAAATCCATTTACCTATGCTTCCTTGTCAGAGTTGGCGCTTGTCAAAGATGAAAAAGACAAGGCGATTCAAACACTTGAAGATGGACTCAGAGTATGCGCACCGCCACTTGTCGATCTGCAACTTCGATTGGCCCAGATTTACAATTTAAACAAGGAGCCTTCTTTGGCCCTCGAGGCACTTAAGAAGGCTGACGAGACGTTCCGACAAGACGCACCCAGGCTAAATAGTGCGCAGCAAACCGAGTTTTCAAGAGCGATCAAGCAACAGTGGCTGGAGTATTACAACGCCCAAGGGAATCTGGTGGCTGTCAGCGAGCAACTCGATAGCCTTCTGGTTTCAACAGCCTCGAGCGATTCAAACACCGAGCTTCGGATACAAGCCTTCGCGGCAGAAGCTTTTCGAAAAATCGGGTACTGGGACAAAGCCGCTACGGCATACTTGCGAGCATTGGCGCTCGCACCTAAGAATGACCTGTTGCATCGTGGAGCAGCTGAATGTTTGGTGAAGTCCAATCGCACCGAGGATGCAATCAAGCAGCTTGAACTGATACAAAACAAGCAACCGGGAGACTGGATGCAAGTAGCACTTTTAAGGATGCTCCTTCAGAAAACCGATTTATCCTTTGATGAGGGCCAATGGAAACCGATCCAAACCGCTTTGGATCAATCCCGAAAGACCGCCGCTTCTGCCGGAGAAGATATTAGTTTCAACAATCTGCTAGATGTGCTTCAAGCCGATTTGGATGTACGAAAAACCAACCCCTCGAAACGTGCTGAAACGATCTCCCAGTGGAAACCGAAACTGATGGAACTGGGGATTTCCAATCCAAACCAAGAGCTGCTTTTGAAAAACATAGTCAATCTACTGGGAGTTTGGGGTGAACTCAGCAGTGCCAAAGAAATCCGTAAATTGCTCATCGAGCAGAACCCACAAAGCCTCGATGCGCACTTAGATAAGGCAACTGATCTTGCGAATGCTGGCAAGGTCTCCGAAGCGCTCGATTATCTCATAGATCGTTTACCAGAGTTTCCCGAGAACATCCGCTTGAATCAGTTCATCACTGGTATTCTTCAAATCGATGATCAACTAGGGGCTCGCGTCGAGAAGATGCTCGACTCATGCGGGAAAAACTTCACCGTCTTGAGCGACCTGTGCGAATATTTGCTCCGATTGCCACAGTACACCTCCGAGGTTAACGAACAAGACAAAGCGAAGTCCTTACCCAAAGTCGAGCTTTGGAATGCGGCCATGCAATCGGCAGAAATGAGACTCAGGAAACTCGAAGGCGAAAAAGGAACCTCCTGGAGATACTCCAAAGCCAGACGATTGCTGATCAAATCTCTTTTTGACGAAAAGCCGGACTTTGCAGCCGTTTTAGATTTGATTCGTCAAATCGAAGAAGCCCGTCCCGAGTGGGCTTATCTGGACGTTCTGCGCGGCGCACTGGCCGAACAAATGAAAGAACCCAATAAAGCAATTAAGGCCTATCAGTCCGCCGTGGGACTAGCAATCGATGATATTCGTGTCTACGAAAGATTGATTGAATTACTCTACCTGGAGGGTCGGTTTGAGGAAGCAGAGACCTACATTTCTCGCCTTGGAAATATCTCCAACCAATCCAACCGCATCGCATCGGTCGCACTGAAACTCTCCGAACGAACCCAAGCCAACACATTGGATCTTGCGAGACTCGGAACAGAGGCTCGTCCGTTAGACCCCTTGGCCTGGGTCTGGTATGCAAAAGTTCTCGAAAGATCCTCCAGAGAAATGAACGCGCTTGATAGGCAAGCCAGTATGGATCAAGCTGAATCGCATCTTCAAAGAGCTCGTCAATTGGCTCCGGATATGTGCGAACCTGTCCGTTCCATTTTCCAATTTTACGCGGCCTCAAGACAAATCTCGAAAATCGAGACCTTGGTACAGCAAATAGAGTCCGACAAACAGCTTACTCCAGAGAATGAACGCCTGAACCTCCTAGGTGTTATCCATCTGTATCTAAACAACCTTGATCGGGCAGAGGACTACTTTATCAAGTCGATCGCAGCAGGCGGTTCGGTCGCTTCAAATAGCCTCTTAAGGGCAGAGGTCATGATCCGTCAAGGTCGTCAAAAGGAAGCTATCGAGTACCTGACGGAAACTGCTAAGACTAAACCCGAAAGTTTCGAAATCAGACAGTCTCTCGCCGTTTTGCTCGCAGACCGAGGTACTCCCAACGATTGGAAACAACTGGATGATATCCTGACAGCACCCCCATTTGGTAACTCCTTGGAGGACCGTCTGCTTTACGCAAAACTTCTGATCACCAAACGGTCTTACGGAGATCTTGAAAAAGCCCGTGAAAAGCTTCAGGGTGTAGCGGGAGTTCGCAGCAAATATTCCAACGATGTTCTCTTTACCCTTGGAACTATCAACCGCTACCTATTGGATCTTTCCAATAGAGATAGCATCAAAAATGTCGAAACTCGTCGCTATCAAGATGCTGCCGATTCAGCGCTGCAACAAGCAGCGCTGAGCAATCCCCCAAATGAAAGCTACCTTACGGGTTACGCGAGTTTTCTTATCGAGCGACAAAAAATCCAAGACGTTGCTCCTTTGATCGATAAGCTCGTGTCTCTGTCTCCCGATTCTCGATCGACCTACCTCGTACGAACCTTATGGCATTACGCCAAGGATCAAAAAGACCTTGCAGACCAACTCGCAACCGAGTGGTTCCAAAAAGCGACAAAGGTCAACTACTCAACCGACCTGGATCTGAGCGAGATCTCCGATGCGAACCTTACCTTTGCCAACGCACTCTTTGAAGCCGCTGGAAACCAGCAAGCCGCCGATAAAACCTTCCAAGCGATTTCAGATCGAAACCCCCAGATCAGCAAATCCTATATCAACTCTCTATTGCGCCATGACATCTCTCGACTCAGAAACGCTGGCCTTAAACGCCTTGCCGAAAACATCGACGAACTCAACCTCTCGCCTGTCGACCTTGGCGTTATGCTCAGTGTCGCGTCCGTCTTGGAGTTTGACCCTGAAAGATCCAAAGAACTTCTTGACTTGCTCAGCGCAAAACTTGAACAAACAAAAGATATCGACATGGTTTCCCTGGTTTCGATTGGCGATTTCTTTCTTGCCAAAAAAGCTACCCCGCAGGCAGCCCAATGCTACAAAATGATCGTCGAAAAAGAACCGAAAAATCCGGCTGCTTTGAACAACCTCGCAAACATCTTGATCGAACTCTCGCCAGAGAATGCCAATGAAGCTCTCGAGTATATCAACCGAGCCGTCGAGATCCTCCCCGAGAACTCGGTGTTGCTCGATACCAAAGGAACCGTGCTGATTCTACTCAAACGCTACGAAGAGGCCGCACAAGCCTTGAGCATCGCTACCAAAAATGGCGGAGACCCGCGTTCGGCCCTCCACTGGTACATGGCTCTGATGAATGCGGGCAAGACCCAGGAAGCAGAAAAAGTAAAACCGATGATCGACAGGAAAACGCTCCGCGATGTTTACCTGCTTCCTGAGGACAAAGCAGCTTTGGAAAAACTCTAAGCACCGAATTTGCCTAAGCGACCCGCATTGGCAAGCGCTAAGGTCATCAGGTACTGAGCCTCGAAGTGCCCCAACCCGCCGCTGATGCAGGTCGTTTCGTTGAAAGTCCGATGGGGATCAGGACGACAGCAATCCGATACCAAAAGCGTTGGTACCGGATGCCACGAATGGCTCTTGAGATAACTTGGGGTACTGTGATCCCCAGTGACGATCAGCACACTTGGTCCAAGTTTTTGGATTTGGGGAAGTACCGAGTCGAGCTCCTCGATTCTGGCTACCTTCTCGTCAAAGTTCCCATCCTCGCCCGTGCTATCGGTGTACTTAAAGTGAATGAAAAAGAAGTCATAGCGATCCCAGTTTGCTCGGAGCTCTTCGATTTGTTCTGCAAGCGTCTGGGCCTTGCCAACAATATCCATACCCACCAATCTAGCCAGTCCCTTGTACATCGGATACACGGCGATGGCCGCTGCCCGCAACCCGTAAACCTCTTGGTAACTAGGCAGTTGCGGTTTGGCCGCAAAGCCTCGCATCGTGTGAAAATTCGCCTTGGGATGCCCAGCCAAAATCCCCTTCGCCTGCCTTAAAAACTCCTTAGCAACCTCAGCCGTTTTCTGGCTAGATTCGTTCTGTGCGACCGGATCCAAGGCTTTGACACCAGTCCTCTGTGGATCGGTATCGGCAACATTGCCACCCAATCCTTGCCCCCGGAAGACCACTACAAATCGATGCTCCTTGACCGGCTCAACAAAAATCTCGACCCCAGGAATTTGGATCTTGCGAAGCGAAATCGCAAGTGGAGCACTCTCTTGGGAACTGATCCGTCCAGCACGACGATCAGTGATGCGATCCTCTTGGTCGATCGTGCAGAAATTGCAGCGGATCGCCACATCCCCAGGCTGCAATTCAAACCCGATTCCTGTCGCTTCCAGAGCCCCGCGACCAATCAAATACTTCAGCGGATCGTAACCAAAGAGAGCCAAATGCCCAGGCCCGCTCCCGGGAGCAATCCCAGGCTTGACCGGAATGCTCGCTCCTTGAACACCCAATGCAGCCAACGCATCGAGATTCGGTGTTTTTGCAGTCTCAAGCTCCGTAAGTCCGCCCGGTGACATCGGCAATCCGCCTAATCCATCGGCCACAAGCATCACGATCTTGCTTGAGTTTTCTAACTGCAATTCACGCGTAAGGGTGTGGATGTCCATCGTCTCTTGTCTCGCTCCAGTAATAGATTGGGGATCGAAGCATCTCGGGATGCTTCCTCCCCGATTGTTTAGCAAATCCCAAAACAATCACAAGATCCACTGGGACTCTAGACTGTTCGATTCTCCCTTTAGTAGTTACGCTAAAGCTAACGACCACGAGCCCGTTTTCAACGTTCGGCCTAAAGCCACTCCTGTAATTCAAACTTAGATATGCCAAAGTTGATTTCTGCGAATTTTCTGTGCCTGGGTTCTCTTGCTGCCTCAGTCGTGTTGAGTCGATGCGATGAGTGCCATGCTTTTTGGCCTCAGGAAAAACAGTCTCCATCTGAACTCTCATCAGCCCCAAACTCTACTGGACTTGCCAAGACGCCGCCGAGCTCCGGACCAAGTGTCAAACTCGCCGACGAGCTGTACATGGTTCCCTACGTCCAGAGAGTCGATGAATCCGACATCAGTTTTGAAATGATCCCCATTCCCGGTGGAAAAATCACCATCGGATCTCCAGAAAGCCAACCGGGTCACACCCAAGACGAAGGTCCGGAATTCACGCTTGAGGTAGAACCGTTTTGGATGGCCAAAACTGAACTGACTTGGGCCGAATACAAAACTTTTCTCAAAACCTACGACATCTTCAAAAGACTCTCTCGACAAGGGATCCGTAAGGCCTCGGGTCTGGACCAAGTCGACGCGATCACCGTTCCGACCCCTCTGTACGAACCGAGCTTTACGTACGAATACGGTGACGATCCAAAACAACCGGCTGTCACCATGACTCAATACTCAGCCAAACAGTACACCAAATGGCTCAGCGGGATTACAGGCACAGAGTACCGCCTGCCAACCGAAGCCGAATGGGAATACGCTGCCCGAGCAGGTACCTCGACCGCTTACTCCTTTGGAGACGATCCTGCACAACTCGATGAATATGCTGCTTTCGCCGCCAACAGCCCCGAAGGTGCCCCGAAAGTCGGTAGCAAAAAACCAAACCCCTTTGGACTCTATGACATGCACGGAAGCGTCTGGGAGTGGACCCTGGATCACTATGCCACCGACACTTATTCCGATCGAGCAGGAAAAACCCTCTCTGCTCAACAAGCTTTTGTAGCCCCCAAAGAAAAAGGCTCCCGGTGCGTACGTGGTGGCGGCTGGCAAGATCCACCCGAGCGACTTCGATCGGCCGCTCGACTCGGCTCGGTCGATGAACTCTGGAAGGACGAAGATCCAAACGTCCCAAAGAGCCCTTGGTGGTTCACCAACGACCCGGCCCGGATGGTCGGCATGAGGCTGGTGCGATCCAGTAAAGCTTTGACCAAGGAAGAACAAACCATCGTTTGGGAAATCGACCATAATGAGATTCGCGAAGACGTCGACTTCCGACTCCAAGAAGGTCGAGGTGCTATCGGTATCCCCGTTCCAGAATTGACCCAAGAGTTCAAACGCAAAAAGTAAAAAGTTCAAAGTTTAAATCTACACCCCAACCAAGGCCATGAACACCAACACTCAGCCCTCCTCGAACTTCCACTGGGATTGGAATCTTCCTCGTTTATTCATTCGCCGCTGTCGAGAAAAGGGTGCTCGGATTAAGGTTGCAGACTCCTCCGGAGTAAAACTCTCCGGAAACGACTTGCTGCTGCGAACCTTAGCTCTCAAACGCATCATCGACCGAGAAGTGCTGCAGTCTCGCTTCAAATCCATCGAGGATGAAAAGCATGTGGGTGTTCTCTTGCCCCCGACAGTTCCGGCAGTTGTAGTCAATATGGCGCTGACCCTCTCGCGCCGCGTTGCAGTGAACCTCAATTACACCGTCTCTGAGTCCATCATCAATCGATGCATCGAACAAGCGCAAATCAAACATGTTTTGACCAGTCGCAAGGTGATGGAAAAGCTGGGCATGAACCTCAATGCCCAAGTCGTCTATCTTGAAGACCTCAAGGATAAAGCAACCCTAGGCGATAAAATCGTTGCCTTTACCCAGTCGAAATTCTTGCCCGAGGGGATGCTCGCATCCCAATTCCAACTCCACAAAAACAAGCCCGATGATCGCTTGACGATTATCTTCACCTCTGGATCCACGGGCATCCCCAAAGGTGTACCTCTGACTTTCAATAACATCGCTTCGAACGTCCAAGGTTTCGATGCAACGATCCATGTCAAAGAAGACGATTGTTTTTTGGGCATCCTGCCGTTCTTTCATTCCTTTGGATACACCGGCACGCTCTGGGCCGTAGGTTGCCTGCCCTGCTCGGGTGCATTCCACTACAATCCGCTCGAACCCAAGCAGATCGCCAAACTCATCGAAACCTACAAGTGCACCATTGTGCTTGGCACACCAACGTTCCTCAGGGGTTTCCTCAAGCGTATCGAACCCGAACAGTTCAAAACGGTCGATGTCGTTGTCGTTGGCGCCGAAAAAATGCCCATTCCTCTGGCCCAAGCTTTCGAGGAACGATTCGGAGTTCGCCCGATCGAAGGATACGGAACGACCGAACTTAGCCCCGTGGTGGCCGTGAACGTTCCACCCAGCCGAGCTCGAACCCTAGAAGGCAAAAATGCGCTGCGCGAAGGCTCCGTCGGCAAACCGATCCCGGGAGTCCATGCCCGCGCGGTCTCCCTGGAGGATCATTCCAAAGTCCTAGGCCCAGACCAATCCGGTATGATCGAAATCTCAGGGCCTAACGTCATGCAAGGGTACCTAAACCAACCCGAGCTAACCGCCAAAGTCATGAACAACGGATGGTATATCACCGGCGACGTCGGATTCGTCGATGCCGATGGCTTCATCCATATCACCGGACGCGAAAGCCGCTTTTCAAAAATCGGTGGCGAGATGGTTCCTCACATCCAAATCGAAGAAGAGCTCAACAAGATCGTCGGTGGCGACGAAGACATCCTCAAGCTTGCTGTCTGCGGCGTACCCGACGAGAAGAAAGGTGAAAAGATTATCGTCCTGTACACCGAGCTTCCCGAAGAACCTGATGCGATCATCAAAAAGCTCATAGCAGCCGGATTGCCCTCAATCTATATTCCTTCGCCCGATGGCTTTATCAAAGTCGATGCGATACCCATTCTCGGAACAGGAAAACTCGACCTTCGCGGACTCCAAAATCTCGCTAAAGAGAAAGCTTAGCCATGCAAGAGTCCAACTCTCAAGACGAATCCCAGCCCACCGAGTCGCTCCTGGCGAATCGTTCGTTTTGGGGGCTTGCTATCACCCAGTTCCTAGGCGCTTTCAACGACAACCTCTACAAGCAACTCATGCTGCTTATGGCCATCGGGGGCGTGGCTGGGGTTACCAAAGATGATCGCCAAGGCTGGGCGACACTTGCTTTCTCTTTGCCTTTTGTTCTCTTCAGTGGCGTGGCCGGATACCTTTCGGATCGCAACAGCAAAAGCAAAATCATCTTCATTTGCAAGGTCGCCGAGATTGCCATCACACTACTGGCCGTGGTGGCATTCTTGATGTACGGAAATCTTGGGGACTTTGGCACCTGGACAGTGCTAATACTCATGGGCGTCCATAGCACCTTCTTCGGACCGGCCAAGTACGGCATCCTGCCGGAACTCTTTCACCACAAGCATCTGCCACGGGCCAACGGCCTAATCCTCATGTCAACCTTCCTTGCCATCATCCTCGGGGTCGTCTTGGCAGGAGCGATTAAAGATGCGTTAGTCATCAAGGATGCGGCTGGCAAAGAGGACTATAGCCACCTATGGATCGGATCCTTGGCGTGCGCTGTGGTCGCCTTGGTCGGAACCCTGACTTCATTGTTTGTCCGATACACTGCCCCGGTGCAACCCCAAGCCCGTTTTCAGATGGTCGATTCAATCGTACCCAAGCCGATCGTATCGTTGCTCGGCAAAGATCGTCCGCTGTTGCTCGCGTTGGTCGTTTCGAGTGTCTTCTGGCTCGTGGGCGGTTTGGTCATGCCAGTAGTCAATCGGATGGGCAAAGATCAACTCCATCAAGCCGATACCAAGACGAGTGTGCTTACAGCAGGACTTGCCATCGGCATCATCATCGGGGCCATCAGCGCCAATTTGATTCTCAAACGCATGCCCAAGGACAAGCAGGTCACCCTTGGTGTCCTGATCATGATCGTTTCGATGTGCATGGTGAGCATTTGGAAGCCCAACGGGGATGTGCTCCTAGGTTACAACGGCACCTTCCTTGGATTGATCGTCGCAGGGATCGGAGCGGCGGTGTTTGTGATCCCAATCCAAGTCTTCTTGCAGGAACGCCCACCGCTGGAACTCAAAGGCCGACTCATCGGCACGATGAACTTCGCAAACTTCATCGGCATTCTCCTGGCTGGGCCAATCTACCAGTTGCTCATATGGGTCGCAGAGAGTTGCCTGGCTTGGCCAGTCTCCTCGGTCTTTGCCATGATGGCTGCGATGCTTGTGCCGATTCTGGTTTTTTATCGACTGCCAAAACTGTAGCAATCTCGATCCCATGCCTAGTTATCGAGATAGCGAAGAATACTTCGAACGTTGGTATCGGTTTTTAAAACTCGAGTCCGATGCGGAACGAGAACGACTCGCCTCACGCCGCGAATCTCGCAAGGCTCGTGGAATGTCCGACCGATCGATCGAGGCCCAGGGCGACACGCTCATGCATATGGTCATCTCCGATCACCGCACCGGTCTGGGTGGTCGCACCATTGCAACGTTTGTCAAAAGGCAATCGAAAGCCTTATTACCATGGAACCGTTTCCGCGTCGGTGCTCCCGTGGTCGCATCCGACGAAAACACCCTTATGGATGTCGCCAACGGTGTCGTATGCGCCAGATCTTCATCGAGCGTTGAAGTCGTCTTTGACGATTGGCCAGAAGGCAAATTCTTTCGGCTTGAACTATCCGCCGATGAGGTCACTCGCAAGCGGCAGCAAACGGCGATGCTACAAGCCTTACAGGGCCGTGGCCGAATCGCTCAGTTCCGAGAATTGCTCATCCACGATAAAGAGCCTCAGTTTTTTCCGATCAAAAATCTCCAAACCATCGAAGCTTCTTTGGCCAAATCTCCGTTGAATGCATCGCAGCGCGAAGCGATCGTTCATGCTCTTGGTGCTAATGACCTGGCCATTATCCATGGTCCTCCTGGAACCGGAAAAACCACGACCGTCGCTGAACTGATCCGACAAGCTGTTGCGAAAGGACAACGCGTTTTGGCTTGTGCACCTAGCAATACCGGCGTGGACAACCTTTTGGAAAAACTCGTCGAACTCGGAATCAACGCGATCCGCATCGGACACCCAGCTCGCGTCTTGGAGTCCCTTCAAGAACACACACTCGATTATCTGGTCGAAGCTGACCCGGCGATGAAAGTGATACGGGAAATGCGTCGAGAAGCCGAAATGCTCACCAGCAAGGCCGGCAGATGGACGCGGGCTAAACCGATGCCCGGTGCTCGCGAAGACTTCAAACAAGAAGCTCGCCGTCTGCGTAACGATGCTAAGATCTTTGAAGAGCAAATCATCGATACCAAACTCGACCGCGCAAGTGTCATCTGCGCTACGACCAACTACGATCCGGAGATTCTCGGCGATCGAACCTTCGATCTTGGTGTCATCGACGAAGCTTGCCAAAGCACCGAGCCGGGTTATTGGCCCGTAGTACTTCGTGTCGAACAATTGGTACTCGCCGGTGACCATTGCCAACTACCACCGACGGTTCTAAGCACCCAAGCTACTCTCGAAGGTTTATCCAAGAGCATGATGGAAAGGCTCGTCGAGCGATGGGAAAATCGAGTCACTCGGCAACTGACGATCCAGTACCGCATGCATCAAAAGATCATGGAGTTTCCCTCGGAGCACTTCTACCAAGGTACTTTGGTCGCTGATGCAAGTGTGGCTGAACATACCCTGGCAGATCTACCCGGCATTCAAACCGAGTCTCTCGATGCGCAACCGGTCTTGTTTGTCGATACGTCAGGAGCCGATTGGACAGAGGAATTAGATCCCAACGGGGAGAGCAAACTCAATCCGCGAGAAGCTATCTGGATCCTCAAACAAGTCGATGCTCTGCTCGCTGCCGGGCTGCTGCCCGATCAAATTGCAGTCATCGCTCCGTACTCGGCCCAAGTCCGATTTCTCCGGGATCGATGCACAAGCAACGGCGTCGAGATCGATACTGTCGATGGGTTTCAAGGCCGCGAAAAGGAAGCCGTTTTGATCTCTCTTGTGCGTTCGAATTCGCAAGGTGAAGTCGGCTTTTTGGGCGATACACGACGAATGAATGTCGCTATGACCCGAGCCAAACGCAAGCTCATCGTCATCGGCGATGGTTCGACCTTGGGCCGCAACGCTTTCTTCAAAAAATGGATCGAACACACCGAAAACCAAGGTTTCTATAAATCTATTTGGGAATTTAACCCCTGGGAGCAAGATCCGTGACCTGAGGTGTCACACCCCCTTGCGATAAACCGTCTTAGATAACAATCTGTGTACTTATCGATGGTCTCGCCGGAAGGATATCCAGATGCCCAAAAAGAAAACCTCGAAAGAGCAGAGCCCCTCGCTCCCTTTCCGTAGTGCCGCTGAAGTTGCTTTCCTCGGATGGGAGCAACCGATTCTGCACTCTGCAGTCGATTACCTTTTGAAGCGATATGCCAAAGGTAGCTCCTGGGACATGGATCGAGTGCTCGTGGTCCTCCCAGGCTCGATGGCTGGCCGCAGGATCCAAGTCCTCATGGCACAACGAGCAGCCCAACGAAAACTGGTGCTCCGTCCGCCGAGGTTTTTGACTCTGGGTAAACTCCCCGAAGAACTCTACCAAGCCAAACTACCGTTCGCGTCGGAATTAACTCAAGTCATGGCATGGGTTCAAGTCCTCCGTTCGACGCCAGCCAATGAACTTCAACCACTCCTGTTCGAGGTACCATCACTCGATCAGTTAGGAGTTTGGATGGACTTGGCCAAACTCTTAGGATCACTTCACAAAGAACTCGCTTCGGATCTTTTAGACTTCAAAGATGTTGCCGAAAAACTCACCGGTACCATCGAGGAACCTCGCTGGAAAATCTTAGCCCATTTGCAACGCCGTTACTTGGATGTGCTCCATGAAGCAGGATTATGGGATATTCAGTCAGCCCGTCGCTTCGCCCTAGAGCACGGGGAAGTGGTCGATTTTCAACACGAAGTCGTCTTGATTGGGACGGTCGATTTGAATCGCGCGCAGCGCAAGTTCCTAGCTGCCATCGGGCCGAATGTCCAAGTCCTCGTCGGTGCTCCTGAATCGTTTGCCGAAGGCTTTGATCGAGACGGAACCCTGCGATCATCCTTCTGGCAAAATATTGAAATACCGATCGACCAAAATCAAATCCACGTGCGCACCTCGGCAGTCCAAGCTGCCCAGGAGCTCGCAGTGCAATTGGCAAAACTTGGCAAGTCTCGCTCGGTACGAGACATCACCATCGGAGTGCCAGACCCGAGCCTTGTACCCGCCCTGCAGGAAACACTTGCCCAACACCAGGTTGCCTTGCGATACGGACCAGGCATACCGATCTATGGTACTCCGCCAATGAAGGTTCTCTATGGGATCGAAGAATACCTCCGAGACCCAAATGTCGAGAACTTCTCAAACCTAATCCGTATCCCTTGGATCGAATCCTGGTTATCGGTACATGCGAAAATCGCACCTCCATCAGATGCCTCGCAGTCGCAAAACCCACAGGATCTCCCCCCCAATTTTTTGACCCTCATCGATCAGTACCTTAAACAAACGCTTTTGCGCAGTGTCTCGGTACCGAGATGGCCGCAAGCCCCAGGGCGAGAGAGTTTTGTCGCGGTTGTCCAAGCGATCGATCTTTGGTTGCAACCTCTAAGGAGCTCGAAACGTTCCTTGGATGCGTGGGCCAAACCGCTGAGAGATCTTTTTATCAGCCTGTCGGAACTCGAGCAGATCGATCGGACAAAACCCGATGGACATTTGATCCTGCGCGGGTGTCGAGAGATCAATTCCGTACTGGATCGTTTAGCGAATGTTCCACCTAAGTTGAACTTAGAAGTTGAACTTACCGAAGCCCTGGCATGGTTACAGCAGCAGCTCCAAGGAGTCCAGATTCCACCGCTTGGAGACGACTCGGCAATCGAAATGCTCGGCTGGCTCGATGTCGCTTTGGATGATGCTCCGGTATTGATGATGACCGGGCTGCACGATGGAGTCGTCCCCGAAAGCGTCAACTCGGATGCCTTTTTACCCAACCGACTCAGAAGCGAATTGGGACTTCTAGACAATGCTCGGCGATACGCTCGGGATGCCTACGTCATGATGGCCTGCCTGCACACGCGTGAACAAGTCGATTTCATCATGAATCGATACAGCTCAAACTCCGATCCACTGACTCCAAGTCGCCTGATGATGGCGGTCCAAACCGATCAGCTCCCCGAGCGAGTTGCTAAACTGATCTCGGATCAAGAGCAGTCGAACATGATCGCATCGGGTTGGCCTGCCAGAGCTCTTCAGTCAGATATTGAAATTCCCAAGCCGGATCCGAGCAAGCGGATCGGTGCGATGGCTGTAACGGATTTCAAAAAATACAGCGAATGCCCTTACCGCTTCTATCTCAAAAAACTTTGCAAAGCTTACGCCAGTGAGCACCTCCCCCAAGAGCTCGATGGGGGCGGCTTTGGAGATATGATCCACTCGGTGCTCGAAGGGCTTAAAGACTCACCAGTGGCCGAGTCGGTCGACCCAAAAGCGATTGGCGATTGGCTGATCCCTCAGCTCGATGCCTGGGTCGAGAACCGTTTTGGTTCTGTACTGCCTCCGGCTTTGGTTGTTCAAATTGAACAAGCCAAACTCAGGCTCTTGGAATTTGCCAAGCATCAAGCTCAGTGGGCAGCTCAAGGCTGGAAAATCAAACACATCGAATTCAATGTCGAGCGTTCCAACGGCATCCCATGGAAATTGGATCACGGACAAATGATCATCCACGGTCGAATCGACCGAATCGATGTCAACCAAAATGGAGAAATCGCCGTCTTGGACTACAAGACAGGCGATACGACCGAAGAGCCTCGCAAGAACCATCTCAAAGGACAGGAGTGGACCGATTGGCAGCTACCTCTTTATGGGCTGCTGATCAAAACCATCAAGGACCTAGAAATAAAGGACATGAGCAAGGTTCACTTCGGATACATCCTGCTGCCGAAGAACGTACCCGACACGAAATTCATCTTGGCCAATTTCACCTCCGAGGAACATGCCGCTGCAATCGAGTCGGCCAAGGAGCTTGCCGATCGTGTTTTGCAAGGTGAATTCTGGCCTCCAAACAACAAAACACCTGTAGATTGGGACGAATACCGCTACATCACCCAGCGGACTGTCCTACGACCTTGGGATCCAAATCTCGAGAATCAAAAGACTTCGGAGCCAAAGCAGACATCCAGTGAAGAGTGCCAAGTCGATTCCAAAGAGCCTGATCAACAGAGCCAGCCCGAAGCACCAGGAGCCCAAGGTCCAGTCATCCCAAAGATGATTACGATCGAGCCGGTTTTTGCACAAGGGTGCGCATTGGATGAGTGGTTTGAGCCGAGTATGATCCTGGCTTCGGCAGGAACAGGGAAAACTTACCAACTCGCTTCGCGCGCGATCCGATTGCTCTTTACCGACCAACCCTTGGACTCGATCCTTGCGACCACCTTCACTCGCAAAGCCGCCGGAGAAATTCTTCACCGGATTCTCCAGTGGCTCTCGGAAGCTAGTAACAGCACCGAAGGTCTCCATCGACTTCAAACTGTCATTGCTCCGATGCAAATCGGCCATGCACACGCCCGCTACCAACTCTCTCGATTATGTACCCATCTGCACCGCTTCCGTGTTAGCACTCTCGACAGTTTTTATTCGCAACTGGCCAAGTCCTTTGCGTTGGAGCTCAAACTACCACCTGGTTGGACGCTGTTGGATACAGCGCAAGAAGAGTTGCTAATCAGGGATGCGATCACCCAACTCTTCGATACGATCGACCATCAACAACTCCGAACCTTGGTCACCCAGCTTTCCAAAGGCTTAGCGGTTCGGGGTGTGCGAGTCGAAGTCGAAAATCTCATCACCGATGCCTATGAATTGTTTCGCCAAGCTCCCGAGGATGCCTGGGCAAAGTTCCAAGTCCCAAAAGGGCCTGACGAAGAGCAAGTACGGCAGGCGACCAAAACGATAGAAACTCTCCCTATTGAGAGCAAACGACTGAAGAATGCAAGGGACAAAGCGCTTGCTACCTTTCGATCCCAAAAATGGGATGAATTCCTCGAAGAGTCCATCGTCCGTGCCTGTCTTTCAAGCCAGCCAACTTACTACAATTCCGAAATCGATCCAAAGCTCGTCGCACCCTTGCGCGTCTTGCTGGCCAAGGCCAAGACCGAGTTTCTGACGATTCGCCGAATCCAAAACGAAGCCTCTCACGAGCTGCTCAAAAAATACCACCAAGCGATCGAAAAACTCAAGCAGAATCGACGCGTCGTGACCTTTTCGGACATCGCCGATCGACTGGCTCATTGGATGCGTTCGATCTTGCAAGAGCATCAAGAGTCGGGCAAACAGGGGCCATTGCCCCAGATGCAGAGCATCTCTCATCGCATGGATAGCTCTATCGATCATTTGCTCTTGGACGAATTCCAAGACACCTCGCCCAACCAATGGCAAATTCTCAAACCATTTGCAGAAGCCATCGTCTCGGCCAAGGCATCGGGCAATAAACGCACCTCCTTTTTCGTCGTCGGAGATACCAAACAAGCGATCTACGCTTGGAGAGGTGGCGTTTCGGAAATTCTTGAGTCCGTCGGCGAGCAAGTTCAAAATATCAAGCAACAGAAGCTCTCCGAAAGTTTCCGTAGCTCACCGGTCATTATGGATTTCGTCAATCAAGTCTTCCATGGACTTGCTACCCATCCAAATTATTTGTCGGAGGACAACAGCAAACGCGTCGAAGGGTCAGAACATCCGGTGATTTCAAAATGGGTCGATCGCTACTTCATCGACCATACCACCAAAAAATCGAATTTGCCCGGTTTGGTCGAGTTTTGGAACGCTAAAGAGAGGCCGCAAGACGATCCATCGGAGGATCCCGATGCCAAGAAAACGATCTCGACGGATATCGATCTGGACATCGCTGATGCAGTGACAGAGCTTCATCGCCGAAGCGATCAGATCACCGTCGGAATATTGACCCGGACCAACGCAGACGTAGCCAAAATGATTTCGCTACTCAAGGATCGAGGCGTCGAGGCCAGCCAAGAAGGGGGAAACCCGCTGATCGATACCGCTCCAGTACTGGTCGTTCAGAGCGCTCTGAAGCTTGCCGAACATTCCGGAGACACCTTGGCGCATTTCCATCTGCAACATTCCCCATTGCGATCGTTTTGGAGTGAAGAAGTTTTGGCCGACTCGACCAAGATCTCGTTGGATCTGCGCAATCGGCTAGATTCTCTCGGATTCGGGGGAACGCTCAGCCTACTGGTCAATCACTTGGCTCCTTACTGCACCCTCCGCGATCAAGAGCGGCTCGTGCAATTGGTCAACGAAGCCTATCGATTCGATGCCTCGAAACAATCCCAGGTTCATGAATTCGTCGATCGGATCCAAAAGACTCGCGTTGCCACCCAAGCCGAGAGTGTTGTTAGGGTCATGACGATCCACCAGTCGAAGGGTCTGGAATTCGACGCGGTATTCATCCCGGCAATCGACCAACCGATCATTCGCCAGTCGCCTCGATTGGTCGCCATGAGAGATAGTCGTACAGGTCCACCCATTTCTATCATGCGAAACGTCAGCAAGGAACTCCAACCCTACTTGCCCATCGAATGGCAAATCGCTTGCCAAGAGGCCAGCTACCAGCAGTTGGGCGAAGCCCTTTGTCTGTTCTATGTTGCACTGACCCGTGCTCGCCATGCTCTTTACCTTTTTGCGACGCCCAACAAATCGGCCATCAAACAATGGGGCTCTGCCCTTCACTCTATTTTCGGAAACGAGCAATCCAACGCCGCCCCGGGAGTGATGATCTACCGCAATGGACAAGTCGACTGGGTGGAACGATGGTCGGCAATCCGGGCGGAGGCCCACAAGGAGAGTTTCAAGGATGCCCAGAGAGACCAAGAGCCGGAAACAAAGCCGTTGCAGCTGCAGTTAAGACTCGAAAACACTCTTTTGCGCAATCCGCAGTGGATCGCACCGAGCCAGCATCCTAAACCTGAGACCTTGGAACCTCTGGTCGATTACTGGAAGCCCGACGATACCGCGGCAACCGTGATCGGTAAACTCATCCACCGATGGTTCGAAGAGATTCGTACTTGGATTGACGAATTTTCGCCCGACAAGAATGGACTCCTAAAACTCGCTGCGAGTGCACTTACAAAAGACGAGATGATGCAATTGCAACTCGACCAACAAGTCAACCGTTTCTTGCGCTACTGTGAATCACCGACAATTCGCCAAGTATTTAGCCAAGAACGATATCGCGATTGGCACAAGCCTACCGATCTGCAACTTGAAGTCACTAACGAACGACGTTTCCTGATCTCGATCGATGAGCAGTTGATTCGTGGCATCATCGATCGATGTGTGCTGGGCTGGGATTCCGGTCGAGTCGTCAGGGCCGAGATCATCGATTTCAAGACGGATGCTAGACCCAATAATATCGATCTTGCAACCTGGACCGCCGAGCGAATCGCGACCCATGCACCGCAATTACAACTCTATCGCAAAGTCCTTTGTAAGCAGTTCTCATTGCACCCCGAGATGGTACAAGTCACCCTCGTTTTGCTCAATGAACAGCAGATCGTTCCTATGAATTCAGCGATGCAATAGACCTGCTCAAACATCGGCAAGACTTCGTCCGAAAGCCAGTTCCATGATGCTCTGCTCGCTCAATTGGCTTCTTTGGAGTTCTCCGCAAATCTTCCCTTCGTGCATCACATAGGCCCGATCCGACATCCCCAAAATCTCTTCCATCTCACTGGATACAAACAAAATCGCAGCACCCCGCCCTGCCAACTCCTCCATGAGTCCGTAAATCTCCTGCTTGGCACCGATGTCCACACCCCGTGTCGGTTCATCCAAGAGTAAAACCTTTGGCTCTCTGATGATCCACTTGCCAAAAACGATCTTCTGCTGATTCCCGCCGGAGAGATAAGCAGCGATCTGACGCAGGCTCGGTGTCTTGATCCGAAGTCCGTCGACTTGGCTTTGACCAACTTTACGATCTGCCCCTGGCAACAAAACGCCATATCTACTGACTCGTTCGAGAGCTGCTAACGTCAAATTCTCTCCGACACTCATCGAAGTGACCAATCCCATATGTCGCCGATCCTCCGGGACCATCGCGATTCCTGCCTCGATCGAAGAGCGAATGCTCCCTAGCCGCATTGCTTTGCCATCGACTTGGATCGATCCACCTAGAACCTTGCCAAGCCCGATAATCGACTCGATGACCTCTGTTCTCCCAGAGCCGACCAATCCAGCCAATCCGACAATTTCCCCTGAGCGAACTTCCAGGCTGATCGTATGCTCTGGACGGCCGTGGACTCGGATATCTTCGAGCTTCAATCGCACCGCATCGGATTTCTTTGGCACATGAGGAAAGTACCGATTCAAATCTCGCCCAACCATGGCTTGCACCATCTTTTGGTGATCGATCTGATCGGAAGCAAGTGTGGCTACATTTTTCCCATCTCGCAAAACCTCCACTCGGTCGGACAACTGGGCGACCTCTGCGAGTCGATGGGAGATATAGACAACTGAAACCCCTTGCGATTTGAGTTGCCCAATGAGTTCAAAGAGCCTTTGGGATTCGTGGGCCGAGAGACTGCTTGTTGGTTCATCCATGATGATCAGGCTCGAATCGCTAGAGAGCGATTTGGCGATTTCCACCATCTGCCGCTGGGCGATCGAGAGTCTTGCAAGGGGAGTGCTCGACGGGACATTCAAACCCACGCGACGCAGGTATTCGTCGGCTCTGGTACGCATCTGCTTGGTCTGGACGATCCCCCAAGCCGTCGGCAATCGGCCAAGAAAAATATTTTCTGCGATACTCAGGTTCTCCGCCAAATTGAGCTCTTGATGGATCAGCGAAATCCCAGCCTCCATCGCTTGGCTTGTGCTGTTGAAATGGACTTCCTTGCCCTTCCACCAAAGAGTTCCTGAATCGGGAGTCTGCACACCTGCCAAGATCTTCATGAGCGTGCTTTTGCCTGCACCATTCTCGCCGATGACGCTTAAGACTTCTCCGGGCATGACGTGCAAGGTAACCCCACAGAGCGCATGGACCCCAGGAAAGCTCTTGCTGATATTTTCAACCCTTAGCAGTGGTTCCATCGGCTTTCACCTGTAGAAAAAGATCGCCGAATTCTAAGTCGTTTACTCGGCCCAGCAAGATTCGACGCTTCCGTTGGAGATCTATTTTAGCGACAATAGACAAGCAAGTTTTTCAATTCGGGGATCGATCATGACTTTGCGACCGCTCTTGGTTTTTTCACTGGCATGCTGCCTTCTTTGCCTGATTGCCTCGTTCGCTTCTGCTCAAAGCATCGAATTCAATCGAGATATCCGACCACTGTTGTCTGAAAACTGCTTCTATTGCCACGGGCCCGATGCGGAGCACCGGCAAGCTGATTTGCGACTCGACCTTCGCGATCAAGCCGTCAGTGCCGGAGCCTTCCAACCAGGAAACGCTACCGAGAGCAAACTCATCGAGCGCATCTTTTCGGCCGATCCGCAACTGGTCATGCCCCCTGGTGATTCGAACAAGAAACTTTCTGAAACACAAAAAAAGCTTTTGAAAGACTGGATCGATCAAGGTGGACAGTACCAAACCCATTGGTCCTATCAGCGCCCCAAAAGACCCGATTCGCTAGCCAAAGCGTCTCTTGATCCATCGAGTAGCATCGACGCACTTGTTGACGAGTTGATCACTAGCAAAGGATTAACTCGCTCCAAACGTGCCGATCCTCGTACTTTGATCCGGCGGGTCTACTACGATTTGATCGGACTGCCTCCTAGCCCCGAACAAGTCGCAGCCTTCGAAGCCGACTCTTCTGTGAAAGCTTATCAAGAACTCGTCGAAAGCCTTCTAGCCAACCCACACTTCGGTGAACGGATGGCTGTCGATTGGCTCGATGTAGTCCGGTTTGCCGATACGATCGGTTACCATAGCGACAACCCTCGCAACATTTGGCCTTACCGAGACTACGTCATCGCATCGTTCAACTCGGGTAAACCCTTCGACCGCTTTACACTCGAACAAATCGCCGGCGACCTTCTGCCAGATAGCGACCAAGAAGCCCTCATAGGCTCAGCCTTCAATCGGCTGATCTTGAGCACCGAGGAAGGTGGTGCTCAGCCGAAGGATTACGAAGCCAGAATGCTCGCCGATCGAGTTCGTGCCATTGGCACCGTTTGGCTAGGTCAAACCACCGCCTGCGCACAATGCCACGATCACAAATACGATCCGATCACGTTGCAAGACTTCTATAGTCTAGGGGCTTTCTTTGCCGACATCCAAGAACCGATTGTCGGTGCCCGCGAAGAGGGTCTTGCGATCATGGAACCAAACGACAGCGAGCGACTCTCGCAACTCGACGCAGCGATCAACGAAGCGTCGCAACACCTCAAGGAACTTGAACAACTCAAGGAATCAGATACTTCTGATTCCCAAGCGGCCAAAGATCGTTTAGAGAAAGCCCGAAAGCAGCGGGAAGCCTATACCAAGAGCCTTCCGAAATGCTTGGTCACCAAGGCGACGGTCAACAAACGCACCGTCAGGCTACTGCCACGAGGAAACTGGATGGACGATAGCGGGCCTGTGATCAAACCCGCCCTGCCCGAGTACTTGGTGCCCTCGAATTCCGAAAAAGCCTCTGGCCAGCAATCCAATCCAGTAGAACTGACGCGATTGGATCTAGCCCGCTGGTTGGTCTCCCCGGAGAACCCACTTACGGCTCGCGTGACCATGAACCGACTCTGGAAGCATTTCTTTGCAATGGGACTGAGCAAAGTCCTCGACGACCTTGGCACCCAAGGTGAAATGCCGGTAAACCCAAAACTACTTGACTATTTGGCCTGTGAGTTCATCGATTCGGGTTGGAATTATAAGCACATGATCCGCTCGATCGTCCTGAGCCGCACCTATCAGCAATCCTGCGAGACAGACCCTGCTAACATCGCATTGGATCCACTGAATCGTTTGACAGCACGCCAAAGTCCTTTTCGTATGGATGCGGAGTTCATTCGAGACTACGCCTTGCAATACGCAGGACTCCTGTCAACAAAGATCGGTGGACCGAGCGCAAAACCCTATCAGCCTGAGGGCTACTGGGACTCGTTGAATTTCCCTACGCGAAGCTATACCCCGGACAAAGGCCCAAACCAATACAGACGAGGTCTTTATACGTGGTGGCAAAGAACCTTCCTGCATCCGAGCCTCCTGGCCTTTGATGCCCCATCGCGCGAGGAATGCTGCGCCGAACGCACTCGCTCGAATATCCCACAACAAGCCTTGGTCTTGCTCAACGATCCAACGTATGTCGAAGCCGCCAAAGCTCTAGCATCACGTGCTCTTGAGAGCAAAAGCACCTCCGTCAACGAACGACTCGACTGGATGTTTGCGCAAGTCCTCCAGCGCAAGGCCAGTCCTACCGAACAAGAAGAACTACTCCGTTTACTGGACAAACAATATGGCTATTACAAACAACATCCAGAGTCCGCAACGAAACTTACACAAAATGGAACATTTCAATCTAGCGAACCACTCGATCCGATCGAGCATTCGGCATGGATTCACCTAGCACGCGTTCTACTCAACCTCCATGAAACCATCACACGCAACTGATCGAACCCATTTCGATTTGCTCCTCAAGAAGCACTTTTGCCGTCGACGGATGCTCGGAAAGAGCACCCTCGGAGCGGCCGCATTAACGACGCTCTTTGGTCAAGACCGATCTAGAGCGGAATCCAAAGGTGCGATTGAGAAGCTGCCTCTGCCTCAAAAAGTCAAGCGGGTCATCTGGCTTACCATGGCCGGTGGACCATCGCACCTGGAGCTATTTGATCCGAAACCCAACTTGGCAGAGCTCCATGGCCAGCCGATGCCCGAAAGCTACACCGCAGGTCAGCAGCTAGCCCAACTCCAAGGTCAGAAACTCATGTGCCTTGGCCCCCTATTCCCGTTTCAAAAAATGGGGGCTCAAGGAACGGAAATCAGCACCTTGCTACCCCATATTGGCTCGATCATCGATGATATCTGTTTGGTTCGATCGATGACCACCGATGCGATCAATCACGATCCGGCCCATATGTTTATGAATACCGGTTCGCAAATCGCAGGCCGACCGAGCATGGGGGCATGGGTCAATTACGGGCTCGGATCGATCGCCGAGAACCTGCCCGGATTCGTCGTCTTGGTCTCGACCGGCAAAGGCCGCTCGCCTCAACCGATTGCTGCACGGCAATGGAGTAGCGGATTTTTGCCTGGTCGTTTTCAAGGTGTTCAGTTGCGAAGCCAAGGCGAGGCGGTCTTGTACTTGAACAATCCGCCGGGCGTAGAAGCATCCCAGCAAGCCTTGGATATCGCGGCCATCGAGAAGCTCAATCGCGAACATGCAATGCGAGTCCAAGATCCGGAGATCGAAACGCGTATCGCTCAGTACGAACTAGCCTTTGAAATGCAAACGAGCATCCCAAACTTGATGGATGCAAGCGACGAAACAGAGGAAACTCTCAATTTATACGGCTGCTTACCGGGAGACGGCAGCTTTGCAAGCAACTGCCTGCTTGCCCGACGACTCGCCCAACGCGGAGTCCGTTTTATCCAGTTGTATCACCGCGACTGGGATCACCACAGCCTGCTCAAAGAGGAACTACCCTTGAGGGCCAAGGAGGTCGACCAGCCCAGCGCTGCTCTCATCAAAGATCTTAAGCGGCTCGGACTCCTTGACGAAACTCTCGTTGTATGGAGCGGCGAATTTGGTCGTACACCGATGTCGCAAGCCAACAAGGGAACCGTAGGTCGCGATCATCACAACAAGTCGATGTCGATGTGGATGGCAGGTGGCGGCATCCGTCCAGGTATGGTTTATGGTAGCACCGATGAACTCGGTTATGCAGCATGTGAGAAAATCTGCACCGTACATGACTTGCACGCGACGATGCTTGCACAACTCGGGATTCAACACGACGCTTTTACTTACAAATTCCAAGGTCTAGACTTTAAGCTCACAGGCGTTGAGGGAGCTAGAGTGATCGATGAAATCTTGAGCTGATCGGCTTAACCAACGATGACACGGATGAGTCCAAAGCTTGTGCGATGGTGGGAATGGTATTCGCAAGTCCTTTCGTTTTCGCGAGCCAACCAAGAATGGAATTGGATCCAACGTGTAGCAAGCGAAACGGGCTCTCAGAATCCAGTCATCGCGGTGCAGGTTCGCTCAGCCCACCAGGCCGTTGCAGGATATTGTGTTTTGGCTGCAGGAGCATTAGCCATCCACGGCTCAATCACAGAGCGTCTGGTTTCGAACCTTAGCAACCAACTCGAAACTCCTTTCTATTCCCATGGTGGTAACCTCAAAGCGATCTGCCTGGAAAACTTGATTGTCGAATCCTTCCGAAAAGATGCCGAACTCTATCAAGCACTTGTGCAAATCCAGCCCGAACAAGCCAACTCGCTCAATGAATCGAATATGTACTTTAATCAAGCGGGAATGTCCTATCTGACCAAACTGGTTCGCATGGAAATGGATTACCCTTTCAATCGATCCGTGCAGCGAAGCAGTTTCGACGATCGAGTTCAAATCGAGCCCTTCGAGAGCATCTCGTCCGAGACGTGGATCAATCTACTTGAACGAACCTATCAGCAGTCGCTCGATGTCCCTGAGCTTGCCGCGATACGCTCGACTCGCAAGGCTCTCGAAGGCTATGAAGCAAACCGGACTCCGGGAGTCAACGGATGGTTTGTGATACGATGCAATGGGGAGCCAGCCGGATGCCTGATTCTAGCCCGGCACAACTACCCCATCGGGGAGATCAGCTATCTGGGGCTTGCCCCAGAATTTCGGGGCAAAGGTTACAGCTTTGGAATCATGCGATTTGCGGTCGAATGGATGTCGGCCCAGAAATGTTCCAAGGTGGCCCTAGCGGTCGATTGTCGTAACGAACTGGCCATGAGCGTATATCAAAAATGGGGATTTCAGGCTACGATTTCCTTCCACGCGTGGGTAGCTTCCACGAAAACCTTTCAGCCATCGAACCTAGATTGTTCAACTTAATTTTTTATTGATAAGGACACCCTTATGCGCATGCGTCTGACGTCGATGTTTCTCATGGGTTTACTCACAGGCTCTTTACCTGTCTCGCTCGTTTCCTTGGGCTTAGTCTCCAGCGGTCTGGTCAGTCATCAAACCGCGCAAGCTGCTCCGCCAACGATCGTCACGACGGTCGAAGGAGTCAGCGAGTATCGATTCGACAATGGGGCTAGACTGCTGCTGTTCCCCGATGCTTCGCGTCCGACGATCAGTGTCAACATGACCGTCTTGGTAGGTTCGCGGCATGAAGGCTACGGAGAGGCCGGCATGGCCCACCTCCTGGAACACCTCGTCTTCAAAGGAACCCCAACATTCCCTGACGTACCCAAAGCGCTGCGAGACCATGGCGCAAACTTCAACGGCACGACCAACGTCGACCGAACCAACTACTTCGAGACCCTCCCTGCAACCGAAGAGAATCTCGATTTTGCAATCCATCTTGAGTGCGATCGACTCGTCAACAGTTTCATCAAGCGAGAAGACTTGATGTCCGAGTTTACCGTCGTTCGCAACGAATTTGAAAATGGCGAGAACAGTCCTCAGCGAGTGCTTGCCCAGCGTGTCCAAGCCGTCGCTTATGAATGGCACAACTATGGCAAGTCGACGATCGGAAACCGCTCAGACATCGAGCGAGTACCGATCGAGAATTTGCAAGACTTTTATCGTCGGTTCTATCAACCCGACAATGTCGTGCTGATCGTCACTGGCAAGTTCGAGGTTGCCAAAGCTCTTGAATTGGCGACCAAGTATTTGGGCTCGATTCCTAAACCTGATCGAAAGCTCAATGCAACGTACACTGAAGAGCCTGCTCAAGACGGCGAACGCACGGTGATCTTGCGTCGCGTTGGCAAGATCGGTTCGATCATGGCCGCTTATCACATGCCTGCAGCTTCGCACCCCGATTGGGCCCCCCTATCGATCTTGGCCAGCATCCTTTCGGAGGATAAGATCGGGAGGCTCGATAAGAATCTCGTCGAATCGGGAATTGCAACCAGCGCCAGCTCTTTTGCCGACAGTTCTCATGACCCCGGCTTGTTCATGTTCTCGGCCCAACCGGCCGAAGGCAAACTCGAAGAGACCGAGAAGATCTTGCTGGATATCGTCGAAAAGATGGACTCGACGACCTTCACCGCCGAGGAAGTCGATCGTGCTAAGGTTCGCGCCAAGAGAGGTTACGAGAACGCCATCAATAATGCAGCATCGATGATGCAAACCCTCAGCTCCTCTTCGGCTCTTGGCGATTGGCGTTTGTGGTTCCTGCAGCGCGATCGCATCGCTGCGGTAACTCCCGAGGAAGTCAACCGCGTCGCCAATACCTACTTCAAAACCCACAATCGAACGATCGGTCGATTCATCCCCGTGGATCAACCGCAACGCTTGAGCGTTCCAGCCGTCGAATCGATCGCCGAGATGGTCAAGGACTACAAAGGTGGAGCAGCCATCGCCTCGGGCGAAGAGTTCGATCCGACCCCCGAGAACATTGACAAGCGAACGCAAGTCGTCGATGTCGATGGGATCAAAGTTGCGATGCTTCAAAAGAAGAATCGAGGCGATACGGTCAATATGACCCTGACACTTCGCTATGGGAACGAGGATTCGCTTTCGAATCTCTCCGCAGCAGCGAGCATGCTACCTACGATGCTCATGGCAGGCACCAAGAACTACGATCGCCAAGCGCTTCGTCAAAAACTCGATGACCTCGGGGTCCGATTAGGTGCAGGCGGCGGAATGGGTGGCGGACGCCGTGGCGGTGGTCGAGGTGGACGAGGCGGTGGCGGTGGCAGTGCCGGTTCGCTGTCTTTCAGCTTAGAAGCTAAAAAGGAATCAATCGCCGACGGAATCAAAATGATGGCCGAGGTGCTCCGCAATCCCGCGTTCAGCCAAGAAGAGTTCGAGCAACTTCGGTCACAGTCGATCGCCATGATGTCACAGATGACCACCGATCCGGCGATGCTCGCCAATACACAGCTTTCGAGAGCTCTGAGCGACTACGAAAAAGGAGATGTCCGCTATGCTAGAACCGTCGATGAAACCATCGAAGAGATGAAGTCCCTTTCGCTCGATCGAATCGTTTCTGTCTATAAAGATCAGCTCTCGGCAAAGGTCGGAGAAGTGGCCATCGTTGGGGATTTCGAACCCGAAGTCGCCTTGAAGGAAATCAAGGAAGCTTTGAAGGATTGGGAAACTTCGACGAAGTTCGAGCGAGTCGAACGGCAGGCCAAGAAGGGGCTTGAGGGTAGCAAGGGAGACATTCTTACGCCCGATAAGGCAAACGCGGTTTTCTTGACCGGATTGTCCTTCTCCATGAACGAAGATTCGCAGGACGATATCCCCTTGGAGATCGGCAACTTCATTCTCGGAGGCGGCACATTATCGAGTCGACTCGGGGATCGAATCCGTCAAAAAGAAGGTCTTTCTTACGGTGTTACCTCTGCGATTTCAATTCCTTCGCGCGGTGACGATGCTCGCTTTACGATCAATGCCATCACCAATCCAGAGAACATCGATGCGGTGGAAAAGGCAGCGATGGAGGAACTCAATCGCTTCATCGAATTGGGCCCCACGGATGCGGAAATCGCAGATGCCAAGAAGGCCTATTTGGAGGCTCGTAAGATTGGACGTGCCTCCGACGGTGCCATCGCAGGTCAGTTGGCATCGAACCTCGATCTTGGACGCTCGATGGCCTACGTTGCTCAGGAAGAAAAACAGATCGAGAATCTAACGGCAGCCGATGTGCAAAAAGCCTTCAAGAAGTACATCGATCCGAAGAAGCTTGTGATCATTCGGGCCGGTGACTTCAAGAAGTAACTAGGATTGCTCGATGCATTATTTACTTATCTATGAGGTTGTCGACCAGTACGTCGAGCGTCGGCAACCTTACAGACAAGAACACTTACAGCTAGCCCAAGAGTTTGCCGACCGAGGTGAATTGGAGCTCGGTGGAGCATTGGCCGATCCAGTCGATCGAGCCATCTTGCTCTTTAAGGTCGAGGATCCCAAGCGGATCGATGAGTTCGTCAGCCGCGATCCTTACGTTCGCCACGGGCTGGTGCGTTCTTGGCAAGTGCGCAAGTGGATGACAGTCATCGGAAAAACAGCCCAAGTGAAAGTCTGAACTTCCACAGACCGGTAAGGGAGGCAGCGTCAGTACACGACCGATGGCTTCGCATGACGATCACTCAAGCGCTCCCTCGTTGACACGTCGGGTTACTGGGCCTGTGGCCCGGTGGCTAGTAACCCGAACCGTAAGGGAGGCAGCGTCAGTACACGGCCGATGGCTTCGCATGACGATCACTCAAGCGCTCCCTCGTTGACACGTCGGGTTACTGGGCCTGTGGCCCGGTGGCTAGTAACCCGAACCGTAAGGGAGGCAGAGTCAGTACACGGCCGATAGCTTCGCATAACGATCACTCAATCGCTCCCTCGTTGACACGTCGGGTTACTGGGCCTGCGGCCCGGTGGCTAGTAACCCGAACCGTAAGGGAGGCAGCGTCAGTACACGGCCGATGGCTTCGCATGACGATCATTCAAGCGCTCCCTCGTTGACACGTCGGGTTACTGGGCCTGTGGCCCGGTGGCTAGTAACCCGAACCGTAAGGGAGGCAGCGTAAGTACACGGCCGATAGCTTCTCATGAGGATCACTTAAGCGATCCCTCGTTGACACGTCGGGTTACTGGGCCTACGGCCCGGTGGCTAGTAACCCGAACTGTAAGGGAGGCAGCGTCAGTACACGGCCGATGGCTTCGCATGACGATCATTCAAGCGCTCCCTCGTTGGCACGTCGGGTTACTGGGCCTACGGCCCGGTGGCTAGTAACCCGAACCGTAAGGGAGGCAGCGTCAGTACACGGCCGATGGCCTTTCATGAGGATCACTCAAGCGCCCCGTCGTTGGCACGTCGGGTTACTGGGCCTGTGGCCCGGTGGCTAGTAACCCGAACCGTAAGGGAGGCAGCGTCAGTACACGACCGATGGCTTCGCATGACGATCATTCAAGCGCTCCCTCGTTCACACGTCGGGTTACGGGGCCTACGGCCCTAGGGCTTGGCTTAGTAACCCGAACCGTGAGGGAGGCAGCGTCAGTACACGGCCGATGGCTTCGCGTGACGATCACTCGAGCGCTCCCTCGTTCACACGTCGGGTTACGGGGCCTGCGGCCCTAGGGCTTGGCTTAGTAACCCGAACCGTGAGGGAGGCAGCGTCAGTACACGGCCGATGGCTACGCATGAGGATCACTTAAGCGATCCCTCGTTGACACGTCGGGTTACTGGGCCTGCGGCCCGGTGGTTAGTAACCCGAACCGTAAGGGAGGCAGCGTCAGTACACGGCCGATGGCTTCGCATGACGATCATTCAAGCGCTCCCTCGTTGACACGTCGGGTTACTGGGCCTACTCCTAACGTTTCATCCTTGCTCCTAGTGGAACCAGCTCATTGAATCGATCGATCGGTTCTTTGGCCACCCAAGCGATGGCTCGAAGCACGACGATTCGGAAGATCGGATCGTCAAATGTCCAACTGTAATGGCCCGGGATACTCACAAAAACCCGCCCACCATTGGGCTCATACGTCCAGATCTGCGGCGTCGGCTGACCGTCCTCTTGACTGGTCGCCAGCAATCCAATTCGACTGACATCCCCCGTCAGCTTCCAATAACTCTCATCGAGCAAATCCAACGTTGGCACATTGCGCATGATCGGATGGTTCTGGTTGGTGATCTGAAGCTCCAACGGGCCATGGCGAAACTGGATCTTACCTCCCCATGATGCCAGCCCTATCCGTTTGGAAAAATCCTCGACGCGGTCTGAGCCATTGACGGCCCAATGCAGATAGATCGCACCACCCCCACGAGCAAAAAATGCGTCCATGGCTGCAGCTCTTGCTTGATCCCAACTCCCTTTCTGAAAGAAGATCAGGACGTCCGCATCGGCAATCTGTTCTTGGGTAGGAAACTCCCAACCGACCTGGACATCCAACTCAGGGGCTGCCGTGAGCAATTGCCCCCATTGCATAAGCCACGCTGGATAGTCGTGCTCGGCAGGACCATGATCCTTCGGACCAGCAATCAAAACCACTTTCAGCCGTCGTAGATCACCAGTCAGCGGCTTGCTCCCCTCGAGCACCTGGGCAACTTCTGCTGCAGTCCTCAAGCTCGGAGCTGCTATCGGCCCCGACAGTGGCATCGACGGTGGCAGCTTCATCAAATAAGTCATCAGATCGCGAACCTGCGTCTGGTCTAACTTATCGATCAAGCCCGTAGGCATGACGGACAACTTCGACGCAACCATCTGCTCGATATCGCTTCGCACGATCTCCTGCATACGACCTTGTGCATCCCCCAAAATCAACTTACCCCCCTGCTCTCTTAATACGCCTGTGAGCACCGTTGCATCCGAGAGCCGTACCTGATGGCCTATAAACTCCGGATTGATCGCATGACTCGGTTGCAAGATATCCCGAAGATTCGATGCATAATCGCGCGATGGCATGTTGGAGAGATCCGGCCCAAGCTTCGGTTCGATTCCCGATCCGGGCTCGGTATGGCACTTGGAACATCCCACCGACTCGCTCAAAAACAACCGACGACCATTCCCCCAGTTGCCACCGTCGAGCTCAGGGACTTTGGCAAGCTCCATCGCATCGTCTGTCGTCTTTGGTTGCTCAGTAACCCAGGGCATCCAAAATCGATTCACAGGCAAGGCGCACTGGTGGGCAAGTTCTTGCGTCGAAACAGAAATCACCAAATCTATCTCACCGCGCTGTTTCTCGAGAATCAAGCTCAAGGGAGTCACAGGACCGGTTCCTTCCACACTAGCAAACTCCAACGTATAGCCCTCTTTGGACGAATCCTGTTTGCCAACAACACTCAGCTTGAATTCTTGGTTTACCTGGAGTGCTTTTGCCGAAAGTTTCACCGTCACGATTTCCTCTGGCCACTGGTAATCGATCTTCGCCCCAGGCTGGATCTTGGGTCTGTAGATCCCTCGCAAATCCAGTTGAGTACTGAGCGAGAGCTTTCCTGGTTCATGCATCAACTCCCACAACCGGTCGTGCTGGGCACTTCCAAGGGTCAATGACTTGGCTACCTGTAAATCGATATGAGGTAACCAGCCAGTCCAACTGGGCTCATGCGAACCTTGGGAAGTCCACTGAGCCAAGACTCCGTAAGGTGCAGCATCGATTTCGGTTTCCTGGACTTGCAGAATCCGACTGGTTTGACTTCCCATCGATGCATCGATTGCGCTCGGATCGGCAGTCGAGGGAAGTGTCACAGCTACATGTTGTAGCGCGGGTACTTGAGGAAAACCTACCGTCAATGTCCTTAAGTCTGGACTCAGTCCAATGCTCGTGACCGGCAGTAACTTGCGTGGCGCAAGCATTTGAGATTGAACCACCGCATAGGGTGGAATTAGATTTTCGTAGCGATCCCCAGCCCTGACAAATGTCCCAGTTTCGATGCGAATCCTTTTTGCCAAATCCGTCCAGCGAGTCGAATCCAGCGGTTGATCAAATGCAATAGTCAATTCGCTAGGAGAGCTCCGCCATGCCTGAACTGGACGTGGCGTGCTGGCAGCCAGCGCTCTGACTTTGTAAAGACTGCCGAGACCTGCTGGGCCTGTACCCCAATCGGGCGGGCCGCTGTGGCAAGCCACGACCAAATCCCCTGTAGGAGAGACGCAGGTATCAACTGTGAGTTTTTGCAAACAAGCGATCAGCTGGGATTGAGCGACATAGCCCGCATTTGATTTAACGAGTTGGGTTCTCCATATTTTCCCGCGTGACTCGCCTGCAACCAGGGCATTGCCTCCCCAGGCCTTGGGGCCGAAACGCAATTTGAGATTCCCAGAATCGGCATCTCCAATTGGATTAAAGAACAGACCGCAAGTCGATTGATGCTGCGGACCGTAATCAAAGAGCGACGGTTGATCGATCGCGCTCGGATTGTATTGCGGATGCCTCGGCGGAAACCCGTAATGCTTTCCTGCTTGAATGTGCAATAGTTCGTCAAATGGATTCCCATTGGCAAGCCAAGTTGCACCTTCTTGATCGGTGCAGAACAACTCGCCTTCTGGACCAAAGGCTATACCGATAGGAAAGCGAACGCCAGTGCAGACCGTCTCCCTCTTCGAAAAATCCGGCGAGACTTTTTGAATCGTCCCACGATCGCTCTTGATATCAAACTTGCTGGCACCCTTATCGTCCACAAGATAAGCGTTGGCATAGTTGGCAGCTCCGAGTCCGAAATACAGTGAGCCGTCTGGTGCCATGGCTAATCCCACTGCATCGACATTCTGTGTGATCTCTTCCCAACCTTTAGCCACCACGATCTCTTCATCGCAAAGGTCATCGTTGTCTTTATCCAAAAGCAAGGAAACCTTGCCCTTGCTCGACACAAACACTCCGAATCCACGTGGATCTCCAGGTTTCGTAAGCACCATTCCTATAGGCCCACGAAGAGAACCTTGATTTTTATAAAAGACCTTGGCTTGATCCTCCAAACCATCTGCGTTTGTATCCCTTAGCAGATGAACATCGCCGTTGTAACCGAGGGTCACCAGCACTCCATCGTGGCGATACAAAACGTTGTTGACATTGGTCATTTCCAGCGGGATACGATGCACATCGAATCCTCTATGGAGCATCTGAACCTCGGGGGGATTGTCGATTTTGACAAGTGCATCGAAATCGGTACTGCTTTTGATTTGATCGGGCAAAACCTCTGCAAGCATGCGGTGTTTGGCCTCCAATCGCTTATGCAACTCCTGCGATTGTTCGCCTGATAGAACGCCTTCGAAAACGATCAATTCGGCGATGTCACAAGCTGCATGACCTCGAACCTGCTGATCCCCAGGTCCGTTGGTATAAAAGCGGGCACCGAGTGTCCACTGGTCGAGCGAAATAGGTTCGGCGGCCCAGGGACGTTGGCCCGTCTGCTTGCCATTTACACATAAAACGATCTGTTTTTGTTCTTTATCCAAACGGACTTCGAGGATCTGCAAGGTTCCGAATCGCACCGCGTTAGGATTAAGATTCTGCATGCCTGAAAAGCCACGGCCCTCAATGTTGATCGTCTCCCATCGCAAACTCGGACCAGGCCCCATGTCGATATTGAACCCCGAGACATAGTCGCGCTGAGCCGGTGCGTTGGTGGCCAGAAAACCGCGAAAGTCGCCTGGGTTTTGATGGGGAGCAAGCACCATCCAAAGACTCGCCGAACCCAAACTAGCCCCAGGCGAAAGCAGACGAAGCGCATCGTCGATTCCGTCGAATCGAACCGTTGACCAACCCTTGCCAACAACGAGTCTGGGTGCTTGCTCAGGCCCATCGGAAACAAACCGCAGCAAAGGGCTCTGAGCATCTGGCCAAAAGACAACCGGTTGCTGGCCCGGCTGGCTTTGTCCAAGCACCCTTGCTAAATGCTCAGCGTCCAGATGCAACAAAGGTTTTCTGGGCAAATCAACGGATTGCGATTGCGGCTGGGCGTTGGCGGATGGCAAATGAATCTCTACAAGAAAGACACAAAGCGCAATCACACAACGCGAATAAAAGCGGATGCTCATGACATCACCAAAGAGGCACACCCCAAAGGGCACTGGACAAAGTATAATGCGACGGACACTAGCGGTGATTGTACGTCGCATCCTAGTGAAACGTAAGCATTCACACACACGAACCAGAATCACAGGTCCAGAGCATGAAAACGTTTTTCGGATGGCTCCTTGCTTGCTTTGTAGGAGGATTGATGATCGGTGCCCAAGCCCTTGCCCAGGATCCACTCTATGAGCTACGCGTCTACACTCCTGAAGAGGGCCGACAAGCCGATTTGCTCAAGCTCATGGAAAACACGGGGATCAAATTCCTCAGCAAACACAAAATCGAGCTCGTCGCTGCCTGGGTCGCCAACGACCCTGCCGATCCTCGAGTGGTGACCCTTGTGCGCCATCCTGATCGAAAAACCTGCGATGCTGCTTGGACCGCATTCGGTGCCGATGCGGATTGGCAAGCTGCCTACGAAGCCTCGGCAGTCAATGGAAAAAAACCGACCAAGTCCGTGACCCGAATTTTCCTAAACAACAATGATTACTCTCCGAAACTTGCGGTCGAAAATGTCGGCAATCGAGTCTTCGAACTCCGCACCTACATCAGCACTCCAAATAATCTTGCAGCATTGAACAACCGTTTTCGCAATCACACGATGACTCTCTTTAAGAAACATGGGATGAACAACGTCGTCTACTGGTCGATCGCAAACGGTGAGTCGATCAAGGCTCGTGAGCTACTCGATGCGGTCTCTCCGCTCGGGCAGTCCAAGGCTGAGATAACCGAGGATCTACCCGCTGCAGGAAACTCTTTGGTCTACTTCTTAACCCATGCTTCGCCCGAAGCTCAAAAAGCTTCCTTTGGCTCATTCCGTGACGATCCAACTTGGAATCAAGTCCGTACCGATTCGGAAAAAGCAGCCGGTGGTTCGCTGACCGTTGGCAGTGGCGTCAAAAGTTGGTTCCTTAAACCTACGAGCTTCTCACCGCTTAAGTAGTTCAAACAACCGATCATGAGAATCCTTCGGTCCTTCTGGACGCTTGCCTTTGCAATCTCGATCGTCTTTGCCATAGGTAGCACTTTTGGCGGAGAGCCGATCAAGATTGCGATTTTTGATGTCGACGCAACACCTCCGATCGGTTCGGCGATGGCTTATCAGCCCGTGCGTAGGATCGATGAGATGACTTTGCGTTGCCGTGGCATCGTCATCTTGGGTGCCCAAGAGCCGATCGTCTTGTGCGCCGTCGATTGGATCGGAATTGCTAACGAAGGACATGATGCATTTCGCGAGGCCTTGGCCAAAGCAGCGGGCACTAATCCGCAACGTGTTGCTGTTCATGCACTTCATCAGCACGATGCACCCGGTTGCGATTTTACTGCCGAGAAGATTATCGCTGAGTTGCAGCTCCAAGGCTACTCGCGGTTCGACGGCGATTTCCATCGGAAGGTGATCCAAAAAACCGCCGAGGCTATCCAAGCAGCGATCCCTAACGCCGTGACTCTTACCCACTACGGGGTCGGCGAAGCGGTCGTCCAAGAGGTTGCAAGCCAACGTCGAATCGCTGGCCCCGATGGCAAAATCCGTGCGACTCGTACCAGCTCGACCAAAGATCCGGCTGTTCGATCCGAACCCGAAGGTGTCATCGATCCGGTCGTCTCACTCTTGAGCTTCTGGAAAGAGGATCAACCCATCGCGGTGCTGAGCTACTACGCTTGCCATCCACAGAGCTACTATTTACGTGGAATTCCTAGCCCGGATTTCCCAGGAATCGCTCGATTCATTCGAGGCCAGGATCTTAACAACACTCTGCATGTGCACTTCAACGGTGCCGGCGGCAATGTCACTGCAGGAAAATACAACGATGGCTCTGAGACCAACCGAATGATCCTTGCAACCCGACTCGCAGACGCGATGCGGCAAGCCCACGCCAACACCCAAAAAGCTCCTCTTTCCTCCGATGATATCACTTGGCAACAGATCCCTGTGAGCCTGCCGATCGCTCGGCATCTGGTCGAAGAGAACCTCATCACCAAACTCAAAGAGACACCCCCCAAAGGTTATGTATCACTGGCCGACCAACTGGCTTATCTCAGAAGAGTTCAAGCCGGACATAAGATCGAAATTTCCTGCCTTGGTGTCGGTAAAGCACGATGCCTACACATGCCAGGTGAGTTGTTCGTAGAATACCAGTTGGCAGCTAAAAATATGCGTCCAGATCTCAAGGTCATGATGGCAGCTTACGGCGACTATGGGCCTGGTTATATCGGAACACAGATCGCTTATAGCGAAGGGGGTTACGAAACCCAACAATCATCAAGCTGCGTCGATCCATCGGTCGAGCCTATTTTGATCGATGTGATGAATCAACTCCTAGAGGTCCAATAAATACAGTCTACTCATCCTCGTCTTTCAGGAGTTTTAGTGGGTCAAGGCTTGGTTTTTTCGTACTCGTACTCGTACTCAATAAAATGGTACTCGTACTCGAAGGAAAGAATTGGAATTGAGTCGACATTCGAAGGCCAACAACCTGTCGTCCCACTCCCTTAAAAGGCGATCGACTTGAATCGATTCAGGCGTTTTCGAGTACGAGTACGAGTACCGCGAGGCTGAGTACGAGAAAGCCGAGCTTCTACCCACTAAAATACCTGAAGGACCACTAAAACTCCTGAATTACTCTATGTTTCAACGAGAGGTTTCTAAGGAATGATTCGGGGTAAGTTTTCTTCATTAAACGCTCGGTAGTTTTGTACTCAGCATCGATGCCGCTTGCTTGGCGCTGCGGATGCACTGCGGTATGCCAACGCCATCATAAGCATTTCCTGCCAATGCCAACCCGGGATACCTCGCCAACAGCTCTCTTATGCTTGCGACTCTCTGCACATGACCGACATGGTACTGTGGCATCGCCCGATTCCATCGGACAAGCCGCTGATAACTCGGCTTTGTCTTGACCCCAAACAATGCCTTCACCTCGGCAAACGCCAGATCCAACAAGTGCTCGTCAGAATGCTCGAGCAACTCCGGGCGTACCGCGCCACCCATGAAGGCTCGCATGATAACCGTATCGTCTGGACAACGTCCGGCATACTTCTCGCTCGACAAACTGACAGCCAAACAATTTCGCTTCTCGATCGTCGGAGCGATCGAACCAAAACAAAGCGCCTCTGGACGAATCTCATCTCGCTTGAGAGCAAGTACAGCGATGGCAGACGAAGCGTACGGGATCGATTCAAGTCCACTTGCCAACGATGCGTCGATATTCTTTAGCAACGCACCGGCTGCATAGCTAGGAAGAGCCAAACAAACCCTGTCGAATCTCTCGATCCGCGGGGATTGATCCAATGGGCTGACCACTTTCAAATTCCAACCAGACTCCTGGCTGCGTTCTAACGTTTCCACACGATGGCTCAAATGGAGGCTTTTTCCAAGTGGCTCTGCGAGCTTGTCCAACCACCATTTCATCCCTAACTTGGGCGCAGTGAATTGATCATACCTAGCGCCCGAGGCCTCTCGGGCCGATCGGGTCTCGGCGGTTTGTTGACGACGCTTGGCAAATGCCGCACGAATCAAACTCCCATGCTCGCGTTCCATGCGTAGGAACTGTGGCATCGCCGCTTGCATGCTGAGCTTATCGGCTTGAGCTGTAAATATTCCACCGACAATCGGTTCGACCAACCGCTCGAAACATTCACGCCCTAGACGCCGAATCGCAAACGACTCGACGCTCTCGTCTTGACCATCTGGCCTTGGCGGAACAAACGCTTCTCGCAACACCCGCAACTTGCCGGCCAGACTCAAGATCGGCGTGGCCAAGATCGACCCCATCCGAGTCGGTTGCATGAGCGAAAAACCATTGGGGATAGGATACAACCGCCCACGACAAACCACCTGAGCGATCCGATAGTCCTTCTTGGGTGTGATAAACTCCGACTCCAAGCCCATCTGGCGCACTAGATCCCAGGCATCGGGCATGAGAGTTGCGAAGTTGTCGGCTCCGCATTCGATCAACAAAGGATCGGCAAAAGAGTCGCTGCCGATCCCAACGGCGATCGTGTCGATCACCCCACCGATGCGATCCTGAGCTTCGAAGACCTCGACGCGGTGTCCGCTGCGAGACAAATACCATGCAGTCGCTAGTCCGCTGATACCCGCTCCGACCACTGCGATTCGATTCATGCGATCTGCGTCCAGTTCTCTGCACTTCGGAGTGTCGCTGGTGGGAGTCGAACCCACACGACCCTATCAGAGGTCCTTGGATTTTAAGTCCAATGCGTCTGCCATTTCGCCACAGCGACATGCAACAATCCGATGGTATGGGCTTAAGTTTACCCAATAATGCTCAGGCAGGGAAACGCAAAACAGCACCCGTTGGAAACCTCTTTGCCAATGGCTCCAAACCCCTCGGAGCCCCAGCTTCGAGCTTGGTTTTCTCTGGTTTTTATCTACAATGGATCAGTCCTCTCGGGTTCAAATTGCAAGCTTTGATCCTAAAAACCCAAGGCTCACACCGGCTTCCTTGGCCGAAATCCCAGAGACTAGCCGATACTATTGCTAAGCAGTTGGCTACCCTCCCCTACCCCAAAAAACTACCTCCATGCGTTTTGTATGTTCACTGATCTTGCTTGCCAACTGCCTAAGCCAGTGGGCCATCGCTCAAGATCCCAAACTCGATTTTTTCGAGTCTAAAATCAGACCAGTGCTCGTCGAGCGCTGTTACGAGTGCCATAGTTCGCAGACCAAGCCCAATGAACTCGGCGGTAGATTGCGATTAGACTCCGCTCCATCGATCGCAAGAGGCGGAAGCTTGGGGCCCGCTCTCTTGGCTGGAAATCCCAACGAGAGCCTCCTGATCAAAGCCATCGAGTACAACGACTCGGGCTTTCAAATGCCCCCCGATGGAAAGCTCACCAATGAGCAGATCGCCGACTTCAAACAATGGATCGCCGAGGGTGCGACGGATCCCCGCAAGGAGGAGATGCCCACCAACAACGAACCGACCATGAGCATCGCACAGAGAGCCGCTTTGCACTGGGCTTATCACCCACTTGAAGCTCCCGCACAAGTGCCACCGGTTGGAGATCTGGGCATCGACTCCGATAGCATCGACCGCTCGATCGCCCAAAAGCTCGCGGAAAAAGGTCTAAGCTTCTCTCCGCTTGCCGATCGCCGAACACTTGCGAAACGACTCTACTACGATCTGCTCGGAATGCCTCCGACGCACTCGCAGCTCGAACAGGTTGTCCAAAATCCGTCCGAAGACTGGTATGTGCAACTGGTCGATTCGCTTTTGCAGTCGCCTCACTTCGGTGAACGGATGGCTCGTCGCTGGATGGATGTCGCTCGCTACGCAGATAACAAAGGTTACGTCTTTCAAGAGAACCGAGAGTACGAACACGCTTTCAAATACCGCGATTGGTTGATTCGATCCTTCAATTCAGATGTTCCCTACAACGAGTTCTTGCGATTTCAGTTGATTGCCGATCGAACAGATCCTGAGAACAAGGCCGGCAATCTTGACGCAATGGGCATGCTGACACTCGGCAGACGATTCCTGAACAATCCTCACGACATTGCCGACGATCGAATCGATCTGATCACGCGCGGACTCATGGGCGTGACGGCCTCATGCGCTCGATGCCACGATCACAAGTTCGATCCTGTGAGCATGGCCGATTATTACTCTCTTCACGGTGCAATGCTCGATAGCACAGAACCACTGGGTGAACCTTCACCGATGCGACTGGTGGACAAACCCGAACAAGGAGCGACCAAGATTTTCATTCGGGGGAATCCAGGCAACCATGGTCCAGAAGTCCCCCGAAAATTCTTTGGGTTTCTCGCAAGCCATGTGAAAGCTGAAATGAAGACCGGTAGCGGAAGGCTCGAGATGGCCGAAGCGATCGTCGATCCGAAAAATCCTCTGACGGCCCGCGTGTATGTGAATCGACTCTGGGGTTGGATCTTCGGTTTGCCATTGGTCGATACCCCCAGCGATTTCGGGATCCGATGCGAACCTCCGGTGCAACAGTTTGTTCTGGATTCTTTGGCTTGGGATTTCATCCAAGAAGGCTGGTCGACCAAGAAAATCCTCCGCCGAATGGTACTAAGCCGCACTTATAGACAACAAAGCCTCCATCGCGAAGAGGCATTTGCGATCGATCCAGAAAACCGACTTTGGTGGCGCGCTCAACGCAAACGAATGGATTTTGAATCCCTTCGCGATGCGTTGCTACTGGCCACCGGACAACTCGATCCGGCTATCGGTGGACCGAGCGTTAAAATAACTGAAACTCCGTTCCCTAAGCGACGAACGGTGTATGCCTACATCGACAGGCAAAACCTACCTCAACTGTTCCGGACTTTCGATTTGGCAAGCCCCGATGCCCACGCCCCGATGCGACCTCAAACAACCGTGCCTCAGCAAGGTTTGGTGCTCATGAACAGCGATATGGTACTGTCGATGCTCGGCAACCTTGGGCAAGAGTCCGCATCCCTGGGAACCGATGCAGGCATCGATGCCCTGTTCCGACGGGTACTGGCTAGAGCTCCCAGCCCTCAAGAAAAGCAATGGTTCCTGGAGATCCTCCAAGCATCGGGGGATTCCGCACCGGATCTGCCTGAAAATCGCTGGTCCTACGGCACCGCGAGCCTAAACCCCGAAACCGGCTCGATCGAAAACTTCCAAGCACTTCCTCGATTCCATCAGAAGCGTTGGCAAGGCACCAACGACGAACTTCCTGATCCCAAGCTCGATTGGGCTTTTTTAAGCGCCCAAGGAGGCCATCCTGGGGGACGGATCGATCAATCGGTTGTTCGACGCTGGACCGCAAACGAGCCAGCCGATCTGCGGATCCGAGGACTCCTAAGGCATCCTGCCGAGCAAGGCAATGGAGTGCGTGGAACCATCGTCCTGCGAGGCAAAGAAAAACTTGGGCAATGGACAGTCCTGCACACGAGCTCTCCGACTCACGTCGATGACATCCATGTAGAGCCAGGCGATACGATCGACTTTGTCACCGACAGCAACAGCGATGCGAACTCCGACTCCTTTGAATGGAAAGTCCGAATCATTCCGCCCGACGAATCTCGCTCGAAAGCCAATAGCGAACGGGATTTTCGCGGTGAACTGGCCCGACCGCTCGGGGTCTGGGAGCAAGCAGCCCAAGCTCTGCTACTGACCAATGAGTTTTGTTTTATCGATTAATCACCCAAAGTGCCCCCGCAAAGATCAACTTCCATGAACGATGACAAGACACCGGCTGGATTTGCACCATGGTCGCGCCGCGAGATGCTCCATCGAAGCGGCCTTGGGCTAGGGGCCATTGCCCTAAATGGCCTGATGCAGCAATTAGCTGCCAGCGAAAATTCGCCTAACCCGCTTCTGCCTAGATCACCCCATTTTCCCGCCAAGGCAAAGCATCTGATCCATATCTTCGCCAACGGTGGCCCTTCTCATATCGATACCTGGGATCCAAAACCCGAGATTGCTAAATACGAAGGAAAAGAGCTCCCAGGAGAGACCCCGCGAACCGAACGCAAAACTGGGAATCTCTACCCGTCGATCTTCAAGTTCAAGCAGCATGGTCAATCAGGGCTTTGGGCCAGCGAACTCTTTGAGAAAACTGCAAGTGCCCATGCCGACAAACTGTGCGTCGTGCGTTCTATGCATGCCGATGTCCCGAACCACGAACCCTCGCTGTTGCTCATGAACTGTGGCGAACCGCGACTGGTGCGGCCAAGTCTCGGTTCTTGGCTGACCTATGGACTCGGTACCGATAACCAAAACCTACCGGCCTTTATCGCGATGTGCCCAGGAGGTTATCCCATCCAAGAGTCACAAAACTGGCAAGCAGGCTTTTTGCCGGGGATTTACCAAGGCACCTACATCGACACCAAGCACGAGAGTGTCGAGAAGCTTGTCGAGAATGTGGTCAACCGCAAACTGTCTCGCACCGCGCAGCGCCGTGAACTGGACATCATTCAACGGATGAACGCCGAGCACATTCAATCCAGGACCAACGATCCGATGCTCGAAGCCCGTATTCAGTCGATGGAACTGGCTTATCGTATGCAAGAAGAAGCGATGGACGTATTCGATGTATCCAAAGAGCCCCAACATATCCTCGATATGTACGGACCGGGCGTTCAAGGCCGTCAAATGCTTATCGCAAGAAAGCTCATTCAACGCGGGGTGCGGGTCGTGCAACTGTGGCATGGCCAAGGTCAACCTTGGGATAACCACGACAAGATCTTTGAAGGTCACAAGAAGCTCGCGGGGGAATCCGACCAAGCGATCGCGGCGCTGCTAACGGATCTAGAACAACACGGTTTGCTCGAAGAGACCTTGGTGCTCTGGGGTGGTGAGTTCGGACGAACTCCTACCGTCGAGCTCCCTCAAAAAGGGGCCAATGAGGGAACCATTAGCGGTAGAGATCACAACCATTATGGTTTTACCTGTTGGCTCGCCGGCGGTGGAGTCAAAGGTGGTCAAGCTTATGGATCAACCGACGATTTCGGATTCAAATCGGTCGAGAACCGCGTGCATGTGCACGACTTGCACGCAACGATGCTGCATCTAATGGGCTTCGACCACACCAAACTGACTTACCGCTATGCGGGTCGCGACTTTAGACTCACCGATGTCCACGGACGAGTCATCCCCGAATGGATAGGCTAATCATCGATCAATCGGTGATCGGCTTATGAAGAGGATCGGTTGCGAATCGTGTTCTGCAAGAATTCGGCACGATGCTTAAGTTCCTCAATTGACAGGCCTTGAAGCTCAGCCTCCGAGCTTATTGGTAATCGCAGCAGCCCTTCCAATGTTTGAATCAACTCGATTCTGACACGAGCCTCACCTCTAGCCTCGCCTCTAGCCTCGCCTTCCTCGAAGGCTGTTTGAATTCTCGTGTTTTCGTCGAGTTCCCATTTTAGTCGTGCATCGTAGTGCCTGCGTTGGTCCGGCGTTCGTGAAATCATCTCAAGTACTCCTACGGCTCGCTCAAAGACTCGATCTGGTAATCGATCCAACAACTCATCGACGGCAAGCAAAATCGACTGTTGGGTCTATCTCGATCAGCACTCCGATGATCCCCCTTGTTTGACTTTGTCTACAAATCAGACTTGTGACGATTAAAATAGCTGAGAGACCGTCCCAATGGCATGAAGCTTACTTGTTCTTCTGTGGCCGGAATCGGTCGATCCATGAAAGGAATGGGATCACGTAGCGGGTCTGTACCCAGACCTTGCCCTGACCTGAAAAACGGCAGACAAGCCCTTCGCCACTGAAGAATAGTCGCTTAATGCCACCTCCCCGCAGGCCTGGCAAAACGGATACTCGGTACTGCAAGGTATCCTCGAACGCTACGATGTACCCGGTATCGACGATGTAGTCGTCGGTGACATCGACTTCGAGAATCGCACCGTAGGAGTTGAAAAACACATCGCCTGTGCCGGTTGCTTTCAGGAGCACCAACCCCTCGCCACTGAAGAAACCTTTGGCACCTTGCCACTTGCCACTGATCTCGACCCCCTCGCTGTTGGCCATGTAAGCACCGCGTTGCAAATACAGAGCACCGCCGGTGAGTCGGTAATGCTGGGTATCTCCAAGATGCCCTGGGGCGAACAAGACTTCTCCGGGCCCGTTTTCGGCGCTGAAGGTGTTTACGATCATGCTCTCGCCACCCATCAAACGCCCTAAGGACTTGAGAGCTCCACCCTTGAAGCCCGCCTTGAGCTTGAGGTTTGGGCTCATGGCGGCCATCGCCGATGGTTCTGCGTAAACCTTCTGACCCTGTTCCAGAGAAACCTTCAGGAGCGAAAAATCGGGGCGAAGTTGGATTTCGTATTGGAGACTTGATGTCATAGTAATCGTCCTATTTTGGCTTGAGTTTCGGACCCAAGAGGCTACCTAGCGAAGGAAGAGTATGGCTTTGATAATAAAGTTTGCCTTGGCCATGGAATTTGCAGACCAAACCTTCACCCCCCAAAAAACTTCCAATCAAGCTGCGACTGGCTTTTCCGATGTTGAATTTCAAGGAGTCTTCGAAGGCAACGATGTGGCCGGTATCGATCGTATAGTCGCCGTTGACTTCGACCGAGTGGATCGCTCCGTAGCTGCTCAAGTACAGTTCGCCCCCTCCAGAGCATTTAACCCAGAACATCGACTCTCCGCTAAAGAGGGCCGAGCTGAAGCCTTGCCAAGACGTATCGATATCGATGCCCGGTGTTGAAGCCAACCAACTCGAACCTTGGACAATCATCGTTCCGCCTCGCATCGTATGATGGACGCAGTCCCCCAAAAGCGTTGGCCCAATCAATAAAGTTTGGCTCGGTTGCTGTGCGGTGAAATGGTTTAGAAAGAAACTCTCTCCCGAGAACATTCTCTTGAGGCCCTTGATGAACCCACCACCGCCGGCTTTGTTCTTGGAGGTCGTCTCGACGGTCAAACCCGAGGTCATGGCAATCATCGCCCCGACCTCGCAGGTGATCGACTCACCCTGATCGAGCTCGAACTGAAGTGCAGTTGCCGCAGGTTGGCATAGCATTTGGTGTCGCATGATAGATCAATCCGGTTTTTTTAAAGACTACCACAAATGAGCATTGGTCCATGCTGCCAGCCCATCAAAGGAGCGTGACTGCATGTAGATCTTGCCTTGGCCTCGGACTCTGGTTATCAATCCCTCGCCACTAAAGAAACTCGTAAAGATCCCCCCGGCCATTCCAACATTGATCGAGATCGAAGGTTCGTAAGCGACCAAGTGCCCCGAGTCGACAATATGCTCACCGGTGATCTCACGATCGAAGATCGCACCATAAGCTCCAAACCAAAGCCGACCATTTCCAGAAAGCTTCAAACGAAACAAGCCTTCTCCAGCAATCCAGCTTCGAATCCCCGCCCACCCAAGTGCTAGCCGTACTCCGGGCTCGCAGGCGATAAAGGCTCCTGGTTGCAAAAAGAGTGTGTTCCCTCGAAGCTCAGTACAAACCATATCTCCCGGAAAGGCTTGTGTAATAACCATCTCACCTGCGGAACTCGCAGAGAACTCATTGATAAAGATCGATTCATTGCCCAGGAAGCGTCGGGCCAGGGCACCGAAGAAACCGCCGTTGAGCCGAGTCTTCATCTCAACATTCGAGCTCATCGTCGCCATCGCACCGGCTTCGGCAATGATCCTATCTCCAGGCTGAAATTGAACCAATAGATTCGCAAACGACGGGCGATTTCGAATATCAACTTGCATCACGTACCTCGCGATGATGATTTACTTTGAAGAGTCTGCATCCGAATCAACGAGACTTCGGGCCTGAGATCCAGAGCAGGATTATAACGCATCCTGAGCAGCCTTGAGGTCTAACTTCAACGGCTCGTACTCGATAGATTCCAAAGTTTTTTTGTGATTGTTAATATTTTCGACACGCGTTTCGTGCTGAGGATGGGTGCTGATCCAAGCCACGGCGTCTGGCAGATCCCCCATTTTTTCTTCGAGCATCTTGAAGAATTCAGCCATCGCTTGAGGATCTATCTTCGCCGCATGCAACATACGGACCCCTTCAAGATCCGCGTCGGTTTCGGCGGTGCGGCTGTAACTTGTTAAAATCGATGTTTGTGCAACCTGTCCTCCAAGTGCAAGCAGGCCGCCGACATCCCCAACAAGTAGCTGTATTGCAGCAATGACACCGATCGACTGGCCAATGCGTTCGATCCCATGCCTGAGTGTTGCATGGGACATTTCATGCGCCAAGACTCCCGCGATCTGCTCGGCCGACTTGGCTTCTTTGATCAGAGCCGTATAGACGACGATCTGTCCACCTGGAAGTGCGAAGGCGTTTATGTCCTTACCCTCGACGACGGTGACCTTGAACTTCATGTCGGGAATTTTTGCATGCGGTTTGAGCTTGTCTACAATCTCCTCGACCAATTTGCTCGCTGGATGATTCGAATCGAGCTTGCGCCCAACATCCATCGAATTAAACGCCGTGTTTCCGATCGTTTGATCGACCGAGACGGGCAAGGCGCGGATGGCGACTTTGGCTGCCCCGAGAATGCTGTAGTATCCCAGGATTAATAGGGCGGCAAGAGCCACTGCGCTGACTGCTAACCAAAAATGGAACCGGCTCGCTTCGGCGCGCTGACCCTTTTTGAGCGCCTGCAACTGGCTGGCAAAGACTCCACCGGATTGGAAGTCGAGTTCTTTGGCGAAATTTCTATCTTCGCAAAAGATCGTTAAACTACCGTCGCTCGTGCGACAGAAAACCATCCGACCCGATGCTCCCCCAAGATCCAGCTTGCATTGACTCAGCGGAATCGTAAATCGCTGACTAGGCTCCCCGGTCGTATCGGCCAACAACTCGCCCCGGGCGATCGAGATCGTCGCACCGGCCCGGCCATTGGGAATCGATTCATGAAATACGCCACCCTCAAAACTCTCACGACTCGTTGACATGATGCTCTGCGCTTCATTCCAGATAATCAATGATTCAGTCTACCCCAGACCACTGCTTAACAAGCCCCTCCATAAGTGTCAGGCGTTGTTTGAGCAATCCTCGAATTCTAGCAGTTGGAACCCGCTGAGGATCCCAAAATCTTGAATCTTCGGAAATTGATACGTTGTCACCAAGCATGATCCACCCATCCGAAACACCAAACTCTTGCTCAGGAATGTCTCGAACGCCCCGTAAGTGCAAGCCTCGGTAAAACAAACACCGATCGACCAACCCCTGGGGCTCTACCAAACTCAGGTTGGCCCAACCCAACCCTTCATCCAGTTGCCCTAGCTTGATCGATGCCCGGACTTTTTTCTCGTCGAGCAAAAACAACTCGTCTCCAAGAACTAGCAAGTTGATCCAGGCCGGATTCCAATCGCCAATCAACCTTATTTCCGGAGAACTAACCTCCGGCTGACGAACATAAAACTGCGCAGCGTTTTCATAGCAGGAAATCTCGATAGGCAGAGTCTTTTGACCATGCTTTAAATCCACATGAATATTCCAATTCGAAGCCGACTGGGCGATCCCAAAAGCTAGACCGATGTCTCGAACGGGTACGATTTGGTGCGAGTCATAAGCGTTGATAGCCAGTCGGTTGTCGGTCGGGAATTGCAATGAGGAGACAAATTCAGACAGGCTATTTGCTCCGGCTGCTTTCGACCAACTGCCGATCAAGATCGCTTGCTGCATAAACTCCTCTGGATTTGGAAGCGTCTGCTTGCCGTCGATCCAAAGCCTTCCGGCTCGAATCGCCACATTCTCTCCAGGCAGCCCGACGACTCGCTTGACCTGACCTGTCTGTTTTTCTTGGGCATCTTGCGCGTCTTGTGCATCGAGGACGACCAAGTCCCATCTGCGTATTTGGGGTTTTCGAAGAATCGCCGGCAGATAGACAACCGACTCTCCTTCTTGGAATACAGGATTCGAAGTCTCGATGTATTCGTTACAAAACTGGCAACGCAGTTCTCGGTTGGGCGCCCAAGCGTCGGCAGCCCAAGAGTTGACTCTCTTGCACGATCCGCATCGAAGCTCGACTCTGGGCCCACGGAGCGTTGGCTCCATCGACGAACCGGTGAGCACACCGATTCGCAGTTTCCCCGAATGCCTTAAAAGAATTAGATACGAAGTGGTCAGAGCGACCGTCAGCAAACCTAACAACCCAAGGGTTGTAAAGACGAACCAACTGCTGGGTCGATTCCTGCGAATCGAACTACTGACGCTGTGTGTTGATCGATTCTCAGGCACAGAGCTATTTGGTTTCACCGATGCGATAGAGTCCGTCTTCGGTACGTACGATCAAATCATTTTCATGCACGCCATAGGATGCGAAAACACGACCAGGAAGCGACGGACGAGCGATCTCCACAGGGCCGTTTTCATTGGAATCAGCCCCGAATTCCATCACGATCGCTTCTCCCGATTCGCTTTGAAAATAGACCCGAGAGCCGATGGCAACTGGTGAAGCCGAATAATTCCCTCCCAATCGCTTTTGCCAAATTTTCTTCCCGTCTTTGATCGAAACTCCGGTCGCAACCCCACCGTCGCTGACCATAACGATCTGATCTCCCAAAGGTACTGGGCTTGGAGTGTTAGGAACCGCCGATGGCACACTCCAGCGAATATGCGTTTCGGTCACATCACCGCTGCCACGCGGGTCGATCGCCAAGAGCTTGGGGGTCATGTATCCGGTGCTCATGATGACTAGTCCTTGATGGTAAAGGGGACGTACGATCAGCGAGAAACCGCTGTATTTTGCAAACCAAATGACTTTACCTGTTTGAGGATCCAGCGACTGAACGATATCCGAACCCGGTGAGATGACCTGGATCTTTCCATCGACCTCGATGGCCTGTGGAGTTGCAAACGAGAAAGGACGATCGGTCGCAATGTCTCGGGCCGTTCTCCAAACTTCTTTGCCAGTGCGGACGTCCAAGGCCAACGTATAGGGATCCTTCGAACCGTCGCAGGTCAAGATCAGATGATCGCCGACGACGATCGGAGATCCACCGTTGCCATGGACTGGATTGTAAGAATGCTCGCGGTCGGTCCAAAGAATATCACCCTGACTCGAAACGCAAGCAGTGCCTTGATGCCCGAAGTGGACAAAGAGCCGAGTGGTATTAGAGGCTCGATCCACATGCGCAAGAACCGTAGGGCTAGCATGCGAATTCTTCTTGTGGATGTTCGACGCGTCGAGAGGTTGATCAAAGATCTTTTTATCGAATAAAAGCTTACCCTCGGCTATGCCGTAACAGGTCAAATACAAAGACTGAGGGCCAGTAAGGTCCTTTGAGTCTGTGTCACCCGAGTTGTTGCGGGCCGAGGTCACGTAAATTCGATCCTCGAGGATCACAGGCGAAGACCATCCGAGCCCTTCGGTCGGGGTATACCAGCGAATGTTCTTACGCTCTTGGTCTTGGGCAAGCCACTCGACCGGGAAATTGCCACCCTTTGCAACGACACCGTTTTGCCCTGGGCCTCGAAACTCTGGCCAATCTGCCAGAACATGACCAGAGAGCAACACATTCAAAGTCCACCAAGCGATCCACCCTACAAGTGTTCTAGAAAGTGCGTTACACTGCAAGCGTGTTGAACAGGGGTGGTTCATAGGATCACGGACTTTGGATGACTGACGAACGCTTTTCATTGAGGCGAAACACATCATGCGGCAAGCTTTAAACACTTATAAACACCTTGCGATCTGGGGTTTGATTGCTGCGATTTCAAATGGTTGCTCCAGTCTAGCATTTGGTCAGGAAACCGAAAGTAAACCAGACCCCAAAAGTGCAACCAAAGTCAGCTTAGCAGAGGTCAAACTCGTTGGTGATGGCTACAAATTCACCGAAGGCCCCACGGTCGACCCCGAGGGGAATGTCTACTTCACCGACCAGCCCAACGACCGGATCGTCAAATGGTCCATCGACGGCAAACTGACCGACTTTCTCAAGCCCGCCGGCAGAAGCAACGGCATGTACTTTGCGCCCGATGGCAAGCTGCTGGCCTGTGCCGACAATGCCAACGAGTTGTGGGAATTAGACTCCACCGGGCAACACAAAGTCCTGCTCAAAGACTTCGAGGGAATCCGACTCAATGGGCCCAATGACCTGTGGGTGGATCGCAACGGGACGATCTACTTTACAGACCCTTACTATCAAAGGCCTTGGTGGGAGCACAAGAAGCAGCCACAGCGAAAGCAATCCCTGTACAAGTCAGATCGCGACGGATCCAATTTGGTATGCGTCGACGATGCCTTGGTTCAACCCAATGGAATCATCGGCGACTCCGACAGAAAACTCCTTTACGTCGCCGACATCGGGGATCGCAAAACCTATCGCTACAAGATCTCCGGCGACGGACAATTGCTGGATCGACAAATTTTTTGTCGCCAAGGCTCCGATGGTATGACCATTGACTCCGAAGGGAATCTGTATCTGACCGGATCGGCCGGTGTGTATGTCTACAACCCCGATGGTCAACTCATCGAAACCATCGCAGTGCCCAAGCCCTGGACGGCCAACGTGTGCTTGGGAGGCGCGGATCGCAAAACACTATTTATCACCGCATCCGATAGCGTCTATACCGTGCCAGTTCGCTACGCAGGGATTGGTTCCAAGTAGCGATCTTCGAATGCACTAGATGGAATCGTTGAGTTTTGGTCGATCTGGTCGGTACTCGACAACGTGGGTTCCTGCAATGTAGTCGTGCAAACAACGCCTAGATGGAGAGAATATCAACAGAACACCCACGAAATAGACAAAGCTAATCAATTGAGGAGTCCCACTGCCAACAAGTTCGGCAATGAGTGACAAGGGAACCGTCCAAAGGAATCGAAGGAAAATTCGACCGTTGAGTCCCATGATCCTATCAGTTTTATAGTCGACGATTTGAACATTTGTTGCCATCTTCCCGAGTGTTTGACCGCGCGATTGAAGGAAATATCCGTTGATCACGAAAAAAGCAATCCATGGGACAAAAGCAATCAACAGTAACAAAACGACAGAAGCTCCAGGGTTCTGATCTAACTGCCCAAGACCCGGCATGCCCATGAGTCCGGTTCCAGCGAAGAGAGCAACGGCGATCATAAATATCATTAACAAAAATCCATCGACGATATTCGCTACTAAGCGAGCGAATCGACGCCCGAGAACTAACGGTATTTCGGAATCAATCTGATCGCCAAATCCTGGATCTTGCGGGGTTAAGCTTGCTTCGTAGGGATTGATGGAATCGTTGGGCATCGAATTTCACTCCGAATTTGAATCGCGTCAGAACCTGAGCAACTAAAACGAGAAGCGGAGTATACACCGAAAACTGAGACGTTTGTATATTGGGTTATTCAGGAATATGAGTGGGTCAACGCTCGGCTTTCTCGTACTCAGCGTCGCGGTACTCGTACTCGTACTCGAAAACGCCTGAATCGATTCAACTCGGTCAGCTTTTCAGGGAAGCTGGAACCCCCGGGGTTTGGCACCCTTTATCAACGAAATCCCAATACTTCTCTTCGAGTACGAGTACGAAAAGAACCATTGGTATGATTTGCCAGCCACGATAATGCCGGATGGACCCAAGAATCCCCAATGCCCTTATTTCTTGGTATTCCCTGGAACTGCAGCCGACTCAACACTTTGGGCTTCCAAGCTGCTTGCATCGAGCTTCGAAGGCCACTCAAGGAGCTCCATCGAGTCGATGATTTGAGCGTCTTGGTTGGCAAACACATCGAGCGAACTTTCGTCCGTGGTGAAGACCAACGCCAATCGGCGACCCATGTCGTTAGAGATGTGGTAATGAATCCAGCGAAGCGGAATTCCATCGACCGAGCCGGTCATGGTGATCCTAAGCATCCGGTGCTTGCTCGCGGTCAATTGTTCAGTGGCCTCAAGAATCTCCCGGCCAGCGCGAGAAGCGACCCGCTCTAAATCCGCTTGATAGCCTTCCAGGGACAAATGATCGCCAGGTTGGGAATCGACCAAGTTGGTGATGTTGCACTGAGCAACACGCCGATTGTTGACCACATATCGCAACGTGGCCTCCTCGCCGTTATCTCGGTAAGTTGACCAGCGGCAGTCGGAAAGGAATCGGTAAAAGCCAAGGTCGGATTGAAACTGAAGCATCTCCGCAGATTCAGGACTGGGAGCCTCTGCCCATACCTGAGCAAGGCTTCGACCCGAGCTCATCGATTCGATCGGTGCTCGCAGGACACGTATACTAGCGACGACTTTGAAACCGGGCTCGGCTTCCCCGATCTCTCGTGTTTCATCGATTTGCATGGCGAGCCAGGAGATATACCCCCCTTTGCGATCCATCAGCGCCTTGCCCTTGATCTCCATTTGTGTCCCGACATCCTTGGCAGTGGCCTGGAGCTTACCTGAAATCTCCAAGTGGGCTTTTTCATCGTCGGTTTCGATCAGACAGACCGTCAGGTCTCCATCGAGGATCGCATCCAGGTGCAGCAATCGGGCCGCCGAGACACGATCGACATTCCATTTGTCCGCGATCGCAACTTCTTTCTCCGTCAAGAGCTGATCCAAGTACATCGAATCAACCGCTCCGTTTACCAATTCTCTCTCGGCGGCAAACAAAGGACTCGATAGTGCCGCAGGATGGATGCCACGGCCCGTCGATAACTTGACAATCTCTTTGCAGTTGTCGCGAAGAACCGTCTGTGTCGTGTGCCGATCGACCGTAATTTCAGAATGTGCCTCATGGAAAAAGAGATAACCTCGAATCGACTCGTCGGTTTCTCCCAAGATGTATTGCTGGTCGTAATCGAGCGTGGACTTCGATTCGACGGGGGCTCGACGGGCAATCGTCGGTTTGCCATCTTTGGTCGTCGAAGGTGCGTTTTGGGCCTTGAGGTGAACTTCACCGTTAAGCTCGATGATCGACCGGACTCGGAACGCACTGGGCATTGCCGATGTTGATTTCTCTTGGCCCAATGACCTACGCGGCATTTGAAAAATCGCCGCTGCCGAGAGAATGTTGCGGATCCAGGTTCGACGGCTTATCGGACGAATGACATTTGCTAGCATAAAGCGATCCTTGAAACATAGTCACACACAGAGACTTGAATCGATAGATCGGAGCAAAGTGCCTTTGGCGCTGAGAGGAATCGTCAGAACCGTTAAAGTCGAATGTCAACTACGCTTCCGTAGCACGGTCCTCCGAGGCCGTGCGCGTCTTGCTCAATAAAACCAGAGCACCTCACGGGCCACCGGCCCATGATACGCAGAGCTTACTCTTTAGTGAACGCGGTGGCCAGGTTTAGCTCCGGTGTCGACCCCTAAAAGAAAGACCTCCGTTCCGCCTGCTCCTGCGGCCGTGACCATCCCCTCGCTGAGCCCAAACTTCATCTGCCTGGGTTGCAAATTGGCGACAATGACAACCAATCGCCCTTCCAATTGCTCGAGTGTATAAGCAGCCTTGATCCCCGCGAAAACCGTTCGGGTCACGTCCCCTCCTAAGCTGACGGTCAACTTGACGAGCTTCTTTGCCTCGGGAACCTCTTCGGCTTTGATCACCCGTGCGACCCGAAGATCGACCTTGGCAAAATCCTCAATCGTACAAGTTGGTGCCAATGGCTCGGCAACCAATGGCTCGATGGCTTCGCTTACCGCTGGACTCGTTACCGCTTGGACGGGAGCTTGTGCTACTGGCACCGAGGGAGCATCCGACTTAGGAACATCCTTACTTTCGTCAACCATTTGCTGTACCTTCTTGGGATCGACCCGTTGCATTAAATGTTCAAACTTTGAAACTTGAGTTCCGACCAGCGGTGTTTTGCTGTCGCTCCAAGCGACAATCTCCCGCTGCAGTAATTTACCGCACTGCTGGGATAACCGAGGCAACACGGGTGCAAGATACACGCACAATTGCCTAAAGAGATTCAAAACAATCGTGCATACCTCCTGCAAACGAACCTGCAAGGCTGGATCCTTTTTGAGCGTCCAAGGTGTGGTGTTCTCGACAAAACTATTCGCAGCATCGGCCAACTCCATAATGAGCCGCATGGCCCTGGCGTAATCTCCCTGCTCGTAGGCTTCGGCTATACGATCGCCTGCGACAACTCCTGCGGCGAACAAACCGCCATCATGAGGGTACTCGATACTCAATCCTGTACCCTCGACGAACCTCGCTGTGCGACTGGCTAAGTTCACAACCTTGCCGACAAGATCCGAGTCGACCTTGGCGATGAACTCCTGGAAGTTCAAGTCGATGTCTTCAGGCTTTGGCCCGAGCTTGCTGGCGTAGTAATAACGCAAGTACGATGGATCGAGTAACTCCAAGTACTTGCTGGCCCGAATCATCGTTCCGCGACTCTTGGCCATCTTCTCTTTGTCGACGGTCAAAAACCCATGGATGTGGACAAAGCTCGGGAGCGAATAACCGGCCGCTTTGAGCACACCAGGCCAAAATAGCGTATGGAAGTAAGTGATGTCCTTGCCGATGAAGTGATGGATCTCGGTGTGCTCACTTTGCCACCAGTCACTGAGCTTCTCGTTGTGTCGCTTGCACCACTGCCAGGTCGATGCAATGTATCCAATCGGTGCATCGAACCATACATACCAGTAGTTCCCAGGACTATCGGGGATCGCAAAACCAAAATAAGGCTCGGGGCGAGAAACATCCCAATCCCTGAGCGGATGGCCAAGGAAATGCCCCTTGAGGTAATTGGCAATCTCCGTCTGCAAATGCTTGCCCGACTGTGTCCACTGGGTCAAAAAACCTCGCAGTTGCTCGATCTGTACAAACAAGTGCTTGGCCGTCTTCTTGACCGGTGTTGCTCCCGACAAGGTGCTCACAGGATCAATCAAGTCCGTGGGTGAATAAGTCGCACTGCATTTGCTACAGTTGTCGCCATACTCACCAGGTGATTTGCACTCCGGGCAAGTCCCTTTGACGAATCGATCGGCCAAGAACGTTCCTACCTGCGGATCATACAACTGCTCGACATCGTCCTCACGTATCAATCCCTCCGATCGAAGCTTAGCCCAGATCTCGGTGCACAACTGATAGTTCTCTTGGGAGTTGGTCGAACTGTAATGATCGAACTCGATTTCAAATCCGGCAAAGTCCTTCTCGTGGGCCGCTTGCATCTGGGCAATGAGCTCCTGCTCGCTACGCCCCTCTTGCCTTGCTCGAATCATAATCGCTGTGCCGTGGGTGTCGTCAGCGCAGATAAATAGGCAGCGACGACCCGAGAGCTTCTGAAATCGCACCCAGATATCTGTCTGGATGTATTCGACCAAATGCCCAATATGGATGTGCCCGTTGGCATACGGCAACGCGGCTGTCACGAGAATCTTTTTGTCGTCGATCTTAGTTTCGCTCATTGAGTTGGTTTTGCCGGTTGTTCTTTCACAGCTCGGGGCGCATCGATCACCAGGGACGAAGTGGGCTAAAGTTTATTCCCTCAGCGGTTTCCTGGTAGTCCTAGCAGACCAAAGCCCATCGCAACCTCTGCGTCGGAGGATTGGACAATTCCAGGTGCGTTGGGTTCAGGTTTTGAGTATCATAAAGCCTTGGTTTTCTCGATTCGACTGCCCTAAAACTGCTCCACTCAACCTCCTTTGCCATCGGGCCAACCTCCTTTGCCATCGGGCCATGCTGCCATGAAAACACCGCAAACTCAGGATTTTCAGAATCATCAAGCCCTGGTCACTCGCCGAGGGCTTTTCGGCAAAAGCGCGATGGGGCTTGGGACTGCGGCTCTTGCAAGTCTTCTAAGCAAGGACTCGGCACTTGCGGCCAGCCCCACTGGATTCATCGGGACTGGCCAGCCTCCGTTGCCTGGATTACCCCACCACTTGCCAACGGCCAAACGAGTCGTGGTGCTTTGGCAAGGTGGCGGCCCCTCGCACGTGGATCTCTTCGACGAGAAACCCGCCATGGTCGATCATGCTCTCAAAGACATTCCCGAGTCGGTGCGTGGCACGACCCGTCTTTCGACCATGTCCAGCGGTTATGCCAAATGGCCTTGCTTGCCCGCAATCAAGCCCTTCGAAACCTATGGCCAGTGCGGCATGCGACTCAGTAGCATGCTCCCAAATGTCGGCAGCATCGCCGACGATATCACGCTGATTCGTTCGATGTACACCGAAGCGGTCAATCACGCGCCAGGCGTGACTTTTTTTCTGACCGGTGCCCAAGTCCCGGGCCGTCCGAGCATGGGTGCTTGGCTCTCGTATGGACTTGGCAGTGAAACCGATAACCTACCGACGTTTGTCGTGATGACATCAAGTGATCGGGGCAAGACTTGCGGACAACTGTTCTTCGATTACTACTGGGGCAGCGGGTTTCTCCCGAGTCGTTACCAAGGTGTCCGATTCCGAAATACCGGCGATCCGGTTCCGTACCTTGCAAATCCAAGTGGCGTATCTCGCGAGTCTCGCCGCGCGATGCTCGATGATCTAGCCGCGATGAATGCGATCCACTTAGAACAATACGCGGATCCTGAAATCGAGACCCGCATCGCCCAATACGAAATGGCTTATCGAATGCAAACGAGCGTTCCGGACCTGCTCGATTTTTCCAACGAGTCGGCAGCCACCATCGAACGCTACGGCACCGATGCGCTCAACAAAGGAACCTTTGCCAACAACTGCCTGATCGCTCGACGACTGCTCGAACGTGGCGTTCGCTTCGTCCAACTCATGCACGCCGGTTGGGATCAGCACGGCAATCTCTACACGCAACTGGCCGAGCAATGCAAAGACACTGAAGTTCCTGCGGCGGCTTTGGTCAAAGACCTCAAAGAGCGCGGAATGCTCGACGATACCTTGGTCGTCTGGGCTGGAGAGTTTGGACGCACACCCTTTGGACAAGGTGACCCGAACAAACCCAACGGGCGGGATCACTTTGGCAAAGCCTTTAGCTGGTGGATGGCAGGCGGCGGTGTTCGAGGCGGACAAGTCGTCGGCTCAACCGATGAATTTGCTTGGAACATCACCGAAAGACCTGTCCACGTGCATGACATCCAAGCCACGATCATGCATCTGTGCGGCATCGATCACGAGCGACTTACCTTCCGCTACCAAGGCCGCCAGTACCGACTGACCGACGTACACGGCAATGTCGTCAGGGAGGTGCTCATTCGCTAAAATCACGGTTCTGTTTGGCTAGCTTATTGAAAATTCTTCCGAACCCACAGGTCGCCAGTTGATTTCCAATCGTGTTTTGGTGTAGCTTTGTCAAAAGTTCTTCGGCTTAAATTCTTGGGAGAGTCTCTTTCATGTTGGATGAAATCGCAAGGGACAAGACACGTCAAGCACGTTTGATGACGCCAGAGGCTCGATTCCGCATGGGCTTTGAGTTGTTCGAGATCGTTCGCAATCGCATGCTGGCAGGAATCCGATCCAGATCGCCTGAATTGTCCAACGACGAAGTGGAACTCGAGTTTCGTCGAATCCTGAGGCTGCAACGCCATCAACAGGATAAGAACATCTACCGTACCATCGATTCCGAAGAGCAGATGTGAACAGCGAACAAGCCGTAGCGCACGTGATTTCTTGCTTAGAAGAGTTTGGGATCGAGTACATGCTCGTCGGAGCATTGTCGTGTAATGTTTATGGTATCCCTCGGGCAAGCGCAGATGCAGATCTTGTCGTCGATCTTGGCGAGCGCGACTTGCTCGATTGCATGTCGAAACTTGGGCCAGGCTTCAAGCTTGACCCACAGCTTTCGTTCGAGATACTGACAGGATCGCATCGCAACGTCATTCATTTCTTACCGACGGGATTCGATATTGAACTTTTTCGATTGAGTGACGATCCCCACCATCGAGTCCGATTCGGACGAAGAGTCAAAATCGCCCTTCCAGAGCTTGATAAAATCGCTTACGTCCAAACCGCTGAGGACTTGGTCGTCCAGAAATTGCGATGGGCGAGGCGAAAGGATTTGGATGACATCGTCAATGTTCTTACCGTTTCAGCCCATGGATTGGATTGGAAGTACATCAACGAATGGGCACAACAGCACGGCACAACCGCCCTACTTGATCAGCTAAAGTTAGAAGCTGGAATCTGACCCCCAAAGCTCTGCGTCAGGACTTTCTCGTACTCGTGCTGGAAAGGAGTTTATCAGGCGCGATCAACCAAGCGCTAAGGAATGTCAACTCCATTCCGCAGAGCAATTCCCATCATTCGATTACGATTACGCACTCAAGGTCATTCTCCAGCCTCTAAATTCTCAAAACATCCGCAAAAATTCAGCAATTCTCCCCGCAAAACAGCCCCGGACTACGATTTATCTTACAGAGGCCTCGTGCGGATCTTTGTATATTGATCGAATGCCCCTTTGATGGGTCTGGGCCATTCCAAGTTAAACAGCATGCAACTTGAGTCTTCCTATGACCGACCTTACCCAAGCGATCGCGGATCTTAAAGCCGGATCGATCGAACTTACTCAATGCTTAGCCAATCTTCCGGATCTCGAGAAAGCCGATCTACTGCGATTGGCTCTGGCCGACCAAGAGTACCGCAAGAGCCAAAAACTTCCTTGCAATGCCAATGACTACCTGCCAAGGTTCCCTTGGCTTGCAGATTCTCCGGCGTATCTCATCGAGCTTATCCTCGGACAACTCCCAAGCGACTTGGACAACGCAAGCCTTGCAAGCCTTCAAGCGGAACTGACACAGCAGATCGAGCAAATCGATGAGGCTTACCGAGCATCCTTCAAGGAGGCGCTCGATGCTTGGAACTCTACGCCCCTGGATGAGGATCAAATCCTTCAGACAGCAGTAGATTTTGAAACGTGTTATAAGCCACCTCAAAGCCCAAAGATCGAACGATGGTTGCTGAAAAACCCAGTTGTCACTCGTGGCCGATTGCTCAGAAAACTCATAACATCCGAGGTCTATCAACTCAAAACCGCCTGGGAGTCGTATCCGGAACGTTTTCCCGAATACCTAAAGGATATCGAGAAAGCCCACAAGAAATATGATAGGGAAGCCTCGAGCCGAACGGAGACAACCAGCAACATCCTAGACATCATGGCCCCAGAAGGCGATGAAATTTCAACGGTTGTATACAAACTTCCGCATCACGTTGGAGATCTGCTCGATGGCAGATACCGACTCAAGGAGGAACTAGGCAGCGGAACCTTCGGAACAGTTTTTCTCGGTTATGACACTATCAGCCAGCAAGTCTTCGCTGTGAAGGTCTTCAACAAGAACTCGAAACGCGCCGAGCTCCACACCCCCGATAAGCAGCTCATGGAAGTTCGTTTGTGGGCCAAAATTGATCACCCCAATGTCGTGCGTATGATCCATGCTGACAAAGACGCCGATGGGGATATCTATATTGTCTCTCGCTTTATCGATGGTTGGACGTTGTGGGGATTTCCCGAAGAAATGCTCGATTACAAACGGATTGCTACGATCGTCAAAGAGGTAGCCCAAGGCTTGCACGCAGCCCATGAAGCGAGAATCATCCACCGCGACATCAAGCCAGCGAATATTCTCATTGAGCGAAAGACGATGAAAGCGTATGTCACCGATTTTGGATTGGCTACCCTTGACGACGATTATTTGGAAAAAACACTAGGTGCAGGATCGCCAGCTTACAAGAGCCCAGAACAAGTGCGCCGCGAAGGCCATCGCATTAACGGTCGTAGTGATCTGTTTTCGCTCGGGATTGTGATGTATGAAATGCTCACCGGACGCAGGCCTTTTCTCGACGAAGAAATGATCCCGTACTTCGAACCCTCGCCTCCGAGTGATCTCAAAGAGGGTGTACCTCTGGAACTCCAGCGCATCTGCATGAAACTACTGCAGAAAGACCAGTACCAACGCCATGCAAATGGTCAAGAACTGGTCAAGGACCTTGACAACTGGCTCGCATCCCAAGAGCAGCCCGAGCCTGAGAAACCCAAGGGCCCAGCGACGATCAAACCGCGCGGACTACGAAGTTTCACCGAGTCGGATGCCGACTTCTTTCTCGAACTCCTTCCGGGCTTACGCGACGCCCAAGGAATCCCCGAATGCGTCAGCTTCTGGACCGAAAAAATCCAATCTCGCGATCCGACCAAAGCCTTCTGTGCAGGCATGATCATGGGCCCAAGCGGCTCGGGAAAATCCTCGCTCGTCAAAGCCGGAATCATCCCTCTGCTCAAGAATGTTACCGCCATCCATTTGGATGCGACGCCTCAGAATACCGAAGCCCGATTGCTCAGGGCTCTCAAAGGCAAACTACCCGGACTGGAGGACACCACGACACTGACCGACGCGATGCTGAGGATACGCCGATGCGAGGACCCCAAGGTCGTCGTCTTCATCGATCAGTTCGAACAGTGGCTAAGCTCCAATCAGGATGACGACCATTCAGAGCTGACCTCAGCACTTCGGCAATGCGATGGCAAAACACTTCAAGTCGTCTTGATCGTCCGTGACGATTTCGGATCTGCTAACGAGTTCATGACCGATGATCTGGAAATCCCGGTTGACATGGAGTCCAACTTTGCAACGGTTCGTTTGTTCGATGCCGAGCATGCCAAGAAGGTATTGATCAAGTTCGGGCAGGCTTACGAAAGACTGCCTGCTAATCCTGAGCAGATCAGTCCCACTGAGCATGGTTTTATCGACCGAGCGATCCAAGAGCTTCGAGCGACCACGCAAGACAGCAAGGTAAATCCTTTCATGTTGTCGGTTTTTGCAGAGATGACCAAATCCAAGCCTTGGGAGACGCTAACGATCGATCGCATGGGAGGAGCTTCGGGAGTCCTGGGTGCATTCCTGGATGAATCCTTTGAATCAGCCAATCCCCAAAATCGAATCCATCAAGTGGCGGCAAGTGGGGTGCTCAAAGCGTTGTTGCCGGCCCTCGGCGTGGATCTCAAGGGGCAGTCCAAGAGCAAGCAGGAGTTGATGGAGAGCAGTGGCTACAGAGACAAGCCGACGGATTTTGAAGAGTTGATCGATATTCTTGATCGAAAACTGCGGCTCATCAAACCTGTGGAGGATCAGCAGGATCGTTATCAATTGACGCACGACTTCATGATCGCTCCCCTGCGAGAGTGGTTGTCTCGAAAACAGCGGGAGACACTTCGGGGTCGTACCGAGCTGGTGCTTGCCGAGCGTGCGGAGGCTTGGTCAACCCGCAAGGAGTCCAAGCAGTTGCCTACCTTTTTCGAGTGGCTCAAGATTCGCTCGCTGACTGGTTCGAGGACTTGGAATCTCGCCCAACAATCGATGATGAAACGCAGCGATGCTCAGCAGCTAACTCGCTTGGCCACCGCTGGAGCCATAGGATCGTTGGTGCTTGGAGGTGGCCTGTGGCTTAGGGCTTTAACCACCGTCGATCGATTCAAGGAAATTGAATTCGAAAAGTTGCCGATTGCGCTTAGCGAACTCAAATCGCGTTGGGATCGTAGCCTGCTTCGTCCGATGATCCAAAGCAAGATTGATTCCTCGGCGGATAAAGAGGAGCAACTAAAGTATCGTTTGGCAAATCTATCGGTTGATCCAAAGAACAACGAGAACCTTGAGCAACTCAAGGATGATTTGATCCACGCAGAGCATGATCAGATATCGATCCTAGTCGACCAATTGGAACCGAGCAAAAAGGAGTTGGTCGATTATCTATGGCAGGAGGCTCGAAAGAAAAACAACGACACTCTTTTGCAATCTGCAAGCGCCTTGGCCACGTACGATCCAGAGAACCAGGGCAATTGGCAGAGCATCGCTGAGGCACTCGCGGATCGGATCGTCGAGGAACCTTCTTACCGAATCGGTGCATGGACAAGGACATTGAAAGGAGCAAAAGAGCCACTGACGAAGATTCTCGAAGATCGCTTCAAATCCAAGCATTACGCTTTGAAGGTTTATCAGCAGGACATCGCATTCGAGATTCTGCTGAAATATGTCGAGCCAGCCGACCGTTTAGCGGATTTGATGATGGCATGCGAAGCGCGTGAATTCACTGCTTTTCTAGCAAAGTACCGGCGAATTCCCGGTGGGTCGCTGACCGCGCTCGTAGATGAAATAAAGTCTGCGGTACCTGAGAGCGATCCAGCGGTCGAAGGATCGCTGGATCGACGACTTGAGAAAGTGCGTCGACAGGCTCGTGCGGCAATCGCGATATTGAACTTGTCGAAGGATCCGAAGGATCGAAAGTTAGTCTATGATTTTCTCAAAGTCGAGGATGACCCGGAGAATTTAGCTCAGTTCATCCATGCGATTCCCGGTCGCATGGATCCCACGGTCTTGATCGAATGCTACGAGGAGTTGGTTTCCAAGCCGCGCCCCGAGGATCCTGAAGCGCGTCAGCAGGATTACTTGCGCCTCTATGCAATCGTTCTTGGATTAGGAGACCAACCGTTTTCCCAAATACCCACGGGAGTAAGGGATGATTTGGCGAAAAAACTCCGCGAGCAGTATGGATCCCACCCAAGTCGCGCCGTCCACAGCGCTCTTGGCTGGACTCTACGTCAATGGGGCAAACATGATCTTGTGCAAGAGGTCGACCAATCTGAGGTTGCTTATGACGCAACGATGGAAAGAGAGTGGTACGTTGTTAAAGCGACACCTAGTTTTTCTCGTTTGAATCCCGGTTTCCAATACAACTCTTGGGAACAAGGTGACTTGTACCTTACTATGTTGGTATTCAAAAATGACTTGTCCGCTGCTACGAAACAATCCATAAACGAATCACAAATATTCGCGATAAGCGCTCACGAAATAACTTGGATGCTGTTTCGGTTTTTCGACTCAAGGTACCAGTATCGTTCTGAATCAGACTATAGAAAGTTTGATCAGGCGCACTTCCCGGTGTTTGGGGTAACCTGGTTCAACGCGATTAACTACTCGAATTGGCTGACGGTATCGTCCGGACTACCCGCATCAGAAAAGTCTTATTTGGACATACCCATGAGTGATACCGACGAGTCCACGGACCGTCCAGTACGAATGGGGAAACGTGGGTTTCGGCTTCCCAGCGCTTTGGAATGGAAGCATGCCGTAAGATGTGGGATCGAGACTCCATATCCTTTTGGGTCAGATTCTAGACTGTCGGTTGACTACGCTTGGACACGTAAAAATTCGCCGACAGTTTTGCATCAAAGTGTCGGTCAACTGCGACCTAACCTCAGCGGACTCTTTGATGCCAATGGTAACTTGGTCGAGTGGGTGCAAGACATCAATACGAATCGCAATGAGGCGGAAGCGCCCCGAAGGCAACTCTTCGGAGGCAGTTATGAAAATTGGACTGAACCAATCGAAAGAGCTTGGAATCTACTAGCGGATAAAGATCACAATGATCTTGGCTTTAGAGTTGCACAGTCTCTATCGAATTAATGGATCATGTATACCGTAAGGATCGTGCGGTTGTAAGTCCGCAAACGATCCAAAAATTTTGTCAGGAAATAGCAATAAGCTTATCGGAGATCAGGCGTTTTCAGACTCTGTTTCAAAAGCTTACTAGATTGATCGCGAAATAATTCCTGAAGTTCTTGATCTCCGACAATCGCATTTGCTGCGCTTTCAAACTCGACAGCCGCATCGTACCAGTCCTTCTGCGAAAATTCGGCAACGGTAAAGTCCCTGGGTAATGGCCAGGGGAACGGATACGTGGGGTACGTGGGGGGCACGTTTCCACAAATACCATTGATGCTGGATTGGACATAAGCCTTGGCCATTTCCTTCGAACCTGCTTGAGTAAGGAGGATCGAATTATCGATGATATGGCCAGCTACAAAAGTACCCGTCGAGCTCACTACAGGAACCAGTTCACAACGACCATCATCGTAACAGTCATAGCACCTTTCCGGGTTGCCTTTGCAAACTCGTATTGGGGGCCTCATCATACTGTCTTCCCTTTGAACTTTCCTTGCCCTCGTTGAACCATTGCATCCGCAGTCATCATCCTGGTTTAGATTCCTTCGACGACGGTCTGAAGGATCACGCTTATCCTTTCTTAGCTCCTTTTTCAACAAAGGAATAAGCCTGCTGATCAACTCGGAAAGGGGGGAGTCTGGATTCTCTGACGACATACTTTTTCTCCTTCTGCATTTCACAAAACCTAAACATCGAAAAACGACTCTTTGGGGATCCCACATGTATACCACAGGGAAAGTTAAACTCAGAGCCATAGACCCAAACTTGAAATGCCAATTTCGCAGAAAACTTCTACATGCAACGCTTGAAGTGATTCAGGGAATTTCCGATTGAATCAACCCGGACATTCTCTACCTAACTTGGCGATATCTTGTGCTGGATTTTAAGTTCCGATTCCAACAACGTTCCTTTTGACAACCTTCTAACCGCACAATACACCTTGACGCGAATAGTTGTCAGTCGTCTCTCTCTTGCGACGCAATTAGTCTAGAGAGCAAGATGAGCTTGTGAAGCGATTAATTGTAGATTTAGATGAAAATTATTATCAGAAAGATCTTCGCACAAAATCCTGAGAATTTTATCTCAACTGGTTTGCGCAATACGATTAGGTTTTAATACACCCAGTGGATCGATGTCTATCCTTGATTAAACAGGGCCGATGCGCATGCGGTTTGTGAAGATATAAATTGGTCCAACCGGCATTATCGTAGCTGGCAATTCATACCACTGGTTCTTTTCGTAATCGTACTCGTACTCAGTGAAACGGTACTCGTACTCGAAGAAAAGTATTGGTATTTCGTTGACAAACGGGCCAAACACTGGGGGTAAAGCTTTCCTGAAAAGTTGATCGACTTGATTCGATTCAGGCGTTTTCGAGTACGAGTACGAGTACGAGTACCGCGACGCTGAGTACGAGAAAGCCGAGCTTCTACCCACTAAAATAACTGAAGGACCTATAAACTAGACCGCTTCACGTACCTTACCGAAACTGGGATCCTAATATCCCCGGCGTTCGAGCAACGGAGGGGGAGCAAATCGTGGTGCGGTGTTCCAAGCTCCATTGCCTCCGACTCCAGATGGCACTCCGCTGGGACTCGGAAGCGGTCGTGTCGCCTGCAATCGCGAGGATTGCGGCAATGCTGGCCCGACCGGAGGACGGCTCATCGGTAATACATCCACCGTCTGGATTGCCGTGATGACGTGCTCGCTGACTCCCTCCTGACTAAGCCGTATGACCTCGTTGACGTCCGGCCTTGCCACGACCCCATTGGTCTGAAGCTGAGCCACAATCACATTGTCGCTGACCCCACTGCGAACCATCTGAATCACCTCGTCAAACGTCACCGGACGCTTCGGGGATACCGGCCGCTGGGGCACTCCTCTTGGAATCACCGTCGGTGTCCCGACAACCACCGTCGGCTGACCTATGTAACCATAGGGATAAGCCTGCGTCTGCTGCTGATAGTACTGCTGCCGCTGACGCTCATAAGCCTGACGTTCATACGCCTGACGCTGCCGCTCGTAACGGTCCCGCTGGTTACCGATGAGCCCACCGGCAACGGCCCCAACAGCACCCCCAATGAGCGCCCCCTCGGCCGTCTGATCCTTGTGATTGTGACCAACCACACCGCCAACGACCGCCCCGGTTAGCCCACCCAAAACCGCACCGTTTCGCGTGTTCTCCTGACCCTTGGCCATTGGAACGGCGGCCATAGGACCGGCGACCACCAAACAAACCGCCACCGGAGAAAAAATCCGTCTAGAAAATGCTAGCCAAACCATCCCCAGCGAGCCAAATTTGAATCTCTTATGCATGGCAGACCTCGGTTCTCAATCCCTTGATTCCCCGCAAAACTTTCAGCGTTTTGCCTGTCTTTCGGCACTCTTTGAGCCTTCGCAAGCCCCCCAAACCGCACCGACTTGCTCAAACGCGGTACGATGGAAGATCATTAGATTATCGGCTTTTGTGTGTCGAGACTGAAACTTTGTGCTCCCAGGCGGGTTGGATCCCCTTAACCCTTCTAAAAACCTCGGAATCCAAAACCATGCACTCTTCGATGCCGCTTGCCAACGATTCCCCCCAAGCCCTCGAATCCAAGAGCAAACACCGTAAGGGCTTTTGGCTACTGCTTGTGCTCCCAATTTCGCTCCTTGCGGTAGGACTTTTGACCCCAGCTTTGCTCGGCCCAGGCCGAGGTCCACGTGCCCGACAAAACGGTGCAGGTACCCGGCCCGAATCGGTGACACTCGTTGCGCTTGGCTCTGAGCCTGAAACGACCCCGACTGCAAGCACCCCCTTGGATGCTACTCCAACAAGCAAAACCGAAGCTCTCCCGTGGTCACGGTTCCGAGGCCCTAACGGGTCGGGCATCAGCTCCGATGCATCGATCCCCACGAAATGGTCCGAGTCGGAGAACCTCAAATGGTCTACCCCCCTGCCCGGCCCCGGCTCCTCGAGCCCTATCTTGACCGATAAGCTTGTCTTTGTGACGTGCTACAGCGGCATCGATTCGCAGTCGCGTCAAACCGATACCAGCAACCTCAATCGCCATTTGATTTGCCTTAGTCGCCAAGACGGCCAAATACTCTGGAACCACACCGAGCCTGCTGTTCAGCCTGAGGACCGTTACCAAGGGATGGGTGTTCCCGAACATGGTTATGCAACCAACACACCCGTTACCAATGGCAAACAGGTCTTTGCCTTCTTCGGAAAATCTGGTGTCTTTTCCTTCGACCTCGAAGGAAAAAAACTTTGGCAAACCAGCGTTGGAACTCAGTCGGGCAATCGAGGCTGGGGAACAGCATCGAGCTTGGTTGTCTTTGAAGACCTCGTGATCGTTAACTCTTCTGAAGAAAGCCAAACGATTCGAGCCTTGAAAGCCTCCGATGGCCAAGAGGTTTGGAAGGCCACTGGCTCGGCGCTCGAACTGGCGTACGGCACCCCGATCCTTGCCCAAGTCGACCAGCAAAGAACGGATCTGGTACTCGCGGTTCCGGGCGAGATATGGGGACTCAATCCCAGAACTGGTAAGCTTGTTTGGTATGCGGAAACATCGCTCACAGGCAATCTATCTCCAAGCTTGCTACTCGAAGGGGATACCGTCATCGCCTTTGGTGGGTACCGTTCGAGCGGTTCGGTAGCGATCCGAATCGGCGGCAATGGTGATGTCACCAAAACGCACACCGTCTGGACCAGCCGCAACTCTTCGTATGTATCGACCCCCGTCTTGGTCGATGGCAAACTTTATTGGATCGACGACAAAGGGACTTATTATGTCAGTTCGGCCAAGACTGGGGAACTGATCCAACGCAGTCGCGTCTCGAACATCACCACGCGTGATCGGCCCGTTTATGCTTCGGCAGTCGCCATCGGCAAACACTTGATGTTCCAAACACGCTTCGATGGTCTGCTGGTGGCGACTCCAACGGACGAGCTGAGTGTGATAAGTCAAAACCTTTTTGAATCCGACAAGAGCATGTGCAACGCGACACCTGCAGTAGACTCGGGCGAATTGTACTTGCGCTCCGACAGCCGTATTTACTGTGTAAGCTCCAACAAATAACGTTCAGGTTACGAATCCTCTTTCCTAAGGAAGAATTGCATCATGAAAAAGCTATTGATGGCCGCGCTGCTTTTGGGCGCAGGGACTTGTTCAAGTCTTGCTCAGCCCCCCGATGGTCCAGGGCCTCAAGGCCCAGGCGGATTTGGGCCTGGGATGAATCGGCCCAGTCCCGAGGACTTTGTCAACATGGCGATGCGTTTTGACAAAGATGGCGATGGAAAACTCGGTCGCGACGAACTCATGGAACTTGCTCGCGACACACAGCGATTCCGGATGCAGGGCCGAGGCCCACAAGGCGGCCCACCTGATGGACCACCAGGATTGATTCAAGATGCTAGACCCGAAGGTGGTGCGCCAAGAGAAGCGCGCAGACCCGAAGGTGGACCAAGACCCGAGGGCGGACCAAGACCTGAAGGACGAAGACCTGAAGGTGGACCACCACCCGAGGGGGGACCAAGACCCGAAGGACGCAGACCTGAAGGTGGCCCACCACCCGAAGGGGGACCAAGACCCGAAGGACGCAGACCTGAAGGTGGACCACCACCCGAAGGGGGACCAAGGCCTGAAGGACGCAGACCTGAAGGAGGACCACCACCCGAGGGCGGACCAAGACCCGAAGGACGCAGACCTGAAGGGGGACCAAGACCCGAAGGTGGCCCGCCACCTGAAGGGCGAGGACCCGGTGGCTTTCAACCCAACCCAGAACGATTCGTCGAGCGAGCCATGCAGTTTGATCGAGACGGTGACGGAAAACTCAATCGAGACGAAATGATGGAGTTTGCCAAAAACATGCCCTTTGGCGGACAACGACAACAAGGACCTGGCGGACCACCCGAGGGAGGACAAGGCCGAGGGCGAGGACAAGGCTTTGGACCTGGTGGTCCCGGTGGACCGCCTGGCGGATTTGGCGGTCCCGGAGGACCAAGCCCAGAACGTCCTCGTCGGCCTGATTTCTAAAGGCCAGTGAGCTAAGCGAAACTTTTACGGTGAGAACGTTTACGGTGAGAACGTTTACGGTGAAACATTTACGGTCGGAAGTTTTCAACGACTCCGACCGAATGGATACCCATGGTTTTCAGGGCACAGCAAGCATCTTCGAGTCGGTCATTGGCGCTGAGTTCTGAGTCGATGACCACAATCGCTGCGTGCAAGGATACGGGTGTTTCGTACCCGACAAGCGATGTCGATTCTTTGGTGAGCAAACAAGAGTCTAGGATCACAAGGTCATAGTCTTTGGCCAATCGCTCGACGAATCGGGCCATACGCGTGCCATGGAGTTGAAGCATGCTTATCGGTTGAGGTTCGGTCAATGGAAAGATCGCGATGTTCTCTTCGACCGAGGACACCGCAGCTTCGTCCATCGAAAGACCATCGGTAATGCATTGATGCCAAGAGTTCGGAGCATCGATTTGCAGTTGATCGATGAGGCTTGGATGCTGCAAATCGGCATCGACCAAAGCGACCTTCAATCCAGCTTGGGATGCAGCGCGAGCAAGGTGCATCGAAACGGTGGATCGACCTACCCCTCGTTCGCCACTGGTGACGGCCAGGATCTTGAGCCCACTGCGGTTCGACGCGGCTAGATGCTGGCTTACTCGCCGCATCGATTCGGTATTAACCTCTTGGAGTTTCAAAACCACTTCAGGCCAACAGAACGCGTCGACCTCCCAAGATGGACTCAGGGGATTTGGAGCATCCCAAGGTTCCTCGGGCGCAAGGGTTTGTTTAAGCGGATTCCTGGAGCTTGGCTGTGGCACTGTCGAATCGGTGTCCCAAGATCCAAGGAAGGAGATCGGTGTTTGGCTCATAAGTCGTCTTCCAGGTGGTTATCCAAGGAATATTTTAGCGAGGTCAGCTTTATTCGAACGAAGCCCCGATGGGTTGATAGGGCTTGGGTGGATCTGGTATTTCCATCGATGTCGGTCGTGCAATGGTGCTCGCCGGTGGCGAGATGCTAATCGGTTCGTACTTCTGTCGGACTGGAGGGTAAGTCTCCCCGGTGAGTTTGGTTGCCGAGTTTCCAGTCGGCTTGACCGTCATCGAAACGGGATTGTTATCCCGATCGCGATTGGTAAGGTCGATCGATTTGCCTTGTCTCAAAAGGATCATGTCACGCGTGTTGAGCGAAGATGCAGGTATTGCGTCTAAGGATTGCGGAGGTATCGCAGTGGAAGGCGATTGAGGTTGCAAAGCGATTGGTTTTTGGAGTGATGATTGAGGGAGTGTGCTAGGGGGTGTTGCAAGTGGAAGCGCTGCAGGCGGAAGTGATAGAGGTGTCACGCCGGTCGAAGGGACCGGATATTCCAATGCTTGGGTAGGTTCCCCTGGATAGCTTGCAGGTACGACCGGGTCGGAAATTTCCAAGACTGCTTTATTGGAAGATTCGCCAGAGTGGTTTGAAGGTTGGATCGAGGGAGCCAAGACAGGGGTTTGATAGGTGGCTCTCTGGGGCCCAACGTTGAGGTTTACAGGCAGTTGGGTTGTCGGTTCGCTCGATTGCGAAATAGAGGTCTTTGGCTCTGCTTGGCCCGTCGTCGCTTGAGCATTACTGTTGATGAGCCGTTGATTGGCTCGTGAGCGTTCTGAGGCTCGATCGGTGTAGAGTTTTAGCCCGATGAGGAACATCGCGAAGGCGAGAAAACCGATCGCGGCATTCAAAAGTTTGGATGTTTTTTCGCGGGGATTGTCTTCGACCTGAGGCCTTGGAAAGTTAGCTTTGGGTAGTTGACTGCTTGCGCTTGGACGCTCTGCAAGAGTGCTAGCATAGGTTGGCTCCGGGCAGGGAGCTTGGCAAGCTTCGGACAGATCGGGAAGGGAGAAGAGAACCGGTGGAAGTTTTTGACCGGTGCCCGTAGGCGACTTATGGATCTGTTTGGTATTGCGTAGTCTTGAGGATGGCTGAGTTTGGTTCATCATGGGTCCTGCTGATTCCGTTCGTTGGACACCGTGGCGTAAGTGGATCTGACTCTAGGGATCTTTGGTGTGAAAATCTATATCGACTTGGGGGACCTTGACGATTCGTTAATTCTGGCAATTTAGGTGGTTTTTTCCGACCGCTGATGAAGAACCAAAACCGGACCGCTGATGGACGCTGATGAACGCTGATGTAGGGTACGTGAAGCGGTTGGGCGCGATGAGGATCGCCATGGATTCGAGAACCACTGACGACGAATAGATCGCAACAGGATAATCCACCAACCGCGGAACGTACCAACAATCGCGTAGGGCTGTTTGGCCTAAAGCCTAAACCCTGCCTCAGGCGTCGAGTTGTTGCTGGATCTTCTCAATCCTCTTTGGCGATACACTTAGGCGAGTCCCAAGCTTCTGTGCATGAACACTCACGCGATACTCCTCGATCATCCATCGATATTCT
>Ga0315904_10000301_pt1 | contig 80346 bp, 64 predicted proteins | sample LakEriMetagenome_6_FD_203529 | JGI IMG/M metagenome (GOLD analysis project Ga0315904, IMG submission 203529) | Freshwater fungal communities from buoy surface, Lake Erie, Ohio, United States - Buoy 12 MA120 | ecosystem: Environmental > Aquatic > Freshwater > Lake | place: USA: Lake Erie, Ohio...
GCAGTGCGGCTTCATCGACCTGGGCGACCCAAGCCCTTACGGCATGTCCGCCGACGACCGCATAAGGTACCTTGGCATCCTCCAGGATTCTGACGGTTTTCCGCAGGCGTTCATTGACTTTTTCCACCGCTCGCTCCATCCTGGCCCATAACTCTTCGCCGACGATTTTAAACTCAACCATAGCTAGACCCTCCGATGATAATTTTACCCTACAACAGTTCAAGATCCTACTGCAGCTTTTTTGGCAATCCAACATTGCAGATCAATTTATCAACAAAGGCAAGCAAGAAGGGCTAAAGGAAGGCGAGATCCACTTGCTCCAAACCTTGCAGGAGATTTTGGGTTTGCCTGTAAGCGATGGAGCGACGTTGAAGTGTTGCTTGATTGTAAAAGAGTCCGTTTTCCAGGGGCGATGCCCCTGGCTATGATGATTATGGCCGTTGGCCAATCGGAGTGCCCGTTACTTGCGGGCAGTCGGCTAACGGCAACGGGTCAAAGCCCCCGTGTTACACTTTCTTGGCGGTTTGGCTAAAGCCCAAATTCTAAGGGCTACTCCAGCCCCAAAGGGGTGAAATGGGATAGCTCAGGGCAACGTCCCAAACGAAAATCGGCCGACAAGCATCGATGGATGGCCCCATGAGTCCGTCAGTCCCATGACCCCTTCACAACAAAGAGGCCTGACCGCCCTTGATTGATCTCACTTGGCAAAGGAAAGCCCACGTAACGATGGCCGAATGAAAGACGGCTCCGAAGAGACACTTGTGCTTGCCGAGGACCTTTCTACCACACCGTGCGGTGTGCAAGCGAATCGATTCAAGACATTCCCATTCACATCCACCAGTGCTGTTGTGTTCCACAAGGCATCTTGCAATGCATACACACGCTCCTTCAAGCCGCCAGCACCCGTCGCGTTGTTTAAGTCGGCATTGCGATCCCGAAGAATCAGCCCGTCGATGTACGCCACGCTCCAAACAAATTGCTCCTCGGCCACATTCCCGAGACTGCCACCAGTTCGGATCCGCTAATCCAAGACTTGCCAGCCCCCAGAATAGAAAACGACCAGTGCCGCATCGGTGGCCGCAGGAGGAGTAGCCGGACGCGTGTAAGCCACACCGCCGTTGGAGGCGAAGGTGCTTATCCTCCCGATCAAGCAAGAGCAAATGGCGACAATCATCAACGCCTAGCGGGCCCTGGGTGGCGGTTGGTACTGATAAACAGTACGATATTCTTAGAATCTATTTTTTCTCTAAGGTATCCCGCAATGGCTCCGAAACTCCAGAACGATCAAAAAATGCTTCGGCGCAGCGCCTTGTTCGCAACCGCTTGCGGTTCTCTGGCTCTGGCCGGTGTTGGTCGCGCCCAAGACAAATCGTCCATCACGGGTATCCATGAGGCGGTCGAATCGTTCGTCGATCGCAATGAGATCGCAGGTGCCGTGACGATGGTCGTCGACTCGAAGAAAACACTGCATCTTGACGCGGCAGGCTACGCCGACTTGAATTCGAAAACACCGATGACACCGGATAATCTTTTCTGGATCGCATCGATGTCCAAACCGATCACGGCCATTTGCGTGATGATGCTTGTCGACGAAGGCAAAATCGCTTTGGAGGATCCGATCGCTAGATACCTGCCCCAGATGAGAGAACTCAGAAACGAATCGGCCCAGAGGGTGAATGTCAGCGTGTTGCAAACCCTCAATCACACATCCGGCATGCGAGAACTCGATGCACCCTACGGCGACACTTCGCTAGCCAACGCGGTCGATAAGTATGCCAAATCGCTCGTTCAATTTCAGCCGGGATCCAAGTGGCAGTATAGCCAGACAGGGATCAACACCGCAGCCCACATCGTCGAGGTGGTCTCTGAGATGAGCTTCGATGCGTTTGTGCAGAAACGCTTGTGCGAACCGCTAGGCCTTAGCGACACAGCGTTCTACTTGACCGATAACCAGCAGAAACGTTTGGCAAAAAGCTACACGCGGACTCCCGCTGGGCAACTTACGGAATCCCCTATTTTCCTGCTCGCAGGAAAAAAGCCAAGCGATCGCAATCGATTGCCTGCAGCCAACGGTGGGCTGTTTTCAACACCTGCGGATTACGGTCGGATTTGCCAAATGCTTTTGGGCGGGGGGACTTGGCAGGGCAAGCAAATCCTCAGCAACAGATCGGTATCCATGTTGGGCAAACCCACCACTGGCGAACTGATCACTGGCTTTACCGACGGGAACGCTTGGGGGATTGGCTGTTGCGTGGTGCGAGCCCCCCAAGGCCCGACGGCCATGCTCTCGAAGGGAACGTATGGTCACGGGGGTGCTTATGGCACCCAAGCTTGGATCGATCCGGTGCGAGGGCGAGCGTATCTCCTTTTCGTACAGCGGGCTAATTTCCCAAACGCCGACGCATCGGATCTGAGAGTTGAATTTCAGAAGCTAGCTGCTGCTGGGGTTTAGGAATTGAGGGAGGAAAGAAACGCTGAACCTCACTGGTTGAGAATCTTTTACGATTGATAAACACGCTCCGGAGGGATTCCATTTGTCAAGTTTCATTCTGTTGGTATCAGATTTTACGCGCGCAGTGGGAATCACTCTACTGGCCTTGAGCGTCCTGCCTCGAGTCACCGCAGATGAACCGATTCGGGTGCTTGTTTGGGACGAACAACAACCCACCCAAAAAGAGGCCTACGATAACTTTCTGGGGAATGCAATTGCCGAGCACTTGAGGTCCAAGCCTGGACTCCAAGTCCGATCTTCCTCGATACAAGATGGAGAGCAAGGCGTATCACCGGCCGTGCTCGATTTCGCCCAGGTGATCGTTTGGTGGGGCCATGTGCGACACTCTGAAATCAAATCGGAGCTTGGCAAGGATATCGTGAGTCGGATACAGCGCGGCCAATGCAACTTGGTCGCGATCCACTCGGCCCACTGGTCCACTCCATTCATCGAAGCGATGAACGAAGTGACTCGGATTCAATTGCGCGCCGAACTTGCGAAACAAGGAATCGAAAACGCAGCAATTCTGGAGATTGCGGCAGATCGATTCAAGGCACCTGCACGCGATGCGAAAAGGACTCCTTACTGGGAATTCGACCCACCAAATTCCAGTGAATCTCCCAAGTCCAGATCCCTAAAGCTTTACCTTCCGAATTGCTGCTTTCCGGCATATCGGAATGATGGCAAGCCGAGTTTTCTGCAAGTTTTGAAACCCGATCACCCGCTTGCCAGAAACCTGCCCGAAAAGTTTTCGCTTACGCGAACGGAAATGTACGATGAACCGTTTCATGTTCCTGAACCCGACGAAACGATTCTTCATGAACGATGGGAAGCAGGAGAAGCGTTTCGAAGCGTGATGCTTTGGAATTTAGGCAAGGGGAAGGTCATCTACATCCGGCCGGGGCACGAGACGTTTCCGATCTACAAAGACCCCAACATGTTGCAGTTGATCGAAAACGCAGTGAGGTTTCCTGTCGCTCCGTGACCGGATCTGGATCGGTGGGCTAGCTGCGATTTCCTGGTTCTTGCAAGCCCCTTAGCCGCCGCTGACCGGAGGGATCAATGCAATTTCCAGGGTGTTTGAACAGGAGTTGCCCGAAAGGCCGATGGTTTCCTCGTCGCCGACGAACGACTCGCTGACGGCCAAGCGACTGACTTGGATCAGTTCAGCCGCTTGGGGGTAACGTCGCGCTAGGACCGCTTTGATTTCCCCGGCGCGCGTTTCGGGCTCGATCTCGATCATCACCTGATCGGTGCCGATCGCTTCGCGGATTCCCGCAAAAATACGTACTGCATGGCTCTTGGCTTGGTTTTGGGTCATCGGTTTCAAAAGCTCGATCGCGACAAGGGTTTGCATTGGCAACTGGATCGCGATAATCTAGCGGCGGCCAGAGGCAGTAAGCGATAGATTTTATCAAAGACCGCTCGTTTTGCGGACGGTCCATTCAAGAGTATTTCCATGGGAAAAGTCTTCATCACTCGTCGTATCCCTTCGATCGGCATCGAACGCTTGCAGGAACATCACACAGTCGATGTTTGGCCCGGCGAGGACCCTCCACCTCACGAGGTCCTGCTGGATCGTGTTCGAGGTTGCTCGGGGATCCTCTCGATCCTAAGCGATCCGATCGATTCACAGATTATGGACGCTGCGGGCGAGGCGTTGCGAGGCATCGCTAACTTCGCCGTAGGTTACAACAACATCGACATTTCCGCCGCAAAAGCCCGCTCGGTTCAGGTGGGCAATACTCCCGGAGCTCTGACCAACGCGACGGCCGACATCGCCGTCGGGCTGATCCTTGCGGCCGGCCGATGCTTCGGTCCAGCGATCCACAATGTCGAACAATTCCAATGGCGCAACTGGGAGCCTATGAGGTTCCTCGGACAGGAGTTCGAAGGCAAGACGCTGGGTATTATCGGCATGGGAAGAATCGGAACGGCAGTCGCCAAACGGCTCCATGGGGGCTGGGACATGCGTGTCCTTTACACGTCCAGGCAACCAAAACCCGAGGTCGATCAGCAGCTAGGCGCAAGCCGAGTCGAGCTCGGGGAACTTCTGAGCCAAAGCGATGTCGTGAGCATTCACTGCCCACTGACCCCCGAGACCCGTAATCTCATCGGAGCCCAACAGCTTCATCGGATGAAACCGCATGCCGTTTTGGTCAATACAGCAAGAGGCGAGGTCATCGACCAAGTTGCCTTAGCGCAAGCTTTGAGCGAGCGGCGAATTTTTGCTGCAGGTTTGGATGTGACAACCCCGGAGCCAATTGCCCCGGATGACCTGTTGAGGCACTGTCCGCAGTGTTTGATCCTCCCTCACATCGGTTCGGCGACCGAGCAGGCTCGAAATCAGATGGCGACGATGGCGGCGGAAAACCTCATCGCGGCGATATCGGGAAAACCGATGCCCTTCGGGGTGCGTTTGTAATCCCTGTAGCGATCCTGACGGGCTTTGCTTGGATTTTCCCTGGCGAGCCTAAACTGGAGTTTTCGGAGAAAAAACAAGCCGATTGGAACGGTACTTCGTGAGGAATCCAAGTGCCAAAGGGTCCAGGAGATTTGACACCCCCGGCCCGATCAATAGAATACAAACAGAACGCGAGACAAGCAGAAGATCACTTCTGCCCTCAGTCCCACCCATATTTCACCCCCCGGGGTACCGGTTATGTTTGGAATTGGAACACAAGAGCTGATGATCTTTTTGTTGATCGCAGTCCTTATTTTCGGTAGCTCCCGATTGCCGTCCCTGATGCGCAATCTCGGACGCAGCGCGATCGAATTCAAAAAAGGGATGCGAGATGACGATTCGGAATCCCCGTCTGAAACCACCAAATCGTCCTAGCACTCTCCACATCCGAGGTATGTAATGTTCGGAGGAATCGGCACCACGGAAATGGTCGCTTTTGGAGTTTTGGCCCTGATGCTCTTCGGGTCCAAATTACCTGAGGTAGCCAAGAACCTCGGTGGAACCTACCGGCAGTTGAAAAGAAATGTCGACGATTTCAAGCGAGAATTCCACGCCGTCGACACCTACGAACCCCCGAAAATCCAGCCGAAAGTCGACTTGGACGAACCTCAGATCGTCGAAACCTCAGCACCCAAGTTTGAGATTCCCAAAGACGATCAGGTTTAACGAGTTCCGCTCGGGATCCTGCACTGCAGGGCAATAGAAATTGCCCTCGACTTGGACGTTGCTCTTTGTGTATTTCCGATTGCACACCGCACGGGAAATGCCCCTAGCGAATCCGAGTCTCTCTACCCAGGAACCAGAGCCATGAACCGCCTCGAAAGCTTCTTGATCGGATTGGCCTCTGGCATCGCCACTCTTTATTTGGTCATGCATTTCACACTCGTGCGAGGCAGTGATGGCTTCCATTTTATCCCCAAGCTCAATGCCAAACTCGATGTACCTTACGAGGACGTTCGGGACTTTCAGGCAGAGCATTGGCATCGGCGCCCCGCCTTGACCATGTCGATCCTTAGGGCTCGCAAGGGGCACCTGATCGATCAACGCACGCAGCGATCCATTCAGAAGACGACTCAACAAATGATCTCCCAAGCTAGGTCTGTGCACCATGCTGGACCCCCATCGGTCGATAATGCCACCCCAGGTCCAGCGGCACTGCTGGCCGGACACTCCAACCCATTGCACTCAAGCCGATAGTGAGGGTCGCTCAGCCTTCGCTGACTCTTAGTTTGAAGCATCGAGAATCGACACTGCTGAGCTGCCCGATCGCCTCATGAGCTTTGCTCGCATCCGCCTCGGTGCACACGTGCGTCATGATGATCAGTGGAACCTTGGACGGATCGCTCGACTCGGCTGGCTCATGCTGGATGATCGAGGAAATCGAGATCCTATAATTCCCGAGTATCCCAGTGATTTGGGAAAGAACCCCCGGCTCGTCGGCCACCAGATAACGCATATAGTACCGGCCGAGAGTTCGAGCGTAGGGGGTCAATTCGATTTCGCATTGCCGATCCGACCAAAGTTGCAGTCGGCGGAAGGTGATGTCCGTTCGACCTGCTGCCGTATCGATCATGTCGGCCACGACGGCCGACGCGGTAGGCATCTGCCCTGCACCTTGTCCGTGAAAGAACATATCCCCCACCGCATCTCCGACGATGGTAATGGCGTTGTAAGGCCCACGGACCTCGGCCAAAGGACGACCGTTGCGAATCAGGGTTGGAGAGACGTGGAGTTCGAGGTTGTCATCGATCAGTTGTGCGGTCGCCAGCAGACGGATCCGATACCCGAGTTTCTCTGCATAGCGAATGTCTTCGATGGTGAAGGCTTCGAGTCCGTGGCGTTGAATGTCTTTCCAATCGATACGAACACCGAAGGCTAAGTGGGCTAGGATGGCAAGTTTCTGGGCCGCATCGCTTCCGTCGACATCCATGGCAGGGTCGGCTTCGGCATAACCCATGTTTTGAGCGATCTCCAAGGCGCGATTGTAGTCGAGCCCCTTCTCGGACATCTGCGTCAGGATGAAATTGCTCGTACCGTTGAGAATTCCTCGCAGAGAAATGATTTGGTTGGCAGTAAAGCACTGCGTGATGTTGGCAATAATTGGGATCCCTCCCCCGACGCTCGCCTCGAAGGCGATCGTTCGACCGAGACTTCTCGCTCGGTCAAAGAGCTCTTCGCCGTGTTGCGCCAGGAGCGCTTTGTTGGCTGTAACGACATCCTTGCCAGACTCGAGCAACTTGAGCATGATCGTTCGCGCAGGCTCGATTCCCCCGATCAAGTGGGCGACGACTTGGATTTGGGGATTCTCCAGGATCTCCTGGAGATTGTCGGTAAGAACACCTGCGGGCAGGCCACTGATTCCCCGATCCTTGGAAAGATCCCGCACCAAGGCCTTATTGAGCCACAAAACTCTACCGGCGTGCCTTGCCAATCGGTCCCCGTGATCGAGCAGAAGCCTCGCGACACCGGATCCTACGGTTCCCATTCCGACAATCGCAACGTGGGTTTTCTCCATTCCTCGCCAGCGGTCGGTGCGCCAAGGCTCTTTCGATGGTTCGTCCAAAATTTCTAACCTGCGATTTCTATCCTGCAATTCCTATCCTGGCTGACCTGTCGTAGCCTAATTCATCCGCCCCGGGGGCCTCCGCGATCTTAGATTTCCCAAAAAAAATCGCAATCCATTCTTGCTCGAGTTTTGGAGGTATTGATGAAAAACCAGGGATTTGAAAGAACAAAAGCGAATTTCCGGACCGAAGAAATGGGAAGAAATCCTGATTTCTAAAAAAAATCTCGTTTCGCTCGAAACCCCAACTCCCGTCTTGGGTTAACCTACCCCTAGCGGTTTGCACTCTACACACGCGATTTTGAAGCGGTTTTAGACGCAAAGGCCACACACACACCGAACGTCGCATGAAGGGACTAGCTCATGCTCGGCCTGAGAATTACTCGCATTTCGTTTCGATCGTTGCTGAACCGGGGCTCTCTCCGTGGCCTTGCCTGTATCTATGCACTTGGACTTACGGGAGCTGAAAGCTCTCTGAGGGCCCAGGAGACAGGTCCAAAATTGACCAAGCAGGAGACGCAGTTTTTCGAATCTCGCATTCGACCGATCTTGGTCTCCAAGTGCTACAGTTGTCACTCGGTTGAATCGGGTCAGGCCGAAGGTGGCCTCAGGCTCGATTCCCGCGAGGCGATCCTCCGAGGTGGTTCTGCGGGTCCTGCAGTCCAACCCAAAGAGCCGACAAAAAGCTTGATCATTAAGGCCATCGAGTACCACGACGCGAACTTGGCTATGCCTCCGAAAAGCGCCGGTGGTAAGTTAGAAGCGGGCCAGATCAAGGATCTGATACGTTGGGTTCGAATGGGAGCTCCTGACCCACGCAAGGAAGAGGAGCATTTAATCGCCAAAGAAGAGATCAACGAATCGGCCAAACTGTGGTGGGCTTACCAACCCCTGCTCAAGCCTACGATTCCCCGTGCGGACACTTGGAGTTGGACGAACATCGATCGGTTTCTGAGCCAAAAGCACCACGAGACGAAGCTACAACCCGTCGGCGATGCGAAACCCGAGTCCCTCTTGCGCCGCTTGTATTTTGACCTGACCGGACTTCCCCCCTCGATCGATCAAGTACGCGCGTTTTCGGAAGACTTGGAAAAGGGGCTTCCTCGCCAAGAAGCGATCGAGAAGGTCGTCGACCAACTCCTTGAGAGCGAAGCATTTGCCGTTCAATGGGCAAGGCATTGGCTCGACGTCGCAAGATACGCCGAGTCCTCCGGTCGCGATGTAAATATTCCTTACAATCAAGCTTGGCGATACCGCGATTGGGTGATCGATGCATTCCGGAAGAATAAACCCTTCGACCAATTCCTCATCGAGCAAATCGCTGGCGATCTGATTCCCACAGAAGGCGATCAAGAACAAGCCCAATCGATCGTTGCCACCGGGTTTCTGGCAATCGGATCGAGGAACATCAACGAAGGAAACGTAAAGCTCTTTGCGTTGGACCAAGCCGACGAGCAGATCGATACGGTTTTCCAAGCCACCATGGCCACGACGATGGCCTGCGCGCGGTGCCATGACCACAAGTTTGAGCCAATTTCTCAAAAGCAGTACACCGCAGTTGCTGGCATCTTTCTTTCGACCGATACCCGTTTTGGTGCCTCGGGTGGAAACAACGGACGCAATGGTTCCGATCCGATCGAGCTCTCGAGCCAGAGTGATCTGCCGAGCCTACCGGCCCCTTGGGGGGATTCGGAAATCGCAAAAAAACGCGAAGAATTGGCCAAGCTCCAACGACAGATCGCTTCGATTGTCGATGAAATCGAAGAGAAGCGAAAAGCTGCTAAATCCAACGGATCTTTCGACCGAAGCCGACAGCAAGAGTTACGAAAGCTGTCTCAACAAGCCAACGAACTCGAGTTCCAACTCTCGGCACTCAACGAGGACGACACCGTTCGCCCCCTTGCGATGGGAGCCCTTGACCGACCGATCGAGGCTCCCAAAACCGATTCGAACCGCGAGAAGCTAAATAGGTATGCGGGGGCACTTCGCCGAACCGCATTTCCAACGATCGACGATAGTCCATTTTTCGCAAGAGGCGATGTCGGCATGCCCGGCGAAAAAGTGCGACGATCCGTTCCAGATCTATTCGGAGACGCAAAGGATTATCCAGTGCCGCCGAACGCCTCGGGTCGATTGCAACTGGCCAAGTGGATTGCAAGTCCAAGCAATCCGTTGACCGCCCGCGTGGCGGTGAATCGTTTTTGGCACTGGATGATGGGCCAAGGTCTTGTCGATAGCGTCGATAACTTCGGGACCACCGGCAGCCGCCCATCCCATCCGGAGCTGCTCGACCATCTGGCCGGCGAATTTATTTCCGAAGGATGGGACGTCAAGAAACTCGTTCGTAAAATAGCCCTGAGCCGAGCTTACCAGCTTTCGAGCGTTGAGCCGAACCCCGAGGCTTTTACTGCGGATCCACAGAACAAACTCCTTTGGCGGGCCAAGAGTCGGCGATTGCAAGCCGAGGAGATCCGCGATGCGATGCTCAGTCTCTCCGATCGGCTCGACGACAAGCCAATCCTGGGGACTGCCATGGCTAAGAAGAATATTGGAAACCGCGTCGACACTAGCTCCGCGAAAAAGCGGGGCAAAGGCGAGGTCTTCCCCGAAGACATTTGTCGCTCGATCTACCTGCCCATGCCCCGAGGTGCCTTGCCCGAAGTCCTTGAATTGTTTGATCTGCCCGATGCCATGGTCGTCCAAGGAGCCCGGGAGACGACCAACGTGCCGTCCCAATCGCTTTATCTACTGAACAACCCCACCGTCGCTGGCCATGCAGGTTCCGTGGCCCGCAGGGTTCTCGAGTCTGTACCTGGACGGGGTGCCGAAAACTTTGAAGCGAGACTAGAACTCCTCTACCAAATCGTTCTGTGCCGAAAACCAACCGGAGATGAACTTTCCCTAGCCGACGAGTTATTCAGAAGTAGCGATAGTAGCGACGTCGGTTGGGTAAGCCTCGCAAGAGGACTGCTCGCAACTGCGGAATTCCGATACTTAGATTAACTGGTAAATGTTTAGTCCTAAGCCCTCACTTGCAATCGCCAGTCCTTGTAAATTCCGGTCCTCGTAAACCGATCTTAGAAACCCTTTCCAGCGGGAAAACGCCAATGTCTCTATGTCAAAACCGAGTTGCCTTGCTGTCGCGTCGGAGCGTTCTGCAAAACACTGCATGCGGGTTCGGATGGTTAGCCCTCTCGGCACTCTTGGCCAAACAAGGGCTAGCCAACGGCACATCGAGACCTGCAGGAACGCATTTCCCTGCCAAAGCCAAGCGAGTCATTTTCCTCTACATGCGAGGTGGTCCCTCCCACGTCGATACCTTCGACTACAAGCCAGAATTGGCTAAGGCCGATGGGCAAAACGGGCCTCGGGGCGGAAGCAAATGGATGAAGTCTCCATGGAAATTCCAGCAACGAGGACAAAGCGGATTGTGGATTTCCGATCTATTCCCGGAATTGGGAAAAGTTGCCGATGACATGCTCATCGTCAATTCGATGCAAACCGAAGTGCCAGCCCACGCCCAAGCAACGATCCGCATGCACACTGGCACAAGCCAGTTCGTACGTCCTAGTGTCGGTTCTTGGGTACTCTATGGCCTTGGGGCTGAGAACGAGAGCATCCCCGGGTTTATCAGCATCGGTGCGGCTGGCAGCGCCCAAAATTATGGAAACGCATTCTTGCCAGCCTATTACCAAGGCATGCGATTGGGGAATGGAAATCGTGAAGTCGATGAAACCCAAATCGCCAATCTCGCTCCCTTGGTCGGCAGCGAAAGGCAACGTCGCGAGTTGGATTTCATCCAAGGCATGAATCAGAAGAAACTTCAAAACGATCCTGGGGATCAAGAAATCGAGGGAGTTATCCGCTCCTACGAGATGGCTTACCGCATGCAATCGGAACTGCCCAAGGTTCTCGATATCAAGTCGGAAAGCGAACAGACCAAAGAGCTCTACGGCCTTGACCGCAAGGAAACCAAGGGCTTCGGCAGCAAATGCCTCGTTGCCCGACGCATGATTGAAGCCGGAGTTCGCTTCGTCGAAATCTCCCAAGGCTCCTGGGACCATCACTCGAACTTGAATTTGAATTTGACCAACAACTGTGGCCAAATCGATCGTCCGATGTACGGCCTACTTACCGACCTGAAACAACGAGGTCTCTTGGACGAAACGCTCGTCGTCTGGGCGGGCGAATTCGGTCGAACTCCCTACGCCCAAGGACGCGATGGCCGAGATCATAACCATAAAGCGTTCAGCTTATGGATGGCAGGCGGCGGAGTTGCAGCAGGAAAACAATACGGCCGAAGCGGTGACTTTGGAGTCGAAGCGACCGAGAATCCCGTTCCCATCGTCGATTACCATGCAACGTTGCTTGCCCTCTTGGGACTCGACCACGAGCAACTGACCTATCCTTATGCAGGTCGCGATTTCCGATTGACCGAAACCAAGGGCCAAGTCGTACGGGATCTAATCGGCTAACCTCCTGAGGTATTCGTCGAGCCACACGGCTCGTCGATACAACTCAAGTCGACCGGTCCAAAAAAACCCAAATCTGCCTGTTTCTCCAATCCGACCAAAGATTTCCTGTTAAATTGAGTCGATAAATAGCTAGATTTAACGGTTACAAGTTGAACGGATGTTGCGGACCAATCGTCCAATGATAGCGTCATTGGTCAGCCCTCATGGGGTTTTACACCCCCGGGGCGGTTGCTCGTGCAATTCGACCGGTGTACGATTCGGCGGAGTTTTGCGGGGCCCTTAGGAGATCAGTGGCAGTGAAAAAGTACAATCGAAAATCCCTGGCCGGTTTCACGCTGGTCGAATTGTTGGTCGTCATCGCAATCATTGGTGTCCTCGTGAGCTTGTTGTTGCCCGCGGTCCAAGCCGCGCGCGAGGCCGCGCGTCGCACGCAGTGCATGAGCCATATCCGGCAACTTGCCCTCGGTTGCTCGAACTTCGAGAGCGCCTACACCAAGTACCCTTATTGCCGCAAATACGATATTTGGGATTCTTACACCTGGACCAGTCAAATACTCCCGTACGTCGAACAGCCCTTGATGTTCAACCTGATGTACACCATGCCCCAGACACCTTATGCGACCACCGCTCCGGGCCCGAATTCCTTCATTGGCGACGATCCTAAATTGCGAGAAGCCAGACACAACCGCGTGTCGATTTTTATTTGCCCTAGCGATGGCAAACAAACCGAAAATGAGATGGAAACGCGGGCCTACGGTTTTCACCGGGGCAACTATCGCGGTTGTGTTGGCCCCGGAGATATGTATGGGACAGCCACCGATACGAGCCAAGGCCCTTGGGGTCCAGGCTTCTTTACCGTGATGCCAGACCAAAGTCTCGATACGAATGCCAGAGTTCGCACGATTTACAACCGCTCGCGCGATTGTACCGATGGCCTGTCCAACACCATCATGCTCAGCGAAGGCCTTATGGCCAACGTCACTTGGTGGGGAGGAGCCATGGGAGAAATTCATTACGGGAACATGGGCGGCTCTCTGTTTTCGACCACCCTGACTCCAAATTCTACCGCCCCAGACCGGATCCTGGGACCATGTCCGCAAGACCAAAGCGATTCTCGGTACAAGGCTCCTTGCTTGAGCCTAGGCGGAATCGCTTGGTGGACCCGCTCAGGACAACTCGCCCATGCTGCTGCCCGCAGCCTTCACGGCTCAGGAGTCTCCGTTTCGATGGCCGACGGAAGCACCCACTTTGTAACCAACAGCATCGACCTGGCCGTCTGGCGAGGACTGGCAACAGCTAGCAACAACGAAAAGGTCCGCCTGGAGTAATCCCATCCCCAAGAGCTAACTTCGGTCCTTAGCCTGACTCCCTCAAAACAAAGCCCACCTCCTGTGCTCAGATCCAATTCAATGCCCTTCGGTCCATGCCTCCTTTTGATCTGCTTGATCGCTCCGGCCGTCGGATGCGGTTCGGCCGGATCGAGCGTCCAAGGCACCGTCAGCTATCAAGGCACACCGATTGAAAAGGGGATGGTCACCTTCACACCATCCGATGGCAAAGGTTCCGTCGTGGGTTGCAACATAGAAAACGGCAAATTTAACGCAACCGGAGTGACACCCGGCAAAAATGTGCTGACGGTCGCTGCCGTCAATTCAGTAACGTTCTCGCGCAGTTCCGATGAGATGAGCAAGATGGCCGCAAGCAAGGCAGGAAAAGGCTCCATCGAAGGCTTGATCGACCCAGCAGACGTCGTTCCTGCAGATGCCGTCGGAAACGGAGCCGAACACATGATCAACGAAGGTAGCAACACCCTCGATTTGAAACTCTCCAAACCTTAGATCTTCGGCCTCAAAGAGTCTAAATCGCTCCCTGCCCGCCTTTTGAACAAATCAACCCCTTAACCCTGGAGAAACGACCATAGCACCTTCAAAAATACTAAGTGGATTGTTGCTCGCGGCATTCGTGTCGCTGATGGTCGTCTACGCAGGTAACCAAGCCGAATCGAAACCTCAGGCAGACAAAAAAACCATGCTCCGCCACGTTGTGATTTTCAAGTTCAAGGAAGCCAGTCCCACCGCTGAAGTCCAAAAGGTCGTCGATGCTTTCAGAGCTCTGCAGTCCAAGATTCCTGAAATAGCCTCCTTTGAGTACGGGACCAATAACAGCCCCGAAGGCCTCAACGATGGGTTTACCCACTGCTTCTTGGTGACCTTCAAGAACGAGAAAGACCGAGAAGCCTATCTGCCGCACCCGGCCCACAAAGCCTTCGTCGAACTGCTAAAACCCCACTTGGAAAAAGCGATGGTCATCGACTATTGGGCCGCCGAGTGAGTTAACCACTCGGATACTGTCTGCAATACTCGTAGACAGCCATGGTCGTGGCTGTTGCGACGTTGAAGCTATAAGGCTGCCCGTAGACGGGAATCTCAATAACGTCATCCAAGGCGTTCAACTCATCCTGCGACAACCCCTCGCGCTCTGCACCAATGACCAATGCGGTTTTCTGGGCAAACGAATAATCATAGAGGCACTGAGAACCGGTCGTTTGCTCTAAGCCTGCCATACGGTAACCTTCTTGACGAAGTTGCTTGAGGACCGGGAGCAGACTGCGGCGTTGGACGACTTGGACATATTCGGCCGCATCCCTTGCAATTTCACGATCGACTTTCCCCTGGCCGCAATGAATTAGCTCTGGGATGCCCGCACACCCGCAGAGCCTGACGATACGGCTCAAGTTCACATTGCTACGCAAGGGAGCAAGAGCCAAGATCAGTCCCCGAGGTCGCTGCAAAAGTGTCGGCGGTTTGTGGCGAACATGCTCAAAGCGATTCATGACATCAACGCGTCGATGCGATCGATAAGTATCTTAAGAAACTCCCGGTCGCTCGAAGGCCTGCCCGGCGCGTTCAAAGGGATCGCATCCGAATCGATCACCCCGCGCATCGCAAGCACCATCGCCGCGTTGTGCTTGTAGGCCGGAACAGGCGGACGAAATGTAAAGCCCCCGAGCATCTGCAGCGCATCGTTGAGCTCATAAAAGCGAGCGTCCTGGTTTCCCCAGTAGGTATCACGAAGTGCAAATGCTTCCGGATAGAACGCCGAGAGCCCGAGCAAGTAGTCGCTCCCCCATTGGATCATATCGATCGCAAGGTCATTGCCGGTGTAGATGCGAAAATCCGGTCTATGGTGATCCCTGCATGCAAGACGTTCCCATTCCATCCCCCTCGATAGCGAAGAGTGCTTAAGCCCACCGAGGCTCGGAATGTCCAAGAGATGGCGGAACGTGTCAATCGAATAGATCGCTCCAAAAGGAGCGAACATTTTCCCCAGTTCAAAACCTAAAAATCGATCCACCGATGCCCCAATCCGCCGGTAAACCTCCACGATCCGATCCGGCGATTGCTCGACCAATTCGGAACATTGAAACACGATCGGTGTGCCTCCTAGAGCACGGATTTCCGATGCCTGAGTGCAGTAATTGCTAAGCATGTCTCCCGCGAGATCCTCGACGAAAGCCCCGGCGACAAACGGTCTACCCGCTGCCAATCGAGCTACAAGCTGGAGAATCTCGCGTCGCTCGGAGAGCGTAAGCAGGTTTGCAAACCCAGTATCCATGTTGATCGCTGGAGTCAAACCACATCCCCACGTCCGCTCGAGCCCCCGCTCGTAGGACTCAAAGTCGATCCTACCGACCGGCTTCCAGGGGAGATAGGCTGCCGAAATGCCTTCTGGCTTCCTGGAAAAATGCACTTTGGGAATCGCAAGCATGATGGTCTACCAAGGAGGAATCGAACAAGATCGCCTGATTCTATCAGCAGCACCGTATTGTCCAACGGTCCTAGCCATCGAATTCAGGGCCAAGCATTTGCCGCACATCCCGCGATTTCAGGCGAATCCTAGCCACCGAATCGGCTGGCGAGCTTCCTCGACGACCCCCACAAGGGGGGTTTTAGAGGGAAACGCGCGTTAAAATCGGAGGTCTAGGTAAAATAGGAGGTGCAATAAGTAGACTATTCACTAAACTTTACGCTCTAGGCTCCCTGAAGCGATTCTGTGGGGAAACCTAGAGAGATGGAACACGCGTCGACATCGAAGGTCGTGCGGCATTCGATCGGCCTACCCTCAGCAAAGAGTATGCAGCCATAGAGTGTACGACGCGGGAAGTGGTAGACCCTTTTTTGTTATTGGAGAATTTCGAATGCGTCGATTGATTATTGCTTTGGCGATTGTTGGATGTTCGATCGCGACCTCGTCGAGTGCTTCGGCTGGTATTTTCGGCCGCAAGAAGGATTGCAGCGGTGCTTCGGCTGCTTGCTGTGCACCAGCACCGGCACCAGCACCGGTTTGCGATGCAGCTCCTGCCTGTGCACCAGCCCCGAAGCGAGAAGGATTGTTGACTCGCTTGCACGCACGCAAGGCAGCTTGCAGCGGCGCTGCAGTAGCAGCATGCGAACCGGCACCAGCACCGGCTTGCGATGCAGCTCCAGCCTGTGCACCAGCTCCTAAGCGAGAAGGCCTTTTGGCCCGCTTGCACGCTCGCAAGAAGGCTTGCAGCGGTGCAGCCGCTCCAGCAGCCAGCTGCTGCGATGCAGCTCCTGCACCTTGTGCAGCTCCAGCTCCAGCACCCTGTGCAGCTCCAGTAGCTAGCTGCTGCGATGCAGCTCCAGCTTGCGATGCAGCTCCAGCTTGTGCACCAGCTCCCAAGCGAGAAGGCCTTTTGGCCCGCTTGCACGCACGCAAGAAGTCCTGCGGCGGTGCCGCTGCTCCAGCAGCTAGCTGCTGCGATGCAGCTCCTGCACCAGCCCCAGCACCAGCTTGCGGCTGCAACTAGTTTCAGCTCCATGGCCTAATGCCATCCAACATTGATTCATTGAATCCACTACGAGCGGTCTTCGAAAGCAGGCCGCTTTTTTTCTGCCTAGAGTCAGTCCCTTCCTTGAGATGAATCATGCGATTTAGCCTTTTTCCAACCAAGCACTCTGACCAAACGACCCTTGTCGACGATACGCTTGTCGAAGTCGGTCAAGGATCCAAAGTTGTTGTTTTCCTCCATGGACTGTTCGGATCCACGGAGCATTGGACCGGGACGATGGACGCCCTTGCCGAAAAATACCGCTCGATTGCAGTCCAGCTCCCTTTGGACCGCAAAGGCGATCGTCGATCCGATGGCGTTCGCTCCATCTCCGAATTGACCGCGACGGTCGATCGAGCCCTCGATCGTGCTCGAATCGATCAGCCCATCGTTTTGGTCGGAAACTCGCTCGGAGGACTCCTTGCGATCGACTACACCCTTCAGTACCCAGAACGCGTCTGCGGCCTGGTCCTGGCCGGCTCGGCCGGTCTCCACGAACGGAGCCTTACCGATGGGAATAAACCAAAAGCCACCCGAGAATTCGTTCGGTCCGTCATCGGCGGGATCTTTTACGATCAAGCATTGGTAACCGATGAGCTGGTCGAAGACTGGTTCGAAACCATGCAGGACCGGAACTACACGAGGTTCATCCTAAGGATGTCGCGGGCGACCCGGGACCGAAACGTCGAGAAAGAACTCGATCGGATCACCGCGCCGACGTTGATCGTCTGGGGCCGAGAGGACCAAATCACCCCGCCTGAAGTCGGCATTCAATTCAAGTCGAAAATCCGTGGCTCCGAGCTTGTTTTTCTTGACCGTTGCGCCCACGTCCCGAACGTCGAACAGCCCGAATTGTTCTGTGAGCAACTCGCCAAATTCCTACCGAAGTGTTTCTAGTTAGACGCAGATTGTCGAAATACGATGCGATTTGATTTCCGCCTTATTGTAATCCTGTTGATCGCAGCTTTCCCTCGATTGACGTTAGACCCCAGGGCACAAGCTCAAGAGCCCATCGCGATTCGCATGGCAAGCGACTTTACCCTCTCGCCCGACGGCCAAACATTGGTTTTCCGTTGGGCCAATGAGTTGTGGGCAACCTCAACCCTCGGTGGCAACGTGAGTCGATTGACCAACCACCCTGCCATCGACTCCGAACCGCGATTCTCTCCCGATGGCAAACGCATCGCGTTTGTAAGCAATCGATCCGGCTCGAATCAAATCTATGTGATGGACGCACAAGGCGGAATTCCCGAACAGAAGACCTTCCACTCCGAAGGCTATTCGCTTGCCGATTGGTTCCCAGACGGCAATAGCGTATTGGCTCTGGCCAGCCGCGATCATTTCTGGCGCGGCGGCAACCGCATGATCCAGGTCGATATCACGAAGCGGGCAGCAGAAAAGGTTCTTCTGGATGATACCGCTTCGAACCCCTCGCTGTCGGCCGACGGGAAAAACATTCTGTTTGTTCGGGAAGGAGAACGTTGGTGGCGAAAAGGATACCAAGGAGAACGCGCGGCACAGATTTGGCTGCTCGATCTGACGAACAACACCACCAAAGAGCTACTGCACGAAAAAGTCGAATGCTTGTGGCCTCTTTGGATGCCTGGTGGAAAGTCTTTCTACTTCGCGAAAGGTACCGAGCACGGACTCGACCTTTGGCGTTATCGATTCGCTACCGGGGATCAACCCGCTCGTCAACGCAAAGTCTGGGGCTTCGACGACGATTCGATCGCTAAACCCGCGATTTCACGCAACGGCTCGACCATCGTCTTTCGGCACCTCTTTGATACCTACGTCCTGCGACCTGGAAAAGACCAGCAACCTACGAAACTTGCCCTGAGTGTCGCTGCCGATACGGACCTTCCAGAGGACCTCCTAAGGTCCTCGACCAGTCGTGCCGAACAAGTCGCTTTTAGCGACGATGGCCTCGAGATCGCCATGAGCGTCAACGGAGATCTGTGGGTCATGGACACCGAACTCAAAGAGCCGATCCAAGCCACCCGCTCGGATGCTTATGAGGAATCTCCCATTTTTGCCAACGATGGAAAGTCCCTGTGGTTTTCTCGTCGTCAGGACGGACAAGTCGATCTTTGGAAACTCGAGCCGAAAGATCCGTCCAAATACTGGTGGCAGCAAAAGGAGTTTGTCGAAACTCGCATGACCGAATCGACCGGCTCGAAAACCAACCTGCGATTTACCCCCAATGGAAAGCACCTACTGTTCCAACAAGGTCGCGGAACGCTCGTCGCCATGAACCTCGAAACTAAAGAAACGACTACCATGGTCGATGGCTTTAGCGAGGTCGGTTACTCGATCTCCCCCGATAGCCAGTGGATCGCTTATTCCTCCCAAGACGATGATTTCAACAGCGAAATCTGGATCATGCCGCTCAATAAGCATACCGATCCAGTGAACGTTTCCCGCCATCCGGACAACGACCAATCGCCAGTCTTCTCACCCGACGGAAAAATCCTAGCCTTCACCGGCCGACGGTCCCAAGACGAAAGCGACATCTACTACGTTTATCTGCAAGAGGAATTCGACGACGAGTCTTCACGCGATCGGACCCTCGATAAAGCGATCGAAACGATGAAGAAGAAACGCCCAAAACAGCCTGCTGCGGAACCTAAAGCCGAGACCAACCCCGCCGAAAACAAAAACCCCGAAAACAAAGCCCCCGAAAATAAAGCCGACGGAAAGGACAAACCCGTCGAGGAAAAACCCAAAACCGAACGCACCAACGATGCCGATGCAAAGCCTTTCAGAATCGACTTCGATAAAATCCATCAACGCTTGCGACGAATCAACCTGCAAGACACCCGAGAGACCAATCTGATCTTCAGCCCAGACGGAAAAAAACTAGCCTTCTCCGCCTCGGTCGAAGGAAAACCCGGTTGGTACAGCGTCGAATTTCCAGACAAACTAACCCCCAAACTCATGAGCGCGACGGTCCTCAACGATGCGCGATGGACCAAGGCCTCGGGCAGCATTCTAGGACTCTCAAAAGGGACTCCTACAAAACTAGAAAATGGCGAGAAGGAAACCGGCTTCAGCTTTTCAGTCCTGCATGACCGCTCCAGAACGGGCCGATTCCGAGAAGGCTTCAACGCCGCTTGGTTAGCGATGAGCGAGATTTGGTACGACCCGGCCATGGGCAACAAAAACTGGGAAGAAATCCGACGCAAGTACGTCGATGCGGCCTCCAAAGCTCACGACGAACGTGGTCTCGGGGAAATCATCGAACTGATGCTCGGAGAACTCAACGGCTCGCACCTGGGCTTTACCCCTTCTATCGCAGAAACCACAGAACCTGAAACACCCAGAAAACGGGAGTATCCAACGGCTCACCTAGGCGTTCGATTCGATCCATCCTTCCTCGGACCGGGCCTCAAGGTCCGGGATGTGCTACCTGAGAGCCCGAGCGACAAGGCAAAAAGCCGACTCAAAGCCGGTGATATCATCCTGAGTATCGATGGCCAACGCGTCGATCCATCGATGGACCTAACCCAAATCCTCAACGGGCCCCTCGACCGAGATATCCATTTGACCGTCGCACGCATGAAAGACCAAGCGACCGAGGAAATCGCGATGAGCGTAAGGCCCATATCCTACGGCCGAATCAAGCCACTTCTCTACGAGCAATGGCTAGAAAACAACCGTCAGATGGTCGAGCGATTGTCCGATGGCAAGCTTGGGTATTTGCACATCCAAGCTATGGACGAATCGAGCTTCCTGGAATTCGAACAGCAGCTTTACAACGTCGGTTATGGCAAACAGGGGCTGGTGATCGATGTCAGAGACAACGGAGGCGGATCGACGACCGACCACCTTTTGACTTCCTTGACCCAGCCCAAACACGCCATTACCGTCCCTCGGGGCGGAGGGATCGGTTACCCCCACGATCGGATGATCTATGCGACTTGGTCTAAACCGATCGTCGTTTTGTGCAATCAAAACAGCTACAGCAACGCAGAGATATTCAGTCACGCGATCAAAGCCTTGGGCCGCGGCAAACTCGTCGGCGTTCAAACCGCCGGAGGGGTCGTCAGCACGGGAGCCGCTCGAATCAACGACATCGGCGTGCTCAGGGCCCCGTTCCGAGGTTGGTTCTCGAGCCGCGATGGGAAAGACATGGAACTCAACGGCGCGTTGCCCGACTACATCCTTTGGCCCGCTCCAGGCGAACTCCCAGCCGGAATCGACAAACAACTCGAAAAAGGGGTTGAAGTGTTGCTCGAAGAAGTCAAACAGGTACCTGCCCTGCCCAAACCCAAGTATGCCACGGGTCATGAATAGCCCGTGGCAGAGGGACCTCAGAACGAACATCAACGATGCGTTCGGGATTGCCTAGAGACTGCAGCCGGCCGCCTCGAATGCCATATCGAGGACCTGCTGGGTCTGGAGCGTCATCCTTCCCCATGATTCATCGGGAGTAGAACCCTTGAGCAATCCATGGAAGGTATCGAACATGTTGATCTCTTGGCTCGGAGCATGGCCTGAATCGTACTCAGCCACCGAAAACCGTTGGGTCCGACGGTGCATGTGAAAATCGCAGACGTCGGTGACAAACTCTGGACGGTTCAAATCATACCCGACATTTGAGCCAAAGCAGGGCAGGACGAAATCGTCGATCCAAATGCTTCCCTTTTCGCCGCTGATGTGGCACCACTGCTGGTGCTCAGTCGCAAAAGAGCAATAAAAGCTTGCTGAAACGCCGTTATCGAATTGCAACTCCGCGCTGAACTCCATCGGCACCGATTTTGGACTCCCCTGCCCTTGCAACGTCGATAGGCATCGCGCGCTGATTTGAGTCGGCATTCGCCATTGATTGATCCACAGGATCATTCGGATCGTGTACCAACCGAGATCGCCCAACGAGCCATGTGGCTCGTACTTGGAATTCGACCGAATGTTCGTGGTCCTGAATTCCTGATCGCTATAAAAAGAGAATTGAGTTGCGATTCGCTTGATCGAACCGATACCCGTTGGACTATCGAGCGTCTGACGCAATTGCTCCAAACGACGGCTGTGCATGAACATGACACCGTCCATGAACTGGACGCCATGGGTCTTGCAAACATCGAGGATCTCTTGAACATCGGCGGCCGTCAAGGCTGCTGGTTTTTCTGCAAGGATGTGCTTGCCATGCTTGGCGGCGGCGATAATCCACTCCTTGCGAAGTCCCGTCGGCAACGGGATATAAACCGCATCGATGTCCTTGCTCTCCAGGAGAGCTTGGTACGAACCCAAGGCCACAGGGGCCGACTCAAAGGGGCAATTGGCTTGGCATTCATCGATAAATCGCTGCGCCGATCCAGCGTCGCGGCTTGCCACTGCCGAGACGATCCCCTGGGTAGTTCGAGAAATCGCCCTCCAATTTTTTTTGGCGATCCCCGCCGTGGACAAAATCCCCCAACGACACGTATCCGACTTCAAAGGCATCATGGTCAAACCGACATCTCTCTTGAATTGCTACGAATAAGCCTGGATATCCAGGCGACTCCATCCAAATCCGAACGCAAGTTATACTAAAAACTTGGGCTGGTGTGGTCCCTGCGGTGAGATAAGGCAGCTATCCTCACACCTCACGTCCGCTCCATCCCACCGCTTGGCCCCCTTCGACCTTGGGGCTATGGCTGGGGGAGAAGGTGCGGGGGGATGAGAGGCCGACCGCGCGCGTAAGGCTGTTTGGCTGTTCTCGCGAGAGCTGGATGTAGGGTTAGTGCAGCGGTTCGTCCCAATAAGGGACCGAGGCCTCGATAAGAAACCTTCACAGCGACTTGAGGCATCGATCATTCGCCTCTGAACCGCGGAACGTACCATCGCGCGCGTAAGGCTGTTTGGCTGTTCTTGCGAGGGCTGGACGTAGGGTTCGTGCAGCGGTTCGTCCCAATAAGGGACCGAGGCCTCGATAAGAAACCTTCACAGCGACTTGAGGCATCGATCAATAGCCTCTGAACCGCGGAACGTACCACGGCGCGCGTAAGGCTGTTTGGGTTTTTAAGAAAAACCGGCGACAGTTTCAGATTCTATGCAAATGTTTGCTAAATGATAACACCTCATAACCGCTTGGCCCCCCTTCGCCCCCAGGGCTTTGGCTGGGGGAGAAGGGGCGGGGGGGATGAGGGGCCGACCGCGCGTAAGGCTGTTTGGCTGTTTCCCTTACGCCTGCTCGTGATAGAAACGCTGGGAAGATACCGATCAAGTAACAAAGGTCTTTTGAACAGGGGGGAATTCGTTTAAAAATCTAAAAACTCCGGGGACAGTCCCCAAGTTTTTTCAATTTTCGCCACGTTTGCGAGTCGATCTCGTGATCGAGCCGATCCCACTGGGGAACCGCCAAAGAATCACCGATCGCGAGATCTCGAATCTCTTGGCTTATCCCGGTAGCAACACGCTGACCGACCTCGACGCGCTCGATCGACTTTAAGCGATTGCCGCTGCTGGACAGCCGATCGTCTTGGCTTAGCTTTTTGCCACTGATGGCCGACAGGCTCGGAGCGTTAGCCTTTGCAGATTTTGGGCACTCCGAGGCGACGCAAGCCAAACGGCACTACCGAGCGATAGCCAAGCGATTAACCAAACAAGCGATCCGCGATGTTTTTGCATAGACATGATTGTATCCGCTTCTGGTTGCATTTTGTGGCAAGGACTCCATGTGCCTGATCGCTTCGGTCCATTGCTTTCTAAAAGTGCGGGAGCAGTGCTGTATCTGGGGCAAGGCTCTACGTCATCTCACGCAAAATCCTTTCTGCTTCCTCGCCAGTCAACGGTGGCTGAGATTGATCTGCTTTTACTACAAGCGTGCAATCAGTCCCAATGGCCTCAGTTCCCATTAAATCAATGTCAATGTGATTTACGTCTGCTGCACCATCGCGATACCAAGTGATAAGATAGGCAAGTACAAATTCAAGATCATTCCTACTCAATTTTATCATTGTCGGTTGTTCGACAGTGCCTTCAACTGTAGATCTTTCGTTAGAAACGGTCAGAAGCACCTTTTTTTGATCCGGAAATAGCAATGTCAATTGCGTTGCACGTCCAAAAAGCAACAAGGTAGTCTCGCAGATCAGAAGCGGAACCTCCGAACCCACGATTGGCAATTCGATCGCCCAGCTTCGTGGATCGAAGCGAAAAGTTTCAATCGACTGTCGTAGTTTTACGTGGCGTCTCATCGGACAGCTCCTTGTGGCCAGTTCAGGTGCCAGTTTACCAGCACTTCGCCGGTTCGAGGATCTAACCGTTCCAAATGCACATGATTCTGAGTCGTATCGATAGGTTTCGCACGGTACTGCCATTTGCCGTCGATACTTCACAGTTTATTGTCGCCAATGTTGACTGGATTTGCCCCAAGCTTTTCGCGAGCTAGCTGCCGAGCATGTCCTTCCGAGTTGAACATGCCGTTTCGCTCGATCGTATTCTTCGACTGGAAGTCTCCAGCGTATCCAGCCTTTGGGGCTTGCGAACCCGAGCGATTATGCACCAGCAAACCGCTAGACGCAACGCGAAAGACATGTTCGCCGTGGATCTCAAGGTCGTAGACACGTTCTTCGCTACCAAGCTGCTCAATCGACTCGATCCGAACGACGCCATCGAGATTACGGAATCGCTTGAATTGCCACGAATAAGCCTAAATATCCAGGCGACTCCATCCAAATCCGAATGCACGTTATACTAAAGATGGTGGAGGTGGGACCCCTAAGCTCCCTTCGCTTTGCGTCGAATGCTCCTGCCCGAGCCCAAGGAGTTCCCCTAACCTAAAAGCCAACGATGAATCGTTTGATCGGATCCTTAAGTCTTCTTGCCTGGCTTGCACTGGGGCTCTACTGCCTTGGTCAAACCCCAGCAAATCCCGACATTTTTCCGCTGGTCTTGCAGATCCAACAGCCGGTAGCCAAGGACGCAAGGAACCATCACAGGATCCTTCAGTCCGCAGAATGGCCCGCCAAAAAAACCGCATTGATCCTCTGCGATGTCTGGGACTCGCATCACTGCTTGAACGCGGTTCGCCGGGTGCAACAGGTCGCCCCTGCGATCGATCGCTTGGCCAAAGCCATACGCAGCCAAGGTGGAACGGTGATCCACGCCCCGAGCGACTGTATCCCTTACTATAAGGATCACCCTGCAAGGCAACGTGCCGAGAAGATCACCCTCCGAGACGACACACCGACGGACATCTCCAAATGGTGCGACCAAATCGACGGAGAAGCTCAGGATCCTTATCCAGTCGATCAATCCGACGGAGGGGAGGACGACGATCCCGCCGAACACGCTCAGTGGGTCGAACGTCTGAAAAGTCTAGGGCGAAACCCGAAGTCGCCTTGGATACAACAAATCGACACCATTGAAATCGATCCCCAACGAGATTACATCAGCGCTTCAGGCCAAGAGATCTGGAATATCCTCAAATCCCAAGGGATTGAGCACGTCGCCCTCTGCGGTGTGCATACGAATATGTGTGTCCTGGGAAGACCCTTCGGTCTGCGACAACTCAAGCAGCATGGGTTCCAAACCGTCCTGGTCAAAGACCTGACCGACACCATGTACAATCCAAACCGATGGCCTCACGTCAATCATTTCAGTGGTACCGACCGTGTGATCGATCATATCGAACGGGTGATTTGCCCTACGGTCACCAGCGATCAATGGCTAGGTGGAAAACCGTTTCGATTCAAGAACGACACCCGCAAGCATTGGGTTGTCCTGATCGCCGAAGACGAATACAAAACGGACGAAACACTAGTACGCTGGGCACGCGAGCAACTCGATCGAGACTTCAAGGTTTCCTTCGTCCTGGCCGAGACTGAGCAACCTAACCGGTTGATCGGACTCGATGCTCTGGCCGATGCCGACGCACTGCTCGTGAGTGTCCGACGACGCCCACTACCTGCGGACCAATTGAATGCGATCCGTGCTTTCATCGCGTCGGGCAAACCTGTACTCGGAATTCGGACCTCAAGCCATGCTTTTAGCCTACGAGGCAAAGCCCCTTCGGCGGGACTTTCGGATTGGCCCGAGTTCGACGCAGAGGTCTTCGGCGGGAACTACACCAATCATTATGGAAACGATGAAATCGCAAGCATCCAAGTGGTATCCCACAGCGATCACCCCTTGGTTGCCTCGAAAGATTTCGGAATCGAACTCTACCAAAGCCAGGGATCCTTGTACAAAGTTTCACCTCTACGACCTGGAACAAGGATCCTTTGGAACGGAAAAATCCCCAACAAAGACGCAGAACCGGTTGCATGGACTTTTGTTCGTGCCGATTCAGGGCGTTCGTTCTACACCTCGTTGGGCCACCAAAGCGATTTTGAAAACGACCTTTTTTCAGCGCTCTTGCTCAACGCGGCACATTGGCTTGTCGATAGCCCTCGACGCTTCCTACCCGCCGACATCGAACACCAACAGCACATGGTCGAGCGAGGAGAAGGAAAGCAACGGTAATGGATAGAACAAAATACCAGGAATTGGTCAGTACCTTTTTTGAGTGGAACCAAAGCGAACTGGTCAAAATCTTCGCTGAGCTTCTTTCGGCCGCCGCAGCAGAAAATGCGCTCACGCCTGCTCAGATCATGAGCCAAAACTACGAGACGGCCCGTGCCAACCCGGAGATCCATGAACTTCCCGGTAACCTCAAAGATGCCAGGGATGCCATCTTCCCCTACTTCTGGGGGACCGACAGTTGGAACAACCCTTTGCATTTAGAAAATGTTCGAGGACCAGCCAATCAAGCTTCTCTCATCGGTGCAATCGCTTGCCTGCTGAAAAACCCAAACCTCTGCACCGACCGATATAGCCAACGCTCCAATGAACTCGAAGTCAAAGCGATCACTGCACTGGCGAATCTGATTTTCTACCACACGATCGATCCCTGGGGCGTCTTTACCATCGGCGGCACAATCTCAAACCTATACGGAGCAAAAATCGGCCTCGAAAAATGCGTACCAGGAACCATGAAAACCGGTGTCTATGGGCGTCGCATCGTTGGGATATGCTCCCAAGCTGGCCACTACTCGAATCAAACAGTCGCCGGTTGGCTCGGTATAGGCACCTCCAATCTGATCGAAATCCCTACCGACGCAAATCTGAGCATGCGCATCGATAAACTCGAAGAAACCCTCGATCGCTTGTACCGAGAAAAAACCCTTGTGGCCTATATCTGCGCAACCCATGGAACCACCGACGGCTTTGGGATCGATGACATACAATCCATCCGTCAATGCGCCGAACTCAAGGCTAAAGAATACTCGGTAACCATGCCGCAAATCCACTGCGATGCTGCTGTCGGATGGACCATGGCCGTCTTGACCGACTACGATCGAACCCGCAATCCACTGAAGTTCGAACCGGGGTTGCTCAAAATGATCGAAAAAACGCAAACGCAAAACGTGGGACTCCGATATGCCGATAGCATCACGATCGATTTCCATAAATTCGGAAGAGGCCACTACCCGTCGAGCGCATTTATCGTCAACCAAAAAGAGGACTTGAAGTACCTTGCAAGGACCGTTAACGATACTCCCTATTTCTCCGATGCCGATGCAAGCCGCGACCCAGCCTTGTTCACCCTAGAGTGCTCTCGGCCAGCCATCGGACCTTATGCCGTCATCGCCTCACTCAATGGAATTGGACTTGCAGGTTGGCAGATGCTCGTCGGCCGAAGTCTCGAGTTAGCCGAACGACTCAAAGAGCGGCTTGCCAAGGTCGAGCACTGCAAGGTGCTCAATGCCGGAACGACAGGACCGTCCGTCAATTGGTGGGTCTTGCCCAAAGGCCGCAATGCGCAAGAAATCTTCGAGCGATTGGAACGAGACGAACTGACGGCCGAACAACGCCAGCGTTACTTCAAAGAGATACGGCACCTGTTCGATAAGCGGTTAAAAACTATGGATGCCGCTCTAGACGCAAGACTGGGCTTCACAACAAGCTTCGGATACTGCCCAAACGGCCACGATATACCGGCTTGGAAAGCCGTCTTTTTCAATCCCCGAACCACCGATGAAATCGTAGATCGCATCGTCGCTAGCATCGAGGAATTGTAGACACTCAAGGGATAAATCCACTACTTGGTAGCCATGGAGATCCGTATGCGTCGATACTCCATCTGCCCATGGTCCCCCTCTAAACCGATCGGCCCTGAAGGAGGCAATTTAAAGGCACCTTCGATGAGCTCGCCATTGCAAGTGCAAACTGCGACGTTGTCCTTGACTGTTACCACCAATTCGTTCCAGTCTTGTGGACGATATTGCTTGAGATTCTTATAAGGACCAGCCAGGGGATAATCCCGGCACTGGAGTTGTGGTTCGCGGATGAATACACCACTATCGGCGTTGGGAGTCGCTCGAAACTCGAGCTTTAGGACAAAGTCACCAGCGAATTCACGCTGCGTGTATAGTTGCTGGATCCTTCGCCCCTCAGGAGGTGTCGTCACGACTATCTTGCCATGGATCGCTGCGTAGCGACCGTCTGCGGTGAACTGTTTGCCATCGAGGTTATCTTCCGCAGGTGCGGTTTTGGAACCAGCAAGTCGCCAGCCCGTCAAGTCCTTGCCGTTGGTCAAGGAGACGAAACCTGGTTCGAGAGTGAACGGATCCGGTTGTGTCTCGATGAGCCCTTGGGTAGCCAGGATCGGGCGGATAGCTGCCCCCCATTTGGCATAACCTAAGGCGTTGGGATGAAGCAAATCCGGAAACTCCGACTCTTTAGCATCCCCTTGCTCATTGGCAAATAAAGTCCATGTGTCGACCATCGTGACTTGAGGAAAGTTCTTGGCCACATTGGCGATGGCCGCATTGATGGCTTGGATCTGATCGGCTGGGCGTTTTTTCGATGCCGACGCGGGGAAGACCCGGCAGAGTGTGACCGGTGTCTTCGAGGAATTCTTTTGGATCGCAGATAGAATCAGTTCGATGTTCTTCGACACGATCGCAGCATCGGCCCCTTCCTCCAAATCGTTGGTACCCATGAGCATCACGATCCCTTTGGGATTGAGCGATAGTACGTCTTTCTCGAGTCGCAACAGCATGCCTCGGGTCGTATCTCCACTGATGCCACGATTGGCAACCTGTAGTCCCGGGAAGGACTTACCCATGTCATCCCCCCAGCCCTGGGTGATCGAGTCGCCGAGGAAAACGACGGCGTTTTGGTCGGCTTGCGTCCTAGTTGCCCATAGATTGCGTCGCTCATTCCAAAGGTTTCGAAACCAATCGGCGCGGCGGATGGGTCCTATGCCAGCCAACCCATCGTCCGTCGCCGGAATCGCCAGCGAGTCATCGGACCGTTGAGCCCAGAGCGCCTGAGGGCCTGCAAACCCAAGAAGGGAAAAGACGATACCGACAACGACGCAGCGGAGGGATAGAAGTGTTTTCATAAACTACACTTTGAACGAAAAGTGCGGCAGATGCAAGGGACCAACCCGTTTCCCGCTACGCAAAGGGGAACCGAAGAAGGGGAACCGAAGAAGGAAACGCAAAGGTGCAAAGACGCAAGGACGCAAAGGGAAGAAAAGAGAAAAGAGAAAAGAGAAAAGAGAAAATGGAAAAGAGAGAAGAGAGAAAATTGCAAAGGAAATGTCCAAATAGGAACGCGGCCGGCATCCGAGAGCAGACACCTAGCAACTCGACTCAAGCTCAATCCAAAGCCCATGCATGACTCGAGGTGAACTCCACACCCCCTTTCCCACACCCTCTTTCCGGCCCTACCCTACCCTACCCTACCCTACCCTACCCTACCCTACCCTACCCTACCCTACCCTACCCTACCCTACCCTACCCTACCCCTTCTTCCCTTTGCGTTCCCATCTTCCCTTTGCGTCCTTGCGACTTCGCGTCCTTGCGTTCAATTCTTCCCTTTGCGTCCTTGCGCCTTCGCGTCCTTGCGTTCAATTCTTACCTTTGCGTCCTTACGGCTGACGAGCAACTTGAGTTCTTCGTCGAAGAGTGTCTCGACTTGCAGGTACCTGCTCTCGATCGGCAGGGCAGCAATCACAACATCTACCTCGCCATCATGCAATCGGCGCAACAAATTCGCTGTGGTATCCTCTTGGACAACCAGTTTCGCGCTCGGGAACTGCGATTGAAATGCCCTTAGTCGTGTTGGCAAAAAGTAAGGTGCGATCGTCGGGATCGCCCCGACACGTATCGTTCCGTGTTGTCCGTCATCGCTCAGTTCGGTTTGGATGTCTTCGACCCGTCCGAGCAATTCTCTGGCTCGCAGTTCCAAGGTCCGACCCGCTTCGGTCACGACGACTTTTCTGGATTGACGATTGAGCAATGGGCGGCCCAATTGCTCCTCGAGCCGCAGGACAGACCGACTCAGGGCCGATTGGGACTTTCCGATATCCTCGGCGGCCCGCGAGAAATTGCCCCAGCGCACCACGCTCAAGAAATGCCGTAGTTGATCGAACTCCATCTTTTTGCTCCTTAGCCCGAATTCAGACCGCTCAAAAACCAGGGATTTTACTATGCATTAAACGCATGCAATGAATCTAATAAATGCATTGGACGCAACGAATCGTTTAGGCGATAGTGTAGACACTGACTGTTTCGAACATTCCATGTGTTCGATGTCCACTTTTAGCTCCATCCTTAGGAAACCATTGCGATGAGAAAACCGCCAGCATCATTTAAGCAGTCTTGGCAACGGTTGAATGCAAGGAACACGCAAGCAAGGCGATCGGCGCTGAGTCGGTTCGCGAGATCTTTGCGAGTCGGGCTTGTGATATTCACCGGGATAACCACAAGTTCTCTATGGGGGCAAGCCCCAACCTCGCCCGATGGCACGATCGCTCAACCCCCGGCACCGAATCAAGCGGCACCGAACCAAGCGGTATCGAAATGTCCGGTCACCGGCGCTCTGCAGCGCTTGGCATCAACGACAACGCCCGAGAGCGGTTCGAAAGACAACTTGATGGCAGGTGCCAACACCTCGGCTGGATCCTACGGGAACGCTCAGTGGTGGCCAGACCAATTGAACTTGAAGATCCTTCATCAAAACAGCCCTAGTTCGAATCCCATGGGTGAGGATTTTGATTATGCGAGCGAATTTTCGTCGCTGGACCTTGCGACCTTGAAGAAAGAGATCGGAGAGCTCATGACCACCTCGCAGGATTGGTGGCCTGCGGATTATGGACACTACGGACCTCTTTTCATCCGGATGGCTTGGCACAGCGCAGGGACTTATCGTATCAGCGACGGACGTGGAGGAGCGCGATACGGCACGCAACGCTTCGCTCCGCTGAACAGTTGGCCCGATAACGCCAACCTCGACAAGGCTAGGCGACTGCTCTGGCCCATCAAGCAAAAGTATGGCAAGAAGATTTCCTGGGCGGACCTCATGGTCTTGGCAGGCAACTGCGCACTAGAATCGATGGGCTTTGACACCTTCGGATTCGCCGGCGGTCGCCAAGATGTTTGGGAACCACAGGAAGACATTTACTGGGGGCCCGAAAGCCAGTGGCTCGCCGACAAACGTTATGAGGGGGATCGGAAACTTGAGCAGCCTTTAGCCGCCGTTCAGATGGGATTGATCTATGTGAATCCTGAGGGACCCAACAGTAAGCCCGATCCGTTTGCGGCCGCGATCGACATCCGCGAAACGTTCCGCCGAATGGCCATGAACGATGAGGAAACCGTAGCGCTGATCGCAGGTGGGCACACGTTTGGCAAAGCGCACGGAGCCTCGAGCGCAAAGAACGTCGGCCCCGAACCCGAAGGCGCACCGATCGAGGAACTAGGTCTTGGCTGGAAGAACAAATTCGGCAAAGGGAACGCCCAGGACACGATCACCAGTGGACTCGAAGGAGCTTGGACCTCCACTCCGACGACTTGGTCGAATGGTTATTTCGATAACCTTTTCGGATACGAGTGGAAACTCATCAAGAGCCCTGCTGGAGCTTGGCAATGGACACCCACTGACCCAGCAGCCCAAGGAACCGTGCCCGACGCCCATGTCAAAACGAAGACGCATGCACCGATCATGTTCACGACCGATTTGGCCTTGAAGATGGACCCGAAGTACCGAGTGATTTCTGAACGATTTCACAAAAACCCAAAGGACTTTGAACTCGCATTTGCCAAGGCCTGGTACAAGCTCACGCACCGCGACATGGGACCAAGTTCTAGGTTGCTTGGTCCCGAGGTCCCCGAACCACAGATTTGGCAAGATCCGATCCCTGCTGTCGATCACCCGTTGGTTGATGCCAATCAGATCTCCGAGCTAAAACAGAAGTTACTTGCCAGCGGCTTGAGCATCTCGGAGCTCACCGGTGCTGCTTGGGCGGCAGCATCGACCTACCGAGGAACCGACCACCGAGGTGGAGCTAACGGTGGCAGGATCCGTCTGATCCCTCAAAAAGACTGGGCCGTCAATGATCCGGAGGAACTCGGCAAGGTTCTCTCGGTACTCGAAGGGATTCAAAAGGAATTCGCACAGGGGCGAACCGATGGCAAGCGGATTTCGATCGCTGATCTAGTTGTGCTCGGTGGTTGTGCGGCCGTCGAGCAAGCCGCCAAGCAAGGTGGAACGGACATCGCCGTTCCATTTAGTCCCGGCCGGATGGATGCTGACCAAAGCATGACCGATGTCGAGTCGTTTGCTGTTTTGGAACCTCTGTCCGATGGCTTCCGCAACTACGTTGCACCAGAGATTCGACAGGCTCCCAAGGTTCGCCCCGAAGAAGAGTTTCTCCTCGACCGCGCTCATCGACTGCAATTGTCAGCCCCCGAGATGACGGCACTTATCGGTGGCCTTCGCGTCTTGGGCATCAATACTGGAAACTCGGATTTGGGTGTATTGACCCAAAAGCCGCAAGTGCTCACCAACGACTTCTTCGTACATCTTCTCGATAGCAATATCGAATGGAAACCATCGAAAGCCAACGTGCATGTGTACGAAGGCTACGATCGTAAGACGGGCGATCTACGTTGGAAAGGGTCACGAACCGACTTGATCTTCGGGTCGAACTCGCAACTCCGAGCGATCTCCGAGGTCTACGCTAGCGATGATGCCAAGACCAAGTTCGCCCAGGACTTTGTAGCAGCATGGAACAAAGTCATGATGCTCGATAGACCCCAAGTAGCCTCGAAGCTCTAGCCCGCTTTGGTCGCCTGAAAAAAGCTCCGTCGCGCCGCTGGTATCCCCAGCGGCGCGATTTTGTTTTCAAAAAAGAAAAATCATCAAGAGTCGTTCCCCGTCGGTGGATCTTGGGGCACCTTCACCCCACGACTTGTCTTGAAGGATTGCCAAGCAAGATACATTCCGGCAAGAAGAAACGGGAGTACCGTATAGGGCCATTGGGATTGGGATTGGGATTGGCCCAAACCCATCAGCGAGATAGCGTTGATCAAGCCGATCGAAAGGGTCATGAAGGCAGAGGAAGCGTAGTTCAACATGGTTGGACTTCGCAGGGTGGGGACTAAGAAAATAAGCGGGTTTAAACAAAGGACTAACCCGATCGCCCCAAAACGCGGTGTCGTGTAAGCTGCAATCTCTGGGACCATGCTCGAGAGGATCCCTACAAGCGCCGCCAGGGCAAAGACCGCGGTGATCAGAAAAGTCCCGATGAGGCTCGGATCCGATCCATGGGTCCTCGGAGGCTCTAACTCAGACCGGTTAGGTTCGTAAGGGTTGATCATAGGGGGACAATGCTTTGTTCGTGCTTCTTCTCGTACTCGATTCAATTAAGTATATCTATTCGGCCTAATGGTCCGCAAGTTACCTCGAACCTCTTGGATCAACGAGCGGTATCGCCGCAGTTCAAAAAGCCATCGAGTACGAGTACCGTTTCGCTGAGTACCGCTTCGCTGAGTACGAGTACGACGAAATCTCAGGCGAGGCACGAACCTCAGGCGATCCTAGCACAACCGTTTGCGTACGGCCCAAACAGCCGCTTGGGTTCGATCCGTAACCCCGATCTTGCGCAAGATGTGCTGAACGTGCTCTTTGACCATTTCATAACTGATCGACAAATCATCGGCGATCTGACGATTGGTCATCCCGCATGATAGTTTCATCAATACATGGGACTCGCGTTGAGTCAGAGACATCTCCAAACCTGAAACACTCGGATCCAGGGAGAAACAAGCTTGTATCCGCTTCAACTCCTCCTTGTTCCACAGATTCTGCTTTTGCAATGCGCAGTCGAGTTTTCTCAACAGTTCCTGCGGACCATCGGTCTTCTGTACCGTACCTAAAATTCCGTTCCTGACACCGCGCAGGAACAACTGAGGGGACTCTCCCCTTGCGAAAAACAGTAAGGGCATTCCAGGCCGATACCCCGATAAATGGTTAGCCACCAATACAGGGTCCGTATCGTGCAAATCGATGTCGATCAGACCGATCGGATTTGGGCTTAGGCCCTCGAAGAACGACGAAACGATGCGATTTGGACGCAATGTATGGACTTTGTATCGCATCGATTTGTCCAAGATCGTTGCGATACCGACCCGGTCGATGTCATACGTGGTCACTAACAGAAGATCATTAGGGAGTGTCACGGTAAGAGAACAATTCCGAAAAGATGAGCAATTAAATCGAAAAGAATGTGGCGCGAAGAGTTCGGCAGATCGGTCAATCGTCGTGCCAAACAGTGTGATGATAATTCATCCCCCCACCGATTGGAACCCCGGGCTATCAGGTCGAACCGCAAGTTATCTTTTGGCTCTGAGTCCGGTGCAGATTCCTTCGAGATTCTCTCGATCCTTGGGAGACTCAGGCAGATCTTTATCGACCATAGCACCTAGCAAATGCTCCCATACGAGACTGAGTTGCGATTGCATATTGGATGTATTTGCAGTCATCACGACCACCGAATCTTGGTCGGGCAAAACGATGCAAAACTGCCCGTCCTTGCCGTCGCCACGGAAGGCATTATGCCGGCATCGCCAGAATTGGTAACCGTAGCCTTGATTCCAATCGCTTGCCGGATCGCTCCCGTTGGACACCTGCTTGGTGGTGGCCTCTTGGACCCAATCGCTCGGTATCAATTGTTGGTTCTCCCAACGACCTTTTTGCAAATACAATTGACCGAACTTGGCGATATCCTCGGTCGTGAGGTAAAGCCCATAGCCCCCGATCGAGATACCTTGAGGGTTCTTATCCCATTTCGGAGCGTCGATCCCCAATGGATCAAATAGGCGTGTTTGCAAATAATCGACGACGTTCTGGCCGGTGACCTTCTGGACGATCGCCGACTGCATAAAGGTTGCAGGAGTGTTGTAGCGGAAGAAGCTACCTGGTTTCCTGGGGACCGGATGGGCCAAAAACGTCTTGATCCAGTCTTGGGATGCTCGAAGGTTCGGTTCATCCTGATGGCCAGTCGACATGGTTAGCAAATCCAGTACCCTCATGGACTTGAGATTCTCCGAGGGATTGTCAGGCAGCGCATCGGGGAAAAATCCTATGACCCGATCCTGGACCGATAACTTGCCATCATGGACAGCCAACCCCACGGCCGTCGATGTGAACGACTTGCTCAATGACCAGAGCACATGAGGTTTATTCGCATCCTCAGGAGTCCACCAGGCTTCCGCAATGACCTTTCCATGCCTTAGCAGCATGAAACTGTGCATCGAATTGACTTTCTCATCGGCGGCTTGGATGAATTTCGCGATCGACGCCGAAGAAACACCTTGGGACTCAGGCGTGGCTCTGGGCAGTCGCACCGATTGCTTGTCTTCTCGTTTGTCTTGCTTGTCGAGCGTTCCGCTTGCTTGTGATTGGATTTTTTGGGGATTGTCCTGGCCAAACAAGGCGGGGGTTCCCAAGCCCGAAGTGAATAAGCCCATCAAGGCCAACGAAACGGTCCTAGCGCGCATGAGAAAAAATCCTTGATCGGCACTACCAGTAAATGAATTGAAGGAATCGCTCGCGATCCTCTGCGGGTAAAGCATCGATGTCCTCGACAACATAGCGATTTTCGCACGTATCGATAAGCAGCTTGCCATTCTCGCTGTATTCGAGAGCCTGACTTTGGGTCCAACGCATGGTCAGTGTGCATGGTCCTCGGTCGGTCTCAACATCCATCGTGAGGTATCCAGATTCTAACTGATTTTTTCGCACTCGCAGGATCCGCCGCATCAAATAGCGTCGTTCGATCATTTCCTCGATGAGCGTTCGGTTCGAGCTGCGCCATTGGGCCAGATCCCGGATCATCCCGCACTCGTACTCTTCCCCGTTCTCCTTCCAACTCCGAACACTTAGGTAACCGGCTGGATATTTCGACGGGAAAGTCTTCACGATGAACACCGAGGCGGCATGCAATTTCCCATCGATCCAAAGCTCGATCCGATCGTGCGTACCTCGGCGCAAATCGCAGCGAGAGTCATCCAACCATACGATCGCCGGCGCTGGGGTGCTCTCCGGATCGGAATCCATCGGTTTTTCATCAGAGTTTTCATCGAGATTGTCGACGTCGTCAGTCGCCTCGAGAGTTTCCGAATCGCTTTTGCGAGATTTTGGATTGGGAGGATCTAGAACAGAAACGCTCGAGCGGTCGGAGCCCGAGGCTGCCGCGGCTTTCTGCGTCTTCTCCAACTCGGCTGCCGTATGGATCAATTTGTCAACGTCTGGATTTTTGCTGACCGAGGTTTGAATTCGTACCAGCCTTGCATAGGTTCCATCCAGCGCCAAAAGTTCCGCGTGCGATCCTTGCTCGATCAATCGACCTTGGTCGAACACCAGAATCCGGTCGGCGTTGCGAAGCGTCGAGAGTCGGTGCGCGATAGCCAAGGTCGTGCGTCCACGTATGAGCACTTTGAGAGCCTCCTGAATGCTCTTTTCGGCCTCGGCGTCGATATTGCTCGTCGCCTCGTCGAGCACAAGAATCTTCGGATCATATAGCAGGGTTCTTGCAATCGAGAGTCGTTGCTTTTCACCTCCAGACAATCCTGAACCATTCTCACCTAGCAGCGTTTCATAGCCGAGTTGTTGCCTGCAGATAAAATCGTGCGCACCGGCTGCCTTGGCTGCCTCCAAGCCCTGCTCGAGACTTGCCATAGGTTTGCCAAAGCTCAGATTTCTCCAAATCGTTCCACGGAACATGTAAGACTCTTGGAAAACGATCCCCAAGCGTTCTCGAAGTTGTTGACTCGATAGGTCCCGAAGATCAATTCCATCGACCGAGATTCGACCTTCCTGAACATCGTAGAATCTCCCCAGCAGATTGACCATCGTCGATTTGCCAGATCCAGATCGCCCGACAATACCCACCATCTCACCGGCTTTGACATCAAAACTGATATTCTTCAAAACCGGCTGGTTGCGATCGTACCCAAACGTCACCTCCTCGAACCGGATCTCACCTTGGACGTTTTCCCAAGCGACCGGACGGCTTGGCTCTAGGACCGTCAGTGGAGTATCGAGCAACTCCAGAACCCGTTTGCTACCGGTGAGAAAACTGGTCAACCAGGAGGTGAAGTTCGACAAGGCGCTCAACGGTGCATAGAACATGCCCAAGTAGGCCAAGAAGGCGATGAGTTCCCCGAGGCTCATCGAGTTGCCGATCACGTCCCGACCTCCGACATACCAAACGATCAGCCCTCCAAGACTAAAGACGATCGACATGGCCGCAGAGTACCACGCGTTGGCGTTCTCGACCCACAGACGCCAGTCTCGAAGTTGTTCGCTGGTTTTAGAAAATCGCTCGTACTCTCGATCCTCCTGAGAAAAAGCCTTTACGACCCGTATCCCGGTAAGCATTCCGCTCAAGACGGTTATCTGCTTGGAGGATGCATCCCAGAGACGGTAGTAACGAGGATAGACCTTCCGCCAGAAAATAGAGGTCCCCAAGATGACCAACGGGACGGGAATCAATGTGAATAACGCGAGCTTAGGATTGATCCACACCAGCATCGCTCCGACCCCAATAAGCTGGGCGATCTGGAGCAAGAACCCTCCTGTGATCTGGTACATCAGTCCATGCATCGCTTCGCTGTCATGCGCGACTCGGCCAAGCATCGAACCGACCTGATGGCGGTCGTAATACACGACGGCCAAACTCTGCAACTTACGAACCATCTCGGCACGCAGCGTTCGGGTCAATCCAGTCCCGATCAGGGTCGCTAATTTACCCTTGAAAACCGCGACAAACGACAGCAAGACCCGAGAGGCTGCCAATGCGAGAACAATCAACAGTAGGGCCGTTTTAAAGTCGACCTGACGTGGATCTCCTGACTCATCTTTGCCCGTCAATACATGGTCGATCATGTACTGCTGGAGTTTCGGTGGGATCAACTCCGCGATCACCCCAGCAATCGTCAATAGGCACAACAGGATCGCTCCGCGTCGATACGGGTGGAGCAATTGATGAACCCGTCGAAGGATTTGCCCCTTTTGCATGCATCGAGGACAACTCTCTTCTTTGCTGCTCAGATACAAGGCGCATTTAGGACATTCGGGCGCATCGAAACTCTGACCGCTCGAATGGGGGTCATGGGACTCGGCGTAAACATCCTCCGACCAAGTCTCTGGAAACTCGCGCATCTTTTCCATCAGACGAGAAATCTTGTGGAACCGCGTCGCATAAGCGTTCGAGAACCTTACCCAGTCGATCCAATCGTCCCCAACTCGCACTTGAAGCGTTCCGCTACCGACGCCCGATTGGGTCCTGACCGACTTGATGTCCGTCCACGGAACGCTCCGCAAAAGGACCGCGCAAGTAGCTCCCTTTCCAGCAGCTCCCTGGATGGCTGTTTCCACGGGCTCCGGCTCGATGGCCAAGACCGATACTTCCTTGGATGAAACGACCAGCCATTGTTCCGAACGCGAACCTCGGAGTGAAACATCGGTAAAATTCGCGAGCCAGAGATTGCGATGGACCAATCCGGCCTCATCCAAGCAACCGATCAAGACTCCAGGAACAAGGACGGCATTGGTAGTGTTTTGTGTCTGTGTCAACCGAGGAGACTCCCACCCACGATAGAACAACGGGTTTCGAATGGACGTTTAGAGTCGCTGAGTTGCCTGTAGTTCCGTGCAGTCCATCCAAATTCATGCTACAATTGCACATGTCCGATCCCTCCGCTGTGTCCCCCCTCCCTCCTTGCGATTCATCATGCCGCCGATCCGATCGATGCTGGCTTTTTGCTTGCTAAGCCTTCTGGCTTGTGCAACCGCTCCCTTGCCGAATGCGAATTCCCAAGAGGCTACCTCTGAGGCTCCGATCCACTTTGAAACCCAGGTTCGCCCAATCCTCAAAGCCCATTGCTTCCATTGCCACGGTGAACAGGAGCATCGCGAGGGAGGATTGGACTTACGGCTTGTGCATCTGCTCGAAAAAGGTGGTGATTCAGGCGCGGCGATCGTGCCAGGAAACGCCGATGCGAGCCTGCTGATCCAACGTGTTCAAGATGGTCAAATGCCTCCTGGCGGAAAGACCATTCCCGATACGCAGAAGCAGATTCTCAGGCGATGGATCCAATCAGGAGCACTGACCAAACGGCCCGAACCGCAAACTCCAACCCTAGAGGATTGGTCCGAGGAAGAACGGAACTTCTGGTTGTTCCAACCCGTCGCCTCGGGCCCGGTGCCCAAGGTAGCTCAAGACAACGCTTACGCGATGAACTCTCCGATCGATGCGTTTGTTACCGCTAAGCTCCTAGAGAAACAGCTTCCAATTGCCCCGGTTGCCGATCGCGTCACGCGCATTCGAAGACTATCGGTAGATCTGCTCGGACTTCCCCCAACCCAAGAGGAGATTCAAGCATTCGTCGAGGACTCCCGCCCCGATGCTTACGAACGGACCGTCGATCGGCTCCTTGCTGACCCACGCTACGGGGAGCATTGGGGAAGGCATTGGCTCGATGTCGCTGGGTATGCCGACAGCGACGGCTACAGCGAACAGGACACGGAACGCCCTTGGGCTTGGCAATATCGAGACTATGTCCTCTCGAGCATCAATGCCGACGTTCCCTACGATCAATTCGTCATCGAACAGCTAGCCGGCGATGAACTCGTCCCACAACCTTGGGAAATCCTTGCCCCCGATCAGCAGCGACTCCTAGCGGCCACAGGTTTCCTCAGAAACGCACCCGACGGTACAGGACATCAAGGAGTCGAGGCGAACATCGCTCGAAACGATGTGATCGCCGAGACGATCAAGATCCTATCGAGCTCTTTCCTCGGACTGACCGTCGGCTGCGCCCAGTGCCATGACCATCGCTACGACCCGATCTCGCAACGGGACTACTACCGCATCCGAGCGTTGATCGAGCCCGGTTTGGATTGGAAAAATTGGCGAGACAAAAACTCCCGGCTCGTGAACCTCTGGGATGCAGAACAAAGACAAAAAGCCTCCGAGGTCGACAAAGAGCTTTCGGAACTCGAAGCCAAACGGCTCATCGAACTCGACCGAATCGTCGACGAGATTTTCGACCAGGAAGTGATGAAACTTCCCGAGGACTTACGCCAGGCGGCTCGCACATCACGCTCGACGGCCGCCGATAAACGGACCGAAGACCAACAAAAACTGATGCGCGATTACCCGAGCTTGAACGTCGACCGAGGCAGTGCCATCCTATACGACGGCGCGCGAATCAACGAGTTCAACAAGAGATACGAAACCCAACAAGCCGAGATCAAGACCAAGCGGCCCGCCGAGGTCTTTGTCGCTAGCTTCTCGGAAGTCCCGAATCAAATCCCCACCACGTTCCTTTTCAGCCGCGGTGATTTTCAGCAGCCTAAAGTCCCTGTCTCCCCCGGCGGATTGAGTATCCTCGCCGAGCACGACAAACTGATTCCCGACGATCCTAACGTCGCAACCTCAGGACGTCGGTTGCAGTTTGCCAAGATGCTGACCCAAGGAGTCCACCCGCTGCTGACTCGATCCTATGTGAATCGAATGTGGATGCATCATTTCGGCCGAGCGATCGCATCGAACCCGGGGGACCTAGGCCTCCTGGGCGAACGTCCCACCCATCCAGAACTCCTGGACTGGATGGCCAACGAGTTCGTTCAAACGGGTTGGAGCCGCAAACGCATCTCTCGAGAAGTCCTTTTAAGCGATACCTACCGCCGCTCCTCGGGTCGAATTGCCCAGGATCCCGACAACGATTCGCAAAACATCTGGTTGGGGAGAATGAATGTGCGACGACTTCAAACCGAATCGCTTCGAGATACGATGCTGGCCACCGCTGGAATACTCACGCTGCGGATGTACGGTCCACCTAGCACCGTCAACCCCGACGAAGTCGGTCAGACAATCATCGGCAAAGCCACTCGCGATGGCAACGGTATCTTGGTCGCTAAACACGAAGAAGTCGCCGACTCCTACCGACGCAGTGTCTATGTACAAATTCGTCGTTCGATGCCCCTTGGGGTCATCGAACCGTTCGATCCGGCAGGAACCGCGCCGAATTGCGATCGCCGTTCCCAATCGACCGTTGCAACCCAATCGCTGATGCTCATGAACAACAGTTCGGTCATCCGCATCTGCGAGCACTTTTCCAATCGCGTGCTCCGGGAGGCTGGCGAGGATCCGATGGCCCAAGTCCAACGGGCTTGGCAGTTGGCTTTCGGAGTCGATCCGAGCGAAACACAGCGAACCAGAACGACCCAGTGGCTCGTCGAACAGCGAGCGGTTCTCGCACAGCCAAATCCCGAACAGCCAACGGCTCCCAACGCCGGAGCGCTCGAACCGGCTAAAGCCAACCAACAAGCCTTAGCGCTGCTATGCCAAGCTTTGCTCTCGTCGAACAACTTCTTGTATGTCGACTAGCCAACCGACCTGACAGCAAATCGCAATCCCCCCATCGCCTCGGAACCAGCATGAACAACGAAAACCAATTCGAATCGCAGCGATGTGTCTCTGAGCGTTCCTCTAGGCGACACTTTCTGGCACAGCAGGGGATCGCAGGAGCAACCCTATGCATCGCCGGACTCGCAGCACAACAAGCCGCTGGAGAACCTCCAAAACCAGCCCTCGAGCCGATCCAATACGATCTCAAGCCCAAACAACCCCATCTGGTCCCACAAACCAAAGCCATGATCTCGATGTTCATGCAAGGAGGACCATCGCATATCGATCTTTTCGACCGTAAGATCGAAGTCGAAAAGCGAAACGGAGAAAAATACACAGGAGATCTCAAATACGACAACGCCGCCGAATCGTCCGCAAAAATTTGGTCTGGGCCCTGGAAATGGGAACGCTATGGCCAATGCGGTATGGAACTCAGCGAGCTGGTCCCCCATTTAGGTTCGATCGCCGATGACATCACTCTCATCCGTTCTATGAACACCGGCGTGAACAATCACGGGCAATCGATCTACGCGTTGCACCACGGCCGCGTGACCGAAGGACGACCGGTGTTGGGCTCATGGATCACCTACGGACTGGGAACCGAGAGCCAACAACTACCCGCCTTCGTCGTGCTGACCGATCCGGGTGGATTGCCTGTTCTAGGTACCGATTGCTGGTCAAACGGATGGTTGCCGTCGCTCTACCAAGGAACCGTGATCCGGCCTCAAGAACCCCGCATCTTGAACTTAAACCCTCCCCCGCATCTGGCGGGTAGACCCCAACGAGCCTATCTGGATTTGCTCAAGGAACTCAACGCCGAGCACCTCGCTTCTAGAGCTTACGAAAACGACTTGCAAGCGCGTATGTCCAGTTATGAACTCGCCGAAGCAATGCAAACCGCTGCCCGCGACGCATTGGATATCAGCAAGGAAACCCAAGAGACCCATAAGCTCTATGGGCTTGATCAAGATGCCACCCGGGAGTACGGAACCAGATGCTTGATCGCCCGACGACTCGTCGAACGAGGAGTCCGTTTCGTTCAGATCTATACGTCGACCCAGCAATGGGACCACCACGGCAATATCAAAGACGCCTTGCCTGGAGCTTGCAAGAAAACCGATCAACCCTCGGCAGCTTTGGTCAAGGATCTCAAGCAACGAGGATTGCTCGATTCGACGCTGGTCCACTGGGGTGGGGAGATGGGACGATTGCCCGTCGTTCAAAACGAAAAGAGTATCGGTCGGGACCACAATACGTATGGCTTTAGCACGTGGTTGGCCGGAGGCGGAATCCGACAAGGGACGGTCTACGGCCAGACCGACGATTTCGGTTATCAAGCCGTCACCGACATCGTCCATCACTACGATTACCATGCGACGGTCATGCATCTATTTGGCTTGGAACCGTCCAAACTAGCCTTCGTGCGTCCAGGAGGAATCGGTACCTTGCTCGACGGACAACCCGGCAAAATCGTCGAAGGCATCCTCAAGCAACCGCTGGCGAAATCCCCAGCTTGATTCCTCGAGAACTCCTAAAAATTTTCAACCGATCGGGTTTCTGGCAAAGATCCACTCCTCGATCGGTTTTCCATTGAGGATTTGCTCATCGATGAACCTATCGATCCGATCTTCGGTCATACCGCTATACCAAAAACCCTCGGGGTAGACCACCAAGATCGGGCCACCGGTGCATATCCTAAGGCACTGGACCTTGGTCCGGTAACACGCGCTGGGGGCATCGGACAACGATAGGTTTCGAGCCTTGAGTTCGTCCTTGAGTTTCTTCCAAGCCCCCGCGCCGATTTCTGCAGAACAGCAACTAGGACCAACACATAGGAAAATGTGCCGATCGTAGTTGCCGATCCGCAGCCGAATCGCGATTTCCTTAAGTTCTTCGTTCATTATCCAATCCAAGGCTAGCCAAATAGAAAAACCAAACAGGGGCTTGCAAACCAGCACCACGGCAAAAGATTTGCACAAAATCTGAGCAGATCCCCGCGAAAATATCACCGCGAAAAGATCACGGCGAAAAGACCCTCCTGGATTGTCGCAAGCTTTCAGTAAGGCTACACTGTTTGCGACTTGAAAACCAGTCGAAGCCGAGTCGAACATTCCCGTTCGACCATTCCGATCACTCCCTACCTACCCGCAGCCAATCCCCGTGTCAGAAGAAGTCGCAACCCTCAAAATCGGCGAGAAGTCTCTCTCGATGCCTATCCACGTCGGTACCGAGAACGACCGAGCAATCGACATCTCGAAACTTTTGAAAGAGACCGGGCACATCACCCTCGACGAGGGCTACGCGAACACAGGCGCGACGACCAGCGCGATCACGTATCTCGACGGGGATCGCGGGATTCTCCGCTACCGTGGATACCCCATCGAGCAACTCGCCGAGCAATGCGATTTTCTTGAAACAAGCTACTTGCTGATCTATGGCGAATTGCCAACACCGGAACAACTTGAGAAATTCCGAACGGACATCTCTCACCACACCATGCTCCATGAGGACATGCGTTCTTTCTACAACGGGTTTCCACGCGACGCCCACCCCATGGCGATCCTTTCGAGCGTCGTCAGCGCACTCTCAACGTTCTACCAAGACTCCTTGGATCCCCATGACCCAGAAGAAGTCGAGATATCGATCCATCGTTTGATCGCCAAGCTACCGACGATCGCAGCCTACAGCTACAAGAAATCGTTTGGTCAGCCCTTTATCTATCCCCACAACTCGCTGAATTACTGCGAGAACTTTCTCCACATGATGTTCTCGGTCCCCAGCGAAAAGTATGTCGCCGACCCAGATTTCGTCAAAGCTCTTAACCTGCTCTTGATCGTGCATGCCGATCATGAACAGAACTGCAGCACCTCTACGGTTCGCATGGTTGGTTCCTCGGATGCAAATCTTTTTGCAAGTATTTCTGCTGGAATTTGCGCCTTATGGGGGCCACTCCATGGTGGGGCCAACGAAGCCTGCGTCAACATGCTCAAACAGATCGCCGACGACGGCGGCAACGTCAAAAAGTACGTCGATATGGCAAAAGACAAAACCAGCAACTTCAGGCTGATGGGTTTCGGTCACCGCGTCTACAAGAACTATGACCCTCGCGCTAAGATCATCAAAGCCGCAAGCGATATCCTTCTGAAGAAACTCAACCTCAGCGACCCGCTCTTCGAGGTCGCACAAGAACTCGAAGCCGTCGCCCTCCGCGACCCATACTTCGTAGAACGCAAACTTTACCCCAACGTCGATTTCTATTCCGGTGTCATCTACCGAGCCATGGGAATCCCGGTTCAGATGTTCACTGTCCTGTTTGCCATGGGGAGGTTGCCCGGCTGGATCGCTCACTGGGTCGAAATGCAACGCTCGCCAAACACTCGGATCGGGCGTCCCCGCCAAGTCTACACAGGACCATTGATCCGAGACGTCAAACGTTAAAGAAGACGAACCGAAGATCGATCAGACCGCGCCGATCACCCCTGGATCGCAGCTCTAAGTCGCCCGCCGGCGGCCTTCAATCGCTGTTGGGCCTCGGTTCTGTCGATACCTAAAGCTTGGCTGACGATCGCCGTCTTGACCTCTCCATCGCAGCGTGCCAAAAGAGACTCGGCTCGTTGGCGATCCAATCCAGTGATCCCGCTTACGATGCGAATACTCCGATCCTTGAGTTTCACGTTCGTCGCTCGCAAATCGACCATCCAATTGCCATAGGTCTTTCCGATTCGGATCATCGTTCCAGTTGAGATCATGTTCAATACCATCTTCGTTGCTGTTCCCGCTTTAAGCCTCGTCGATCCACTGAGGATCTCCGGACCCACCACAGGTGCGATCAGAACATCGGATACCTCAGACAACTCGGAAACCTCGTTGCAAGTGACCCCTAGGGTCGCGGCACCAAGGCTCTGAGCGTAAGCTAGACCACCGAGTACATAAGGTGTCCGACCACTGGTCGCGATTCCACAGACCACATCCTGCGCATTCAACTCGACCCCTCGGAGATCCTCCTCGCCAGCATGGCGATTGTCCTCAGCTCCCTCAATTGCGTTCGTTAAAGCACGATGACCACCGGCAATAAGTCCCACAACCAAAGCTGGCGGTGTATTGAAAGTCGGGGGGCACTCCGATGCATCGAGCACCCCGAGTCGGCCCGAGGTTCCTGCCCCAATATAAATCAGCCTACCTCCGGCCTGCACACGCTCAGTGACCGTTTCGATGGCTCGCGCAATGTCCGGCAAAACCCGCTCGACGGCGGCCACAACTTTCAAGTCCTCGCGGTTCATCAACATCGCGATTTGGATCGGATCCATCTGATCGATCGCGACCGATTCAGGGTTGTTTTGTTCGGTGGTTAAGTGATCCATATTCGCTTGGTTCTTTTTGATCTGCTAGGTTATCCCAAGACGCTTACCCAAGCCCCCTGGAGTCCATTACAATAGGACAATCTACAACGGCAAGGGCAATTGAAAAGGACAATGCATGCAGATTTCTCTCGGTTGGGTCGATTTGGTAGTGCTGTTCATCGCCATGGCCGCTTCGGTATTGATCGGCCTGAAGGTCGCTGGAAGAAACAACACCGTCGAGAGCTATCTGCTGGGAGATCGAAATCTGCCTTGGTGGGCAATCCTCGGCTCGATCGTGGCCACGGAAACAAGCACCGCTACGGTTCTGAGTGTCCCTGGGATCGCGTACGGTGCTACCGGCTTTGCATTCCTTCAACTAGCCTTGGGCTACATCCTAGGTCGATGGATCGTCGTGGTATTCCTGCTCCCGAATTTCTTTCGCGGTAGCATCGTCAGCGCCTACGAAGTCCTCAAAAGTCGTTTTGGACAAAACATCACTCGCCTAGCCTCGCTGATCTTCCTTGTAACAAGAAATCTCGGCGATGGCTTAAGACTCTACCTTGCCGCCATGGTCTTGGAGCAACTCGTCGGCTGGCCACTGGTCCCAAGTGCGTTGGCTGTCGGTGGACTGACCTTGGTCTATACGGTATTCGGAGGCATGCGATCGGTGGTGTGGAATGATTGCATCCAATTGGTGATCTATCTGAGCGGGTGCATCGTCGCGGCGATCCTGCTGGTACGATTTCTGCCACAGGGATGGACCAGCTATAGCGAATACATGGACTCGACGGGCAAGTGGAACTGGATCGATTGGGACCTTTCGTTAGACAAACCTTACACCCTTTTCGCTGGGCTAGTCGGTGGCACCTTTCTGTCCCTGGGCTCCCACGGAACCGACCAAATCATGGTGCAAAGGTACCTTAGCGCCCGAAACCAAACCCATGCAGCCACGGCCATACTCGTCAGTGGCGTGTTCGTATTCTTCCAGTTCGCTTTGGTACTCTGGATAGGAACCCTCTTAGGTGCCTTCTACGCCTCAAATCCACTGCCTGAGGGGATCGCTAACGATAAAGTCTTTGCGCATTTCATCACCCACCATTTTCCTATGAACGTTGGGATCATCGGCCTGATGCTCGCGGCGATCCTCTCAGCGACAATGTCTACCCTCTCTAGCTCCCTATCGTCATCAGCCTCCTCAGCCTACAGCGACCTTTGGCTATCGGGGCTGCGGCACGAACCGACCGAGCAATCGCGGCTTTGGTTCACACGCCTGGCCACGTTGTTTTTCGGCGTAGTTCAAATCCTCATCGGAATCTGGGCAAGTCAGTTTTCCAATAGCGTCGTCAACAACGCATTGACCATCGCTGGATTCTCTTCAGGTGTCCTTTTGGGTTGGTTTTTCCTAGGAATTTTCCAGCCATGGGTTGGTCAACGCGCCGCGATCGCCGGTGGCATCGCCGGTCTTGCCGTACTTGTTTGGATTCAATTCGTTTTGAATCGTCCGGACGCAATCCGTATCGCCTTCCCCTGGCTCTCGTGCATCGGCTCTTTAGTGACATTCAGTACGGCAAGCTACCTTTCGTTTCTTCCCTGGTTTCGAATCGATTCAACCTCATGAAATCGTTACTTTTGACGTTCCTCTTTTGCTTGGGAATCTCTTCCTGCTATGTTCGAACCCATGGCCAAGACGCCAGTCGGATCGCGAGCCAGCGGTCAGTGGCCTTTGAAGCGGAAATCCGTGGCATGATCGAAACTGCAATCTCGGAAAACAAAATGCCCGGATGCGTAGTCGGTGTCGGAAACCGCCACGGATTGCTCTATCAACAAGCATTCGGAAATCGCTCCCTCGATCCGGTCAGCCCCATGACACTCGACACGGTCTTCGATATGGCTTCGATCACCAAGCCGGTATCCACCGCCACCTCGATTCTGCAATTGATCGAGAAAGGGAAACTCAGACTCAAGGATAAGGTATCGAGCTTTTTCCCCGAGTTCGCTTCGAACGACAAGGACCCGATCCATGTCGAACACTTGCTGCTGCATACCAGCGGACTGATCCCTGATAACCCGATGGCCGACTATCTCCAAGGCCCCGAGCAAGCTTGGGTAAAAATCTGCGATTTGAAACTGACGGCCCCAATTGGCACAGCTTTCAAATACTCCGATGTGAACTTCATCATCCTGGGAAAACTGGTGGAAAAAATCTCAGGCCAAAGCCTCGATACTTACACCCGGGAAAACATCTTCGAACCGCTAGGTATGAAGGAGACCGGATACCTACCTGCCGAGGATTTGCACAGCCGCTGCGCTCCGACGGAGAAACGCGATGGAAAGTGGATCCAAGGCCAAGTGCACGACCCACGAGCCCATGCACTCGGCGGCGTCGCTGGTCACGCAGGACTCTTCTCAACCCTGAACGATCTTGCACTCTATGCGAAATCCATGCTCGGAAATTCAAACCCTCAAATCCTCTCGCCACTGACCCGCCAAAAAATGACAAGCGGTTATCTTGTCCCTAACGGGACTCGAGGACTCGGATGGGATAAACGCTCGGGATTCTCTCTGAACCGCGGGGACCTTTTGAGCGACCTAGCCTTCGGACATGGCGGATTTACCGGAACCGTCCTCTGGATCGATCCAGGAACCGATTTGTTCTTTATCTTCCTGAGCAACCGTGTCCACCCAGACGGAAAAGGACTCATCAATCCACTTGCCGGAAAGCTCGCCAATCAAGTCGTCCGATTTTTCGGTGATGCAAAGACCTCAAATACCCACGCCACGTCGGGAAGTCCTGCTTCGGTTCGAACAGGCATTGATGTGCTCGAGTCCCACGCATTCGAACTCCTAAAAGGACAGCGACTCGGACTCATTACCAACCACACCGGTCGAAATATCGAAGGTCTCAATACTGTCGAAGTCTTAAGCAAAGCCCCAGGCATCACGCTGAGCGCTTTGTTCAGTCCCGAACATGGCTTCGAAGGGAAACTCGATATCCCCAAAGTCGATAATTCGCAGGACAAAGATACAGGACTGATCATCTACAGCCTCTATGGCGAGACCAGAAAACCCAGCCCCGAAATGCTCTCGAAAATCGATACCATCGTATTCGATATCCAAGACATCGGAGCAAGGTTTTATACGTATGTATCGACGATGGGAGAAGCCATGAAAGCCGCCGACGAACAAAGAAAACGCTTCGTGGTCCTCGATCGACCTAACCCTATTGGAGGACAGATCGTCCAAGGTCCGATGCTCGATGCAGGTCAGGAAGCTTTCGTCGCATTCCATTCACTCCCGGTCCGCCATGGCATGACTATCGGGGAATTGGCCAAGATGTTTCGCGACGAACTCAAACTCGACCTTGAACTGACCGTCGTTCCCTGCGAAGGCTGGACCCGTTCCATGCAATGGGATTCAACCGGATTGACCTGGATCAATCCCTCGCCGAATATGCGTAGCTTGACCCAAGCTTTCCTCTATCCAGGGATTGGATTGCTCGAGGCGACCAACGTATCGGTAGGACGGGGGACCGATACTCCCTTTCAAGTTGTAGGGGCTCCATGGATCTCAGGCAGGGAACTCGCTAGCGAACTCAACGAGATCGAGCTGCCAGGGGTCACCTTCGTCCCAATCGAATTCACTCCTGGGTCGAGCAAACATGCCAACGTCGCCTGCCATGGGATCGAGATCTTGATCACGGATCGACAACGGCTTGAAAGTGTCCCCCTGGGACTCGCGATCGCAAAATCATTACGCAAACTCTATCCAGAAGCATGGGAAACCAAAAATCTCAACACACTTTTGCGCAATGCCACGATTCGAGATGCGATCCTCGACGGTACGATCGATCCGCGGTTCGATCCTCGCCTTGACCTGGGGCTCTTTGAGTTTCAAAACAGACGCCAAAAGTACTTGCTCTACCCCTGATCGTATCCGGCCTCGGACGCCATCGGCAAGACTCAAGTTAGAAACCACTCGAACCGACTGGCCCAACACTAATTGGCCAATCGGTACGTGGTCGTGGTCGTACCCTGGATCGCCTGCTGGACCTTTCGGCCTCCAGCGTTGAGGTTCATGTCGAGTCGTTGCCTTTGGATCGATTGAAAAACGCAACCCAACTCGGCATCGAACAAGATATCACCGTCGCTACCGGTATCCTGAAGCTCGACCTCGATACCCGGCGGGGATTGCACCAACTCGGTAACTGCGTCCACATGGATTTTCGCGAGTTTACGGCCATCGACGTCGACGTTTCCGTCGAAGCGATACTTCAAAACCGATCGTGTTTGCATGCCGTTCAAATTCGCCTTGAGAGTTTGCTCCCAGGTATCCCCGACACTGAAGTTCGATTTAGGAAACTCGATTTGTTGTTGAAACGATGCCTTGAGAGACTCGGCGCTGAACGGGCTCGAAGGGTTAGCCTTCTGCTCGACTAGATTGGGCGGAAGCTTGAGTTCGATCAGATTCCCAAGTCGACCGATTTTTACGGAGATTGGAACTCCGAGGACCGATTTCGTACCTTTTGCAATCTGCTTTCCTACCGGATCGGCCGGATCGCCTTGGTCCGAATCGTATTCAACATTAAGGATCGGTGATTTCATCGAGGTTCGAACTCGCTTGACCGTCTGTTCGACATCGAAGCCAACGTCATCCGACGCTTTGATTTTCCATTGAACATCGACCATCTGCTTCATCGGCATCTCCTCTTTGGCTCCATCGGGCAGCAGCATGCTCGTTACCATCTCATTGACGGTTTGAACATCGATCGACTGGCCCGTTTTAAGCTTCCATTCAAGCGTCTGAGCTTGGACGCTACCAATCCACATGGCAGCCGGCAAAAAAAGCAGTGCAATAGCTAGCGATCTCATGAAATACCCCGAAGGTCAATAGACCATGTGCGACGAATAACGGTTTCCGAGTCTACGCAGTTTCCGTCTAGGGATCAACATGGATTCGAGCGGTAAGACTCGGCCTATCCGTGTAGAGCGATTGTCCCCAATGGCTCCCTCCCGACGCGCAAGCGGCGGCGTCTTCCAGTGTAGAGCCATTGTCCCCAATGGCTCCCCCTCGACGCGCAAGCGGCGGCGTCTTCCAGTGTAGAGCCATTGTCCCCAATGGCTCCCCCTCGACGCGCAAGCGGCGGCGTCTTCCAGTGTAGAGCCATTGTCCCCAATGGCTCTACACGACGCGCAAGCGGCGGCGTCTTACGGCTGTTCGGCCGTTTGCCTTACAGGCCGCGGTGGCTTCAGGCGCCGATCGATTGGGGACAATCGATCTACCAAAACGACGCGCAAGCAACCATCGATTAATCCTCGACTTTGACCACCTCGCCACCCAATACCTCAATGAAACGTCTGATCAGATCCGTAGCCATCATTTCACGAATCCGCTGAGGCTGTGAAACGCCTTGCATCGGCTTAGGCCCATGATCATGGACGCCCTGTTGCTGTGGCATCGGCTCGTCGGTAACGACAAAGTCCAGCTCGATCTGTCGGCCCGTCAGACGCATCAGGCCATCAGTGAGTTTCCGAAGATTCTCCGGACTGGTAAATTTCGAAAAAGTCCATTCGGCTTCCTTGGCCAGGCTAACTTTCCAACGGCCCTCGGGATGCTCGACGACATCAAGTGCCAAGCTTGCTAATTGCCTCGCAAGCCCTTCGAGCTCCAAGGCGACGAGTGCAAGTTGTTGGAGAGGCTCGACGGTTTCGGAAGTCTCTTGGCTAGGATTTAGGTTTTGGAGCTCTTTTTTTTTTACGTCGGAACTCTCGGCCACCTCGGCCACCTCGGTCGACTCGGTCACCTCGGCCGCTACCGGAAGGATGGCTACCGGAGCGATTGCTGCTGGGACTTGCTCAACGTTTTTTTTTTCCGATGGGGCTTGGACCGTTGGCAACTCCACCCTCTTTGGCACTGCGCTAGGGTTCAGGTTCTGCGCGATCCCTTGGGCAATATCGGCGATCGATTGAAGGTCGGCTAGAGTGCAGATCTGAACCAATGCTACCTCAAGTAGAATTCGGCTTTGCACACTGTGCTTCATCTTGACGATGGACTCGTCGAGCAATTGGATGGCCGACAGGAGCGTCGATAAACCCCAAGCGTTTCCGTAGGCCTTCAGGTCCGAGGCGTTGCTCGGGTCGGCAGTCCGCACCAACTCAGCCGGAGCTCCGATCGCGACGGTCATCACATCGCGCAGGTATCCGAGGAATTGCTCGGCCAGTTGTCCTGGATCGACGCCGTCAGCGATCGCGCTATTGAGTTCTGTAATTGCCCTGGCTGCATCCCGGCGAACCATGCATTCGGCGAAAAGGGCTAAGCGGCTCTCATCGGCCGTTCCGAGCATCGCGTGGACTTCGTCAACCGTAATGTGTTTGCCACCAAAACTGAGCATCTGCTCCAAGAGCGATTGGCTATCGCGCATGGATCCCGCCGCGCGTCTTGCGATCAATTTCAGCGCGTCCTCGTCGGCCTGCGTTCCCTCGTTGGTGCAGATGAATTTCAGCCGTGCGAGGATCTGGTCGGTATGGACCGGTGGAAAATCGTAGCGTTGGCATCGGGACAAGACGGTGATCGGAATTTTATCTGGATCGGTCGTGCAGAATATAAATTTGACGTGCCCCGGGGGTTCCTCGAGCGTCTTGAGCAACGCGTTGAATGCCTGCGTTGTAAGCATGTGAACTTCGTCGATGATGTAGATTTTGTACGGCGATCGAGTCGGTCGGATCGATGCGTTAGAACGCAACTGGCGAATCTCATCGATGCCGCGATTGCTTGCACCGTCGATTTCGATCACATCCATATCATCGCCCGAATCGATCGCTAAGGCGATCTCGGACTTCGGATCGAACTGCCCTTTTCCATCGGCCGACGCATTGAGAGCTTTGGCGAAAATTCGAGCGGTACTGGTTTTGCCGACCCCCCGAGCTCCGGTAAAAAGGTAAGCGTGACCGACCCGATGGGTCTCGATCGCCCTTAGGAGCCCCTGGGCTACGGTGTCTTGACCAACGAGTTCCTCGAAGGTCCTCGGGCGATAACGTCTTGCCACGACGGTGTATTTCGAAGCTTGATCGGCTAGAGCGCCATCGGTTGTGTTCTGCAGATCGTCGGCCATCGATTGTCCTCAAAGTAAAAAATTCCTAGGGTTATTGTCACCTACATGAGCCCGTTAGGAAATCCCCAAGTTGCGACTGCCGTCTTGCGAGGGTCTTTGACCGGGCATTTTTTGACCGGGCATTTTAGGTGTACAATGGTCGAGAAGTCTAAGGGAAAATAAATCATGGCAACTGATCCAAACCGACCGATAGTCCTGACCGATTATTTGACCGACATCGAGGCTCGATTGCTTATCGGGTACCTCGAGGACAATGAAATTCCTGCATTTCACGGCGGTATCGGGGGGAATTCTGGTTGGCCCGATGCGGGAGGATACGCTCAAGTGATCGTGCGAGAATGCGACCTGGAGCGAGCCAGGATTGCAATGGCCCGGATGCAGAGCGAACCGGACCCCGACGAAGATTTTCCGGGAGGCTAAAATGTCAAGCAATTTGATGAAAGCATGCCACTGCTGCGGCAAGGTCCACCGTCTTTTGCCGTACCAATCCGACCCGGATTCCAAGGAAAAGCTGATCGGTTACGCCTGCACGCGTTGCGGAACGACGATAGCCAACCCGGCCAAATCCCAACGAGCCAGCCAAAGGACTGCCGCCGCAGCTCTGGCGGCGCTTTTGCTGTTTCCCGCAGCGATCTTTCTGCCGATTCTCGAAATCGAGAAGCTTGGCCATAGATACCACAGCAGCATCGTGGGCGGAATTATCGAGCTCTATGAGCAAGGAAGCTGGTTTGTCGCGACGATCATTTTCGTTTTTTCGATCGTCTTGCCAGCGGTGAAACTTGCCACACTCTTGGAACTTTGTTGGCTCAAATGGCTCGAGCATCACCACCGCGCCTGGGCTTACCGTATCATCGAGTTCTCTGGTCGTTGGAGCATGCTCGACGTTATGCTCCTTGCATTTCTGGTGATGTTGGTCAAATTATCTGGACTGGTCGAATTTCATGTAGGTCCAGCGGTGATCGCCTTTGCGGGTTGTGTAGCGATGAGCATGATCGCATCGATGACCTTTGACCCGCATTCGATTTGGGGCGATTGATGTTGATGAATCACCCTCTTGTTCCTAGCTCTAACGAGCTCAACCCTAAGCTCTACCCCAATGAAAACTTGGCCTTTAATCCGAAGTTTCCTCACTGCAGTTCTCGCCGTTTTACCTTCGCTCCTATTGGGAATGGCCATGGGTGGCTCCCCTAAGTCCCGAGGAATGCAATCCGATGTAGATGTCGTCGTGTACGGTGGAACCAGCGGTGGGATCGCCGCAGCGGTTTCGGCTTCGCGATTGGGTAAATCGGTAATCCTGATCGAACCGACAGGATTCCTCGGAGGGATGACCACCGGCGGGCTCGGTGCAACCGACATAGGAAACAAACGCTGCATCGGCGGGATATCCCGTGAATTTTATCGCAGGATATTCAAACACTACCAAGACCCAGCGCATTGGACCCATGAAACTCGCGAAAAGTATTTCAAAGGTAGGACGATCAACTCGCAAAATGAAGACTCGATGTGGACCTTCGAACCGCACGTCGCCTCGATCGTCTTCGATCAAATGCTCAAGGAGACCAAAGTCCAAGTCGTCCTCAATCAACGCTTGGATCGCAAGGAAGGAGTTCACAAAAACGAGACGACTATCGAGACAATCCGAATGGAAACCGGTGAGTTATACCGAGCGAAAGTATTCATCGATGCGACCTATGAGGGAGATCTGATGGCCGCCGCCGGTGTGTCGTACCATGTAGGCCGTGAAGCGAATACAACCTACGGCGAAACGATCAACGGCATGCAAATGGAAAAGACCATCCATCACCAATTCGTCAAACCCGTGGACCCTTACATCACCCCCGGCGACCCCAACAGCGGTCTGCTTCCGAACATCGTGCCAATGACACAAGGCTCCGACGGGGACGGCGACCACCGACTACAGGCTTACAACTACCGTATGTGCACGACCGATATCCCTGCGAACCGAGTACCATGGCCCAAGCCCCAGCGATACAACGAACTGGATTACGAACTCTTGCTAAGAAATTTCGAAGCAGCCGATATGCGTCTACCCTGGGCCCCGATCTGGATGCCCAACCGGAAGACCGATGTGAACAACAATTTCGCATTTAGCACCGATTACATCGGCAAGAACTACGACTACCCTGACGCAGACTATGCTCGGCGTGAAGAGATCCTCAAGGACCATGAAAGCTACCAACAAGGCCTCATGTGGACCTTGGCCAACCATCCAAGAGTCCCCGAATCGATCCGACAGGTATTCCAAAACAACGGGCTCGCGAAAGACGAATTTCTCGATAACGGCCATTGGCCCCGACAACTCTACGTACGAGAAGCGCGGCGATTGGTGTCCGATTACGTGATGACCGAGAAAAACTGCAAACGTATCGAAGTCGTCAACGATAGTGTCGGCATGGGGGCTTACAACATGGATAGCCACAATACACAACGCTATGTAACCCCTGAGGGACACGCCAGGAACGAGGGAGATGTCCAGATCCCAACCAAGCCTTATCCGATTTCTGCTCGAAGCATCTTTCCCAAAAAGGCCGAATGCAGCAACCTACTAATCCCCGTATGCATGTCTGCAAGCCATATCGCCTATGGGAGCATTCGAATGGAACCGGTCTTCATGGTTCTAGGCCAAAGCGCCTCGGAATTGGCCTGCCTGGCCATCGACCATCGACAATCGGTCCAAGATGTCCCTTATGCGGCCCTCCAAAAGCGATTGCTGGAAGTCGGCCAAGTCCTCGATTTCCAATAAGACTCGCTCGGCCCATAACGACTTGGACTCTTGTTTCGCAGAGAACCAATCCCTCCAAGCGGCTTATGTGGAAAGACGGTCCATAATCTGCTTGAGTTTTTCTGAGATTTCCTGGCAGTCTTGTGGTCGATTTTCAGGGGCTTTTTCAAGCATCTGCATGATCAACTCTGAAAATCCAACTGGGCAATCCGGCCAAAGGACATGAGGATTCTCTGGGGTATGGTTCGCCAAAGCCGACAAAGTGCTCAAGATGTTCGGACGATCAAACGGCCGTTGTCCGGTCGACAGATCGTAGAGCACACAACCTAAACTAAAAAAGTCAGCCCGAGGATCAATACTCCCGCCGCTGGCCTGCTCGGGAGCCATGAACGATGGGGTTCCAATGAAGGTACCGGTGCGAGTTAGTCGCATCTCGTCGGATACCGCATGAGCCAATCCAAAATCGATGATCTTCACGTTGAGCGTCGACGATTCGACCCAAAGATTCTCAGGCTTGATGTCGCGATGGATCAGCCCGCATCGATGCACGGCCGATAGTCCATCGACCGTCTCGATCGCGATACGGAGAATCTCATGAGCCGGCAAGCTCTGGAAACGCTCCCGGTACATCTGAAGATTGGTACCTCGCAAAAACTCCATGACCAAATAAGGCAGTTGACCGACTTCGCCGACGTCGCGAACCTCGACCACATGTGGACTCCGGATTTGCTGTAAGGCCAGGAGTTCTCGCAAAAAACGCTTTTTGGATGTGGCTTCCTTGGAAACCTTCGGATGCAATACCTTGATCGCTACTGTCTGTTCGTTCCGTGTATCGATGGCTCGAAAGACGCAACCCATTCCCCCTTCACCATGCTGGCCTAGGACCCTGTAAGGACCGATACTAGCGAAATCCGACTCGATAATCGCAGGTGACAGATAGCTATCCCAACGAGTGGGCTCCCCTTTGGAACGCTCTGCTAGCGTCTTGTCCGCTAGAGTCTTATTGGTCCCACCCTCCCAAGACGATGGATCGCCCTGGACGGTCAATGGGGAGTCTAGGCCAAATTGAATGGTGTTTCTCACATCCAGTTTTTTGGTGTCTTGTTTGGCAAGATTTCTTACCAATCGAAATGTACAAAACGGGTCCCCATGGAGCATGCAGGAATCTTTGTAAATTTCGATTACCTCATGAAAGTGGTCGGCCAAGCCTTTAATGATGCCGATAGCCAACTTGCACAGTTTTCGATCCGACGAATAGAGCAACTGCAATTCGTTCTCCGAAAGGCGAATCGCATCGAGGACCGGTGGAACCGCACCAGGATTGCCAACGCGAACTGCCGAGTGAATGAAAGTCTCGGTGTTTTCGATGATGTCCAGTGTTCGCCACTGCGGCTTGATTACCCGATGGTAGAGCCTGAGCAATTCGGTCGATATAAACCTACCAAACATCTCGACCACTTCGTCGACCGGGACATTCAGGGTCTCAGCAGCCAGAACAATCAACTCCAGAGCTTGCCGATCCTCGTAAACCAAACCGGCTGAAAACGTGGTCCGGTCTAAACCGGACTTCGACAACGCCCTGCGCCACTCCTCGGGTCCGAGCGTCTGCTGGGCGAATTTTTGAAGCTGTACAAGTATCAATCCATGCATGGTCAGTACCCGAAAGGTGATCAATGCCGGCGGGCATCGGAATGCTCTATTGTCAGCCAACAGAGCCGCTTTGTAAACCTCGGAACTCCGACGGCAGTTGGATTGGCACTCCGATTTCCTGCGCTAGTTGCTCAAGAAACGCCGCGAGATATCCAGCACGCTCTGAGGCGATCTGCTTGCCGGATTCGGTCTGCATGGTCGACGGGAGCTTAAGCAATTTCGCAAAGAAATGATCAACCGATTGCTGATCATCCCGAGGCTCCCTTACCGTGGGGAACGGATCCTCAGGATGGTATAACCTCTGTCCCATCGAGCCGCCGGTCATCAAGCATCGAGCCAGCCCAATGGCTCCGAGGGCCTCCAGACGGTCGGCGTCCTGGAGCACTTGTGCCTCAAGGCTCCGGCAAGGGATCTGAGCCGAAAAACTATGCGCTTCGATCGCATGGGCAATCGCCGGGAATTTCACCGCCGGATAGCCAAGATCCGTGAGCAGCACGACGGCTCGGTCCGCTGCGAGTCGCGATGCCTCGGAGCGTTGAGCGGAATTCTTAGGCACATAAACACAGTCGTGAAACCAAGCAGCCGGCAAGAGGACCTCGAAATCCACCCTTCGAGCACCACCGAGCCCCGGGGAGTTGACCAAGTTCGTTGCGATCAGACAGGCGTTTCTTACGACACGCTGGACATGTTCAAGCCCATGCGCCGGGTCCGCGTCGGCCATCTGAACTCGCAAACGCTCGAGAACCAAACGCCCCCATCGGCCATCCCAAGCCTCTATCTTTTGAACCAAATCTCTGCGAGGCTCGATGCCTTCTGGATTCACGGAATTCACGCGATTACTCCAATGCACCGAGAATACTTGCAGTCTTCGATGGATAGACATCCGCGAATCGAGCCAGTTCTAGGGCTTGCTCCACACTTCGAATCCCCACTATGGCGCCGGTAACGGCAGGATTTTGGAGCACCCAAGCGATAGCAAGATGCCCTGGGGAGAGACCTGCTTGAGTGGCCGTCTGCTCGAGTTTTTCGGCGATGGCTAGATTTTTTGTCAGCAGGGGCTCTTGGAAATTCGCACTGCGGGTGCGCCAATCGTCAGGTGGAAGCGACTCGATGCGTTGGCGACTCATCGCGCCAGTGAGCATGCCTGATCCCATAGGAGAATAAGCGATCACGCCTATTTGGTGCGAGTGGGCATAGGGTAGGATCTCCTTTTCCGCATCGCGTCGGATCAGAGAATAGGGGGGCTGCAGCGAAGTGATCGACGCGATCGATGCGATTCGCCGCATTTGGTTCGCATCGAAATTCGAAACTCCAATCCATCGTACCTTTCCTTCCCGCTGAAGATCAGCCAAAGTGCTCCAACCCTCCTCGATGTCTTCGTCGGGCTCAGGCCAGTGAATTTGATAAAGATCGATCGTTTCGACTTCAAGCCGACGCAGACTATCCTCACACTCCTTGCGGATCGACTCGGCCTTCAAGGATTTGACGATCTGGCGATTCTCGTCCCAAGCCCGCTCGCATTTAGTGAAAACATAAGGCCGTTGGGCTGACGTTTGCTTCAGTGCCTTGGCCACAACACTCTCGGAATGCCCCAAACCGTACACTGCGGCCGTATCGATCCAATTGATCCCAGAATCGAGCGCCGCGTGGATCGCCAGGATGCTCTGGGAATCCTCCTGCTTGCTCCAGGAAAATGCCCAACCGTCGCCTCCGATAGCCCAGGCCCCTATCCCTATCGGGGTAATCATCAGGTCTGAGTTTCCAAGTCGGCGTTTCTCCATGTTCGACGAACCCTTCTGTGAGCGATAGAGTTGGAGTTGGGGATTTGTTGAAGGTTAGCTCCCGAGCGCGGCTTCTATTCTCGCTGAAAATATGCGAAGATAACATCCGTCTTTTCGTTAGTTAGCCTCCCCTTTGAGTGATTTTCTGTGTCTCAAGCACCCGTTGCTAACCGAGTTGGGGAATTGCGGGAAGCGGTGTCGGCCGTCGATTCGACCGTTTTTTTGGTCGAGGGTAGGGTCATGCGCAGGCTGCTCCGCAAGCGGACCCAGCATCCGAGTTTGGCACTGGCGCTGCCTCATGAAGAATCCCATGTCGCGCCTGCCGATCAAGTTCTCGGCAGTGTCCATCCCGACGAACTCGGACTGCGCGATATGCAACCGATCTGGGGAGATGTCCTGCTGATCAAACTCCCCAGTTCCGACCAACTCGAACACTGGCCTCTGGACGAACTCAAATTGCTCCTCTGGCGAAGACTCTTCCACGCCCAACTCGATCGCGCTCTGCTTGCCTTGCGATCCCCAGATCAATTCGCCTTCGTTCAATCCAAAATCGATGCACTCGGACAGGTGGAATTTGACGAGGCCCACCACGTGCTCGGGGCCGAAATGCGACTGCTCGATCCCAAATGCCGTGTCGAAGCTTTTTGCGAATGGGTAGCTCTCTATTGGGAATACCGTTGCTTTGATTCAGGTAGTCTCGATTCCTGGTTTCCTTCGATTCAACATGTCGATCAATTGGCCGAGAAGATGCGATTGGATCTGCCTATCGAGAAAATGTTAGAGCAATCGCGGATCGCAGGTTCTGCATCCATCGAAACGCAAAGCCGCGAGACACAAGACGAAGTGATCCTAAAGAACACCCAAAGAGGATGGTCTGTCGAACTTGCACAAGGCACCTCGGAGCGGAAATACCTCCGTTACATGCGCAGGCGAGATCGAGCCACCGAAAGGGGCAATACCGTCCATGCGATCAGTTCCTCACTACGCGCTGCCCGCTCGGCACCCTCGCGAAGCAAGCGGTCCAAGGCCGAGTCGACCGCCGAGTCGGATCTCCGCCTGTTCGTCAAACGCTTGCGGGAAGCGATCGGCTTCCCAGCCTCGGATAACAACGACTGGCACGCTGTTCTGCTAGCACTAGCCAAAAACGCTATCCAAGGTTTTTGGAATTCCGAAAAACGACTCCTGTACGACCTTCAAAAAGTCTGCCTCGACAAAGAACGGATATCCTACCGCGTCGACCTCTTGCGATGGATCACCTCCCTGGGGGCAAAACCGCTGAGCCGGCCCCTGTACAACCTTCAAGAAGTCCTAATGGCCAAGCACCTCGCCAGCGCAACGGCCAGATTGACCCACGTGCGCTTAAGCGGAGTCGAACGCGATCGATTGACCCTGCTACTTGAACAAGCCTCACATCAAGCCGACTCTCAAATGCGGCTCAGGATCCGTGACCCCCTACGCAATACCCTCCTCGAAGTCGGAATGACCCCGAGTTCATTTCCTGAACGCATCGCCATGGACAAGCTCGTCGAAGACGCCCTGGATTGCATCTCCGAACGAGGCTATATCTCCATGGGCTATTTCCGGGATGCAGTCAGCAAAAACGATCTAAAACTCCCCGATCTTCACGGACTGCGCGAAGCTTGGGGCGGCGATCGACTTCTCAAAGCCGACGATCGCCTCGACAAAGTCCTCGACGGCGTCTATCGCAAAGGGGATTTCTACCTTCGATGGATCCAAATGATCAGCGCCATGTTCTTCGGGACAACCAAAGGACGATTCGCCACCCTATTTCTCATCATTCCCTTCGGCGGCGCTTTGGTCCTGATCGAAAGCATCCAACACATTTGGCACAAAATTGAATCCTGGACCAGCGAACACCCTCCACCCAAGTCCAATTCAATCGATCCGAGTCTCTTTGCTAACGAATCGCAATCCGAACCCGAATCGACCGTCACCAAAACGGCAGACCAAGCCGTCGATCAAATCGTCTCGAACCAACTGAACATCATCCCCTTGGTCATCCTCCTGGGACTGTTCCTGATGGCCCTGATCCACCTGCCCCGCTTCCGACTGGGACTTTGGAAAGCCATCCGATGGTTCGGGCAATTGATCTATGCGATCTGCATCCGGTTGCCTCAAGAACTTCTACCCTGGGCCTCGATCCGCTCCTTCTTCGAACACCCCTGGACTCAAACCACTTGGAGTTATTGGATCAAGCCAACGGCGTTGGTCCTGGCCATCGAATGCATGGTACAAAGATCCCCAAGCGTCCTAATAAGCCCGAACCTTCGTGTCGCTTGCGAGGCGGTCGTCCTGAGTGCAATGATGAACTCTCGCTTGGGACGAGACCTCCAAGAACTCCTCTTCGAAGCCATCGGAGGTTTCTGGAATCTGGTCCGATTGCGCTGGGTTGTCATCGCCATCGATTGGATCGTCGAGTTGTTTCGAAGCATGCTGCTCGCATTCGAACGGTTTCTCTATGCCGTCGACGAATGGCTCCGTTTCCACAGCCAAGAGAACCTCCTATCGCTCATCGCAAAAGCGATCCTGGGCTTCTTCTGGTCAGTGATCTCGTTTTTAATTCGAATCTACATCAATCTGCTCATCGAGCCGACACTCCACCCCGTCAAACACTTCCCCGTCGTGACCGTCGCCCACAAAATCTTCCTGCCGGTCCTGCTCATCCTAGCCGTCAACATGGAAGCGTTCCTGATCCAGTACATGAACAAACCTCTTGCCATGTCGATCACCTGGTTTAACATCGTGTTTCTCCCGGGATTCTTCGGATTCGCCGTCTGGGAGCTCAAGGAGAACTGGAGGCTCTTCCGGCAAAATCGACGCGGAACCCTCGCTGCGATTCCCGTCGGAAGCCACGGTGAGACCATCGAGCGATTGCTCCGACCCGGATTCCACTCCGGAACGTTACCCAAGCTTTTCCGAAACATTCGCAGACTCGAAAATCTACCCGCCTCGGTAAAACGGTTTACCAAACGACGTAGCGCTTACAAAAAACTTCACCACGTTACCGATCATGTCCACCGATGCGTCGATCGCGAATTGATCGCCCTAGTCAATCAGTCCCTAGTCAATCAGTCCCTAGGCAATCAATCTCCGGGCAACGATCCGTACGGCCTAGTCTGCTCCGAAGTGATCGCTGCGACCAATAGCCTGACGATCCGTCTCGAACCGATTTCCCTCAAAGGACAAGAACACCAAGCCTCCCGACTAGAACTGGTCATCCAAGAACAAAGCGGCTGGATTATCGCTTGGACCCGCCAAAACGGTTGGCTCGATCAAGCTCCCGAACCCGTGCAAAAAACCTTCGACCTAGCCCTGCTCGGATTCATGCGAAAATGCGGAGTGTTTCTAGTACGCGCTCAAGTCGAATCGGAGTTCTCCAAAGGGAAACCCTACGACCTGCAAGACCAAGGAATGGTCGTCTGGGCCAATAAAGACTTCGTGCAAAAATGCGACGTTCATTTCGATGGTCCGCACGTCTCAAGCTTCCAACCCAGCAGCCTCGCGAAAACCCTTGGACTGGCCGATATCCCAGACCGCCGCTGGATCTTTGCCGCAAGCGAAACGACCTGGACCCAATGGGAACAAGCCTGGAATCAACTCTCGGGCACAAGAAACACAAACGAACTGACCCAAGACCAAGCGATCGAGTCTCAAAACCAACCCGGGCCATGACCCATCGAGGCTCTCAACAAAGTCGGTCGAAATGCGATAGAATGCCACGAATCGAAGCCAAAAGAGGACTACCATGCACATCAACCGCGAACGCCTGCTCGACCGATTCCTTCAATATGTCAAGATCGGGACGACCGCAAATCCCAACACCCAGGACTACCCGAGCAGTCGAGGTCAATGGCTCCTGGGCGAGCTACTCGTCAAGCAGTTGCGCTCCATGGGGATCGAAGATGCCGAACAAGACGTCCACGGGCTCGTCTGGGGGACCGTCCCTGCGACCTGCCCCGGACCGGTCCCTACCATCCTCCTGAACGCACATCTGGACACGTCCCCAGAAGCCCCAGGCGATCACTGCAAACCCGAGGTCATCGAACCTTACTCAGGAGGCGATATCCCTCTAGCCAACGGAGACAAAATCGAACTTGCCCATACCCCGGAACTCGCCTCGCTCGTGGGCAAGACCCTCGTGGTCACCGATGGCAAAACACTCCTAGGTGCCGACGATAAAGCGGGCGTAGCCTCGATCATGGAACTGGCCCACTACCTGATCGAACGACCCAGTATACCTCACGGTCCAATCCGTATCCTCTTTACCTGCGATGAGGAAATCGGGAGAGGAACCCGGCACTTCGATCTTTCCAAGGCCGGGGCAATCGCCGGATACACCCTCGATGGAGGCGCTTCGGGAACCATCGACGTCGAAACCTTCTCCGCAGACTTGGCCACCATCAAGTTCTACGGCCATAACACCCACCCCTCGGTGGGCAAAGGAAAAATGGTCAATGCGATCAAAGCTGCAAGCCTCTTTGTCGCAAGCCTACCGATCGACCGTCTCTCCCCGGAAACCACTTGCCAACGCGAAGGCTTTCTACACCCCTACGTGTTTCAAGGCTCGGTCTCCGAGGCGAGCGTCCAAGTTTTGCTTAGGGATTTTGATACCGCGAAACTCGCCGACCACGCGGACCTACTGCGCCAACTGGCCGAAGATATGCAACAGGGCGATAAGCGGCTTCGCATCGAAATCCACATCGAAGAGCAATACCGAAACCTCGGCGATAAACTGCGGGAATTCCCCCTGGCGGCAGATTTGGCCGAACAAGCCTTCCGAAAACTCGGCCGAACCTCCAAACGCGATGCGATTCGCGGTGGAAGTGACGGGTCGCTCATGTCCCACTTAGGCCTACCTACCCCCAACCTCTCCGTAGGCCAATACAATATTCACTCAACCAAAGAATTCGCTTGCTTGGACGAAATGGTCCAAGCCGTCGAGCACGCGGTGGTACTCGCAGAACTTTGGGCCCAACAAGGCCGATTCTAGAGAATCATCCCAGCAATCAGCAAACGAAAGCCCACAAGGAATGATCAATCGCAGGATCGATGGAACGCTCAGGCATGCACGTCTGCTCCTTGCCTTTGCTCGCAACAGCTTGGTGCGCGATATGACCTTCCGAGGCAATTTCATCGTCGACTGCATCTCGAGCCTCGCTTGGCTCACCATGAACTTAGGTTTCTACCTCCTTATTTTCTTCCACGTGCGCAGCATCGGTGCCTCGACCGGATGGGGGCGAGATGAATTCTACGTCTTTCTTGCAACAACCTGGATCGTCAATGCGATTGTCCAAGCGTTCCTGATGCCCAATGCACAGGAATTCAGCGAACTGATTCGAACCGGTGGCTTAGACTACGCATTGCTCAAACCGATCGATACCCAGTTTTTGATCTCCTTCCGGCGCGTCGAGTGGGCCTCGTTGAGCAACGCCGTTGCAGGTCTAGGTATCCTGGCCTACGCCGTCTGGCGCCTGTCCTCTCGAACCGAGCCCCCCTGGGAATTCTCGGTCGGAATCGGTCTGCTCTACGGAGTCTACCTGGTTTGCGGCGTGGCACTTTTCTACAGCCTGATCGTCTGCTTGGCCGCCACGAGCATCTGGCTTGGCAGAAACCAAAGCCTCTACGATTTCTGGTTCTACATCACCAACTTTTCTCGATATCCGATGGAAATCTACCAAAGCGGTTGGGGGATACCCCTATGGTATATCTTCACGTTTGTCTTCCCAATCCTGGTGATCATCAACGTCCCAGCTAGGCTCCTGGCCCAGCCCCTTTCGCCCCGACAAGGCTGGGAATGGGGGCTAGCGGTTTTCGCCTTTCTAGCTACGATCGTCGCCCTCATCTTGAGCCGATGGGTCTTTCAAAGGGCCCTAAGAAGCTACTCAAGCGCCAGCAGTTGATGGCCTGCAACGTCGAGCATCGAAACGGAAACGAAACCATGAATACCAACTCCTCGGCTCGCCAATACATCGCCGAATTGCTTCCGCAAACCCAAGTCGATGCGGTCTTCAAAATCGCCGATCGGCAATTGAGATCCAATCGCCAAGGCAACCCGTACCTGCTCCTACAACTGCAAGACCGTAGCGGCATGATCTCGGCCATGCGATGGAATGCCGACGATCGCCTCTGCGAGAGGTTCCCCAAAGGGACCTTTGCTCGCATCCAAGGCATGACGCAACTGCATAACGGGAACCTCCAGATCATCGTCAATCAGATGCACAACGTCGATTCCGATCTAGTCGCACTCGAGGAATTCGACGCGCTCGATCGCTATCAAGTCACCGCACACTGGGATACCCTTAACTGTCTCGTCGATACCCTGAACGATCCGAGCGTCGTGGCTATTTGCAAAGAAATCCTCGCAGATGAGTCAATCAGCAAACGATTGCAGATCGCCCCGGCAGGTACCAAAACCCATCACGCCTACCCAGGCGGATTGCTCGAACATATCGTCTCGCTGATGCAACTGTGTGAATTTGCAAGCCGACACTACCGCCAAGTCGACCGAGATCTGCTCATGGCAGCAGCCTTGGTCCATGACCTTGCAAAAATCGAGGAACTCTCCTTCGAAAACGAACTCAACTACACCGACTCCGGGCAACTGCTTGGTCACCTTGTCCAAGGTGTCGTGATGCTCGATTCCCTAGCCAATCGCCTCAAGGCCAAAGGTGTTGCCATCGACCCACAGAAACTTCTGAGATTGCAGCATATCGTGGTGAGCCACCACGGATCGCTCGATCACGGTAGCCCCAAAGTCCCGATGACGCTCGAAGCCCTCGTGTTCCACTACCTAGACGAACTGGACGCGAAACTCAATACGGCACAGGAACTCATCGCCCAAGATCGATCGACCGATGGCTGGACCCCGTTCCACCCGACTCTCGCTAGACGTCTGTTCAAAGCCAGCTTGAATCCCAAAGCCGAGTAACTTCACAAGGCTCCTTAGCCTGGTGGATGACTCTCTGGCCTCCAGCCCCGGTTCGTCTCTCCGTGACCTCCGTGGCTCTGTGTTTCGTCTCTCTTCCGCCCCCACAAGCTCGCCCCCACAAACTTACCGCACGGCGGCGCTCGGCCTGGTACTAGCAACTCCCTCGCCGTTGGCTGCGGGTTAAACAATTTCGCCCACGGACTAGCATGCCAGCTCTCTGGGACAAAACTCTTGCCTCCAGCCCTGGTTCGTCTCTCCGTGACCTCCGTGGCTCTGTGTTTCGTCTCTCTTCCGCCCCCACAAGCTCGCCCCCACAAACTTACCCCACGGGGGCGCTCGGCCTGGTACTAGCAACTCCCTCGCCGTTGGCTGCGGGTTAAACAATTTCGCCCACGGACTAGCTTACTCGTGCCGCAAGGCCTCGATGGGATTCATTTTCGCCGCCCGCGTCGCCGGGTAAATTCCAAAAATCAACCCCACAGCCAGCGAGATAAAAAACGCACCTGGAATGCTCTCTGGAACAATCGATGGCTTAACGACGCGCACCACCTCCGGCAAATCCGCCATCTGCTTGGGGAACCAAGCCGTTGCAATCTCCCGGGCCAAGTCCACCGCAGGACTGCAAAACAGCCCAAAGAGGATCCCAAGGATCCCGCCAGTCAAACTCAGCACGCTCGTCTCGACCAAGAATTGTCGCACGATGTCTCGCCGTTTAGCCCCCAGTGCACGGCGAATCCCGATCTCTCGCGTCCGCTCGGTGACCGTCGCAAGCATGATATTCATGATCCCAATCCCACCGACGAGCAGCGAGATCGCTGCAATCATCCCCATAAACAGCATGAACATCGCGCGCGTCGTGCGAGCCTGTTCGAGCAACTCCAAAGGCACAACCACCGAGATGTCTTCCATCTTCTCGTGGCTCGAAAGCGCTGCTTGCACCAATTCCGCCGTTTTCTTGACCTCCGACACGTCGGAACATCGAAGGGTGATTTGATTCAATTCGATGATCTCACCTTCACGCGAACCGGATCGCATCGTCATGACTGTATCGCCGATGCGTTGCTGGAGCGTTTGAATTGGGATGTAGACGTCGTTTGAGAAGTCTTGAGCCGCCATCGATCCGCCGATTGCCGCCGTAGCGCCCTTTGGCTTCAATACCCCGACGACCAAATAAAAGTCCTGGTTTTCAGGCATGTAAATCCGCTGTCCGACCGGGTCCTCGAACGGAAAAAGCCGCTCTGCGACTTTGGCCGACAAGACACAGTGGCAGTCGCGAGCAAAATTCTCGGCGTCGCTCAGGAAATGCCCCGAGACGACCTCGAGTTTCGTCACATCGGCATACTCCGGCGTGCAGCCAACCAACCGGCCATCGAGCTTGCGATTCTTGAACTGGAACTGACGCCGCATCTCGCGGATGGGAATGGCACTTTTGACCGTTGGTACCGTAGCCACAAGCATGTCGTACTCTTCGCGGGTCAGACCATAAGGGGTCAAACCCTGGCTGGACATTTTCTCGCTCGGAGGCTTAACCGTCCGGATCATGATGGTGTCGGCTCCGAGACTCTCAATCTGTCGCTGGGCCTCGTCCCCAATCCCCTTGGAAATCGCCAGCAACCAGATCACGCTCGCCACTCCGATGAAGATCCCCAAGACCGTCAGGATCGAACGCATCGGGTGGAGCCAGAGGCTTTTGATTCCAAGCCCGATGGTACCTAATAGAATTCCCATGACGATTTTTCCCTAAGCTCTCTTGCGTGTGTGACTAGACTTCTACGGGCATGTTATCGATCGCATACTTAGCCGCTTCGTCGCGGACCTGCTGCGTATTGATCTTATCCCACTGCAACCGACCATCCTTGAGTCGCACGACCCTTTTGGCTCGCTTAGAAACCTCGTCTTCGTGGGTGACCAAGATGACGGTTCGGCCTTCGTTGTTCAGACGCTCAAACGTTTGGAGGATCTCTTCGGTCGTCCGAGAGTCCAAGTTCCCTGTCGGTTCGTCGGCGAGAATGAAATAAGGGTCATTGACCAGCGAACGAGCGATAGCCACCCGCTGCTGCTGGCCCCCTGAGAGCTGCGTCGGGCGGTGGCCGAGCCGATCGCCGAGCCCCACCATTTTGGCCAATTCGATGCTGCGATTTTTCTGAGCTGCCGTCAACGGTTTGCCTTGATAAAACAGAGGCACTTGGATGTTTTCGACAACCGTCAACTGCTGAATCAGATTGTAGGCCTGAAAAACAAACCCGATCCGCTGCGAGCGAATGTCGGCCAACTGATCGTCGCTCATTTTGGCCACGTCGTCATGTCCTAGCCACAAACTCCCCGAAGAAGGCTTGTCCAAGCATCCGAGCAGATTGAGCAAGGTACTCTTTCCGGACCCAGAGGGTCCCATGATCGCAACGTAGTCCCCGGTCGGAACGTCGAAAGTGACCCCCCGCAACGCGCGGACCGTCTCACTTTTGAGCACGTACTCCTTCTTCAGATCTACGACCCTACAAGCGTATCCTTCGGTCGTAAAAGCGTCTTGCGTCATGATGCGACTTGTACTCTAGAGTGTTATCGGTCGAAGCCACCAGCAGGGCGTTACCGTCCGGATCGGCAGTGCTGTTTGCGCGTCAATTCGACGGAGCGCCAGGCCCGCGTCCGGATCCACCACCGCCCGGACCGCCAGGTCCACCAGCTCCCATGGCGGCCATCCGCTTTTTGAATCCGGCGGCCAGTTCGCTGCGGTCGACTTTCCCATCCTTGTTCGCGTCATAGTCGCCAAAGGAACTCTTCATCCGGTCGTCGGATGCAACCTCTTCTTGAGAAAGGCTTCCATCGGTATTGGTATCCATACGTTGCATGATCATGCCGACGATCGCATCGGGACTCATGCCCCCTGCCCCGCCCCCTGCCCCGCCCCGAGCACCACCGGCAGCACCGGCACCACCGGCACCCTGGGGGCCCGATTCCGGGGCGGTAGATTTCGGAAGTGGTGCATTGGACATCGCCACGAGTTTCGAACGGTCATCTTCTTCTTGGATCTCCGGGATATCCATCTTGTCCAAGTGGTTCCTCGGGTCGAGCACGACGTTGTCGTTGGGCTGGATCCCCTCTTTGACGGTCACAAACTTATCGTTGGTCGCACCGATTTTGATTTCTCGGGTGTTCCATTTTTCACCATCGCGCACGAGGACAAAGTGATGCCGTTTGGTTTCGTAGACAGCATGCACGGGAATTTGAAGCGCTTTGTCGATTTGCTCGACGAAGATCCTCACTTCGGCCGTCATACCGGTTCGGATCGTCTCGGGCGGCTCGACGATCTGAATGAAGGTCGCGTATTCTTTAACGTTCGAACCCCACCAATTGCCAGGCTCGGCGTACTTGTTGACTTTGATCACTCGACCGAGCAATTCGTATTCGGAGGCGTTGACGCGGATTTTCACCGGCATGCCTTCGCGGATCAAACTGATACGCGATTCGTTGATTTTCGCTTTGACCTGCATGCGAGTGGGGTCTGGGAGCAGGAAAATGGTCTGCTGCTCTCGGACCAATGCGCCGGCCTCGACGATGAAGTCGCTACCCCCTCGACCAGAGCTTTTGTTCGCATAGACCACTTGGCCATCGGCAGGAGCGATGATGGTGCAAGCTTTCGTTTGAGCTTGGATTTCCTGAAGCTTGTTCTTTTCTTCCCCAAGGGTGTTTTTATCCGACTCGAGCTTGGCTCGCGTCGTTTCGATATCGGCATCGAATTGGACAAGCATTTTCGCTTTGGTCAATTCATCGAGAACCTTCAAGCGGCCCAAGGCCGATTCAAGGTTGCTCTTTGCGTTTTCAACGGAGAATTGTTCGGCTTCGATCTGAAGAGGTTTTAAGGTCCCTTTCGCTGCAAGCCGCTCGGCGCTTTCGAGCGAGAGTTCGGCTTTGCGAAGGGATTGCTGGGCGACGGCAATCTCGCTGACAATCGCTTTGCGCTCGGTCAGAAAAGTTCCTTCTAGGTACTCTTGACGCGCGATCACCGCTTTGTTGACGGCCGCCTCGGCGCTGATGACTGCTGACTCGGCCGAGCTGACGACAATCCGTTGGTTCTTTGCTTCCTGGTCAAGGGCCGAGGAGTCCAATTGGCAAAGCACTTCCCCTTTCTTGACCAAAGTTCCTTCGGGAATGACCGAGAGGATCGGCGTTCCGCTCCCGCCACGGCCTTTGACCTCGCATTTCACCTCGTTGTTGCTGCTCGATTCGATTTCACCTTGTTCCAAGACGATATGGTCAAAGGGCCCCTCGGCAACCTGATGGAACATCGGCTCCGAGGAGCTTTCCAGATTGCTTCCAGGACGGTTCATCGCCCAATAATATCCACCCCCACAGAGCCCTGAGACTGCCAAAAGGCCCAATAGGGTTCCTCGCACTCCCGCTCGTCGCGACCGACTGGCAGTACGGGACAAGCGTAGAAGGGATCTTCTGTTTTTTTTCATGGTTGCGTACTTGTTTAGGATGGGAGGAAAGACGTCCGGCAGGATTTCGATGGATCTACGGACCGAATCTACGATTTATTGTAGGAGGCCGTAAACGGGGGTGGGATTGGACCATCGGCATAGGGATAAAATCGCCCATTTCGTCGGAATTGGCTAGAGAGATTGCTAGGAAATGCCAAAAAGGTGCATCGGATTGCAGGTTTCTTCTCTTGCCGATTGGTTTTTCGGGACCGGCTAAGGGAATCGGATCGGTTGGAGTTTGCTAGCGAACCTTTCGATTCGGCAAGGAGATAAACCCGAAGGGGGGGAGAAAGTTCCCCGGGTTTAGGGCGAGATTCCCGTTGAGGGTTCGATTCCCGTCGACTTCTTAGTTTCTTCTCAGGCGGGCCTACAAGTAGCCTGGACGGGTTGACATGATTAGGCTAAAATTTCGGCCCCAAAAGCTCCTGGCACCGACAAGCTAGGTCCGATAGAGGGATGTCTCACAGAGAAGGATTCGATGTGGGGCTAGGCGCAGAGAGGTCAATCATTTCGAGGCACAAGCAGTTTCGCGAACCGAAGCGAGCGTAGATAGGTCTTATTGGAGTCAGATGCATGGTTAAGTTGCAAGTCCGCGATCGGGAGACGATTCAGGATGCGGTACGAAGGTTCCGCAAGTTGGTTGAGCGAAGCGGATTGAAGAAGGAAATGCGACGTCGGGAGTTTTACGAGAAGCCCAGCGAAATCAAGCGTCGTAGCAAGCAACGAGCCGAGCGTCGGAACCGCCGGATCCGATTGCACGGGATCTAAAACAGCACAATCACCGAGCACTGGATTCGATGCTGTTTAGTGCATCGTGATTCAGTCAAATCGGGCGAATAGCTCAGTTGGTTAGAGCGCTACTCTTACAAAGTAGATGTCGGGGGTTCGAGTCCCTCTTCGCCCATTTCTGGGGTCCTTCAAGTTCTTCTTTTAGCTGCAATTGCTCGTGGAGCAACGCAGCGACAACTTCATTTATCTGTTGGTTTTTGGCCTCAAGATCAGTGATGTTGCCCCCCCCCATTGGGCTTTGAATAGCTCAATCAAATCAAAGCTCCAAAGACTGCTGGGGCAAAACAATCCTCGGGCCAAGCCACGAGCCTACAATCTCTTCCCCAACGGATTTCCCAAGCGATTTACCTGCTGTGTTATCAAACGAAAAATGGATACCACCGTAAATCCGACTGCGGCCCGCTTCGTCTGCTGCATCCCAGAAATTGCTGAAATACCGTGTGGTGATCAATTCAGTGGCCAACGGCCTTTGTGTGAGCCCTGACTGTGGATCTGTTGTACTGGAGAATGAAACACTATCTCCGAAGAGGCTCGTAAGCACTGTCGCCGCAGCAGCGCTAAATGTGCTGTGCCCTGATAAATAGCTAGGATGGGCGGGGGTTCTCAGAAGCGGCGCCCACGATTCGTCCTGGGCAGTTAAAGCATTACCGTCTAGATCAGCTCGTCGAATAGCGTGCAATGGACGCCAGAGCTCGTAGTGATATTTCACTTCCCACACTGCAATTGCAGCATCTGCCATTGATAGATTAAGTAGAGCGAGTGTTCGCGCACTATCGAGAAGATCCGACTGACTTTTCATCAGCACATCCGTGGCGATTCGGTTCCAATGCCCTGGCGGAGTGGCCGTACCAGCTCCGTCGGCCCAGAATTTTGCTGACTCCGTTTGGTCAAGGGTGCGTTCGGTGCTGTCTAATTCGCCCAGTCTCATGACCTCATCGACCGCTGCAGCGTATTCGGATGAATCTAGCGATGGTGGAGGAGCTACTCGAAACGCGCCGACACCATCTAGGGCAAAGGATTTGAGGTCTCTCCATTGCGGCAATTCCGGAGGAGTGAAATCCGGTTCCGTACGATTCCATTTCCCGACGGCTGCAGTTGGTGTATATCCAGCAGGCGAAGAGGCCCCATCACCGGTGCGTGCTGCAAGCATCCTTTGCGCAACGGTTTTCCCAAGGGCAATACCGCGCTGTTTGGACTCTCCGTTTGGAACAAGAGCGAGCGAGGCGGCAAGAGTCGCATCAAATACAGGAATCTCGTCTCGATCAGAATACAGTGTAATCGCGATGTCATGAGCGGCTGTCGCAAGGGCGGCGATTGCAGATGCGTTGGGATCCTTTGCGAGATCTGGCAAATAGGGTTGATAACGGCCCTCAACAGCATTTGCCGCATCGAACATCGCAAGATGAACCATTGCAAGGTTTCGAGTAACGATAGGAGGACGAGACGGAACGATCCGATTGGGGTAAGGATCGTTCGATAGTCCCGTCCAATCACGCACAGCATTAAGCATCGTAGCATTCCAGTCGGCCACAACATCGCCACGGTACCATGTCTTTGCGATCTCGGCGGACCTTCCGAGCTCATCGCGGGTGTGGATTACAAGATGATTGGCTCCAAACTCCAACGGTATGGCGATTTCGTAGACTCCTCTCGAGTCGCTGAGTCCTTTACCGAGTGCAATGGAGGGAGGTGTCAGGGAGATTGCCGACCATACGGAAACATTCGCAAATGGCGAAGTCTGTCCGATGATGGTGATAGAGGGTGAAAGGACAACACCGTTGAAATTTGTATCGTCTGCGGGTGCAATCGACGCGACTATTTGCGGAGGGTTTGGGTTTCGGTTCAGAGCATTTACGATCAGTAAAGCATCCAATGGGGACAGAAAGCCATCACCGTCGACATCAAGAAAGTTTGCCTCTTGACCATCGTCGATGGGTAAAAAGCCAGATCCCCGGGTGTTCAAAGCGTCGATGACTGTCAGCGCATCGATCGATGTTACAAACCCAGATGCATCGATGTCACATGGTAAGGAGGGATTTTGGAACACTGAAAAAACGACTCGATCCTCAAGCTGCTCGAACTTGGGACGAAAGCGACTCGTTTGTTTTCCATGCTCATTGACGGATAGCGTCATGGCTCAGCCGGGGATTTTCTAAAAAAATCAAACCTCGCGGTTTAAGACTTACGGTACGTAGGCAGTGGATTCACGACTCTCTATTGTAAAGAACGGCTCATCGGATGCACAGGTAAAACTGGCGGAATGGAGTGCATTCTAGAATAAGCTGGGAGATAGTTTAGGCATGTTGCAATTTAGGTAATCCAGTTCCAGTCGGCCGCATCGAAGATCGATAGCACGCTAAGGATTGCCATGATCGAGTGCTGGACATTGTCGACACGGATGACGTTGTTGTACTCGCACGTGCGAACGCCACCTAAAAGACGCTTTCGCTTTGCGTGAAAACACATGTCTAGGTCTCCCTTGTAAGTCAACTGGGCCAGGCTGCGCAGGCCTCTGAGGATCGCTCGTCGATAAGCCACTTGCCTCGCCTGGTCGCCAGTCAAGCGAGCGATTCGAAAGGCTTCCGCTAAGCCTTCGAGGTAAACAGCGGTTGATGAAGCATGGGGAGGACCGAACGGGCGATCCGGTGCGTAGAATCTTCCTCGGCAATCTTCGTACGGGGCATCATCCCACTGCTGGACACCAAGCAACCAATCGTTCATTTCAAATATTGCATCAACCAGCTTCTGGTCAGGCAATCGATCCCACAGCTTGGCATACGCCATCGTATGCCAGGGAACGAAGGCGGGATTGCGATTCACGCGATGCCAATCGCCGTAAAAATAAAAGGATCGTGAAAAGCAATCCAGCAGGGACTTATCCATCGATTCGTCAAGCAGATCAGCCCACAACAATAGGGCTTCGCCAGGATAGAAATTGTGGCAATCGTCGCGATCTGCTGGAGCCAAGAATGTCCGAAACCTGCCGCTATCCCGCCACATCGAGCGAACAGTACGGCAAAGTTTCTGGCGAGTTTCCGAATAATCGATCACACCTGCGTAATCCCTGAGTGTCATCGCCGCTAAGGCGATCGCCCCCAATTTGATTTTCCCATTTTCTTCAATCCAGCCGAAGTCCCCTTGCTCACGGTAGGTCGTTGCAAGGTTGTACTGGATGTTTTGTTCAATAGCCTGGATCCGTTGCAGCGTCGGGCTCCACCTGGCGGTATGAATCAGAGCCCGTGTCGCCATCCATTGCCGTATCGAGTTGTTTCGACTCGTATCCTCCTCTCCTCGGCTGGGATAATAGACATACATCATTCGACCATTCGGATGTACCGACCGGAGCAGGTAATCGCTCATCGATTGGAGCAAATCCTCCATGAACGGCTTAGTCACCGAGGCTTCAGAGGTAAGTGGAGCGCCGCGAAACAGCGGAGCGGGTGGCGAGTCCGAGCCGATATCAATCCGTAAAATCTCCGTAGGAAATATGGCCAGTTGGAGTTCCCCGGAACGGATCTTCTCCATGGTTACACCTGACTTGTCGGCATGGACTTCGACATGCTTCTGGAAGCTTCGGTTCGAGCCAATCAATTCCAAAGGGGATACACGAAGACGCACCTCGCTGGTCTTATCGGTGACAAGGTACCCAAAGAGCCCGCGCTGGTTTTCGGCAAAACTCGTTTGCTGATCACCACTGGCCACATCCAAAGCTCTCGGAGGCTTTGTTGCCCGTGCTACCAGAAGACAGTCTGCTTCCTGAACCTTCGTATCGGATCCCAGCAACTCGGTCGCTGCGGCTCGTACTCCCCCTGCCGCGAGTTCCAGAATGGATCCCCACGCTTCCGCAACAAGAGTCCCTGATTTGCGAGCCTGAATATGCGCGATCAAATTTCTTTACTAGGACGCCTTTCAACAACAATGAGCAGGAGCGAATCAGAACGTTCCTTTATCATAGCTACTCTCGATTTCTCATAGGCACCCGTTTCCGTCGTAGCTTTCGTCAAACAACTGACTATCCCGGAGTATCCCGCAGCCCCACGCACTTAGCGAAACGGCATTGGCTTCATCAGGCCCGAAGGGGCCGACAGGATCATCGTCCCCGCAACGCGGTGCTCATTTGGGGATCGTTATTCTGTCAGCCCTTTGAGCTTCTCAGAACGGCGGCCCCCGCAGCCCGTGGCTCTGGGAGCCACGGCAGTCACTGTATCGGCCCTTCAGGCCTGAGTTGCCAGAAAGCATGCGCTCGTCAAGCGACGGCGGGAGCAGTACACGCTGATGATGGAACCCCGAGACAAATTGCGACAGAGGCTCAGCAAGGGAGATAACTCCTTTGATTGAAGCAGATTACGGTAGCCATACAGTGCCATTCGTGCCCGGCACCGAGTGACGCTCCGCTTCAACCGGGGCTAAGGGTTAGTACGGTTCGACCTCTATCTCAATTTCGCTGCCGATTACAAAACCGTCTGATTTCTGCATGTCGCTTTTCGTTCGCGGAGGTTCCAGTGCTCCCCCAAATTCGATTCCAACTCCTTCGTCAATCGGTTGAATATGCAGCCCTTCAGACAACACCTGAAGCGTTGTGTTCGGTTGCTCTCGAACCGTGAATTCTCGGGCATTCCGCACTAGGATCCGCACGCTCACCCATCCTTCATTTTCGGTCGCTTCAGCGTCGCGACACGCGACTGTAAGCTCCACGTTTCGCGTTCCGTCATCTTCATATCGTAGCCGTAGCCATCGAATGATACCGTCGGAGAATCCGTAGAAACGGGCCAGTATTTGCTCGAAATCATCATGCGATCTTCTCGTCATACTCATGCTCCTTATTGGCCGATCGGCGTTCTTGGTGGCACACCCGGCGGCAAATCTCCCCACCCCGGAGGCAACTGATTTGGAGGTATATGTGGTTTCCCTGGGCCATGCCCGGATGCCGGATTTCCAGGAACTGGGAACTGATGGCCGTGCCCAGATGGCGCTCCTGGGCCGTGATTCTTGAAGTCGACATGTCCTATAACGTTTCCGTTTCCGTCATAGATTGCATTCTGCACGGCCTTTCCATCTGGTCCGACATGCGTGTACTTGGAGTTCGGTGTGGCTCCAGAAGTCCAAGGCTTACTCGTGCCGCTGAATTGTGGTGCACTACTTGGGGGAACATTCTTGGCAACTCCTTTCGCCACGTTATCGATCTGGCTATAGCCGCCACCGGGCAGAAAGGCTCCTGCTGCCCACAGTCCGCCAGCAACGAATTTTTCACCAGTGCTCGCACATGGGTCCATGATCGTCGATGCGGTATCGTACGAGTCATAGATAGCAAGTCCAACTTCCGCACCAGCCCAGATGCCAGCCAAAATCAATGGTAAGATTCGACCCGATGGATCAGTGTGCTCCGCCGGCTGATTGAAGACGTACCGATACAGGTTTGCGTCCTGGGCTGCATACGCAATCGGATCCTCCTGCAGGAATCGCCCCAGTTCCGGGCTGTAGTAACGCGCGCGGTAATAATAAAGCCCAAGGCTATTGTCGAACTCGCGCCCAGTAAAGCCGTAGCGCGTAACGGTCGTCGGGGATGATGAAGAACGTAGGTTGCCGAAGCTGTCATATTGAAGATCGAGCACTTGCTGGCCCATGTTGCCGACCAAATCGCGGACCGTTCCCAGGTGGTCCGTCAATACCCAGTTGGTTTCGACTGCGCCTATCTGCTCCTGGGCAAGGATCATATCGATGCCAGGACCAAACAGATTGCGAACCTTGGAAATCGGCTGCGTTGCAGAGCCGGGTCCGTCTGCGTCGATGAATTCCAGAATGATGTGCTCGCCATCGTAGATGTAATGCTCCGTAGTCGCCAAGCCACTTGCCGCACCGTCAGCATCCACGGTCTGACTAATCCGACGATCGCCAGCGTCGTAGATCATCTCTACTTGCTTCAAGGCCACGCCCCCCGTCGAACGGTCGGTTACACGAACCATTCGATTGCGATGATCATAATCGAACACGCGATAGGTGCCTGATTGGGTCTCGGTCTGCAGAATCAGGTTCCCTTCGCCGTCATACGTGTATTCGTACGTGCCGTCCGACATGAGCTTATTGCCTGCACCGGTGGTGTAGCTCGCCGCGAGATGGCTGCTTGTGCGATTGCCATTGCGATCGTATCGATATGTTTCGCTACCCCTTGGATCACTATTTCCACGAAACACCGCTGTTGACTGGTTCGTGGCATCGTGTCGAAAATCCGTGCGACCGACAGTATCAGTGATTGCGATAATGCGGTCGGCAGCGTCGTACTCGTAGTCGTAGAATGCTACGCTGCGTGGGTTAGATGCCGATCCGTGGGTCAGCGCTGTCAATCGATTGAGGTCGTCGTAGGAGTAGCGACTGCGGGCTACCAAGGACGATCGCTGAAGATCATTGTGGCGATCGATTTGGGAGAATTGCCCAAGCTCGTTGTATACAAAATCAACGAGTTTGGGATCCACGCTAATACCACCTTGCGAAACCGACGACATGCGGTTTTGACCGTCGTAGGTGTAGCTAGTCGTGCCTGCCAAGCTACCAAAGATGGTATCGGTTACGGTTTCGATGTTGCCAACAGGATCAAATTCGTAGTCCAATTCGACTAGCGGCGCAGACGGAGTGCCTGCATTGGTGACTTCGATGGGGCGGTTCAAGGCATCGTACTTGTAGCTCAATTTGCTTGCTTGGTCCTGCACTCCCAGCAGATTTCCTGCTTTGTCGTAGGAATAGGTGATAACGTTGGCGGTCGTACCGTCGGCGTTTCGCCAAGTTTCCCTAAACATGCGATTGGCATCGTCGTATTCGAAGGACGTTGTCCGCTCGTTGCGATCTGTTTTCGTCGCGATGTTTCCGACTCCGTCGTATTCGTAGCGGATGCTCTTACCCAGCGGATCGATTTCCTCGATCACACGGTTTCGCGAGTCGTAGCGGAATTGGGTACGGTTGCCGACCGGGTCGGTGAGTGAGGTCAAGTTGTTGGCCAGATCGTATTCATATTTTGTCACTCCACCATCGGCAGCAGTCGACTCGGTCATCCGCTTGCGGGCGTCATACTTGTACCGAGTCGTGTTGCCGTTGGCGTCGGTCACCGCGATCCGATTTCCAGCCAAATCGTGAGTGTTGCGGGTGGTCTTGCCAGCATCATTGGTCTGCGTGACCATCCGTCCCATCGCATCGTAGGTCATCGTGGATTCAGAACCACGAGCATCCACCGTTCGAAGCAACTGCCCAAAAGCATTGTATTCAAAGATGGTTGAGGAAGCGATCAAAGGTCCATCGCCATCGGGATCGGGGGACGTCATCTTCGTCATCCGGTTCATGACATCGTATTCCATGGTCGATCGGAACCCACGCGCATCGACTCGGGCGGTCATGTTGCCGTAAAGGTCATACTCGTAGGTTTCAAATATCGCGATGGTGGTCCCGGCAGCTTCGGTCAGCTTGACCATTCGTCCGAGAGCGTCGTAATCGTAGTCGGTGATGCGGCCTAAGGGATCCGTAACTTTATCGATCAATCCAAACGTTGTGTAAGTGAAGGTCGTAACCAGATCGTCCGTTTCGCCGTTCTGGGTTGAGTCGACTTGACCGATCACGCGGCGCGAACTGATTCGGCTCCCGTTAGCGGAATCGAGTGTGTAGAGGGTGAGATTTCCGTTGCCATCTGAGTAGCTAAGCAATTGATTGAACGCTGTATCGTATTGCCATTCCTCGGGGAGAGTGACTGGTGGCGAAGCAGGGTCCGATCCACCCTCGCCGTTTGCTTCTCCCTCGGCTACTAGCGGCATCCAAACAGGTCCATAGAGTGGGTATTCGTAGGCATCAGAGGCCATCATCCACATTGGGCCATAAACGGAATAAACGTACGGCTCACCCTCGCCATTACCGGAAACGGTAAGCACCACCTTGTCAGACGTGTAGACAACCTGTAGCGTTGACCCACTAGCGAGTGTTAGTCCACTCGTGGCTGAAAACGCACCATTTATAGACTGAGAGACTACGGGTTGAAAGACGGTGCCAGAGGTCGGGTTGTAACCTGATTTCTGGACGACCTGCAGTCCACCGTTAAGGTTCGCTGTTCCTGTAATTTCTAGCTGATCGTGAGTTGTACCCGGATTATTACCGGCCAGATCAATCACTAACTTGCCACCACTGGCTTGGGTGTAGTTACCTTGGATCGTAATTCTTCCAGAAGTGCTCGCCGAGCCAGGTGCAATAGTGCTACGATTCTCGACATCGCCGATCATGGTTCCAGTGCCGGAGAGGGTGGCAGAACTATCGATCACCAATTTCTTTAGAGAGAATACAGAAGTGTCAGCAAGAGAAATCGATCCGTCGGTAACCGTTAGCTGCGAATCGGGATTGCCATCAATGCGTCCAGACCCCTGGAGTGTTAATGTGCTTGAGCTCAATGAATTGAGCTTGGGTAAACTAATGGTTTGGTTGTTGCCAGAGTTCAAAGACATTCGCGTTGCGGTCAACAGTTCCGGTAAGGAGGCCGACGCGTCCAAGGTGAACCGAACGCCGTCGCCGGAACCGATTACCGTTGTCAGGGAGTCAAGCCGAACGGTTCCGTTGCTCGTGCGAATTTCAAATTGACCATACTCAGTCGATGTCCCGCCAACGGTCAGTGTCTTGAGCCCAGACAAATCAACGGTGGCTCCATCGACCGCTTCCACGGTTTGCCGCGACTGATAAGAATTGTAGGTGCCCTGAATCGTCTCAAGAGATGATACGTCAATTACGCTTCCTGCTCCCGTCGCAGAAAACATCTTCAATTGCTCTCGAAACGCCAAGCTCGAACGAACCTTGTAGGTGGTAATTCGAGAAGGTAGTGTGTATTGGGCTCCAGCACTTACTACGATCGACGATTCATCAATATTATCAAGGGACGGTGCAATCAACCTTCCAGTGCCCGACAGGCT
>Ga0315904_10000302_pt1 | contig 79993 bp, 118 predicted proteins | sample LakEriMetagenome_6_FD_203529 | JGI IMG/M metagenome (GOLD analysis project Ga0315904, IMG submission 203529) | Freshwater fungal communities from buoy surface, Lake Erie, Ohio, United States - Buoy 12 MA120 | ecosystem: Environmental > Aquatic > Freshwater > Lake | place: USA: Lake Erie, Ohio...
GATCAGTCAAAGCATTAACAGAAACAGGCTTTTGAGCAGAGAAAGCAGAAACAAAACCAACGCACAAATTCAGCAGCGCATTAGCGTGCTGGATGATGGATTAGTTGAGCCATGGAAAAGTGCGGTGCCTGAATACAAGCCTCCAGCGATAGCGCTATCTGGGGGAGTAAGTCAATTTTCGTTCTGTCTTTTTGTTGAAGAAACTCTTTTTGATGGAATCAACTCAGGAACTCTTTTTAATGGAATCAACCGCTTTTCTGTTTTTTCAAAAAGATTCTCAAGCGTTTATCCTTCTGTGTTTTATAATTTATGGTATCCTAATCCGATTGACCCAACTCAAGTAACATATCAATATGATTCGCAGATTGATTACATTAAAAATGTAAATATCACTCAATCACCAAAAGAAGCTTTTTTTTCTTTCGAGCTTGATTATACCGAGACTTCATACAGGGCTGGTAATCCATTGGAAATACCCGTTGATCCCTTGGCCGGCGGAATACTTCCCTCAGATGCGCCGCCTATTGCATCAGGATTTAATCTGTGGGTCATTATTGGGCTACATTCAAATAAAGAAAAAAGTTGTTTTGCGTATGAAATGGTTGACTTCTTGGATGGAGATTACTTCCTGGGCGATGTTTACCCAAACTTGTTTCTAGGCGAAGGCGATATTGATTCATGGATATTAGGACGCGATTTTGGTTTTACGGCAAATCCGTCTAATCTTCCGCCAAAGCTGCAAGAGATTGAATCAACAGGAAGACGATATGTAAGGCGTCGATTTGAAGATGACCTTAGAAGTTCTAGTGAAATATCTAAATTTTTTGAGATTACATCATTTCAGGCGTTATTTACACTTTCCGCTGGCCTTTATAGACGTAATTCTGCGCAAGATAAGTGGATACTTGAGCCAAGGCTTAATAATTTTTACAGAAAATACACTTATTTTGTTACGACAAAAGACTATGGACCAATCATCTGATCAATTGCGCTCCGAGCAAGCGACCGAAATGTCTGCCTTGATTGCGCTTGCGAATCGAGCCAAGCTAAAAAAAAGAGAGGACGAAAACCGCATTATTGCCGAAGCAGTAAGGCAAGCCAAGCTATAGCAATCGGGAAAAATAGATCTGCAACCTATACCGGCTGAGCGATTCACCGGTTTCCCATGAAAAAATCTTGGCTCAACAAGCTCCCGTTTGCCGAGGATCTGCCTTTTTTCTCTGTTGACACGGATCAGGATGAACAATCGGACGGAGGAGGTGGCGATTCGGACAATGACGCCATTGATCCCGTTGAGACCGATGAAGACGATCAAGAGCTTGGCACTGAGGGCCAGAAGGCTCTTAAGCGCGAACGGCGAACGCGAAAGGAACGCGAACGTGAGTTAGCTCAACTCAAGGAACAGCTTAAAGCTGTTGCAGAAATCAATCCTGAATTATACAAACAAACACAACAGCGTGCGGACGAGCTTCAACGAGCACTTACCGAAAAGGAGCGTGAAACTGCAGAGGCAACAAAACGGATTCGCGAAAAGGCCGATCTTGAGGTTCGCACTGCAAGGCAAGCCGCCGAAGCTGCCAAGAGAGAGCGCACTGACCTGCTGACCAGATCTAAGGCGCAGGAAATTTTCCGACTCAACAAGGGCCTTGAGGAGGTTGATTCCGAGTTGGGCCTCACATCATTTGAGGCCTATTGGCGCGTGCATGGTCAACACCACTTCAGGTGGGATGACAAGATTAATGATCTTGTCGTCATTGATCGCGATGGAGATCCGATCACGGAAGATGGCAGGCCCGTTGATCCGGTCAAGTGGCTCGACTCCGTAGCCGACAAGTCTCCTGTTGTCGCGCAGTATTTCAAATCCAAAGCCGGAGAAGGTAGCGGCGGAATTCAGGGGGCACGCAATGTGCGCACTGTGACGACAAAGAGCGTGGAGGATTTGAAGAAAATCCGTCCGAGTGATTTGTTAGACATGCACTACAGCGGTCGATAATAACTATTGACCGGGAAAACTGCGGATAGGTTAGGCGCGATGCCAAATCTATCCGCTTTTTGATGCGACATCAGAGAGCTTTTGTGATTGCAGTATTCAATGGCGCGATGCCAGCGAAGATCGCAATTTTCGCAACTGGCAACCCTCTCGCTACTTGTAACCAATGTCTTCCACTACTCTTTGGTCTCATTTTGAGGCCCGCGCTGAACTTGGCGCTCCAGCGCTTGAGCTTGCTGCATTGCAAATCCTGCGCAATGGTCCATTGTCTGGTCTCATCCCATGGGTAGATATTCCTGGGATGACGTATAACTTTGCGCTGCAAGATGAGCTGCCCAAGGTTAAGGCTCGCCTCTTTGATGAAGCAAGCGAGCGTGGACAGGGCAACACTGTGAAAGGTGCGCAAAATGTGCACATTTACAGCCATGATATTCGCACTGACTCCTCGAAGCTGGCACTGATGGGCCAAAGCACGCATAATCGACAGGTTGTGGCTGCTGTTCAGTCGTTGCGACTGGCCATTGAAAGCGACTTCTTGAACGGCAATGATGCCTTAAGTGGTGGTCGCGAAATGGATGGGATTCGGAAGCAAATTCCGAGTTCTCAACAGCTCGTCAATGCTAGCGGTGGCGCTGGTCTTAAGCTCAGCAAGTTGGATGAATTGATCGCCGAAGTAGACGGTCCCAATGATGAGAAGGTACTCATCCTTCCCAAAAAATTGAAGACCAAATTCGGCGCCGCAGTTCGCAACATTGGCGTAAGCGGTTTGTACATTCAGGGTATTGATCAGCTTGGCCGATCTGCTCAAATGTATGACGGCGTGCCATTGATTGAGACTGATGTGCGGGATGACAACCTGCCGATTCAGCCCTTCACTGAATCTAACAGTACGACCACAATTTATTGTGTTCGGATGGGCGAAGGTTTCACTAGCGGCATTCAGGGGCCTGTCTACAGCGAAAGCGGCGAGCTTACTACTGGGCTGGTGATTTACGACCTTCCAGAGTCGTTTAATACCGCAACTCGCGCTACTCGCTTTACGTGGCACTGTGGCGCTGTTGTTGAGGATCCCAACTCGATTGCTTCCTTGTCTGGTATCACATTGGCGGATATTACCGCCTGATTGTGATCGTTAAACCACCCTATCCGAGGTAACTATGTCCCGCCCTACCGGCATCTTTCTTCAAAGGCCTTACCTTCGCAGCCGTGAAAACATTCTGTTTGGGGCTGTTCGTGATGGCGAAGGTGTTGCAGCCGAAACTCGCACTGGCGCCGCGCGCTTGCTGCAAGACAAGCTCAATGGCCAGCCTAACGCGCTCATCGTGGCTGTCGGTGCGTTGTCTAACGCATCTGGCGGATACTTCATCGAGGTGGCGCATGTTCCGATCGGTGGAGTGCTCGCTGATGCCAACCCTTCTGGGTATGTGCGCATCGGAAGCATTTCATTTGCCGGAACAAATCCATCTGAAGCAAGCTTCAACAAGGTTTCTCTGGAGGCTGCTGTGAAAGCCGCAGCGTCTCCTGCGCTAACCGTTGATCCTCGTGTTGTGGCCATCCGCCTTGTGGCCGGCACTGGCACGGGTGAGGGAGGCAATGGCCTTGCTGTTCCCGCTAACACCACTGGAGCCATGATTCACTATCAACCCGTTTGATATTGAACCGTCAACCGCTACAATGGGAGGAGAAATCCTCCCTTTTTTAGTATTTCTCACCGCCAATCATGACTCAATCATTTGCGTTCAATCCTCATGCTAGCCAAGAAGCTAACGAAAATTTTGTTAGGTTTTTGCACCAACAAAATGAGCAAGATGCACCTATTGAAGAGGAGAAAGAAGCAGAATCCAAGCCCGTGATCAATCTAAAGCCCAAACGCCAACGCGCTCGAAGCGATGAAGGTAAGTTTGCCGCTGATAATCCAGAAACACCACAAGATGAAGCATGGCAAGAATAATACGGGAAAACTAGATCAACAAGTGTAACGCCATGGCTTGGGTTACAACAACTTGGCAGATGGAGCAGGGCATAGATGCCTTGTTGCCGCTTCGTTTTTGGCAAGATACTGCCGAGACTCAGCCATGGCCTTTTATTGATTGGGATATAAATGCAACCGTAAGTGATACAAGAGGGCGTAATGTGTGGCCGGTCACAATAAGAGCAACCCCATCAAGTGGTGTGCTAGACTTAATCTTTCCTGAAGCTTTAGTTAATGCGCTTAAAACTAGCAGGACTTATCGTTTTGATTGCGGCGGTTGGCCACCCGGATCCACCGCCGCCGATGACCACACCATTGCAACAGGCCCGGTCGTCGTGGCCCTACGCACCAGCAGGAGGGACCCATGAGCTGCCCGGCGGTGGTGAATGTTGCGATCCCCGGCCCGCCTGGGGTGGGACTGCCATCGGGAGTTGGGATGGCAGAATATGCGGTTGTAAAGGATGGCAATACGCCTTATCTGTATAAATTAGTCGAACTAGAACAAGTAGGCCTTCCTCAAGCGCTTGGCATCGCAGCATCGCCTACATTTGCTGGGCTAACGCTATCTGGCTTTGCCTCTGGTGCGGTTGGTATTGTAACATCTGGCACCAACGGTCAACTTGCTAGAGTATCTATTGGCGCTGGATTATCTATTGTAAATGGTGTGCTAGTTGCATCTGGAAGCGCAGGCACTAATCTGTCTTACGATCCGTCTACGCGGCTACTTTCGAGTAGCACGGGTGATGATGTAACCTTGCCGCTGGCAACAACTTTGGCGGCTGGATTGCAATCCAGCGCTGACAAGATCAAGCTTGATTCTATAACAGTAGATACAGCAACAAAAACTATTGAGCGCGTTAGAAATACAACCGGGGTTGAAATACCAAAAGGCGCTGTTGTTAGAATTCCATCGCCTGGCTCATCTGGAACTACGCTGCTAGTCGCGCTAGCCGATGCGTCAGACGAGTTAACAGCGGCCAACACCTATGGAATTGCTCAGGCTGCAATTCCCCATAATTCAGATGGTATCGTGCAAACGTCAGGCACGCTCAGTGGAGTTAACACTGATCACCTTGTAGAGGGTGAGCTTGTATTTTTGTCTGAAGTTGCAGGACAAACAACTAGCACAAGACCAACACAGCCTGCGCATGGCGTTATTCTTGGATGGTGCATTAAAAAAGGACCGGGAACAAGCGGCATTCTTGCTATAAAGGTTGCTAATGGCCCGGAGTTGTACGAACTTCATGATGTATTGATTGCCGGCAATCCGCCTGCCGTAGGCGCTCCTAGGCCAGTGCTAGCGCGTCATTCAGACGGCTTATGGCGCAATACACTGATCACGCCTGCTGATATTGGCGCTGCTGCAGTTGCCTCCACAGGATCATATAACGATCTAACGAACAAGCCTGATTTAAGCATCAAAGCCGATCTAGTTGGCGGAGTCATTCCCACTGCTCAGATCCCTGCGATTGCAATTAGCGATTACCTGGGAGCCGTTAATAGTCAGGCCGCAATGCTGGCGCTAACCGGTCAGCGTGGCGACTGGTGTCTACGCACTGATACCGGCAATGTTGGTCAGTGGATTTTAAGTGGTGATAATGCTTCGATCTTGGGAAATTGGGTTCAAATTCCCGTACCTATTGTACCTGTTCAAAGTGTAAATGGGCAGACTGGAATCATTGTTTTATCTGCGGCTGATGTTGGAGGCGTTTCCAGCACGGATGCACGCCTGTCGGACTCTAGGGAGTGGTCCGCAGAGACGGTGGGCCAGGCCGAGGCTGAGGCTCGATCGGCCACCACTCGCCGGGCTTGGACCGCTCAGCGCGTTGGCCAGGCCATTGCGGCATGGTGGACTGCTACCACCACCACCATTGGGCGGGCGGTGGCAACAGCAGCAAGCCAAGCCGATGCTCGGAATGCGATCGGCGCGGGGACCGGGAATTCCAACCTGGCGCTTGGCACCAGTGCACCACTAGGCCTAGCAGCAACGGCGGCGGTTGGCTCGTCTGAATTCGCTGCGCCGATTGATCACCAGCATCAGCGAGACGCGACAACTCTTATCATTCCTTTGACTTACGGTATAGCGCCAACAGGAAACTCTAGCGCACTTATTCTACCTTTTACACTTCCATTTTCTTACAATATCATCAGCGCTGCCTTAACGTGTGAGGCGGCTGCAACCACAAACCCAATCATTGTTAATGTAACTCTTGATAATGTGACCATATTTAGCACAAAGCCGCAGATCAATGTTGGTGGAACATCGACTGGAAACAGCCCTGTTCTATCAATAACATCCGGAACATTGGCAAACGTCTTGCGGATCTACATAGATCAAGCAAGTGGCGGCGGAACTTATCTGCAGTTGCATTTTACCTTCAGGAGGACTTCTTGAGATGGGCCAATTTATTATCGCCAACATTGAAACCCGCCAGGTCAAGCCCTGGCCCCGACTGGAGGGAGAGCCAATCGAAGGCCTTGTGCAACCTCCGTGGTACGAGCTGGAAGTGATCCAACAGCCCGTTCCCCCGCTTGCCGTGGGGGAGACTGCTGTGGCCACCGAAACGCTGGACTTCGAGAATGGCCAGCTGATCCACGGCTGGCAGATTGAGCAACTCCCGACGAATTATCAGGGGTTCTATGATGATCTTATTATAAGTCAAGCATATAGAAATGTTACAAACACGCCAAACAAATCAGGAGACTTGTCTTATGCAGCTTTGACCTTCTTAGCTGCGTTAAACGAGAACAAAAGTGGCAGGGAGAACGTAGAATCATTTCAAGCCGCCATCTGGTTGCTATTTAGCCATATTGCTCTTTCCGCTGAAGACATAACTGAGCTTCAGGGCCTGATGGTTCAACACAGGCTGGCCGACCTTTATACGCTAGAACCGCCGCAATGAGTGTTATTTTCCTCGCAAGAAATCCGGCAAGCTTTGTGCTTTATAGCGGCCCGGTACAGGATTACATTGATCGGGTTATTGCCGCCGACGTTGCGGCCGGAAATAATCTAGGGCTGGAGACTGCAGTAAGAGATGCTTATTCAAACTTCATCACCAGTTGCATCGACAATGGATCCTTGGGCACCAGTGGCGGAGTGCTCAGCCAGGCTAATAGCATCATTAAGGCCGCTCCGATCATGATGGGCGCACGCACAATCAGCGGCGCGATGGTGCCGCTTGTTGGTCCAACTCCGACACGAGGGGGAACAGCGGGAGGATGGGTCTACGACCGGAAGCTGGGCCTGCGAGGTAACGGAACAAACAATTTTCTTGATACACAGAGAGCAGGTAATGCGGACCCACAAAATAGCAAACATGTATCTTGTTATGTCACTTCTCCGGCAACTGGAAACACAACGCAAGTTTTTATAGGGGACATTTCAAGCACAGTGGAAGGCGCAAGTCTTATTTACAAAATCGGAGCCCTTGACGGCGGAAACGAAAATATAGCCATGATGGCTAACAGCCCTTTTCCCGCAATAACTAGCGCCCCCTCTGCCGCGTTTGGGACCGGTTTTCTTGGCATCAGCCGCAGCGGCGCCAACAACGCAAACGGTATTATTTATGGCGTTACCAGCGCTACAACATCAACACCATCATCAGCACCAACAGCAAGTAACATTGCAGTTTTTGCTAGAACCGTTACAGCTCCTGCAAGATTCTGCAATGCAACGATTAACTTTTATTCAATCGGCACCAATATAAACTTGACGCTATTAAATGCAAGTCTTGCAACGTTGACCGCCCAAATCGCGGCAGCCATTCCCTGACGGTGCCACCATGGAATCTACTAAACACATCACATCATTACCCAAGCAAATATAGCACACCACCATTGAGTCAACCACGGGAAAACTAAGGTAACACAGCCAGCGCTATGGCACCCGCGCCACAACAAGAGAATCAACTATGGCGCTTCATGAATCAGCCGCTAACGGCTGGTATAATACTGTTTCTTTTGAGTGTAATTTGCGCTGGATTGGTTAAAATTTCTAGCCAGTTAAATGAGCTAAGCGATAACCAAAGATTAGGGCTAATTGAAATCGGTGCACTAAAGCAAAGAGTTGATAGACTAGAGGCTAATGATAGGAGGCAAGAAAATGATATTGTACTGCTTAAATATCAAGTAAACACAAAATGAATAAAACACAAATTCAACTTTCCCTATGTGCTTGCGTATTGCTAAGCGCCGTAGGTGGATTTGGTAGTGTTTTTTGTGGCAACCAGCAATGTGTAGAGGCATGGAGGACTAGCGCGACAGGTGCATTGTCCGCTGCTGGGACACTTGCGACCTACCTGGCCAATCCCCCTGGCGAAGGTGATGACTAAGGGCGATCAATCACGACATAAGGGTGATTAATCACAATATAGGTTCTACCCTTAAAGTTCGGTCTTTCAAGATATTTTTGACTTGTTAATCTTTTAAGATGATCAGACGCAGTGTCGCTAATTCTTTGATTAAAGCTAAAGCCCAAAACATATTTAAGATAATTTTTAACATCAATAAACTTAAATTCACCGCCTACAGGAATTTGGTTTATATAATCACAAACATGATCATACACTTTACGAGACGTAACGCTAAGAGGTATAACACCTTGAATTGAATCAGCATTTGACTTGGTTAATGACTTAGATCGTTCCTGCGGAATAGAAGATTTTATTACTGCAGGCTTTTCTTGTTCAAGCGATTCGATCGCAATCTCGATATACGGAATTGCTTCTGCACTTTTATGGTCTTGAATGCGATCAAGTGCTTTTTGCAAAAGATCTGCAACAGAGTAATTCAGCGTAATCATGGGAGGTGATGAATGAAGAACAGAGCAATGCTTGTAGTGGCAAAAACTAAGCAATCATCGCTCCCCCTTGAGGCGTGCTTTCTGTTGATTGATCGTGCGCTTGTACCAACCCGGCAAGACTGCTGCCGATGGTGATACAGAATAACCAGGCCAGTAGTCAATCTGTAAAGACAAATGAACTTTGTTGACTGCAAGTCGATACAGCGACCTGCCATCACTTAATTGCTCATCAGTCATGTAATAACGACCGATAAACTCTGGTCCAATAGGATCCTTTTCGATAGCAACCCATTCAAATATGATTGGCAATATAATTAGCGAACCCTCAGCAAATCCCATAATTTTTTCTAGCGCAGTACGGCAGTGATACAGTGCATCATGGTAGAATGCTGATTGCACGATGTAACCGTACTTGGCAATCGCTAAACCAAAATGTGACTCACCTTCCCCTGCGTCTTGCGCTGTTTTTATATCACCAATCCAAAGGTGATCATCAAAAATACGCAATGAATCTATTCTTGCCTTGATTCGCCGCTTTGTTTGTGTATCAATATAGGTAAAGGTGATCTCATTAAGCATTCTATATTTTTCGGTCTTTTCGTATCTGTACTTTAAGATCGGATGTTGCCATAAGGCATTGGCATAAGCAAATCCCTTTGAGTAGTTGGCTTCTGATACAATCTCAGCCGTGGGCGGCAGATTGGTTTTCTCCCACTCAATCCACTGATCTTCGATTGCTTTATATTCTTTCCATGTTTCATAAGCTTTAGCAGGCTTGCCGCCTTTAGTCAGTCGATCAGGTTCTATGAGCTGCTTTTCTGTTGGCCTTTTTGGTAGATCAGGAGCCAATACATAACGTGAGGAAACCTCATCCCATTCGAGCACAAGCGCATGAGCGATATTGCCCTGGATGAAAGCGTCTCTTTCCTCCTGTTCTGGCCTATTGGGATCAATGCACTTTTTCCAGGCATGTGCTTCTGTTGAGCCGATGACTTCCTTGCATAAACTTGCATTAATACCCGGAAGATCATCATAAGCCTCACGCGGAAGCTTGCAAAAAACTTGAGGAGAGCTTGTTAGTTCAATGCCCCATTTTTGCTGCCATTCAGCTTCATTCATCAGCCATGCTCCTGAATTTGGTTGCAAGTGTTTCGAGCTTGCATACAACATCTTCTAATGATGTTGTTTCTTTTTTTTGCAGTTGAACAAGCTCATCAATCGCCTGTTCAATCGCATCGTTGATTTTGTCTTTTGGCATTTCTAGATAGCAAGGTTTGCAGGTAAATGATGCGCCTATCTTTTTGACGTATTAGGCCATGAAGTTTAGTTAGCTGTAGTCTATGTCTGCGATCATCAAGGGAAGGCCGGAAGAAATATCCGGCCACAAATCCAAATCCAAGCGCAGATGCTGACAACAGTGCTAACGCCAGTATTCTAGGCATTGGGGTCGTCAGGCTTGAAACTGCCGCAATTGATGTCAGTAAGTGCGCATTGATAGCCATAGCAAGCTCCTAGGCGAATTGCTTCATGCCAAGCGGCAAGGTTTTTGATGTTAGAATTAGGTACTTCTGGATCCATCTTTAGCGCAGCTTGCACCATGATAAATTCCAGCACTTCAGAAGGTACGTCTAATTCTTTCAAGGGAATAACGACTTCAATCATACCAGCTCCTGCTGAACGTCATCATCAGCCCCAGAATCGACCTGTAACTCGCTGATCTCTTCATCTGTGAGGATTTGAGGGCCATCGCCGCCAGAAGCGCAACCCATGTTCCATCTCTTAACTGATGTTTCATTGCCTAATCCGCCGATCACATCTCGGAAGTTGACGGCCGGGAGCGATTCTAGGCCGTCAATCTGAAAACAGGCGCAAACATCCATCTCAAAAGCCCTGGCACCAACAGCCGACAGACACTTTGACATGGCCGCATCTAATCGACTGCGCTGCTCCTCCGTCAGGGTGGCGTCAGAATCGGGAGCGGCACTAGAGGATGGTTGCAGCGTCGCTGGGGCCGCCGTGGGTGCTGCCTCAAGTATTGACGGCGCCGTGCCGCCTAGCGGCTGTGCGGCGGGCTCTGAAGAGTCGCCATCCGGCATTGTTTTTCCTGACATTTGTTGATAGCAACGCGACAAAAACTTTCGTGTTGCCTTGCCAATCAACTGATCAGCAGTGCTGTACTGATCAGATTTGACCGGAATAGTTGCCGCAAATGACACGGTTTTTTCTTGTATCCATGTAGCGGAACACTCTACAGTGACACCGCCAGTCGAAGACTTTGGAACTCCGATATTCAACTGAAAATCAGTGATTGGAGCTACTTTGATTAGTGCTTCAAATCCCTCTTTAGTGCAATAGAATCTGCCTGCGATGATATTAAATTGATTGCCGACCAACTGTAATCCGCGCAGCAATGCTTCAATAGCAGCTTCTTTTACGATCTCATACTCATAGGGAGTATTCGGCCTGTAGCTTCCGTCTCTATCTTTTTTCTTGATCTTTGGATCCCGGTCGGTTCTGAATCCGAGGGGCGAATCTTGCAGGGCAACAATTGCTGATCTGATTCCCGGATCATCGAAATATGTTCGCAGCGATTGAATTGCAATAGCAGACTTGAGAGCAGCCACAACACTTCCTGATGTAGCATCAGAATAAACTGCAGTGGCTTCAGTGGTAGCTGATTGCAAGCCATTTAAGGCGTTATCTGAGATAGATAGCGCACCGGCTTTTGGTTTGGGAGCTAAAGAACTTGTCATGCAAAATGAAGTAAACTGCCCTTTCGGGTGCTCTCATTTTACCGATACAGCAGCAATAAAGGGGCAGCATCTTAACAATGCTTAACCAATAAAAAAGGGGCCGAAGCCCCCCTCCGCCTGTTCTGGCGGCAATCTATCAGCCGTCGATCGGATCGGGAGCTTCGGTCTCCGAATCCTCATCGGTCGTGGGACAGGTGCCGTCAGGGCAGCCTTCCGGGGCCTGGCCCTGAGCAAGTGGCTTAAGCGTGAAGCCCTTTTTTCCCACGATGATCTCAAAGCTGTCGCCAGGATTAAAGCCGGCTTGGCGCGTATAAGCGCCGCCGATCATCAGGTTGCCATTAAATTGCACCTGAGTGCGGAATGTTAGCGATCGTCCGGGAGATTTTTTCTTCCCGCCGAGGGAAATACCCTTCGCCTCCAGCAAAGCCTCCAGAAAAGCATTCACCCTGGCTCGTTCGGTGCCATCGCCCTTTGTGGTCACATAGCCAGTCTGGCGAGCAATCTCAGTCTGGCCAAGGCCTTCATTTTCGAGCTTCTTCACTGCGGTCAACAGTTCAGATCCAGTCAATGCGCTCATGATAAAAAGTTGGGAGCGGACAATAGAATTATAGCACCGCACAAGCCATAGCGCTATTGTTTAGGCTTGCTTATATCTGATAGGCCAGGCTCGTCAGGGTCTTGGGCTGCCATGGCTTCAATGCGCTCAATTTCTTGAATGATCGGAAGCATTTCTTCCACAAAACACCAAAGATCTAAGCTGATCATCGCTGCAAAAAGCAAAGATAATCAGCTTAGAGCAAAAGATTTTATGTTGTGAGGTTAGTCGTTTTAATTTTTGCGTTTTTTCTGTGACTTGATTTGTTCTGGTAATACAAGACCTTTGATTTTGGCAATCCTTGCATTTAACCGTGCCCAATCTTCTAAATCTTTGAACTTAAAATGTCCAGTACCTTTTTTGAATAGCTTAAACTCAAAAAATCCCCAGTCATACAAGCCGCCTGGCGCAAGGCGATCAAATCCACATTCAGGTTTTTCCATTTCTTCATATTTTCGTCCGGTAATATAACAGAGCGCTTTGATCAAATCATCTACACTTCGACCCGCATCGCTATGGCGACTAAAGCAAACCCCTGCGCCCATGATATGAGGCGTGGCTGCATCAGGTATGATAAATTTTTGACCAAATAAATACTGTTCATTGGTTGCCCATCCCTCTACTTGCCAGCGATTATCTTTTATGTGTTTTGTTAAATTATCAAATACTGCTTCAATAGCTCGATCAATTCGCTGATCGGTGGTCCCCGCGATAATACATAGCATTCTAAATAAATTTCTCTCTGTAAATGGCACCTGCTCTTGTTGTTCAACAAATTTGTTTATATCACCCTGCAGTTGACTGGTAGCCTTTTCACGAGGCAGCATCTCAGCAATCACAGACTTCCAGAAGTCTTTTTGTAATTCCTTTCGGAATCGTGATCGCGAAGGCGCACATCCATCAAGAGTGATTTGAATTCCTAGCTCACCCTTGTAAATACCGCCTATTTGAGCCTGTAGTCGCACACCAGCTTCTAATTGTTGATCATAAATTTTGCAAGCCTCAACATATCTATTAACTAGATCCCTTGAGCGACGATAAGGGATAATCCCTTCTCCTTGCGCTTCTATTTCATCAGGCCCCAGAAAAAAACCTTCAAATTCATCGCCGCCAGAAGATCGCCGCCCAGGTTTTATTAAACGAACCATGCCAATCTCGCAACGAGTTGTGCGCTCGGCATTTTCAAATACTGGCCCTAAATTTAAGCGACTTCCATAATCATTGATTAGTACGCGCAGCTCTCGACAAGCGCGAAAATTATGACGACTTTCGTTAATTGTTGACCAGTTACATAGACTTACGATTTCACAACCGGGCGGCGCAATCTTCCAGGCGTGAAGAATATGATGCTCATCTGCGCTAAACGGCGGATTCATTGCGATCACATCCGCATGGCTAATCTGCTCTGCCTGAACCTGTAGCCAATCGCCGCCGATCAACTGGCAGCCAGGGATTGCCGCGAGGATGGCCCTTAGCCGTGGCTCAACTTCAGCCGCGAGCACGTCTGTAGCGCCGCGATCCATGGCTTCTTTCACCAGGTTGCCGCTACCTGCACTGGGCTCCACTACCGTGCGACCACGCAGATCCAGTGGATCTAGCATGGTGGCCGCTACTTCGGATGGCGTTGGGTAGAAGTCGGGGTTAAACATTGCTGATCAAGGCACCAAAACTAGAATTAATTAGCCTTCCTTATCCTAACAGATTGACTTGCAATCACCCATCGACAATTGGCCATCCAAGCGTGCCTAGCGTCACTATTAAACAAAAAAACAACTCCTACGTTGATTGTTAAAACTTTATTGCTTGCAAAAAGGAAGCAGTTATCAATAGTTGTAATAGTCCGTGTTATGTTTTGCTTTGCAACAAGCACACCTAGCGAAAGGCCAAAGCTATTATCATAATGTGGCTCTACAGATCCAGCGCCATAGATATAACAAGAAGGATAGCAAAACTTGCTATTTTTGCGCTTAAATTCAAAACCATGTAGATTGCATATTTTACGCAAACTATCTAAAATTAAATCATTTTCTTCTGGATAAGCAGTATGAACACTTCCTAAATAGTATTGCGTAGCTTGCTTTAGTAGAGTTTTATGAAAACTGTTTGTTTTAATTGTCATGTGACGTAGGACACGCGGCTTGCGACTCGAAGGCGAGCTGTCAATCATTGTGTAGTTCATTTGATTGCTTTTTTCAATGTAACACCTTGACCCACAAGTAGCCATCTACAATTGGCGACCCAAGTATGTTCTATATTAGTATTAAGCAGAAAAACATCTCCTTCTTGAACGATGATATGTCTTCCTTGTGCAAGTAGGGTGCAACTGTTAACTTCGTCGCCAGACTGAAAATTCTTTGACAAGTCTTTCGTTGAAACAAGTGCATTTATAGTCCATCCAAGCCCGGTATCTTCATGCGGAGTAATCGAGCCTGCCCCGCAAAGATAAAAAGGGTTTGAGTAGCCGCCAACGCGATCCCTGAGCTTAGGCGTACACTCATTTAGTTCACATATTGCTTGCAGCTCAATTAAGATTGGATCTTCGCGTGATATTGGCTCAGGCCACGCAAAACCCAATCCGTATCGCGTGCTTTCTCTTAGCATTTTCCTGTGATAGCTCGTTTCATTTATATCAATACTGCCTAGAACTTGTAGATTGCGTTTTGGATGATGAGTCATTAAAAAAAATGCAATGAAAAAGCAAAAGGGTTAGAGTTTGATGTCTATTGGGATTTGTGGTCAACAGCAGCACTTGAACGATCTGGCTTTATAACCGACTGCGTTGCAATTAGCCATTTTCTGTTAGACATCCAAGCGTGATAAATACTTGGATCAAAGATAAAAACGTCACCAATCTCAAGCTCAATAAATTCGCCTTCGGTTATCAAGGCGCAAGGGTAATTATGGACATAGGAGTCTTGCAAAAGCTCCGATAGATTTTCAACACCAACAAGCACGCAAACTTCTAGGATACTTCCGAGGTGATCTTTGTGCAAAAATACAGATCCTGCGCCATACACAAACTGATTGCTGTTAGGTTTGTTTTCAACGTCAAGACCATGGGCTTTGCATATCAGTCGAAGGCCTTGAACAATTGCATTGTTTGCGCCTGCTGTATCAACATTTCCAAGTGTTGCTCGATTAAGCAACTGTTTTTCATAAATGCCACAGGAGACTTCAAAATGATCAATTGAACGAGCCGTAGCAATTAGATCATCAGAATAACTTGTAATTCCGTTGATGCGACTCATGTTCTAACAGTTGAGAGGACTTGCTGATAAAGAGACTAATCTAGCGACTCTAAAAACAAGCGTGATTCATTATCGCAATATCCACCTTCGTTGTCCTCTATTGTTATTGCATAGGTTTCGTAAGCACATACAACCATGTCACCGCAGAATCCATACCTTGCCGACAAATACTCAACGAGTTGTTGAGCTTTTTTAAGTGCTTGATTCATTGGCATTGCTATTAACTGATTGAGGCGATCTTCTGTTTTCATTGGTAGTCACCAGGGATGATAGGGATGATGTTGAAGGGGCCGCCGCAGGAGCGGCCCCACTGAAATCAGGCGGCCACTACCTCCAGCAAAGCCCGCTTAGGCGCCCGCTTGGCTGGGCGGGGGCGCTTCGGGCCTGGAGCGGCAGGAGCAGGAGGGGCCGCTACGGCGGCCTTTTTGGCGTAGGTGCGTGGTTTGCGGACTGGGGCGGGGGCAGGGGCGATCATGATGGGATCAGGAGTGACGGTGGGTACTGGTGCTGGTGCTGGTGCTGGCGCTGGCGCTGGCGCTGGCGCTGGCGCAACCCCCAGAACTGCAACCCACCAGGCGGCGAGTTGATCGTTTCTGGTGTCGATCGCAATGCGCAGCTCACCGCCCAGCCAGTAGACCAGTTCAGCGGTGGTGATCGCGAGAGCAATCAGGGGTGTGATGACGCGGGCTGCAGTTTCCAGATTGCGGCCAATGTTGGCGGAGGAAAAATCAGATGGTTTCATGGCGGAAAAGGGTGTGGTTTGAGTGGATGGTGGCCGGGGCCATCTCAGGGCCTCGCCGGCTGCTGAGGCTGTCTCTGTCGCCTCATGTGCCAATCATAGGGTGCGTTGCCGCCAGGGGGGCGGATCTGTAACAATCTGTTGTAATTGACCTGAGGCATGAAAAAGCCCCGAACCTGCGGGGCTGTCGTCAACGAGCTGTCGCTATTTGGCGCGGCGATGATCAAGCGCGTGCATTTCCCATCGCTCGGCATACTCATAAACTCGCTGGAGCATCTGCAGTGCTTCATCACGCTCATTGCGAGCCCGTTGCCATGCGTCGGAACGCTGAGGATAAAAATCCCTTGCATTGCAGGTTGCTGCAACTAAAGCATCAGAGGCTTGGCTAACGGCCTTGCGCACTGCGCGATACTCAGTATATAGGCTATCTGCATCGGTTCCGTTCAGGTGGATTGTTGGAAGGGTGGTCATGGCTTGCAAGTGAGAAGGTTTGAGCGAAAGGTGGTCAAAATAAGTCAACCAAAAGAGGCCAGTTGGGCATGGAAGGGTCGTAGACCGCTTCAAGAGCCGGCTTAAGGCGCTCCGTTGTGACGCAAAACACGCCACCACCAGGGGTGGGCCAGTCGTGATAGTTCCACCCAACGGAAGTTTGAGCAAGAATCTCTTGGACGGTAGGGGTGGTCATGGCTTGCACAATAGAAGAGGTAGACCGAGGAGAATTCAAGGGTGAAGCTTGTTGTGGTTGAGCTGTAGCCAAAAAAGGAGCCAAAAAATCCTTGATGTAATCAACCGACTCGCCTTTCGAGGCGAATTGACTGTTAAAAGCCCAATGATATTGCATTAAGCCCTCAAAGGGCTTGTAATCATCTTCGCGATGAATTATCACGATCAATGTCTCAAATCCTCTTTGACACTGAAAAATTGTGTCTCCGCTTTTTAGCCAATTGTATCTATACGCCGTAAAGGCGGGATGCCATTGAAAAAGATCAATGCACCAGCCAGCCGATGCAAGAAGGTCTTGAGCCCTTTGAATTCTATAGGAAGTGAAAGCGTCGGTCATGATAGAAGCGCAATTGAGTGCCGGTCGGATCTCTCCTCCCGATGCACTGATCATAAGACGCAAGGCCAGCGCACGGGATTAACCTGTCGCAATTCGTCACAAAGCCCACTCAATGCGCTAAACTGCTTAGGCCGATACCAAATGGCCATGACTGACTCCCTGCCGTTCGACGCCACCGACACCCCTGATCTGACTGATGATCGCGTGTCTGATGTGATGACACAACTTGATGAATGTGAATTTTCGGCGGATGAATATCACAAGCTTGTGGAAACAATTCTGATGTCTTTGGCTGTTAGCTATGAAGACTCTGTTTCTCAAGAAATGGAGCGCGAGGAAGTTATGTTTTTAACTTCAATGGCAACACGGTTTCAAGGCGCTTATGAATTGATTCATATTGGAGATGACGACGAAGACGATGAAGATGGCGACAATGATGACGATTTTGAAGATGATGATTGATTGCATCTAGCCAATTCGCAAGACAAGGCTGATAATTGTCAGCCTTTTTTATCGCTTGGGCATATATGAGTGAAGTTGGTTAATTAATGTCTTTAAGTCATCTTCTGAAAGCGTATCAACAGAATGACCAACTTGTTGCAGCCTGAATCTAGCAGCAACTTGCAATCGCCTCATTTGAATAGCTTTTTCAATTTCTTGCTTTTCTTCTTCGGTTGGAATCCACGCAAAAACATGACTCCATGGATCACGACTGCTTCCTCTTAATTCACCATTTGACTTATTAAATACATGCTTTTCTGTAGCAAACGTTGCCTTGGTTACTTTTGTAACCTCAAGAAGCATGATTGAAGTGCGATCAGTAACAGCAATAATGTCGCCGATTTTTATGTTTTGAAAGTTTTGGTTTTTCGTTGATTGAAGTAAATTCATGGAAATAGAAAGGGCTAAACTGCTTACCCTTTCTTGGATCATAGCGCAGAGCAAAACAACCAGCGCCGTGCTGATGTAAAACTTTACAATTGTAATTGCGTCAAAACACAAAAAAGCCCGGACTTGCCGGGCTTGATTACAATTGCGTGAGCTGATCAATTCACCCCACATAACTGCAGAGCGCTGGCCCTGGCTCGTTCGACCACGCGGCTACCCTGCCCCCAGGTGGCAGATTGAAAGCGGGTGGACAGCTTGCCATCGCGCAAGCTGGTTTCGACTTCCGTCACAGCGTTATATCCGCCCCATACGGTATTCTGAACGCCATCAAAATGTGTCCCATATCCACCAGCATAAGCATTACGCAGTTTTTCCCACTTGCGAGGAGAATCTTCAATCGTGCCATGCCTGATACCTTCAGGAGTTGCAACAGATGGCAAGTTATAAAGATGACCAAGCCATGTTTTATAACTTTCAAAATCCATTGGTGTTTCCGCCATGCGCTTATATTCTTCTACGTGCTTACCAAATGTTTGACGAGCAACGTCGATATTGCGCATAATTTCATCAATTTGTGCAATACCAATTTTTGTATGATTGACGGAAAACTGCTTGCCAGTTCGTGCGCCATCTGCCTGGGCAAAGCCTAAAGTATTTTGACAAACAACACGAATATCTGTAAACATTCCGCCAAATGATGTCATTCCATCATGGCCAAGATAACCAACAAAATTACGATGAATTTTGTCACCTTCAACAATACTTGCATCAGTACCAAGAATTTTGCCGGTAAAGGCAATCTTGGCGCCTTTTTTAAGTACAACCACCGTATCCATAATGATGTCATCACGAAGCATTTCAGCCAATTGGCATAATGTTTCGTTTTGGATCAATTCATACTGCGGCGAAACAGTGCCCAAAACTTCATTATTGTCCATACGACAAACAGCAACACGTTGGTCAATTTGCTGATAAACGTCTTCGTTCTTAACAAATAGCGGACGCTTTTCGACTTCAAACAATGCGCCAGCGCGAGTGAAAGCCTCGCGAGCCGGCAAAGTGCCTTCAATGACTTCGCCGAGACCGTGCCAGGCACGCTCGCCATTCATCATGATGCCGGAGTGAAAGTTGTGAGCCATGGTCGTGGGGATAGGGTTTGCGTCGGGCTTTGTCCGCCTGACTCCCGAATCATATGCGCAGGATGCGACGGGATGGGTGGCCCTGTAACACTCTGTTGTAATCCCCTACCAGTCTCCGATCTCATGGCACAGGCAATCCGCTTTCCAAGCGATCAAGAACGGCAGGATCTACATAGAAAACCTCCCCTCCTTTGTACAGACACGCTTGTCCAGGGCGTGGGCCTGGTTGGATCGGGGGAATCAACCGCTCTGCGTCTGCGAGCTGCCTTAAAAATTCTTCAGGGCTAATGCCGCGTGAGGGGTTCATGGGTTGGCGTTTGGCGTTGGTGGGGTCAGTCATTGGCATTCTCCTTTTCGTTCTCAAAACGATTCAAAGCTACAAAAAGATACTCAGGTATTTCTTCCCACCAACAATTGTCGTAATTCTCAATGCCCCAGTAAAAACGACCGCCTTCTTGTTTTACCTCAAGGTTGCCATAGTAGTTGCCAATAGTCCCAACTTTTCTTATGTTAGCCATCGGCCTGCTTCTTGCCTGCCAGTGCGTCACACACGGCCTGCTGATTGGCCGCCACAGCAAGAAGCTCACGCCGGATCTTGCGGCGCTCGCCCTGGCGCTGGTGATGCGCATCAGCATAAAAGGCCGGAAGATTCTCCTCTTCAGGGAGAACCGCGTCTACCACCAGGCGTATCAGGGGCGCGTAATCGACGGGGGCGGGGGTGGTCATGAGGGGGCGTGGCGGATTAAAGTGTTGTTGAGTTAAGAAGAATCATTACAACCGCTAAAGACAGTAATTTTATCGGAGGCTGATTTGTGCTTCCATGTAAAATCCAATTAAGAATAAACATGGAAATACAAAAGGCGGCAAGTGATTTTAGCAGCCAACTAAGAATCCTGAGGAATTTAAGAAAATCCATAGTGCGGTGGGGTGGTGTGGTGAATAGATAGCGCATTCTGCGCAGCATCAGCGGCAAGAGAAACGCGCCGATAAGCAGGGCTCCAGCCCCCGCGGCTTCGGATGTGATCTGCGGCTTCGATTAGGGCAAAGTGAGCGGCTTGCAGGGCTTTTCTTAGATCGGCGGCGGTTGCGTTGGCTGCCATTGGGAAGATGCGGTGGGGTAGGGTGGGGTGGGGTGATGTGGCGCCATCACAGATGTCACCAGTATTCATCTCGCTCTCTAAACCAGCGCTTAACATGACGTTGAATGCGACGGCACTTTTCCTGGCCCTTTCCTGCTACCAGGGGAGGATTGCAAGACTCAGGGCTAAACCTATGACACGAGCCAAGCGGAACCGGATGAATTGACGGCCAGTCAATCCATGGCCAAGCCATAGTTCTTGCAAAGGATTGGGCGGCAGATTGACAGGCAAAAAGATAATCGGCGTGTTCTGTTTCAACAACGTAAATAGGCTTGATCATTAGAGGATGTGCGGTGGCGTGATGTGAGCCGTCGGAATAGGCCCGGCGGATGATAATCAAGAATGCCAAAAGTCAAGGCTTTCTTCGTCTTGATACCCTTTTCTAAAAGTTCCGGGGGGCAGTGGAAAAATAATCCCCCAAAAACCTTTGTTATAGTCTGAGCGCGTTACTACAAATACTTCTATTTTTTCATCTTCAAGATCTGGAAAATCTTGCTTGGCTTGTGCCGCTAATTTGTTAATAAAAACTATATCATGTCGATAGCTGTTAAAAGACATAATAATTCCTTCGCAGCTAGACCGATTGTGAAGAATTCGCTTGTCGTAAGCCATGATCTTGGGTGTGTGGGGTGGCGTGATGTGAGCCGTTGGAATAGGCCCGGCGGATGGTGGTGTCAGGAATTAACGAATACTGGCCGCTCGCAATTTTCAACGGCCCAGCGTAGCCAATAGGCCAGCCATTCGCCACGGCACAAATTGGGGTCATAGCGAGGATCATCAACGTAGTCATCAGGGTTATACCAGTTGATGTCATTTTTCTCGATACCCTCTTTCAATGGCGCATACTGAGCGATATGATCTGGATGCTTTGCTTTGTAAGCGGCAAGACGGCGCTCAACTTCTTCAACATGCTCAATGGTAATCGGCGCCGCTCTTGAGTATTCAGACATTAACGGATACCGCGTATTTCCATTGATTTCTGTTTCATCTGATCCACCGTTTTTGCTGTCAAACATGATATGCAGCAAGCCAAGGCTTTTCATGCTTTTGTGCCAACCCTTATAAGATGGCCATCTTTGATTTTCGCAGTCAGTCGGTTCGCCATAGGCTGGAGCATCATCGTGCCTGACTAATTTGCAATTAATTTCTACAGATTCTTCATTGTAATCTATTGATGCTTCTCCGATTCGCAAGTTGTGTCCCATGGGTGCGTGCGCAATGGAATAGTGTGCCGAGAATGCCGACAATCTGGCAGGCTCTCGGCGGGCCAGGGCCTAAGCCCGGAGGAGGCGGTTGCCTCCCAATGCACACACCCTAACCCCTGCCATCGTGATCTGCGCTGATCCCGTCAAGCATTTCACAATCTGTAACAATTGCCAGGCATGTTTCAAATTGCAACAGCATAACCACAAGCGGCGCACATGTGCCATATAATGATTTTCGAGGGGGAGACACCTCGCAAAACATAGTCCTCCGGTAACAGCTCACACGGCCGGATACCAATCGAGAGCAACATGGCCTGAATAAGCCTCTATTGCTGGTTGGGCCGGCATTAAATTTTTGTTATGATTTTGAAGTAATTTGTGATGCCTCTCCACGCTTCGCCATGCGATCATAAAGAATTACATTAACAGTTGCAGCTAAATTCATGCAATAATGTGTAGGAACATATATTATATCCTGGCACCATTCAATGGTTTTGATTCCCAGTGTGCTATCTTCCGGGCCAAAAATATAAAACGCACGCTCAGGGTGAGTGTATTCAGGTAATGGTGTTGCGCCATCAATTAAATCAACCGCTACAGGCACAGCGCCATAAGGTACAACATCGCGCAGATCAGTGCATTCAATTAGTGGTGTATGGCGATGCTGTTTTTGTGTATCTACACAAGAAGGGCTAAACCTTTTGCCGGATATACATATAAGCGATGCACCATAACAACCTGCGGCACGCAATACACTACCTACATTAGCTGCTGTTTTAGGCTGATGAAGACCAATCGCAGCATAACCACGATGAAGGTTTGTGATCATTAGTTGAAGCGTTAAAAATGCAATCTACAGTGATCAGCGCTTTGCCGGCAAAATCCGTAACACATCGTTACGCTGCGCATTGCAGTGATCTGTTACAATAGAACACGAGTCACAGCACTAGCCACTCAGAACCCTGCCTTCTCCCTTATGGATCCACGTTTTCGCGTTGAAATCATCGCTCAAACGCCTAATCCCCAGCAGTGCATGTATGCCGCAATGCATCAGGATTATAGTGAAGGTTTTGTGTATGATGAGCGTGATAAATGGCCGGATGAAACTAAAGCTGGGGAGATCTGTGTTAAGCGATTATTGAATGGAGAACGTGGGCATTATGGAATACTGGAGCATCAGCAAATTATCCTTAATTGTGGGTACTTTCCCCATTCCGTAATGCAGCAAGCTCGGACACACAGGGTAGGCGTAAGTATGGATTGTCAGTCGATGCGTTATACTGGAGATCGTATCTGCAGAGCTGCTAGTGGCGAATTACATCTTGAAGATGTATTCTATTTGCGGCCATTGGGTCATTATACTGACCGTCAAGGCAAAAAATATGAATACACACACAATCAGCGCGGAGAAGATCTTCATATCTGCAGCGTCGCTGCTGAACGCTATCGCAACCTAATCGAAGCCGGATACGCTGAAGAACACGCACGCGGAATCCTTCCCTTTGATTATAGGCAGCACTTTGTAGTTAGCTTTAATGCGCGATCATTTATGCACTTCCTTGATTTGCGTGCAAAATTAGATGCTCAGCTAGAAATCAGACAGCTTTGTGATCTGATGTGGCCGCATTTCAAGGCTTGGGTGCCGCAAATTGCGGAATGGTATGAAAAGGCGCGATTGCATAAGGCACGGTTGGCGCCATAAGGATTGTTTCAATTTGTAACCGCTTAGGTGATGGCGTGCAAGGCAGGCTTATGATTGCGTGTGAAGGGCGGCACAGATTTATGGCTGCCTTCTTTTGAAAAGCATCATGAATTCACAAGCCTTAAAAAAAGGAATCATTTGCTGGGTTTCTACCGTAACCGGCAAGACTGGGCATGGTAAACCGCTATCTCTTGAGGATGCCAATCGCCTGGCTCGCCAAGCCAACGCAAAAAATCCCCTAATTATTTACACAGTCAAAGAGGTGCAATGACAACTCACAAATTTAGCAACATGACTCACGCTATGCCATCAGAATTGCGTCGATTTGTTGATTTTCTTGCCGCCAACCCATCACCAGTTGATGTAGTTGAAGGCAAATTTTATATGGTGCCTTGTGTAGCGCAGCCGAAGAATGCCATGCCAAATGATCATCCTGCTTATGTTCCGCTAATCGGAACTGTGCACGAAGATCGAGACGTGATTGGGTTTGATCCCTGGCATGTGCATGTAGACACTAGATTTATCACATATAAACGTCATTACTTAGCCTATCGTAACCTTGGTTATCCAGTTAGCCTAACCAATCATCCATGGCTGACCGAAAAATGGCCCGAAGAAGAGCTTAATCCATGGGCTTATTCAGAGCTATCAGTAAGACGCTTTAAAGCTCGCCGATCAGCACCGCCCTGGATGCCGCCAAATGCTGCTAGATGGCAACGCGATCTAGAAGACGCCTACGCTGGCGCTAGCGCCGCGTGTGGCGTCTGCCCCCACCGTCAACTCCCGCTGGCCGCTGGCCGCGACGTGGGCAATGGTGTGCGCCAATGTTCTGGTCATGGGCTGTGCTGGAATCGTGATGGGCGCATGGTGCGCCAGGTGGCATCGCAAGCTGTTCAAATTCGTTGGTGTTGATTTTGTAAGAAGCCATGATTACTTTGCAAATGCTCAGTGCATTCGATAGGTTAATCACAAAGCCTGCTGGCCACCGTGGCTTGACTTGTTACAAGGCTTAACATTTGCAAAATGTTAAGGGCACCAATTCAGAATTGAACTATCCACATTATAGCACAAATCAGCCATCACTCTTCCAGTGCGATCAAAGTAATCAAAACCCCCGGCAACTCACTACCAACACAATAGCGCTTGCTCGTATTACCATCTACAATATAGCTATCGTCTTTGTAAAGCACACCCGTCAAAGCATCGCTTATTCCACGCAATAACTTATCCCTGTCGGGGCGTGTCTTCATGTATTTAGGCGCATTAGGCTTCAGCCCTTTCTTGTTGAAATGTGACCTAGGTCTTTGAAATATAAAAACAGCGCTCATTGATACGGCACCTTCTATCATTGCAATATCAAGATCAATAGCTACACTTGTGACAAGATCGCGCCATTCTTCTAGTTGTTTGCATGTTTCAATCAATATAGCTCTACCTTCTTTATTTTTGCCAACATATTTCTTTGATCCTTGTGGCGCAGGATTCATCCCTCGCACTTCAAATGTGATTGCATTGGTCACTTTGTTTGACGTTCGAGTTTTGTTATTATAGCATTTTGGCGATCAATTATTTGACTTTGCATTTTAATTGTAAATTGAGATGTTTTTACCTCTTCAGCCAGTTCTGTTAGCGCTGATCTTTGATCTTCAATATGAAGTCTCAATAACTTGCGATCTTTATTAGCTTCTTTGTATTTAAAGGCAAAGTGCTTTGCACAGCACCGATAAAGCTTGTCCATAACGAAAGTAACTCTTTCTGTGCGAAATTCAAAATGTTTTTCTATAAATTTATCAGCAAGACTTCTTATCACGCAGTCACCTATCCATCCTTGCCTGTCAAACAGATCATTATCTTCTATAATCTGCCACATATCATCTTCTGTGGCGTTTTCTCTAATGAAATCATCAAACAAAGTCATCTGGATTGATCGCGTTGTTTTCTATTTACACTAGCACAATACAAAGCATCTACCCAAGCCTGTAACACTTCGTCGCCATTGTGCAGCTCAATCTTCACCTGTTCATCACTCACTTGAATCAAGCTGCAAACGTCAATCATCACCCCACGATCGGCCAACGTGGCCACCGCTGAGCCCATCTCAGCCCATGGCACAACCGCAGGAGCACCACCTAATCCGCTTGGCCATACCGAAACTAACCCCAGCCCCTTGCTACCTAAATTCGCTGCAATATCAACAGTTACAGCAGCTTCATGTTGCGGAACTATTAAGTGAATCATTGCACCTAAAATCTCCATCTTTTCCCATAACTTATGATTGATTAAAATATCTATCATCGGCTTAACGGAATTAAACTTATCCGATGGCTTCCAGTCTTTGTTTTTTGCATAACTAATAGCAGCCGCACGCAGTAGCTTATTGCGCCCAGAAAATGAAGGCGGTAAATTATACGCTTCTGATATGATATTCATCGCAGGCATCAAGATCTTTTCTCCTGCAATATATAAGCCTTCTTCAGGCACGGGCTTTACATCATCGCCCTTAATCCATTTCACCATGGCACATCATCCTCTTTCGTGGTAGTATCTTCAACAGATCCCAGCCTTTCTTTAATAGCTGTTTCTAGCATTTCTTGCGCTAGATTTTTGTTGCGGGCGATCCATTCATAAGCCAAGGTACCCTGATGTAATAATGGTTTTTTTCCCATTGATCCACGTAATACGCTTTCGTACATTATCTTGCCCAGTGGACCTTGCAATGGAAATTCAAGTAGTTGTTTTGTTGGTTCTATTGTTGAAATTAAAATCTTACATTTTTCATAGTATTTGCGCCGTTCTTCTATTGTCATACTGTTTGCATTCCAGTAGGCACCAGCCGGTAGCCTGTATTCATCTGAAATGGGCATAAATTCCTCGCGCTGTGGTGATGGGTCGTGAAAAGTGTCTGGATCAGATATTCTCGTTCTCAGGTCACTTCTAAAGCCACGATTTAATACTGCTACATTATTTTGCAGTGGGTAAATATATCTAAATAGTTGCATGTGAAACGCCATGTCATCTGGTGGATTTGGATCTAGTAGCCGCTGCTTAATTGCATATTGCAAAATGAACGGATTCAACTCTACAACCACCTTATCTGATAATTGCACATACATCTTGGCTAAAGTCGTTGTAGATAACTGCCGCATCTTCGGCAACATTTCTAATGCGCAAGCAATCAACCCGGTGAAGTCTTCTTCACTGATCATGTCGGGAATTGTTGTAGGATTTGACCATCAAGCAAGCATCCACCTTTATCGCCTGATCTGCCGCCATTTTGCTTGTGCCAATAGGCAACATTATGCTCGGCGCATTGATCTCTTAATGATCTAAACCAATTTATATCAGCAGGTCTTGCGTTAGGGCCGGATTCGCCGCCGCTGATAACCCAATTGATTTGGCTCATATATTCCACCGGAATAATCACTTTGCTCAACAATGGTTCAGCACTAATAAAGCGCACTTTTGCTGGAGTATAACTCAGATAATGAATTCGTTGCAGGCACAAATAACTCTGCTTTTCGCAGCTTACGCCAAGCCATACGTTATCCCATCCTTCACCCCAGTCGTCAGGCAGATGATCATGTATACGATGCGCTCTTTTTGTCAGAATTTGATATGTCAAGTGTGGCGTGCGCCTAATTATATCCCATGCTTCATCGCGCCATTTATCCGCATCAACATGAAAAAAGTCACTCCAGCTACACGTAAAGACCTTCGCCGGATCTTTCCATTTTAATGGCTTATTAAATGTAGTTGGCGCACTTCTTGTTACAACATTAGACTTAATCCCCCATCGCCCTTCGCGTTCTGTAAACATATAACAATTATCGCAGCCTGAACTAACTTTGTTACATCCTTGCCATGGGTTCCATGTGTGATCCGTCCACGAAATGGCTGTGTTTTGACCCATCAAACAGCACCTTGAGAAAGTGACGTGCAATCCATCATAGCAAAAAACTCAGCCTCCTCGCGTGCCTGACGTTCTTTAAGTTTTTTTACGATTTGTGAAGCTTCGTGTGCTTTCTCTAAGACATCTTGACGACCATATCTTTGGCGTGGTTTAGATGATCCACCGCCCATCTTAATGAAGTTATTTAGAGTAATCGACATCCAGCCTTTGCCGTTGATTCTTGCTTTTATTCCAAGGTCACACTGCTCTGATACAGCATCTAAACCACCGTTTACAAAGTCATTGATTTTTGTTAACTCTTGAATCAAAAGAGACCATGCTTGAGGTGTTTTTTTGCCTGCTTTATGCTGCCAAAATGCTATAATTTTTTCAGAAACCGGAAGCAGCGCCGCCGGAACGTCATCGTTATTAGGGCAAAAAACGGCCGATTTTGCCTTTGAGGCCTGCTTTTTGACAGGGGCCTCTGAGGGGCCTTCTAGGGGCCTTGGCTGGCCCCAGGGTGGTATGGGCTGCTGAGGCTGTTTTTGGACGCTCAGGGGCGATTCTGGAGGGGTCTGAGGAGCTCGTGGCTCCAGAAACGATGGATCGCTGATCAGGAAGGTGGGCATGATGGGGTTTTCCACAGGGTTTTCCACAGGTTGGGGAGAAGGGGCTTTTTCCACGTGGCCGGGCGGTGTGTCGCTGACCGAAGGTCGGCGGGGCTGTTCCGAGCCGTGGGGGGGCGCAAAAGGGGGGTCTTGGTTTTTAAGTTTTGTTCTTGTTAAAGGCTTCTTGTTAGTGTCCCCCCCCATTTGGGGGAGGGGACCCCTCCCCTGTTTGGGGGATCCCCCATTTGGGGGAGGGGTCCCCCGTTTGGGGGAGGGGTGTGATCGCGGTCTGATGCGTTCCGATCGGACGTGATAAACCGTTGCAAATCCAGGCCGCTCATGTTTTTCGATCCAACCCTGATCCACTAGGACCCGCAGGGATCTGCGAATGTCGTCACCCTTCATTCCGCACTCCTGCTCAAGCCTGGCGATCGTTGGGAACGCAGCGTCTGCGATGCCGGCATGATGCCAAAGCCAGCCGTAGACGAAGACCAATCCCTTTCTGTCTCGTGCTGCTGTTAGCAGGTCCAACGGTACCTGCACAAATGCCGATCGCGTCAGTTGATCGCGGAGGTTGCCGTCGCCAGTTGTAGACGGTTTCGATGTTTTCATGGTAAAATCACCTTAGTTCTGTTTTCATGCAAGCTCCTTTCAGTCGGCAAAACTGAATCGGGAGCATCCGAGCCTACGGTTTGCGCCGTAGGCTTTTTCATCTTAGCAGCCTTTTGAGATCTGCGTAACGATTCGTAACGAGTTGCGCAAGGCTTGTGGTTGGGTGCTATGGTTTTGGTTGAGTTGAATTTTCTTGATGGATCGATCTGAAATTCTTTCATGGGTCTTTGCGCTATCGATTCTCTTTTCAATCATTTCCTCGGCTCACTTGATTGGCGCTTTTAATGAAGCATCCGCATTTAATCGCTTTACAACAGGGCCAAAAGCTACCGTTTGGGATGCGTTGTTTCTTGAGCTTCGCGTAGAAGCACAGTGCAATAATCAAAAGCCTTGAAATGGAAAGCTTTGTAAACTTAATCCCCATCGCATCGCGTGATGCCTTATGGTGGTGGTTGCTTCTTTCAGCTTCATTGCTTTTGTTGAGTTCTGTTTATGATGACTGATCTAACGCCTGAGCGAATTCGCGCCATAGATGACTACAGGCTTAAAAAAGAAAAGCTTTGGCAGGCTGAGGATGAGCTTGCTTTAGCAGCATTAGAATGTCGATCAAGCGGGATTAATCCTGAATTTATCACTGAAACCGGCTACGGACCAAAATGATTAAACTTCTTGCCGCCGTTATTGGCGGTGCTTTATCAATCGTTGTACTAATTGCTCCTGGTTATGCACCTGCTTGGTTAATTTTTTTGCACTGGCTGCTTGCAGTTTGTCAGTGGACACTTGTTTTTTGGATTATTTCTTTAATTAAGGCAAGCAAAAATGACTAACGGATTTTCCGCCGTTTTTGCCTTTCTCCTATTTCTTGCGGGATCAATGTCAATTGTATGCACCGCTGCTTTTGTGCTTATGAAAATAACTGAAGATCCCAGGGAATAACAGCTACAAAAAGGCGGCCTAGCAATCTGGAGAATGCAGTGGCCTCATAAGCCTCCGAAGGTGGGTCCGATTCCCACGGCCGCCATTACAACTCATGACAAGCTCATGACAAGTGCAAAACCCTTGCACCACAACAGATCTCAAGGATTTTCAAACCTGATCTGATGGCGATTTTTAGCACTTGCGATACTGCTTTAATGCCAGGCCGCTTGCGATTTGTTGCATTTTATGCCAAGATCATAGAAATTTAATTTCATGACATGGCAAAAAGTAATGTTTGGGATATAAATTGCGGCCATAGTTCACGGAATAAAGAAAGCAAAGAAGCTTATCGGCGCTTTAGGATTTACCTTGAGATGGGTCCATCGCGTAACGTAAACAAGCTGTCTTCGATATTGAAAATACCAAGACAAAATCTTTATGTTCAAGCAAAAACATATAGCTGGGCCGATAGAGTCGAAGCCTATGATACTTATATCGCAAAAGCGAATCAAATAGATAGCATGAATAAAATGGTGGATGGCCTATCGCCATTACCTGAAGTTAATGTTTTGACGCCAGATCCTGAAGTAATAAACCCTGACGTGATTGACTATAATGCAATGACGGCAAAACCAGATAGGCATACGCAAGAAATTAGCTTATATCAAAGACAATTTAAGGGCATTGGTCAAAGTTTAGCTAATGAAGCGCTTGCTACATTGGAACTTGCTAAAGACTGTCGGGAAGTAATTCAGCAAGATGCAGAGCGATATAAAAAAGCAGTAGAAGATGGTGCACATGACAAAGCATTAAGCATTGCAAAGCGTATATCTGAAAAGATTAAGCAATACACTATGCTTGGTGGTTTAGCTGTAAACTATGGCAACAGCAGTCGTACACTCTGGGGCGATGCGATCGGGATCAATACCGTGCTACAGTGTTTCTATACTATGCAACAAAATGTTAAGAGTGGCGCGAAGGGTGGAAAGCGTGGGTAAGATATGGGGGTTCCTTTCGTTGAGGTTTGATTTTGGACGGTTCGATTCTTAATCGGTTGCGTGATACAATTGGCTTTGAATATGACAAAAGGCTGGGTTTTTTTGTTGTGTTTGAAGAAGGAGAGTATTTTGATACTAATCTTTCAATTGATCAAATGATGCAACTTAGCCAGGAAATCGCTGATCTAGCGCAAAAAGCAATGCAAGAGGAGGAAGGTAATGCCTGATTCAATCCTCAAACGATTAGGAGGCATTTTCTCCGTGTGGGTTAATGCCGCAGGCACATTTACCGTGCAAGCCAAGCATTACGGTTATTCAACTGCGCTAGAATCCTTGACGGCAACAGAATTGCGTCAACTCGGCGACGAATTGATCGCAATGGCAGATGCAATGGAACCGGAATCAGAACAGGAAGATATTGATCCATCCGAAGCAGAAATGCACGATTGGAACAATCATCCTGCGCTCACCGCAGAGCAAAGAGGAGGCGTGAAATGAACATTGCGTTTTATGTTGCAATCGCTGTGGTATTGCTCCCTATGATAGTGGTTGCGTTTGTTGCTGCTGTTTGTGGGGCGAAAGGTTTCAAATCATGAGCGAACAAATCAAGCCATTGTTTCACCTTGCAAAACACAAAGATGGCAATCATCGCGGATCACTTAGGTTGAGATGGTTTATTAAATATGGCGACTCAATGACTGATTTTGGGTTTTCGACCAAATCAGAAGCGTTAGAATGGGTTCGTAGACATTGGCTGCTTAATGCTGTTGATTGGCAGAGTAAATATATATTTAGACTAAAAGGTGATACTAGGGATATTTCAATTGTCAGCAAGGATGGATATTCGCTAAAAGCCTTTTCTTGTGTTTAATGTTTCAAATTGTTAAAACAGCTAGCCGTCTGATTGTGTTAGTCTTATCGTAAGGAAGTCCACCCAAAGACCATGAATTTTCAACCTCCAGCGCTTAATCCGCGCCCAATCCATCCTTCCTCTAGGCCTCAACCAGTGAAGCCTAGGCCATTAGATCGCCCCAAAGCGCAAATTGCCATGATCACAACAGAATATGCGCATCGGTTGCTTGCATTGTTTGCGCTATTGTTTGTCATCTCTTTGGGATCTTGCACCATTGCGCCTATTCTTGGGGCATTAGAAGGTGCTAGGATTCACGCTCCGGCTAAAACCGCGATGGTGGCGTGATGGACTTCATTCAGTGCGCGGAATTACTAGAGTCTGAGGGCTTTGGTAATGCAGCTAAGTTTTTGCGCAATTTCAACAGTGATTCAACTATGTACAATGACACAGATCTGATGAGTTTACTGACTGACCCTAACATCAGTCAAGGTGCAAAAATTGGCGTCTTGGCTGACATGGTTGTGCCGAATGAGCCAGAGCCAAATTTGAACAAAGGTTATTCTGAAGTGCAGAATAACTTGCAGGAAATTGCGATGGTGACGTGGATGGCCAAGCAGGCAGTAAGGAAAGAGATGATTGAGATTGCGACTAGTTTGCAAGATGTATCGGTAAACAGTGTAAAAATAGTTGATAAGGAGGCTTGATTGTGATGAAACTATTGCGCGGCGGGTCTTGGGACCCCTTTCCCGAGGACTGCCGCTCGGCTTCCCGCTTCCACGGCGCCCCCGACCTTGCCGACGACTTCGTCGGGTTCCGCGTGGTCTGCCTCCCGTCACCTTCACCTTCAATCTTTCAACAGATGATTAAACTATTGCGCGGCGGCTCTTGGGTTAACCATCCCCGGTTCTGCCGCTCGGCCTACCGCGGCAGGGACCACTCGGATTACCGCTACAATGGCTGCGGTTTCCGCGTCACTCAGCCACCAGGTGCATCCTCGTTTGAAATTACAATGGTTCCCATTTTAGCAGGTGAATTCATGATGGGAACATCAAGCGACCTAAATGAATGGAGCGACGAAGAGCCACAACATTTGGTGAATATAAATAGCTTTTCAATAAGCCAAACGCCTATTACTCAGACGCAATGGCGGGCAGTGGCATCATTGCCAAAAGTTGAAATAAATCTAAAGCTAGATCCATCTTATTTCAAGGGTGATAATCTGCCTGTTGAGAGTGTAAACTGGTATGAAGCAATGGAGTTTTGTCGGAGGTTAAGCGCCGCAACGGGAGAAAAATATACACTACCAACAGAAGCGCAGTGGGAATACGCTTGCCGTGCTGGTACTACAACGCCATATAACATAGGGGACAAAATCACAAAAGAACAAGCGAACTGTGGCAGCAGTAAAACCACACCAGTGCTCAAGTATCCTCCTAACACCTGGGGATTGCATGATATGCACGGCAATGTTTGGGAATGGTGCTTAGATGATTGGCACCCTAATTATGAAGGCGCTCCAAATGATGGTAGTGCTTGGCTTGATGGAGATGCAAAATGAGACTACAAACTGCTGAAGATAGTGTAAATTGGCTGCGATGCAATGGCCATGTTAAGATTGGAGTTAAACTTCAAAAAGATTTAGATGCTAATGCTGATATGGTAATAGACAACAAAGAACCTCCGCTGCATTGCTTGTTAGATGAAGATCCAGAAGCGCAGTTGCCGGAAGTTTGCGTGTTTGATGATCCTGATGGCGTCATAAATGACTGCGCATTTGCTAGACATATTTGTGCACAAGGTAGGCTTAAAACAGCATGTAAATACTATAAAAAAGAGATATGACCAAACAAGTAGATCGGGCATTCTGGGATCAACCAAAGCAGCTAGACGGCGAGCGCTGGCAAGATTATGTGGTTCGTTTAAGGAGGTTTCGAGAGCAATATGTAGAACCGATAAAAGGTGAGCATTATATAGATTATCTCATTCGATGGAAGTGGTTTTATGTTGAGCAGCAACAAATAAGGAATGAGCAATTAAGAGAAAAAAACCAGGCGAAAAAAGAAAAACTTATCAAAGCAAAAAGAAAGACCAAAATACGATTAAGACTCAAACCACCTGCACATACTAATGCACAATCATGACCGATTCACAAAACCAGCAAGATAAGCTTGCAGAATTAGAAAGAGATCTTATGTTTGAACGTGCTCAAATTAAAGAAGAGCGCAATAAAATCAACAAAGAAGGAGAAGCATTTTTAAGGGAAATTGATAAAATGCAAAATGAGTTAGCATCATATAAAGAAGCTTTGGTGCTTGCTGGCAGGATGGCAGATTGCGCCATTAATCTAGTTGGAGGGAGTACTTTGAATGAAGTAATTCAACCAGTAAGAATTGATCATGTCTCAAGCGCCGCACATCAGTTGCGATTGGTTGTTGAAGCATATAATGATTGCATTATTCAAATGCACGGAACCACAAAACAATGAAAGGCTTTTTCATCACCCTAGAAGGCATCGACGGATGCGGCAAGACCACACAACTCAAGTCACTGGCTGAATGGCTGCCCACAAGTGGCCTGATGCCCCCTGGTGCCGAGTTGATCACCACGCGAGAGCCAGGCGGCACGGAGTTGGGGATGTTATTGCGAGGGCTTTTGTTGAGCCCATTGAAGGGTCAGGAGCCGAGCCGTAGGGCTGAGCTATTGTTGTATATGGCCGATCGTGCTCAACACGTGGAAAGAGTGATCATGCCAGCACTAGGGGCTGGCCATTGGGTGTTATGCGATCGTTTTAGCGCGTCAACAATTGCGTATCAGGGTTATGGAAGGGGGTGGCCGTTGAGTGATATTGAAAGGTTGAATCATTTTGCAACTACGGGTCTTAGGCCTGACCTAACCCTGTTGATAGATATTTCAGTAGATGAAGCACTAAAGCGTACAAAAAATAAGCAGCCGGATCGAATTGAAGCGGAAGGAAGAGAGTTTTTGAAGCGAGTGCGTCAAGGGTATGAAAAGCATAATGTCACAATGGTCTTTTATGATGCATACACAAACAGTGTAGATGCTTCTCGAAGTCAGACTTTATTCATAAGAATAAACGGATTAGACTCTGTAGAATTGGTAACGCAAAAGTGTAAAGATGTGATTAGCGATCGTGTTCTGCAGTTAAAATCATGAGCATGTGGAATTTATCTCCAGGAGGAGGAATAGATATTGATCCCGAAGATCTTCGCAGCATCATTCAGGGTAAGTGTATGATCAGAAAGTGCCCTGATTGCAATGGTGATGGTAATGTGTATTGGCATTACAAATCAGATGATGATGAAAATCCAAGGCAGGTAAGTCGTCAGTTTTTTGATGACTGGGAAAATAGAGACAATGACGAAGACAATGGTCCATCTGTTGAAGAAGAATTATGCGAAACGTGTTGGGGTGTTGGGTATATTGCAGCGATTAAATCATGAAACCCGAAAGCCCGCATGGATCAAAGATGAAGAAATGTGGAGGCGTATCGTGGGATCTGCTAGGATTAAGCTTCCTTTTGAGACTGAGATTCAATGAGCATTTCTGAAGATGTTGCTTTTTATGATTTAATGGAAAGCAAGCGCAAGGCAAGCCTTACTTCACAGAATCTTATTGATCTTTTTGCAGAGCTTGAAGATTTTAAGGTTGTTGACGTTGCAGAAATTGAACATTATTATAGGTATAGACTGCCGGAGACAACATCTGAAAACTACAAAAAAATCTTGGTGCGTCTTGCTCAAGAATATGTGCACGTCAAACTAGGATTAATCACGGAGAAAGCGATTGAAATTGACAAAATTGACAAATTTGGCTACTCTATTGCGGTAGAATTTAATCCGCTTTTTTGGGTTCCTGAAGATTCTAATGATGTGATTAGAGTTCAAATAGAGTATAAGGAGATTTACATCAAACAGTTAAAGCGTAACCTAAAAAGTGCAGGTTATTTGATTCCAAATCTTGATTTTCAACCCTTGCAATCTCCCATGAAAGATCAACTTAATCCATCCTGCTGGGATGCACTTCAAAGCTTCCGTGATCTAAATGTAAATGCGCCGCTTGTTGATTGTTTGCTTGATTTACGCAAGCAGATTGCAGAAAAAGATAAGCCTGTGAATAATTTTTACAAGCAGGATGCAATTGAAGACGAATTAGATCACACAATTACCATTGATGGCGTTGTTTATTATAGCGCTGAGCATCATAAGCCCGTGAGCGGTGAGATGGTGATTGGGTTTACAAAGCCGTTTACTTCTTATGAAGCTAACGATGACCGGCGTAACAATGGATTGCCTTCTTTCTTGCGCCCGATGCCTGAAATTACTTGGTATTCATCGGATAAATCCTGCTGGCTTGTTCCTTGCGGGTCAAGTTATCGTGAAGAAAATATAAAAGCGTGGACAAAACTGCCGCATCCTGAGAGAACTGAAGAGCTTTTTGATTTTATGGATAGGATCTGAGCCATGGGACTTGATCTTTCACATAATGCATTCTCAGGTAGTTATAGATCATTTAACAGCTTGCGTTCATTTGTTTGCGAAGCTGCTGGCGGCAGTTGGCCGCCTCATTCTGATAAAAAGCTGGATCCTAAGCTTTGGTATATTGATGATGCGTTTAGCAAGGATACTCATCCTGGCCTTTGGGAGTTTTTGTCACATTCAGATAGCATGGGTGAAATCAGTCCATTGCTATGTGCATCATTAGCAAAAGACCTAGAAGAATTATTGCCGACCATGGTTAAAATGGACTCAATTGGTCTGGGTCATATTGCAAGAAATGGAGGATATGTTGCGACCGTAAATAAACTAATTATTGGATGTAAAGCCGCCGCCGCTATGGGCGAGCCTTTGCATTTTAAGTGATTACAACAGAATGTGAAGATTTTCCGCGAAAAGGGGCAGGTGGTGGCCTTGTGGGATAGGATGTGTTCATCGGGGGAGAGATCCTCCGCCACCCTCAGCCGGTCTTGTAGCCGGATTTGTATATGACCAATGACAACATTAAATTGGTGTTTACAGACGAAGTTGGCGATAAAATTCTTGGCTTTACTGTTCGGAGTGACAACAACTGCTCAATCATTTGCAAAACGATTGAGCAGTTGCAGGAAGTTGGCGCAACCGCTTGGGCAAACAGCGTTGAGCTGTTGATTTGGCTGAGTCGGACGCCAGAATTCTGGGGTGAGGCTGCTACCAGCGCTCGTTTTTTGGTATGGGATCAGAATGCAAAATTAGCGAGAGAAGTGACTGTTCCTCGCAAGGGTTGTGAAAGGCCTTTTGATAGGTGGGATTTGATCTAAGCGATATAAGATCTCACCCCAGCCATGCTGGGGTTTTGCATGTTTTGATTCGATTACAACAGATTGTTACAGATCCCTCCAGTTGCCGGATGTGTGCCCTATAGTAAGTGCATCGAAGGCAGAGATGCTTTCTCAACCCCAAAATCAAATGACTAAAGTCACCCAATCCCGCGCCCAGACTGTTATCAATGATCTTTTAGCTGTGCTCGCCTCTGGCACTTGCGTCAATCGCGCCTTTGTTGTTCATCACTTTGCAGAAGCTGGCTACGCAGACCACTTAGCTACTCGCCACGCCGACGACATGATTGCCTTGCTGGAAGAGTTCTATCCAGGTATTTTTGCTAACTGATCCCGGCTAATCGCCGTCTCACTGCCCTTCAACCGAAGGGCTTTTTCATGTTTTAGTTTGATTGCAACAGTTTGTTACAAGCTGATTCCGCTCTGTGATGCGTGCCCTATAGTGAGTTCATCGAGAGCAGAGATGCTTTCTCAACCCCATGCCCCTCGCATCATGGCTACTACCGAGTTTGCCACCGCTGCTGATTTTGCTAATTGGGCTAATCGCGCTAAGTCTATGACTTCAGCAGAGCTGCTTTACACAGTTAATGATTGCCAACGGGCTGCTAAGGCAATGCGTGGCTGGAATCCAGTCAAGGAAGGTTTTTATGTTGATCAGGCTTGCACTTACGGAATGGAGTTAACTCGCCGCCGCAGATCTGTTGCTTGATGCATGTGTGCAAGCAGTTGTTTTAGCCAATCACCCCCGGTCATGCCGGGGTTTTTTATGCTTTGAAATAATTACAACAGTTTGTTACGAGTTGGCGCCAGTGTCGTGGCTCGTGCTCTATGATGTTTGTATCGAAGGCAGAGATGACCTTCGCCCATCACCCCACCGCAGCGGCAATCCGTGTCATTCATTCATTCCGAAGAAGTTCCAACTGTTGAGCAGGTGCTAGAAAACACCGCCATCGGCTGCGACATGCACAGTTGGGCATGTGAAGGCGGAAGCATTGAGATCAGCTCCGAAGATCTCCGCCCCCTGCTGGAATCCGCTTATGACTCAACCTGCCCTAATTGGATGGCATTTGTTGATACTGAAGAGCTTGAATCGGTCGGAAATCTGGCCTGATCACATGACCTTTTCCGACCTAGCCTTTATCCTAGGACTTCACATCACAATCATCCCCATCGCCATTCTCGTTAATGTCTTCCTCTCCAAGCAAGCCTCTTGATAATTACGAAAGGTGTCAAGGATTTGAATTAACATCAAATGTTTTGCATCCTGATTGTTTGGATTGCCAGATTCGGCACAGAGAATCAATTGATCCAAGTCGGCAAAGCTTCTTTGTGGTTAGTCCAAGAGAATTCTTGAACAATCGTTGCCCCTATAGAGTTTGATCTGTTAAGATGGGTTAAAACGACTCACCGCTTGTGTCTGATTTTCCAGCATCTGCGCCCGCCGCCAATCCGGTTTTCTGCCGTACCTATAGTCGCAAGGGACCACAAGGTCGCGAGAGCTGGCAACATGTCGTAGAGCGTAATCTGAGCGGTCTGGCGAAGCTTGGTCGCCTTAATGATGATCAGGTTGCCCTATTGCGCAAGATGCAACTAGAGCAGAAAGCGCTACCTTCAGGCCGTTGGTTGTGGGTTGGCGGTACTGACTGGATTGATAAGCCAGAAAATGTAAGCGGTGCATACAATTGTACGTCAACGGATCTAACCGATTGGCGTGCTTTTGCGTTGATGATGGATTTAGCGATGATGGGTAGTGGAACTGGCGCCATCATTGAGCCTCACATGGTTGATATGTTGCCGGTGATTCGGAATAGGTTGAATGTAGTTGTTACAGGTATATTTGGCCAAGCGTCTTCAGATCCACAAACTAGCGTTGAATATCACACTGTGTATCTTGATGAAGATTATACGCCAAGCATTGATGTATTAATTGAAGTTGGCGACAGCCGTAAGGGATGGGTTGACGCTTACTACACAATGTTTGAACTTGCCAGTAATGCCTCCATTTCGGCTTTATATGGAGAAAATACCCAAGTTGCCGTAAGTGTTGATATATCCAAGGTTCGTCCTTCTGGCTCGCCACTAAAAGGCTTCGGCGGCACAGCAAATCCAGTGAAGCTAAAGGATTTGTTTGTTAAAATGGCTGCGATTTTTAACAAAGCTCAAGGCAGAAAACTTACATCAGTTGAGTGTTGTTTGCTTACGGATGAAGCGGCGTTAGTTGTAGTTGCCGGCAATGTGCGTCGTAGCGCTTCAATTAAACAATTCAGCGCAAATGATACCGAGGCAAGTATAGCAAAAGACAACCTATGGCAGCAAGATGAAGACGGCAACTGGCGCATTGATCCTGAGCGTGATGCTTTGCGCATGGCGAATCACACCCTAGTCTATCATAATTATCCAACAAGAGAAGAGATCGTAGATTCTGTCCGCAGGCAATACCTATCGGGTGAAGGTGCGATTATGTTTGCTCCTGAAGCTATTGCAAGATCAAATCGTGATATTTTGACCGATAGGCAGATGCAAATTGATTTTATCTCAGCTTATTGTGATCACAAGCAAAGTGGTGCTGAGATGATTAAGCAGTTGGATCCTGATTGCGTGGAAGATAGTGATAAGCTAGAACATAGAATGGGCAGGTATGGGATTAACCCATGCGGCGAAATTCAAGGTAAAAACTTTCACTGCAATCTAGCAGAAGTGCATCTAAACCAGCTATTACCATCCGATCGGCTGGGGCAACAATCAGCATTCACCGCCGCTGCTTTATCTGTTGCGGCATTGTTACATCATAAGTTTCAGGAGCCACGTTATCAGTACAGCAGAGATCTTGATCCTATCGTTGGTGTAAGTTTCACGGGATTGTTTGACTTTTTTGTTGAGGCATTTGGTGTGCCATGGCTTGAATGGTGGACAGAGGGAAGGCCTAATAATTATGTGGGGATTGCATATAAAGAAGCTGAGGCGGCTTATTTAAGAGAATGGCGTGAAATTGTAGAAGATGCTGTTCGGAAGTATTGCGATGATCATGGGCTGAAGTGTCCTAATCGCATGACGACATGTCAACCGGCCGGGACCAAGAGTCTTCTTACTGGTGCGTCACCAGGCTGGCATCCGCCGAAGGCGCAGCGCTTCATCCGTCGCATCACCTTCCGCAGGGATGATCCCGTGGCCCTGGCCTGCCTCGATTATGGCTACACCATTGTGCCTAGCCAGAGCGACAAGGATGAGCAGGGCCGCCTATTGGATGATCCCTTTGATCCGCGCTGTACCGAGTGGCTCGTGGAGATCCCCACGGAAGTGAGCTGGGCCAACCTGCCGGGAGCGGATCAGATCAGAATTGATCAATTCTCAGCCCTGGCTCAGTTTGACTTCTACATGCAAGTACAGACGCACTATACAAGGCATAACACATCTGCCACGATTGAGTTTAGGGAGCATGAAATTGAGCCCTTGGCTGATAAGATTCATGATGCAATCGTGAATCATAAAGGCTACATTTCCGCCGCTTTACTGGCTCGCTTTGATGCAAACGAAACATTCCCCCGCCTGCCTTTTGAACCGATCGACAAGGCAACATACGAGCGCCTTCATGAAGAAGTGTTACAACGTCGCAAAGGGGATGACTTTTTTGCGCTGCTTCAGGCCTATGATAGCGGGAGTTTAGTGGAGGCTGGCCCTGCAGGATGTGACTCGGATAAGTGCTTGCTGCCGCAGGCTAAAAAGTAAACCATCGCATGGAATTGTTGACCTACAAAGCCCTGCAAATCCAAGCCGCACTAAGGCGCCAGAAAAACGATTGCGATCTTCAAATTCAAAAGCTATTAGCTATTTTGAAGTTAAAATCATTTAATGATCTGGCGCCTAATTTACAAGATGATTTGCTCTGGAGCTTGAATGAGCTTAGGCGTAGATCTGGTGTGTTGACGCGAAGGACTGATAGGCTTTATAGTTGATTTTTGACTCACTCATTGTCGTTTTTGTTATGAACTCAAATTTAATCACGCGCGCCCCAAATGACACACTTCACTGATTCTGATTTTGAGAGAATCAAAAATGCAATAAATTATACGCAGGCAACTGTTGAAAGCGGATGTGGACTTGTTCGCAAGCTTCACATAGGAAGACTTTACCAGAGTCAAAACTTTCTTAATCGGGCTCACAATTTAAGCGAAGACATGCTTGAAGAAATACAATCAGGCGACATGTTTCTTGCTCATGTGCAACTTAGTCACTTGTTAGAGTGCGTAGAGGGCTTTCTTTGTCTAGCAAGGCAACAGGAAGATGATAGAGATAGCGATGAGCATCCAGAGCCAGTAGAATGGGCAGATGTTGACGAAAGCTTTATTAAAGCATGTAGCTATTGTTTTGCCAAAAGTTATGGCATTCTTGCTTGGTTGAAATTAGTGAGAGAATCGCTTAATGTGGCCTAAGCAAACAGCGCTGATTTTATGATTAATCCAGCAACCCTTAACCCTTGCCCCGGCATAGTCTACCTCGAAGAAGACTACATTTACGAAGAATGCGAAACCTGCCTCAGGCGAAAAGTATCTAACGATTTGCCACCGATTGAGCCGCCATTGATTATTGCGATTTGGTGTGAATACGGTGTGCATGAATAGATGCTATCATGGGGCATCTGCGCTTTAAATCATGACCATTAAGATTGGCAAAGAATCCTTTAAGGGGTATAACAAGCCAAAGCGGACTCCTGGGCATCCGAAGAAGAGCCATGCCGTAGCAGCTAGGGAGAATGGCCAGGTTAAGCTGATTCGTTTTGGTCAGCAAGGTGTCAGCGGATCGCCCCCGAGCAAAAACGAAAGCAATGCTGACAAAAAGCGCCGCGCCAGTTTTCAGGCTCGTCATGCAAAAAATATAAAGAAAGGTAAAATGAGTGCTGCCTATTGGGCCAACAAGGTAAAGTGGTGACGCCAAAAATCCCCGGCTGGGGCATTGCAAAGGCCATGATTATTGAGACACGTAAAGCGCCAGATGGACGCACGGAGGCTTGTATTTTGCCGCCAGAACATGAAGCACCTTTTTGGGTGGATTTGCAGCAGATTGCGCAGTTTAGGGGGAGGTTCATATATGATGAGAAGGCATCTTTGGCTCAGGAGCCTGGCGACGATGATTCCAGCAAGGATTCAAATTAAGGATGGGGTTGTTCATAGAATGGATGAATTTATTTTATCGCTTGATATGCAGACGCCATGGGTTCGAGAAGTGTTTACTAAAGATCAGCTTGAATACTGCCGCATCACCAGAAAAGCCAGAGCAAAGAACAAGTCAATTCGCCCTAGGTTGATTGGAGGTTGATTATAGTGAGCCAAACAGGATGGAATCAACTTACTCAAGAGTGTCCAGAAATTTTGCAGCTAATGGCTGAACTTCCATTGCACATGAGACCTGGCATGATAAACGCTGTTTATGATGCAAAAAGAGGTGTCGAATTAAATGCGCTATCTGATTGGCTTGTAAATTGGCTGTGTTTTTGCAATGCTCGCGACACAGAGTTATGCGCCAATGTTTACTCTCTTCTTGAGAAACTAGGAAAAGTATCTTCAACATGGCGCATTAAGAATTGATCATGGAAAATCTTTATGAAATGATTAAAGCCCTGGAGGCCAGGGTAGAAGAGCTGGAGTCTGCAAAAAGATTTGTAACAACTGCTTCGAAGGATCCGCATCCTGGCGACAATGGCAATGCCCCCAATCGACTGGCTTTTATGAAGGATGAATTTCTTCCAGACCTTCCCAAGCCTTTTCCCGCCAATCTCAATGATCTCTACGACCCGACCTTCAGCGACGGATTGAGCCCGTCTGAGCACCTGGACCGCCTTTATGGCCACCGTGCGGCTCCACCGCACCCGGCAGAGGATCCAACCGACGACGAACTGTTGCGCGCCTATGACACCGCCAAGCGCAAGGACTACTACGAGGGCCTTCCCGGTGAAGGCTGGCACTGGCGAGGCGAAAAGGAGGCAACTGTCTGCGGCCTTCGCGCGGTGATCGCCCGCTATGGCCGCCCTGCCCTTGAGCCCGTCACAAAAGGCAACAGACCAATCTCAAAGATTAGTTCAATCTCAGAGATCAGGTCCTTCTATAACGAGGATGGCGAATGCTGGTGCTTTGAAAGGGCTGACGGGGAGTGGGATGTTCCAGCTTCCTGGCACTTACGCGTGCCATACCACGCTGATGAGTATTTTCTGCCGCATTATTATTTCCCGGTGCCAGGCAGCCATTCTCCTGACGCCACGAAAATGGCTGGGGAGGTGCAGCCATGAGCAACGCCACCAAACGCTGGCCCCTTGCCGACGCCGAGCACATCGCCGTCGGCAGCGAGCAACTGGGCGCCATTGCCGGCCCCGTGATGCAAGCGCCAATCCGTGAAGAGCTGAGGGCATTTGTCCACAGCCTGGAGCCATGGGCGACATGGTTAAAACCTGGCTCCTTGATTGAGGATATTGACCGCGATCTGGTCGATTTGATGATGGCCGCGTTGCAGCGGTTTGGCCGCCCCGCCTTCCATCCCATCCCGGTCTCCGAGCGGCTGCCGGGGCCTGATGATTGCTGCCCCAACCCTCGCAATGGCCAAGGGCAATGGTGTTGGGGATGGGTGCAGCATGACCCGATCCTCTACGGCGGCCGTTGGCGAATGATGTGCCGCGAATGGCTCCTTGATGAGGCCCTGGCGTGGGCTCCATGGTGGGCGTTCCCTATACCAGGCAACCATTCTCCCGACGCCACGAAAATGGCTGGGGAAAACCACACACCACAAAGCTAGGAGGATCACATGACTGATTTTGAAGCGCAAGTGAAGGCCGCCGCCGAAAAGGCGGTGCTGCATTTCATCGAAAGCGGCGGATGGCTGCTGCCTAATTACCAAGGGCGGCTGAAGGTGCCCGAGGAGTGGATGGCCGAGTGTTGGAAGCTTGTGGACGCCGACAAAGTGCGCACCCAGATAGCCCCGCTCGTAGAGCGCCTGAGCGCTGCGCATGGTGTCGCGGGCGGAGAGACGCAGCTTGCGGTTGGCCTCCTGCTGCAGGGTGCTGGTGGTGAACGGAGGCACCGGGAAAGGCTTCGGGCGCTGGTGCGGGATCACATGGATTCCATAATGAAGGCCGGCCCCATGGCTAAACCGGAGGGCCAATCATGAGCCACCTTAAAATCCTCGCCGCAATCCTCTGCCCATGCGCCGCGATCCTTTGCCTATGGTGGTTAATCCACCGGCAGAATGGGGTGATCGAAAAACAAAAGGCTTCTATTTCTGTGCTAGCTGAATTAATTAAAGATCATCGAAAAAAGCTGGCAGGTGCAGGCGTTTGCCGCTTTCATGCAATGCCGCAATGTGATGATTTGCTGCATGGTAAATGCTGGCTCACGTGGCCAAACTGCAAGGGTTGGATATTTGACAGTCCAAGTGAATGCACCAATTGGAGTCACTGGCTGCCTTATTGGTTCATTCCCCTGGTTACCGCGCCAACCGAGCCTCTCCGTCATGACAGCAAGCCCGCAAAGCCTTGGGAGGGCCAGCCATGACCACCTGCAACACCTGCAACAACACCATCCCAGACCCCGCTGAGGAATGGCCCGACGGCAATGGCGGCACCATCTGCCAGGAGTGCTGGGAGACTGAGTCTTCCCGGATGTGGTGGGCGGCGGTGATCCCCCTCGATCAAGCGGATGCGCTGGGGGCGAGTGGAACGGCGGCGTGGGAGGGGCAACCATGCTCGCCCTAAGCGTCATGCCGTTGGGCTGATCGTTGCTCCTGCGGTCCGCCAGAGCCGCGCCCAATCTGGCATCATTCCATCACATCCACACCCCATGCCCACCCTCAGATTTGAAGGCTACAGCGACGACACGTTCGGTGAATACGCTCACACGAACAATGACTACGACAACTGCGCCAGTGGCGAGTCGATCGAGTTTCTTGTGGAAGATCCGTCAACAGGCTTTGCCTTAATTGTGACTGGACAACATTGCCCTGGCAACTCTTTTGGCTGGTTGATTGGTGTTTCAAATGGAAATACAAAGTTGCCATTTCCGAGTTGGCCGATGAAATTTCAGCCACAAAAATTTCAGCCACAAGAAGAACCCTTCTTTGCTGATCCATGTTTAGTAATTGAAGCACCCGACGGCGTGCTTTTGCGCTGCCTGACCAGGGAAGTGGCAGCAATCCACCACCAATAGGAGGTAATTAAATGGCCGCCACCGATTTAATACGACTACAAGGCGCCAACGCGCGCGCGGCTGGTGTTGATTATTTTTCAAATCCCTTCACGTCATTAGATCGGGTTCCGCCGCAACTGGGGAGGACATTGGCGATTGGGCCGCCAAAGTTAGGGCTTGGTGGGATGGGTGGGAAGTCGAAGACTTTTTAAGGCACGATTAATTAGCGGCTCGTCATGGCAAGCAATATGGTGTTTATTTGTGTCCACATTGTGATGGCACACATTTAACTACCAAACTTGAAAATGCTGATTTATACGAGCCGTTACTTTATGTAACATCTTGAGCAGTGTTACGGATTGTTTCAACGCCAGCCATCAGCAGACTTGATGGCTGATAATTAGTTCACGGGGCAGAGATGCTCCACAATCTTGGCCCCCAATTCAATGAACTCCCCTCAATTAGTCTTTATTCACAACGGATACTGGTATTCATACTACGAACCTAACGACATGAAAGAAGTTGTACTGTGGACAAGATATAAACTTAAGCCCGTTAGCGGCGAGAGCGTGCCGGTGAATGGTAGGCACAAAGCAATTGTCATTGATAGTAATATCTTAAGAATCATATCTGGCGGAGAATGGTACGGAGAATCAGTAATAAACTCTAATTTGAGTGATTTTAAGTTTGAATTTGATGATCAATACCATGATGACTTCAAGGCTGGCGCAACAAGAGGATTCACTGGCAAACGCGCATGTCATCGTGATTTTTATTATCGCCAGTGTGATGACTGGAGATCTGGATATGATGAGGGCCGCAGAGCACGCCTAGCAGCGATTGAAAAGGCTAAGCTGCCCTTTTGATGATAAAATCTAACCCTTGGTCGTCCCATCATCCGTAAGGGGGGAGCCGTGGCTGTTTTTTGGGGGCAGCCTGGAACGGTATCGAAGGCCAAGGGCGCCGCAGGGCACCGCCCGCTCTGCGGCTTCGCCGATTTAGCTCAGTTGGTAGAGCAGCGCTTTTGTAAGGCGCTTGTCGCCGGTTCGATTCCGGCAATCGGCTTTGTATCAAGATGAACAGTTGGTGAGTTTGTTTCAAATTGTTACGACTGGCTTGTGAGTTGCCATCTATGCCCTATGGTGAGTTCACAGGGGCAGAGATGCCCCACCACCCCAATTTTAATCATGACCCGCCCTGTTCTTTTTTTAACCGGTAACATCACTAATATCACTACTACTAACTACGAAAGCGGCACTTGCTGCACTAAATTTACACTTGAATGCACTGCTGGATGCTGGGCTGGAATGCCGGTTCCTTGTGAAGCATGGGGCAAATTAGCCAGTGATGTAGCACAACTTACTTCCGCTTTGTTTGTCGGAGAATTGATGCTTGGCAGCACGCTATTGATTTCTGAATGGTTTGCTGACTAGCACACTTGCAAACATGCTTTGCCCCGGCCGATCCGGGGCTTTTTTATGTCTATGCAGAAGTGTTACAGGTTGTGACAATCCTGTTTCAATCCTTTCTCTGTTAGGCCTGTTGGGTTATAATACGAGCACAGGGGCAGAGATGCCCCACCACCCCAATTTTAAAAATGGCTCGCATCACCATTGCCACCATCAAGCCCGGAACTGTGATTGAAGTTGGTTATCGCGGCAAAAGCATGGGGCCTTCTGAGTTTCTTGGCTTCGGCACGGATGACGAAACCGCATCGTTTGCATCTTTAGCTCAACTCAGGTGCAATGTTGCAGATGAAGATGCTCACCGTGCGATCTTTCGAGACGTGAAAGATGGGTCCACCTGGGCGGCTTATAGGCTCAACAAACGTTGGGTCGTGGGCACATCTGCGGATTACCTGCAGTTTTTTGCTTGACTTATTTGTTTTGTGATACGCATTGCTCCGGTCAATCCGGGGCTTTTTAATGTAGGATACAGGCGTTGCATTCGCTCAGTGCTTAAAAACGATCGCTGGATCAGGGAGCAAGCCGCCCAAGGGATGATCGAGCCGTTCGCGCCGGAGCTGGTGCGGGAGGTGGAACTGGTGGAGCCCGGCCATGCTCCGTTTGGTCACAGGCAGCGCCCCGTCCTCTCCTACGGAACTGGCTCTTACGGCTACGACCTACGGCTCTCGCCGAGAGAGTTCCTGATCTTCCGGCATGTGCCGGGAACCGTCATGAATCCCAAGCGCTTCAATCCGGCGAACCTTGAGCCCGTTGACCTGCACCATGATGAGGATGGCGCGTATTTCATCCTGCCCGCTCACTCCTATGGGCTGGGTGTGGCGCTAGAAAGGCTGCGTGTGCCGTCCAATATCACGGTAATCTGCCTAGGAAAGAGCACCTACGCACGGCTGGGGATCATCACAAATATGACACCTGCTGAAGCTAGTTGGGAGGGGCATTTAACGCTTGAATTCTCTAACTCATCTGGCGCAGATTGTCGAGTTTACGCGGAGGAGGGCATCTGCCAACTTCTATTCTTTGAAGGTGATCCGTGTGATACTACCTATCAAGATCGCAAGGGAAAATATCAGCACCAGCCTGAGCGCGTCATTATTGCAAGGGTCTAATGCAACAAATCAAAATGAAGAAAGCAATCAACAAGCGTAAGATTGCTTCATCCGCCAGGCGTGATCCTGGTACGTTGATTCAATTTGGGGCATATATTTTCCCAATCAATGATATAGCAAGAATTGAGGATAAAGTTAAAAAATTGTACGATCATGAATCGGATCAGCAGATAGGGTGGACATTTTCTGTCGTATTGAAAAATGGTGATATTTTATTGTGGGAAATTGACGAAAGAGACTATGACGACCAAGAAGCTTTGATGGATTATTATACTCAATCGAAGGAGTACGCCGAAGCATTACGAATTGCAACAATTCAGCTTGTGTGGGGATCAGACGTTACAATAGTGAGGCCCGAAGACACTATCCATGACGACTCCGTTTGATTCTCTGGTCTCTGTTTATGGGGACATATTTCCGCTGAAGGATATTCAGCGCGTTGGGCCGTTGTATTGGGTGATAACAGAATCATGTCCGGCAGTTATTCAGTACGAAATCCATCTCTGCACTGGGGAGATTGCTGTGATTAGATACAATACAGGTCAATATATTAAAAATATGATGGACTGGAATCAAGTAGAACAAGGTCGTCAACAGATCATTGATGCACGCTGGCCAACGATGCACAAAATTGTTATCCCGGATCCAGCGATAGAGAGGCAAGGTGATGACTGTTAAATCTATGCCAATCTGGCTTGAAGCCTACATAGCGGCAGAAAAAGAAAAATTTAATAAGTTTTCAAAAGCCATAAAGCCACGTACGAGAAAGTATTACTTGCTGAAAATTTCTTGTTCATTGATAGCTATTGGATCTAGCGATAGGGAGGCAAGGCGAGGTATTGAGACGAGCCAATAATGAAATGTCTTAATTCTTAACCACGACTCACTAACCCCATGGGCGACTCAAGCGGCCTTCCCGCAAAAGCAGTCTTCATCCGACAGCTATCCGGTCCTTTAGCAAAAGAATGGAATGCCTGTAAACAAAGCGACAGCCTATGTTTATACTACGAAATTGATGGACTGCGACGCATTCTTCATGATTTATCCCACCCAGATGCGATCAACTACCGGGAGCTTGCTGGTGATCGTTATGTTCCACTTGGATCCATGCAATTTGTACCATTTGGATCTGTTGAGTTTACGCAAGAATACTGTAAGCAAATGGGCATTGTTTTGCCTCCCAACTTTTCTTATGGTGTGCATCCTGGTCAACTGGATGAGTTTTTATTGCGCAGGGTAACAAGACATCCTTATGATGATGTTGCAAACGATAGATTCATTAAACCAGTCAAACTTAAGTTGTTTGATGCTGGAAAAAAGGCAGATATTACAAATAGTGCTTATCATATTAACCCAGATGTGTGGGCTTCAAAATTTGTACAGCTTGGGGCAGAATTTAGGTACTATATTCATAAAGGTAAAATACTAGGATGGTGCCGATATGATGCTTTGAACGAAGACTACCCTGATCCTGATCATAAGCTAGTTGAAGCCATTGTAAGTAAAATTAACGCAACAAGCGACGCAGTGCCTATCGCTTATTCTGTTGATATTGGGTACAGAGTAGACCTTGATCGCTATTGCCTGGTTGAGATGAATGATTTTTGGTCGCTTGGATGGTATACCTATAAAGATTCGCAATCAAAGCCGATCACAGCAGAGCAATATGCTCAAGCGGTGGTTGATCGGTGGTTGCAGATCTCTACTCCATTAATCCCATGAACATTCTTCACGTTTCCCGTCAGACCTACAGCGAAGTGGTGATCAGGCGTGTAGACTGCCCTACGTGCAAGCGCATTAGGTTTATGGTCATCACACATGCGCCATGGTATGATACAGACCGCACCTGTCTTCGATGCGGCGAACGATGGGACGTGGATGGCACCAGGGCCGATAGGCCATTTGAACGCGGATGGCGCAAAAAATCAATCCAAGCCGCCAAAGATCTTTACCGCAAGTATCATCCAAAAACAACTCACAACCGCAACTCAATTCATCAAGGACAAACAAAATGAAACCATTTGACTATTATTCCAAGCCACAGACGTCATTTAAAAAGCATCGGGACAGGCATAACGAAGAATCATGCAGACTTCATCAGCAATTTATATCTGATCTTTATGCTGAATTTGATGTCAGCGACCATCCCAAAAAAGGCGAGGTGTTTGGCCTTGCGTGGGAGTATGGACATGCGGGTGGACACGAGAATGTCTATAATTATTTTGTGGATTTAGTTGAACTTATTAAAGATTGATCATGCCATTCTTTGCCCCAAATCACGCTATCATTGAAGCTATTGAATATGACGGCACACCGCAATGCGCGAGCGAAATTGCTAAATGGGCCAAGCCTCAAATTGTTAGGCCGGGGATCTCAGTTAGCTTTGCCGATAGCAAGCTTTTTGTGCTTTATTTTGATCGCGCCCAGTCAATGACTGACGCGCGAGAGATTAGCAAGGGTGACTATATTGCTATTGAACATGGAAGGCCTATTGTAATTTCTGGCGAAGAATTCAAATCCGAATACGAGCTTGTTCCTTTGCTGGATGATTGACTAAGAATCATAGCAATTAGGCCGCGATTAGTGCTACAATTAAGGCGTGTCTTAGGTCTTTATGAGTTCGTTTCCGCGCATAGACATGCTGTCAGTTGCCGCAAGGGATGCCTATGATGGCTTCTCCTTGCTTGGCGTGCTCGAAACACAACATCGAATAGAGACAGCAAGATCCGCTGAAGTTGAGCCTTATGCCGAATCGTTTAGGACGTATATTAAAACATCTTATCCAAGGTTTCCATTTACAAAGCACACAAATAGACTGATTGATATTGCCCAGCGTGTTGCCGATGGTGATCTGCCTAGGCTTATGGTGGAACTCCCGCCTAGGCATTGGAAATCTACGATATTTTCTAGATTTTTGCCTGGTTATTGCATTAGAAGGTTTCCTGACCGTAGCGCTGGTATTTGTTGTCATACACAAGATCTTGCGACAGGATTTAGTGAGAATGCACGGGATTATTTTGTAGCATCTGGAGGGATCCTGCGGGCTTCCCTGCGTGGCAAGGAAGAGTGGGGACCCGATGATGGGATCGGGAGCTGCTGGACTGCTGGGGTCGGCAAGGGTACGGGCAAACCGGGTCATTTTTTGTTTGTGGATGATCCGATCAAATCCAGGGAGCAGGCAGAATCAGCGGCATATCGGCGGCAGATTCACTCATGGTGGGATTCGGTGCTGAGCACACGAGAGGAGCCTGGTAGCTCAATGGTGATTGTTCATACTAGATGGCATGAATATGATCTAATTGGCTACTTGCTGGAGAAGAATTTAGAACTTGAAAAAGAAGGTCTTGAAACCGAATGTGAGCGCTGGCATGTTATATCGCTACCCATTGAAGCATTGCCCGCGAATGATATTAAGCCATTGCCTTCTAGTGTAACGAGAGAGATTGATTCAAGAAATGTTGGAGAACCGCTAGATCCCGATAGATTTGGTCAAAAGTTTATCAAAAGGAAGCGTGCAAACACTCCTCCGAGGGACTGGGAGGCAATCTATCAGCAGAGGCCAAGCGCTGGCGCGGGTACCGTATTCTTCAAAGATCGCCTCGCCTTCTATAGCTGTGATCACTGGAGAGGATTAGAAGGTGACCCAATCCTGCCACAACAATTTATCCGTAAGATTCTATCTGTAGATTGCACATTTGATGATACAGCAGGTAGCGATATGGTCGCTATGGGATTATATGGGCAGACTGAGCATGGCTTATGGAAGTTAGATCTTGTCAACGAAAGATTAGACTTTCCAAAGACCTTAAATATGATCAAAACACTTTACAAAAAGCATTATTTTAATGAGTTGTTGATTGAGAAGAAAGCTAATGGCGCTGGCATCATCAAGATGCTCGAATCTGAGCAGTCCCATGGCTTCCGGGTGGTTGCTGCTGGCGTCGGAGAGATGGGCTCGAAAGAGGGCCGGGCTAATGCTGCCAGTGTAGAAGTAAATAGCGGCCGCGTGCTGTTGCCAAGGTCAGCTCCGTGGACAAATGAGTGCATAGATCAGCTCACTAAGTTCCCATCTGGTGTACATGATGATATTGTGGATGAAGTAAGCCAGGTTGTGATTTATGTCACTGGAAGTGGGCCATTGAAGTTTGAAACCGTAAGTTGGGGATATGGCGTAGCAATGATACCAGGAAGTGGCGGAAATAGCCATGGAATAGGATATAATCAAGCTGCCATGATTGGCGCTCAAAATGGAGTTTACAGCCGATGAATCGCCAGTCAACGCAAACACCTAAGGCTGTTGGTGCTCGAAGCACTAAAGTTCGAGCGGTTAATCATGAAAAGACCGAAGTCAAGACCAAGATTGGATCGCCAACAGAATATAGCGAACAGCTTGCGATAGACAATATCAAGCTAGCACAGAAACACGCTCATGTGATGTCAATACGAACAAAGATGCCCTATGAAGACTTATATCAAGTTGCGTTGATTGGCCTGATTAAGGCTTGTCGTAAATATGATCCATCCAAGGTTAATCCTGACAATGGCAAGCCATATAAGCTAAGCACAATTGCCGTGCCATTTATTGATGGTGCGATGTATCAATACCTAAGGGATCGTGGCCATAGCACAGGCGTCAAGTTTCCTGACCGATGGAGAGATAAGGCTAGTATTGTCCGTAAGATGTCTGCGAATGGATCCTGTGTTGAAGATATTGCAACCGCAACTAACTTACGAGCTGATGAAGTAAATGAAATCCTAACAGCACAAAGCGCACCAGTTGCGCTAGATCCAGAAATCAAGCTGTATTCAAATAGCATTGATGATAGCGAATATGAAGACTTTTATGAGCTGATACAAGCGCTAGCAATCGTAGATCGAGCACATGCCGCAATATCAACAATTGATCAAGGATTGCTGGAAGCAGCATGGAATCATCAGCGCCGTAGGCAGATTGCAACCGGGCCATTTTTTCAATTTATGCAACGCGCCAAGAAGGTGTTGTCTGGTGTTTCGATTGTAATTGAAAAGCAAATTGATTTGTCTATTGAAGTCAAAACAGAAGAAAACCTGACGCCCATGTCATCAGGCAGGCGCAGGGTATCAGATCCGAAAGAAATAATAGATACTGTAATGAGCCAGCTAGACCTATTTTAACTCTTAACGGGAAAACTAGCCTAGCATATATGGTAGATAACGGTGCAGCAAAGACTTTCACATCCTACGAGCAATGGTAAGCTGCCATCATTCCGCCATCCTAGGCTAGAAGAAGTCATAGATGATTTGGATCTTGTTTATGATTGTTGGGAGCAACTGCGCACAAAGGATCAACAAAAACGCTATCTAATCAGGGAGCAAGCTGAGCCGCTTGTGGCCTATCGTGGCAGGCTAGAACGTGCATCATATCCGTCATACTTTAGGGACGGAATTGATGCCTTTGCTGGTGAATTAAGTCGATTTGAGTTGCGTAATCCACCGAAAACTTTGCTTGCTAGTCAAAATGATATTGATGGTAAAGGCACAAGCCTAAAAGCCTGGTTTATGGCTGCTGATGCGTTGCTGATGCGTGATAATGGCTGCCTGCTGATGGTGGATAAGGAAAAAAGCACAAACAGAACAAGAGGAGATGATATTGCAAATGGCAATAGGCCATTCTTTTCTTATGCTGAGCGCCGTAATGTATTGAACTGGCGTACAGCAAAAGATAATGGCAGGGAGGTTATATCTGCTGTAACAATTCTTGAATGGCATGAAGAAGCGGATGGTGAATATGGGGTTAAGTTAGTGCCGCATTATCGCGTTATGCAAGGTGGTGATTGGAAGCTGCTAAAGATTGTAGGCGAATCAAGTGATCGCGGTGGATTGCGCAATAAGGCAACACAAACAGTAGAAGAGGTAGATCAAGGAGAATTCATTGGTTATCAAAAGCAAAAGCTAAAGTATCCTCCCGTGAAATGGTATAATAATCCAAGAGATGGCATAGGTGAAGGTGCGCCGATGTTGCTTTCGACTGCTAAATTAACACTAGATTGGTATAGAAGTTATAGCGATTTGAAAGAGTTATTGCATAAGTGTGCGATGCCTATTCCAGTGCTGAAAGATTCTAATCGGCAGATGATACCAGGGCCAGATGGTACTCCAATGCCAGCACCTATTGTACTGGGTCCAAATCAAATCATGCAGATTTTTGATAAAGATGGTAGCTTTTCTTTCGCCGAGCCAAGCGGTAGCAGCTTGGATAAGCACATGCAAGTGCTAAAAGAATTAGAAGCAAATATCGACCGTAGCTTGCTTAATTTTGTGCTCAGTGGTAGTAGCAATCGAACCGCAACAGAAGTTGAACTGCAAAGCGCAAGCATTCAAGCAAACCTAACAAGCTTATCAGAATCCAAAGAATCTGCAATGCAATCATTGTATGAGCTATGGGCAAAGTTCACGGGTGAACAAATACCTAATGATGCCGGTCTTGATATGAAGGCATCCATCACAGAGAAAGAAGTTGATAATGATACGCTAACTATGTGCAGTGGATTATACGATAAGGGTCTGATGATGCGCGAAACGTTCCTTGCGCTGGCGCAGCGCCGTGGGCTGCTCAGGCCCAAGGTAGACGCGAAGAAAGAGGCTGCACTGCTTGCAGTTGAAGATGAAAAAAATAACGCACTGCTAAATCCTCCTGCTCCATCGCCCAATGATCTGGCGGGCGATAATGTAGACGCGCAGGGGCTGCCTATTCAATAATTGCGGGAAAAATATAATGATTCTAAGTTAAGACTGTAATGGCTCGCGGCGGCAGATCAGGCAAAAAGCGGACCCAATACGTCCGCGACGCGCAGGGGCAGTTCGCCTCAACACCAGGCGGTGGCAAAAAGGCCACACCTAGCGCCGTCAGGAAAGCCGCTAAGGCCGCTACGCTGAAGGGCGGCACACTAGCAGCCAGAACATCCCTGAGGAAGTCCAGGGCCAAGCTCAAGGGCATCGACAAGGCGGATCCAACCCTTCAAACTTCACTATCAAAACGTGCACAGAAAGGTGCCGTAACTCGTGGCAGCAAAAATCTAACCAAGACGATTAAGTCAAGCCGAACACGACTGATTGGTGCTAAGCCTAACGCAAATACAATCAAGAAAAAGCGGCCAGCTTCGATGGCTCACGTCTTGAAAGATGTGACTCGTTCAATGTCGCCAGATGATGCGCAACGTGTACTAGGGAAGAAGCCACTTGCAAAGCGAAAAATCAACGCAACCGTTAAGACGAGCACAATTAAGAAGAAGCGCAGTCCTATACTTGAAGCTAAACCATTACAAAAGCCAGCGGCTGAACGTCCGGGCTCGATGACTTCTATCTTGAAAAATACGCTACGCACACTAGCTCAAGCTGATGCGCAACGCATAAGAGAAATTGAATCAATTACAGGGCAAAAAATTAAGCCAATTAAGCAGCGTGCTGCCGCTATTGCCGCTGGAGATCGCGTCAGGAGCACGGTCAAGGGCGGCAAGGTTGCGGATACCCTGCGGGCGGGTCTTCGTGAGCTGGCGCAGAGCGATGCCAGGACCATGCGGGAAATGTCAAAGATTGTGAAGGATGCGACGCCTAGGGTGGGCGGAGCGAAGGGAGAGAATAGTATCAAAGAACTCGCGAAGCCTAAATTGAAACGCGAACCAAAAACAAAATCTGACATAATAAAACAAACTCGAAGAATTATTGAAAAAGCAAGTGCACGAAAAGAGAAATCCATGTATTCATACGTTATATTCAAGAACGAAAAACGAATTAAAAATGCTACAAAGATTAGAGAAGCAATATTCAACCCACCAAAGCAAAAAAAACAAAGACAAAAGCGGGATCCATCGCGCCCTACTAGCAAACAGCTTGCAATACGAAGATGGCATGCATCTATGGATGCATGGAATAGAGCCCAAAGAATGATCTAAAAAGCAAAAAGCCCGGCTAATCCGGGCCATTGCTGTTGATTGAGCCTGGCGATAATCAACCTGCGTCAGTTAAGTCGATCCCTACGATTCTCATGTTGTCGCGCTTCATGCCGATCTGCTCCATTTCGTTAAGTGCATTCATTGCAGACTGCCAGGAATCAAATAGCAGGTCATTAGGGCTAAACGCCTGAAGGTAGTCGGTTGCCCCTGAATTACGATCCAGCCACACACCATTGTGGCGGTACTGCAGCTCAAAGCGTTCCTCGGATTGAATGGTGGTCATTGGGTTCAATGCAGTGGATGGGTCTCCCCACGACCAAATAATACACCATCATCCCATGGCCCCGGAAAAATGAAACAAGCTGTAACATAGGCAGATCAACCGCCGATAACCCATGGCAACCATAGGCGACCAACAGCTAGCACTATCTGACGATTATGCCGAAGCATTAGATATGCTAAGCAATCGTGCGGTTGATAATACCAAAGCGGCCTTAGTGCGATCACTTAAGCGTACCTTAAAAGATCTGCGCCGATACTATTCAGATTTCATTGATCCTGAGCTGAAAAAATATCAATCAGCCGATGGCAAGATGCGTCGCCCAATGTCATATTCTATCGCTGATAGTAATGCCAAAATGGTTAAGCTTCTTCAGATTGCGCAAGAATACTTTCCAGAGCAAGAATTGAATCGTATCACAGCACAATATAAGAAAGATTTTGGCGAAGCCGTACAGCTTGGCGGTGATTTGGGTAAAGAATTGGCGCAATTAGTTGATTCTGATGGCAAAGGGAATAGCATGTTTGTTGGCGCCAGTAAAGAAGCTGTGATCGGCGCCGCTAACACAGCATCAGCTTATATCAGGCGCGAAGTTGAAACTTTTCGTGATGATATTGCACGCATTGTGCAGGATGGTATTGGACGCGGGAAAAGCTCTAAAGCATTAGAGAAAGATATAAGAGTTGCACTATTGGGTGCAAAGGATCCAAATAATATCACACCTAAATTAGGTCTTCTTCGCCGGGCTGAATTGATTGCAAGATCTGAGCTTGCTAATGCTTATACTGGTGCGCAAAAAGCAGCCGCAGCGCGTAATGGGTATAAGTATGGGAGGTTTATTACAACACAAGATGAAAGGACTTGTCCGTATTGCGCATCTAGGCATGGTAAGATATATTTGTTAAGTGAAATGACTGGAACTTTGCACCCTAGATGCGTCTTGGGTGATACAAAGGTTTCCCCTGGGCCTTTCTCTGCGGTTATGCGCGGCTGGTACCGGGGCAACATCGTAACCATAAGACTTGATGATGGGAGCAGCCAATCCGTCACCGGCCATCACCCAGTGTTGACGACTGATGGAATCAAGCCCGCTTGCGCTCTCAGCAAGGGTGATAATTTGATTGGTGATCGCATTAATATCCTCTCTGATTCCTGCTCTGAACCAGACTTCCACCAGGTGCCAGCCTGCGCCGAGAACATATTTGCGGCGCTTGTTCAATCTGGCGCCATGCCTGCCGTAAGCGTGCCAGTTTCCCCCTTGGATCTCCACGGCGATGGAGTGTGTATTGATGGCAAGATCGAGATTGTAAGGTCCACAAGCCTTCTCGAAGGTTACTGGAAAACCGCGACAGGCAAGAATGCTGGCGAGGGCAATAGCGCGAGTCGATACATGGCTTTTAGACAGTTCTCTACCTTGCGCCTGCCTGATCTGACGATCCTCGGGCTGGGGGGTGCCGCGTGTGGCAGCATGAGCATTCTGAGTGAGGCGCAATCTGTCCTCGCGGGAGGATTGAGCCATGCGGAGATACATAGAATCACTACGTCCGCGTGGCGTAATCCCTCGCTCACGCAACCTGTTGTCAATGACACTTCGACTAACAAAAAATTGCTCGGCAAGTGCTTTGACGCTTTTCCCGGACTCGTACAGACTCACAATATCATCGACATTCAGATGAGCGAATTTTCTGGTCATGTTTACAGTTTTGAAACATTTTGTGGCTACTATTATACAGGATCCCAGTCAAGGATCGTTAACCAAAATTGCCGATGCAGCCTATCTCCAGTTTCTGATCTTGCAGTAGAAGAAACTGATCCCGAATTGCGCCGTGAATTATTAAGGGAAGACTTTTGGGAGAAGGAACGGAATAATGTATGGAAAAAGTTTGCCGATACTAAAGAATGGCCATTTGAAAAGGCTTCTAAAGTATTAGAAGATCACCTTAAAAAGCCATCTGCCAGTGAGAAACGGCTTTATCCTGACATCAAGGAAGCTCCTAAGCCGGTTGCTTGATTGTTGCGGTTTGTTACGGTGGGACACTGATGAGCTGCTTGTGTTGTATGGTATGAATGCTAGAGCAATCCAGCGCTAGCATTGCGTTCCCTTAACCCATGACTGCTCAATTCAATTTAGAGTCTGTAGTAATCGAAGATACTCAATACATTCGAGCTGACCTTTGTCAGCAACGAGCAACGGGCAATCGCGCTGTTGTTGTTGTCGATCGAGGGTGGATCTTTGCTGGTAACGTGCAGAGAACAGAGGCTGAGATTACATTGTCTCAAGTTGTGCATGTTTTCAAATGGTCAAGCATTGGATTTGACGGCATGATTGCAAATCCAAAATCTGACAACGTTGATTTGCGCAAAATGAATCAGGAAGTCAAGATACCGCTTGCATCCGTGATTTTTGCCATTCCAGTTGATGACGACTGGGGGATTTGATTGGTTTGTTTCAGGATGCACAATCTCGCGCATCCTAAATTCCACCTATTAACAAAAGGTTTTATGCCTGATTCTGCATTCCTGCCGGTTGGCAATGGCAATGGCAATGGCTATGGCGATGGCTATGGCGATGGCAATGGTAATGGCGATGGCTATGGCTATGGCAATGGCTATGGCAATGGCTATGGCTATGGCTATGGCTATGGCGATGGATATGGCAATGGCTATGGCTATGGCTATGGCTATGGCGATGGATATGGCTATGGCTATGGCTATGGATATGGCAATGGCTATGGCGATAGCAATGGCTATGGCTATGGCTATGGCGATGGCTATGGAACACCATCTATTAGGATTAGAAAATGAAGGTCAAAGAATTGGCTAAATGGCTTGCATCCTTTGAGGATCAAGACGCTGAAGTGGAAGTGATAAGCCATTTACGCGGAAGCAGTTATTATGATCAAGGCGGCACTGCAACCACAGTGCCATTAGACGTAGAAAAGCACATAACCTATACTGACTTGCGCGGCAATCCATTTATTGAGGAAGGCTGTTCATATCATGGATTACGTACGCTACTGATGGGCGAATTGGACGCCTAAAACCAAACTCATTCTACCGAGCATCATCATGATTGGATTTACAGCAAAAGAAAAAGCAACTATAAAAATGTATGGGAAAAGAGCGACGATTATCGGCAGGCTCGCATGTCCCGTGATCGGAGTGTTTGCCTTTTTTGCGCCAGGCCTTGCCACATACCTGATTGTAAAGATAATCAGGGAGAATCCAGAGCATTTTGTGAGTGATTAAACGTCAGGGGAAAATAACAACAACCGCCTCTGCCACATGGCAAAATCCAAAAAACAAAAAGCCAGCGCCAAAAAGGTCTCCTCCGTCATGCACGAATGGAAGACCGGTGCGCTTCATAGTGGCAAGGGCGGTCCTGTTGTAACCAGTCGCCAACAAGCCATTGCGATTGCATTATCACAAGGCCGAAAAGCGGCAAAGGGGAAGAAGAAAAAATAGCGGGAAAACTGAGGAAGCCATCTTTCTCCCTCATGATGTACGCCAAAAAGCCTGCAAAACCAAGCAAGAAAGGTGGCAGCAAGCCCAAAGGCGGAGGCAAACCCAAAGGTGGTGGCAGCAAAAAGACTCCCTCCAAGCCGAAGCCTAAAAAGCCCAGCGGTGGTAGCATGTTCCCTGATTACAATAGCATTAAAGTTGCTTAATCAATGAACAGAACACCTACGTTAAGAATTATTCAAGCGATTGCTGTTTGTGTTGCTAGTCGCAATGCTGAAGGTGCAATGCAAGGTCTGCGCGTATTGCTAGACCTTGCAGATGAAGATGATGCGGAAAAGATGATTCGACTATTGTTGGGTCATCTATCTGCAGGTGATCGCTTTTGGCTCGGCACAATTAATGGCGAGCGCAAAAAACAGGATCTTGCAGTGATCTAAAATGTTGGTTCAACTTCCTGATTTAGATAGTTCCTGGCGGCAAACTAGCACGATTAATGATCGTGAACTGATTAGGACATATCTAAATTATCCAGCATCAGAGGCTAGTCTTACGCTAATCATTCAGCAGATGAATAGCGTATCTTCCGTATCACCTGAAACGGTTGAGCGTATTCAAGGCTGGCTAGATGAGATCATCGAACTAGAGGAAGTGCAGGCCGATGCGGTTGCTGATGGCACCGCACATCTTGGCAATGTAAAGGAATATGAAGGCGTGATTCCAGGCACCAGCCCAACACGGGATCAGCAGCTCAGTCAGGCCGGCAAGCTGGCATGGGATACCAGCGTGCTAAAGGCCCGCTATTCGTTTGACGGAAGCGCTCGAAGCACCGCTCAGGGCCAGCGTGATGAACGGCGCGGAATGCTGGTATCACGCATCTCACAGGCTGTTGGCATCCCATATAACAGCCATGGCGGATATGGTAGCGCGACACTGATTAGAGGATGATTTTTCCTCCTGCAGAAAGGATAGCGCTTTTGACATCATCTAAGGCGTCTTTTTTAACCTCAACAATGATTAAGGTGTATTGCCGTTTCTTGCGCCATAGCTTAATCTGTGCGCCAAGACTTCTAATGTAATTACCAACGCTATTTAACACAGACCCGCTAGATACAACTAGACTTGCATTAGGTGGTAAATTCTTGAATTCATCATCTAGGTCGCTTATTTCAATGCCATCTAACTCAAGTAATATGTCCTCCATATAATTTTTACCCCAGAACTGATCATCAGCAATAAAAGCCTGCCATTCGCTTTTGGAGATTTTCATGATTCACTGGGAAGCAGAGAGATTGTAACACTATTGGAGGTGTTAGGCTTAACGCACATTTTTAAAGCGCGATGAACGGCGCGGAATGCTGGTATCACGCATCTCACAGGCTGTTGGCATCCCATATAACAGCCATGGCGGATATGGTGGCGCGACACTGATCAGAGGATGATCTTTCCTCCTGCAGAAAGGATGGCGCTTTTGACATCATCTAAGGCGTCTTTTTCAGCTTCAACCAGAAACGTTGAATGGCTTGTTTTTTTGCGCCATATATTAATTTGCGAATTAATTGATCGAACACGCTTGCCGGTATAGTCATTTCCTATAAAGCCGCTAACGGTAATTTTTGCACTAAGAGGCAGGTCGTCAAAATCCTCGCTTGTATCATCTTTTATTTCTTCTCCTTCATGTTCTATTTTGACGGACATGAAGTGTCTTGCGCAAAGGTCGTAAAGATGATCGCTATAACGAAAATCAAGCCATTCTTTTTTGGAGATTTTCATGATTCACTGGGAAGCAGAGAGATTGTAACACTATTGGAGGTGTTGGGCTTAACGCACATTTTTAAGCTGTCATACAAAGTTCCTTTGTGAACCACACAATCAATTGATCTTACCTCAATAGATGCCGCTTTTTTGTCGATGGAGACTTCAAATGCAGTTTGATCACCAACAACAAATCGCACAAATTTAACACCATCAAGAACTTTAACGTTTTGCGTTAAGGTATGACCGGTTTCAATGCGCATGGCCAGGGGGATTAGATCAGTGACAGATCCTATCGTAAACCATCGCGGCCAACCCTCTGATGATTGCAACAAAATGAAACAATCGGGAAAGCTACAGTATGTAACCCAATCTTCTCATGCCACGCGGTCGCCGCCGTACTCAATACGTTAGGGACAACTCTGGTCGCTTCGCCTCGACTCCCGGAGGCGGCCCGTCCAAATCATCGCCAGCAGCCGTCAGGAAGGCCGCTAAGGCCGCTACGCTGAAGGGCGGCAGCCTGGCCGCTCGGACGAGTCTCAAGCGGTCCAAGGCTAAAATGGCAAGCATAGACAAGGCTGATCAGAGTCTTAAGACTTCACTCTCCAAGCGAGCGCAAAAAGGAGCAGTAACTCGCAGTCAAAAAGCCGCTCGTGCCGCGATCAAATCCAGTCGCAAGCGTATTGAACCAACAAGCGCAACGCTAAAGCGAAACAGGACGGTAAAAGGATTGCTTTTGGTTGGCATAAAAAGAAAAACTAAGTTGATCAAAGAGCTAACCGCTGCAAAAGAAAAGAGGCAACAAGAGAAAAAAACCGCCGCTAAAGTTAGCGCTGCAATCAAGAAAGGGCCTGTACCGTCAAAATTAAAATCAAAGACAGCGCCACCACCCCCTCCGCCGTCAATATCTAAAAAGTCAAACGATGGCGAACCTGTATTAGTCCAAAAAGAATCTAAAGCCCCTGGATACAAAATACCAAAACCCCCTGCTGGATATAAAGCATCAGAATCGCCTAGCAAGACGCCATCCAAGGGACGGAGAATGGAGGCACGCATTTCTACTATTAGAACAAACCGATTAAGGAAAGATGGATCGCCAGATCGACAATGGAAAGCGTATCAAACCGAAAAGCGAGCGGCAGAATTCTTGAGAGCTGCCGCTAGATTTGCCGAGCGAAAGGGTATTAGCCTAGATCAGGCATTGCGAAGCGGCCCAAAAAATAGCACGGCAAAAAGCAGGAAAAAGAAAAGAAATAGGTCTTAACGGGAAAGCTACAGTATGTAACCCAATCTTCTCATGCCACGCGGTCGCCGCCGTACTCAATACGTTAGGGATGCTTCAGGGCAGTTTGCCTCGACTCCCGGCGGTGGCCCGTCCAAATCCTCACCATCGGCCGTCAGGAAGGCCGCTAAGGCCGCTGCCTTGAAGGGTGGCACGTTAGCCGCTAGAACCTCCCTAAAGAGATCCAAGGCCAAGCTAGCAGCATCTCCCAGTCCCCAGCAAAAAGGCGCCGTAACTCGTGGACAAAAAGCCGCCCGCGCTGCGATCAAATCCAGCAAAACAAGGCTAAAAACAGGCTCAGAGTCTAAACTTCGCAAGGGTCTGGCAACAACTCTTTTGACGATGGCGAAGAGCAAGCCCAAAGCGAAACCTGTTGAAGCAAAATCTACCACAAAAGCAAAATCTACTGCTAAAGCAAAGCCCACTACAAAAACAAAGAAGACCACCACTAAAGCGCAGCCTACGCAGAAAAAAGTAGAAACAAAGCCTAAAACATCAAAGAAAGTAGAAGTAAAGCAAGTCGATAAAAAGCCGCTGGCCAGGAAGGAGAATCTTGCCGCACAACGCGCTAAGCGAATGGCAGAAAAAACAGGAGTGATTCCTGGCAGCAAGTTTGAAAGTGGCCAGGCCGTTAAAACAATGAGCCTGAAGGAAATGCGTAGTGCTGTGATTAAGTCTGTCAAAGGAGCAGGCAAGCTTTCAATGGCCGCAATTGCGGTTGGGGCTGGCACGGGAACAGGTATATCGAGGATAGAATCAGGCCGAATGCCCAAGACGCGCAGTGAGTGGGAAAGGGCCTATCGCGCTTTGGTAAGGCTGCCCATGAGTGACAGGGGAAGAAAAGAGAAGCCTGGTGTTATCAACGGCATTGATATTCACAAAAACTTTAGGCCATGGGCTGTTTTTGGATTGAACCCCAAGACGGCAAGTAAGGCTGATGTAGAACAAGCCTACCGAAGGATAGCAAAAAAGGTGCATCCTGATGCTGGTGGTCGTCAAAAAGATTTTGAACGGATTAAGTCTATGCGTGACTCGATCGTTTCAATGAGAAACATAGGTGAACAGATGAAGATCGACGCCAAAAAAAGTAGCCCTAAAACTAGCTCAAAAGCCAAGAAAAAATCTCAATCTAGAGCCAGGCCTTCTATGCTAATGCTGCCGCCATCCAGATCGTAATCATGGCAACACCCTTTGCTCAGTTCCCTGGAATGCGCATGGTTTGGCGGCGGCCAACGGATGCCCCCGCTGATCTGCGCGAAGGCATCAGGCCAGCGTTTGATACGGTTGTACTGGAAGCCTATGTTGACACCAGCGGGCCTAGCAGTGAGCAGCCCCTGGGCGGGCAGCATATTGGATCCGCTAGCGTGGAGGGCAATATCACGCGATGGGCTGTGCTGCCATCGGGAGCAGATTGGCTGGATGCCGGATCATCGTGGTCATGGGATGATTCGGGGCTGAGACCAGCAGGGTTGCCGAGGGGGGAGAAAATGGCGGCCTTTTTGGGTGCTGTTACAAGCCTTCCTGATCTAGGCGACGGTGAAGTTGGGTGGTTGACTATTGCTACGATGTCCAGCGAAGGCGGAATTGATGGTATCGTAAGGCAGTTTGCGGGTGATGAATTTACCGGCACATTTGCAGCAGGAAGATGAAGGCAACGACAAGAGTTAAAGGTGTTAAACTAAACGCATCATTTACCGCAAAAACAAATCTTGCTGCTGAACGTGCGGCGGCATTTGTGTTTCCTGAAATCAATTCAGCATTCATGGCTGCAATGGGCGCCGAAGTGTGGCAATGGCCGCGCAAAACAAGGCGCAGCGGTAGTCGCACAAAAGAAGGCAAAAAAACGCCTGGCATTATTGTTGGCAGTCCGCGTAATATCGTAGATCTTGGTACGCTAAGAGCATCAGGTTATTATACAATATCTGGAACATTATGCACATTCAAATGGCCCGTAGTTTATGCTACAGCAGTGCACAATGGCGCCAGAATTCACCCGTGGGGAAACAAAAAGTTGCCGCTGGTAACTCTACCTCCAAGGCCTTGGACATCTGCTGTATTGGGCACAATTGCAGTGCCTGGCGTTGAGAAGTATCCTTATGGTAAGATGTTTAAGTTAGCGTTCATTTCTGCCTACCGTAAGCTATGACAATCGACTTGATTCCCTGGGAGCAGGCTCCAAATGAAAAGCTAGAACCTGCAGAGATAAAGTGGAATGGAGGCATGTTTCTTGTGCCGCGATTAGGATATATGACACCAAATGAATTAACAAAAATCAGAGAGATTGATCCTGATAATGAAATCTATCGAATGACATTGGACGCTACCGCGACAATGCACAAGGCGATGGAGGCGAATGAATATCACAGCTTACCGCTTGAACATCAGCTTTTTTTGATGCTTAGTACAATTCATTTTGAACACAAAGGTGTTAGATCACTGGGTTTTGAAACTAATCCATTAAGAGAAGAGATTGAAACGAATTACAGAGAAATTCTTGATAATTATATTGCCTCAATTAGTGAACTAGAAAGGCGCGTTATGGTGCGCAGTGCAACCGTAATGATGCAAAGAATTGGGCCTGAATGGACAGATGAGGCAACTGCTGAGTTTCCCGAAGCAATACTTCTTTCTTTGTATTCACTGCAACAACAAGAGGAATATACAGGTAGAAACGAAGATCCTGCAGAGCAGCGCCGAGCGATTGAGGAAGACCTAAAAAAGTTGCAAGCGGCGGTGCGGTCAATTGTGGCCGCACGGACTGGGTTGAAGCCTACTGGGAATGCCGCAGATTATGGCCACATGCTACAGAATTTGAGCGAAGTAGCTTTGGAAGCCTCCCCGCCCCCTACGTCTCCGAAGCCCTTAAAAGAGGCTACAAAAACGAACGGGAAAGGCTTCACCGAGAAGAGTTGACTACCGCTCAGCTTGCGCTAATTCACGCAGAATCTAATCGGAATAAAGAAGTAAGAAGTGAGCCGTTTGATTTGAATGATTTTTGCTTCTTTAATGAAATAGAAGAAAAACCAAAACCACCTAGTGCAGCTGGTGCAGCCTTGCTAGCGCTATTGGATCAAGATTTGCTGCCGGCCTTTGCATTTAATGGCCCATGGCTTGAAGATCTAGCACGCGAAGGCAAGGGCATTGATCCGCCGTCTAGGCTGTGCTGGGCATCAGAGGATGCGATCCTGCTGGCGCCGTGGAGAGTCAGCCACGAAGAATGGGGAGGGATGTTGATAGCAATGCAAAGCGCTAATGATGCGGTGCGAACATTTTATGATGAGAAAGGCGCGTCTGTCACTTTAAGAATCCCCGAAAATGTTGTTCCCAAAAATGCGTTTAGCGCCGCTGACGGTAATGCCATTCTAATGATAGCAAGACGGGAAAACTTACAGTAGAAAACTTTCAATTGACAAATCATGACCACATCAGTTGCTTACACTCCTATTGTGGACAGGCAGCATTATATTGTGCCCATGCGAATGTCTTCTATTGTGCTGGAAGACGCTGCAATTGCCGCCGCGAACCAAGGAGCGCTGCTTAGCGACTGGATGGATGTTTCCAGTGTTATTTCTGGCGTCAAAGCAGTAACTTATTCTGGTAGTGGCAGCACTTTTGAAGTCTTCATTGCCCCAGAAACTTTCACCATCACAAATGTTGCGCGAGCAACTGGTGTTGTTACGCTTACATTTTCAGCTAATCCCACTGGAAAGATTGCCGTTGGTGATTTTGTGAAAGTTGCTGCCACAACTAACACATCTGTTAATGGCACAGTTGAAGTCAAGACTGTTACTTCTACTGGCATTACCTATGATCTGGCCGGGTCTAACATTACTGCGGTTGCTGATACGGGATCCGTCACCAGCGGCGCCTATCCCCTTGATGGGAATAGTAAACCCATCATGCTGAATAACATCACTGGAGCACCATTTTCGACAAGCACGAATACAGAATCGGTCATCACTGATGATGCCGCTACGCTGGGCAATGCCGTCACAGTGGCGCTTACCGATAGTCGAACCGCCGCCGTTAAAGGCATGACGGTGCATCGCGGAGTGGATCACAAGATCATGCAATTGTTCGACGCCTTCGGCACGTCTGAACAGCTCGCATTCAAATATCTGCGCGTCGGACCCGGTGGCACTAGTGAAAAGCTGTTGTGCTATGCTCAGCTTTCTTCAATCTCTGAGGATGGCGATAGCGGCACGCTGCAGAAATTTAACGCCACAATGACCGTGCTGGGCCGCACTTACAAGATCTTTGATAATACTGCGGCCTGATAATTGCGGGCAAAAGCCAAGCCTTCGGCCAGTCCGAAGGCTTTTTTGTGTCTTGTTATTGCTTGACTTGAATCGGCATGATCAAATACGTGGACAAGTTATCATCACTATCTGAATCTGTAATTACTGCTGGAGTTACAGGTGTATTGCAGCTTAATACAATTCGTTCGCATTTCAATGCTTTAACAGCATCTGTTAGATATTTCACGTTAAACGCTATTTCAAGCGGCTTACCTTCTAGATCCATGGCAAGCTGCTCGGACGCCTTCCCGCCATCCGCATCAGCTCGAATGGACATCATGCCCTGCTCATCGTTAAAGGCGATCCTGACGGCATTGCTACCGTTGGATGCCATGGCCGCAATAGTGCCGACTCGGCCCAGGGAAAGAGCAAAAGCTTTTCGATCAATTATCACTGATGTTGTAAAGCTTTTTGGAATCAACTGCTCAACATTGGGATATGCCCCAGCAAACGATCGCGTAGTAATAGTTGTTGCGCCAGACTTTATGATTAATTGATCGCGAAATTTAGATGGCGTAATGCTAATCTCTTCATCAGAAAGCCCAGCTATCTCCTTCATTGGAGCGATTGGAATTGTTAGATCAAGATCAGCAAGTGCATTAATTTTGTCACTAGGCACGGCAAATGCTGCAACGCCAAGGCGATGGCCATCGGTGGCGGCGCAGCGAATTGTATTGCCAATTGTTTTAATGTTAACCCCCATCAAGATCTGTTTTGCTTCATCAGTGCTGCAACAAAAAGATACACTACTGGTAATCTTGTTTAACTCTGCCGCTGGCAGCAAAATTGAATCACCCTGAATAACAGGAAAATCAGGAAAATCAATCGGATCTGACGCTGACAGCTCGTAATTCCCTGACAATGACGATATGGTAAACCTTTCTTCTTCTAGGGAGAGAGATACAGGGCTGTCAGATGGAAGCTTTGATACAATCTCGTGCAAAAGCTTGTAATTCACAGCGGTAGATCCTGGCTGACCAACTTGCGCCAGAATCTTGGTCTCAATACCAAGATTCAAGTCAAATCCTGTTAGGATCAGCGATCCTTCTTCTGCCTTGAGCAAAACATTGGTCAGGATTGGGTGGCTGGCTCGACTGGGGACGGCACGTCCGCAGGCGGTTAGCGCACGGGAGAACTCAGCCTGTGAAACGATCAATTCCATTGAGATGGGAGCGAATAGAAGTGGGGGTGGGGCTGATCAGGACCAGCAATGAAGGCCCGGATCTGATCACTGTGAACACGAGCCACCCATGCCGAAACAGGCATGGTGACTATCAAAAAGCCTAGCAGCATCTGCCAGTGAATTTTGGATTGTGTCTTTATGTAACGGCGTGAGCGCGTCATAGCGAAGCCAGCAGGCAAGAGTGTAGGTAATTGATAGTATTTTCGCGTGCATTATTGGCAATTTGTTGATCAATAGCATTAAGCACTGTGGTCTTGACTGAATCAATAAAGACCTTTGGAGTGCTCGCTATATTAATACCTAAAACCTGATGCAACGAAATATCGCTTAATTTAACAGTATCAACACGACTTACAAGACCACAAGCTCCTTCGATGCAAAATTTATGGCTAATACCTGGCAAATCTCCGATCTCAATAAGCCAATCAACTTCCATGGATTTATTTCTCCAGCACAAAGGGCCAATTACGCCATGGTCTGAGGTGATCTCAATCATGTGCAGTACGGGGGTGTTGTTTGGTTTTGCCCGATCGAAAATGCCGAGCACGCTTAAATGTTAGACCAAGGCACGCTATGGTTTCTCCAGTTACAATAGAATGCTGGATTCTACTTGCGGAAACATTTAAGTGACTAGCTGCTATTGATGCGCTACTCCATTCCTGACCAGTCTCCACGCATGTCACCGTGTAAAGCGACTTCTTTGGACAAGACAAGTAATCTTTTATTGAATCAATAACATCCATGTCTTCTATTACCGCATACAAGTCATCACGCGAAACACCATGAAATAGTTCTGGGCGTAAACGCGCCAGTCGCGCTAGATTCTTTCTTTCGACATACCAAAAACAATGCTTGACGGGCTTAAGAATGGCTTTTGTGTCAGTCTTTTTTGTTAGCTGCTCAATAGACCATCTGCTCCATTTAAGCATTCTTCCTGCATCAACTAATCTAATAATTGATGAATCCTCCACCATTATTGAAAGGCTTAGTTCTTCGCATTTATTCGTGATTGAATAACGTGTCCTTGTTGGCCACTTGCGCCGCCTTGCTGTTTGATTGTATCGTTTTATAGCGGAACAAAACGGGTACTCGCCAATGATTGACCGCAGGTAGTCAACTTCTTGTGTTGACCATTTGAATACTTTCTTTCCCATGGCTTAATTAAACACCCATGCCCAGCCACTGTTGGGACCTTCAACAAGCCAACGTGGATTCATGTTTTTGTAGCTATAATGTAATCTCATGCCATGAATACCTCCAGCTTTAACAAAGCCACCATTAACCAGATCTTGTTCGCCATAGGGATCATGCACAATCCATCCTTTTTCAGTGTATCCAATAATAGTAATATAATGACCACCGCCAGTGGGCCTTGTCACGGGACCATTGTGTAACATTCCAATGGCAACGGGACGACCATTGCTAATTTCCTGCTTGACCATATCTGCCGAGCAATTTGTGATGAAACGATGCTTGACACCCAGATGATGCAAAGCGTTTTGAACACTTGCCTGATTTGTTACATCACCATATTGCTTGACTAACTTAACAAAATAATTATCATCGACAATCCCGGGTTCATCTTGTTTTTTGACCTTCAAATAGTTTAGGCACATAGATATTGACGTAGGCTGACATTCTCTCCATCCTTCAGGGCCATTATCGCCCTGGGCAAAATAATGAACTATCAACGGATTCGGAAAGCTTGGCGATGGCGCTGGCGGGGCCGGGGGGACAGAGGGAGAAAAGGCCTTAGCCCATGGTGCGTCTTCCCTAAGAATTTGATCCGCAGAAGCACCATCTTTGATTGCTTGATACAGCAATCGAACGCCATCTTTCTGATGGCTTAGATTTGAATAGGCTTCAAAGCGATCTAAAAACCGCTCAAATGACAATGACATGTTCATAGGTTCCACAGTGAAACTGTCTCCCAGCCGAGAGAGTGAAGTCGTTCGAGTTCTGATTGCTCAGATCCTGGCGACACATCATAGACTACAGGCAATCCTACCGCTAGAGGGGGCGGATTAACAGGTTCTTCACAAATCAGTCTAATTTGATCGTGCATGGCGCCTTGGGGAGTGATTGTCTCATGGCCCATAGCGTAGCAGCCTTCTGGGCGTGCCATGCTTGCGCGAGCTGAGCGCATAGGCTCCGCAAGTTTTCAATGTCTGGCTCTTCCTGAATAACGCGCAACTGTCTCTCAAGTTCAAATTTTTGCGACAATGACAATTCCATTGAAAATCTTGCATTGCCTTGCCATATTACTCGAAATATCCTAAAATAAACCGATCTGTAACAATTTGAAAAATTAACACATGGCGCAACCTATTAACTCGTATGAAATTTTCGATCTTCTTGCTGATGACGAGGAAATCACGGATCTAATCGGAGTGCATCGCCTCCGCGATGGATCCACTAGGCCAGCGCTGGCCCACCTATTCCCGAATGAAGCCATTGAGCCTACCACAACAGCCGAAGGTGTTGAAATAATTGTTTACAGGTCACCACAGGGCACGATGACGAAGATAGCGGAAACAGGGCAAATACAAGTCATGCCAACTTTTCGCCTTTCCGTAACACAATGGGAGCCATCTTCTGGGGGATTCAATCAAGATGCTGTAATTAATAGGATTCTTTACTTATTGCCTGGCGCTAACGCATCAGATGTAACCATAGAAGACTTTACATCAGGACTTCAACAGCACACAATTACCTGGCTTTGCCATGCGGCGGTGCTCGAAGCATAAAACGGGAAAACTAGGCATATCGTAGTCGTCGCGTGGCAGATCTTCAGGTTTCATTAGCGTTTCTTCTTGAAAATCAAGAGGAGGTTGCACGCGAGTTAGAGCGTGCTGGGGGTATCGCTGGTAAGGATTTTGGCGCTGGATTAAGTGAAGGCGCAAAGAAAGCCTTTCAAGATTTAATTGCTCAAGCCGATAAAGCAGCCAAAGAAGCAGGCATTAAGTTTAACAGAACTGATCTTTCTTTCAGGACTGCCGCTGGAAAATTCATATCACAAGAAGAGCTGCGAAAATTATCTACTCTAAACAAAGGATTAGAGGAAGCCAAGAGGGCTGTCGATTCATTCAAGTCTGCAATATCTCAGGCAACAAGGGAAGGCGCTCAGGGTTTCGGGCTTCTTGATTCGGCAATTGCAGGTGTATCAATATCTTTGACAAGCAGGCTGTCTGACGCGCTGCTTGCGACACTAGGGTCTGTTCGTGGATTAGTCGGCGGGTTCCTTGAGTTAGACTCGGAAATTAGACTGGCTGCCGCCGCCGCTGGAGAGCAAGGAGGGTATCAAAAGCTTGGCGCTGTTATTGAAAAAGTTGGCATTGAAGCGGCAGGCACGTCGAAACAGGTTGCCGAGCTTGCCACATCGCTTGTGCGAGCTGGTTTTAGCGTGGATGAAGTGGCCAAGGCGTTGCCGGGCGTTGTTCGCGGTGCAGAGGCAACAGGAACAAGTTTCCAGCAATTTGGAGAGATTACTGGTAATACACTGAGGGGCTTTGGATTAGACGTTAAAGAAACGGCTCGTGTTGTCGATGTATTGGTAAATGCAGCAAATAGCAGCAACGCAAGTATTGAAGGATTAGGTTACACTTTTCAATATGCTGCTCCCATCGCCAAAGCATTGGGGGTGAGCCTAGAGGATCTGGCGTCAGCATCGGGGCTAATGGCCAACGCTGGTATTCAGGGCTCCGTGGCTGGCACTGGGCTTAGAACCGCTCTGGAGAAGCTTCAGCAGGCCGCAGGAGGGGCATCTCCTGAAGTGATGGGGCTGGCATGGAATCAAACTAGACTGGTGAGCGCTATGCAAAAAATTGGCGCCACTGTGATTGATACTCAAGGGAAGCTATTACCACTTGAGCAAGTATTTTTACGCCTAAAAGAAGGCCTTGAAAAGTTAAGCCAAGCCGATCAAGTACAGTTATCTAACATTTTGTTTGGTGATGAAGCGGGCTCAAAAATGCTTGCTATCACCAATCAAAGCTCAGATGCAATTGTGAAGATGTTTGGCGATATGAAGAATAGCGCTGGCGCAACAGATGTAGCTAGAACTGCAATGAGCGGCGCAAAGCTTGAGATCATGCAACTACAGGGAACCGTAGATGCGCTTGGCAATAAATTAGGGGAAGTCACTGTAATCGGAATGAGACCACTTGTGGGCGCTGCTAATGCGCTTACGGGAGCCATTGCAGGGATGCCAGGCCCCGTCAAGACCACTGTAGCGGCTTTGATTGTGCTGGCTGGTGCATCAGCAGCCGCAACGGTTGCGCTAGCAGCGGTAAACGCTGTTGTAAATCAAACTGGAGGATGGACGTTGCTTGCATCTAATGCAAAAAAAGCAGCAATTAGCATAGCTTCAATTGGTGGAACTGCGGCAGTTGTTGCAGGTGCTGCCGCTGCCTTTGCTGTATTTACTGGTGCAATAAAAGAAACGGATGAGGCGTCAAAAGCGTTGCTTCAAACTATGGTAGCGCTGGCGGCAACCGTTGGAACATTTAGAACATTGTCTACATTTAAGGTTCCGCCAATCCTTAGCGCTATATTGAGCCTTGGCGCTGGCATTGCGGCCTATGCTGGAATTGGGTCTCAAATCAAGGTAACGAATGATGATATAAAACAGTTAAGTGATGAAACAAAATTACTAGAAGAGGAGATCTCTGCACTACAATCACAAGTAGAAGAAAATAAAGAATTGGGTATCAATACTGAATTAGCAGAAAAACGCATTGATAAATTATCCACTAAGCTGCAAAGCTTGAAGGGTCCGCTAGAGATTAAGCTAGATTTGCAAAAAGCAGAAAGCCAGGTAGAAACCTTAAGAAATAAGATCAAGTCAAACTGGCAACTTGGGGGAGCACCAGCTTTTGGCGGTGCACCATCGAATGCAATAAAAGATCAGTCAATCCCGACGGTTTTTCCGCTAATTCTTCCTTCAATGCTGATGAAGGATTCTTCTGTTGTGCAAGGGCTGTCGTCAGTAATGCCAGCTATTTATAGCACAAAGACCGGAAGTGCAGAAGAACCGCTGCAGTTGGCTCAACTAGAAGCAGCAGAAAGGCTCCGTGATATATATAAAGAAATAGATCGCGGTGCTGTTAATGACATCATAGGAGAAGCAGCGAAAAGAGATGCTAAAGAGATTGAAAAGCTAAATAATCAAGTTGATGCGCTAAAACTAAAGGCAACCAAATTACCGTTAGGAGCAAAAACAGAACGAGCTGAAGTAGATAAAGAGCTTGGTAATTTACAGCAAAAAATTGAAGGATTCAAGGCAAGAATTAAAATATCAACTAATGCCGAAGAAATTATGCTTGCTCAAGCAACGGTTGAACGGCAACTACAAAATCCAAATCTTACCGCAGAAGAGCGTGAAAACCTAGAAAAAGCATTGCTTACCTTGATCAACGAAAAGCTTAAACTTCAAAAAGAAGAAATCTCAAATGCGGCTAAATTAAATAGCCTTGCCGCTGATTCCAAGGATCAATTGACAACGCAAGCAAGGTATTACGAAAAGCTAGTCGAAGGGACACGTAATGCAACAAATGAACAACTTGCTGCCGGAAAGATCACCAAATCACAAGCGGCGGAAAATATGCGCATTGTGCAGTTACAGCAACTAGAAGCCGAGAGGCTAATCAAGCTACGTGATATAGCAAATCGCCAAGCAAAAGGGGAGGACGTAAGTTCACTGCGATCACAGCTAAATGATATAAATGAGAAACGATTGCCGCTTATAGAGCAAGGCAGGCAGGCTGCGATTGAAAAAGAGCTGTCTCTTATTCAGGTGCAAAAAGCTGAATACACAGCTATATTGACAGCTCGATTGGCAGAAAAAGATATTACAACACAGCAGTATGAAAACGAACTTCGCTATCTTGAGCGCGTTGCACTGGAGAAAGAAAAGGGCTCAAAACAGCGCCAGCTTGCGCTAGTCGATCCAAAGACACAAGAAGGATTGGATCTGCGATCACAAATCGCTAATCTAGATAAAGCAATCGCTGAGAATAGGCTTGCTACTGCTAAAGCGGTGAGCGATAAGATCGCCGCCGAAGTTGATTCGTACTCTAGCTTACTTGACCTTTCCTCAAGGCGCCTTGACATAGAAAATCAAGGCAGGGATCAGTCAAAGAATAACTACGAACTTGAGATGCAATTTGTTCAAGCAATCACAGAGCAGGCACGTGCTAGGCAGGATTTGATCAGGTCTGAATTTGATCTACAATCCGCATCGCTAAATGCAAGTATTGCTGCGGCAGAATCTGAGCTATCTTCATTGCAAGGCAGGATGGAGGGAGCGCGATCTGGCAAGGAACGAAGGCAGATAGGAGAAGCTGTTGAGCGACAAGAAATAAGGATAGCTAACTTAAAAAATAAAGCAGCGGCAAACGCGGTCAGAGCAAAAGAAGCCGAGCTGGCAGGATTGCGTGATCAAGAATATCTTGAAGTGGCTTCACTTAATCTAAAGCAGCGCATGGCTTTGATTGATCAAGAATCAAGAGTTGCACAGTCAAGATTCTTAAATTATCAAGCTGCTATTGAACTAAGAAAAACGCTTGCAAAAGCCAAGGATCCAAGCCTAACAGAACAAGAAAGAAAAAACATGGAAGATATGGCTAAACTGCAAGAAGATGCGCTAAACCTTAGTGCTAAAGATGTTGATTTTCAGTATGCCAAGCTGCAAGCAATTAAGGAAATCAACAAGATTGAGCGCGATACGCTTGCGATGAATCAACAAACAAGACGCAATAATACATACGCTGAACTGCTATCACTAGGCGGTGCTCGTTTTGCTGGTGGTGATGTTGTGCCAAGTAAAAAATATATCATTAACGAATTAGGGACAGAAGGATTCTTGTCTGAATCTGGTCAGTTTAGCTGGATCAATCAACCGGCCAATTCGCTATGGAAACCGCCTTCTAGAGGTGTCGTGATTCCCGCTAACATATCTGAATACTTGGCTAGTGTTGGCGCCATTCCTGGCGGGGCTAATGGCCGCACTGGGAATAGATCAACGAGGCTAGATCAGGTTACCCATTCTATTGGCGCAACTGGCGGAGTTGTTGATAGTATTACGAGGCAATCTTTGGCAATGGGCAAATTACAAAAAAGCATTGATAAACTTGCGACCAAGGATTGGACCGTAAACGTTCCAGTTCCAAGTAATGCAAGATTGCTACGCACTATTGGAGGTTTCTGATGATTACGATCACTTATTCTGGTCTTACCGCGACCATTCCAGATAGGATAACAAGTCTTCCGTTTGGATTTAATGAATCCAATACAAGACGCGGGCGAACCGCTGAAACGCTATCAATAGATGGCTTTATGCTTAGGCAAGAAGCTTTGCCATTGATAGATCTATTCAAGGCCTGGAGAAATGCAAAGATTACGGAAGAAGATCCACAAAAAACAGGCGTTGTAGGCGCAACCGTTAGTGTGACCGGATCAGGATTAGGCTTTTCCTGGACCAATAAGGCGTGCTGGATTGATAAGGCACCTTCCATCCAATATGCCGGGATTTTTGTTAGGGTCACCTTTGGACTTGTTGATGCCAATCAAGCGCTGCAAGTGCTGCTGGAGGAGCGTGATGACGCGGATGAAGATGGTATCAACCTTGGAACAATTACACTTGGCACGGCTGTTATCAATCTGCTTAGCTATCCAAATACCTATGAAGAATTACCTTCAATTTCTCGTAATTCCGCCGGTATTCATGTGATAACAGGAAAACTAGCTTTACAAGAAGTCAAAGAGATTGAGGGATGGGTAAGTGAAACGAACAAAAATAATCTTGAAACATGGCTAACTACAACGGTTCCCGTAACACCAGCGCCTAACACATGGTATCCAGCAAGCTATCAAAAGCCATCCGTAAAGACAAGGTTTGGAAATACTACTTATGATGTAAACTTGAAAATCATTAGGATAGTCTGATGCCGATTGATGCCAGGGCAAGGGCATGGTGCAGCCTAGGCCCCCTATCCACTGAGCCAGTAACGCTATCGGAAACGCATCTGCAGGGCTCAGGAGGAGGAGTGATCAAGGTCACGGGCACAGTGAATCTTGCTGGTATCGTGCGCCCAACGCCAGGCGATGAAGTGTATTTTGCGGCAAGCGATGGTCAAAACTGGATTTGTAGATTACCGCGTAAATTGCGCGTCCTAAATAGCTTTGCCGATCCAATAAGAAACATCACTACCGTAGCCGTTGGGTGTAAGTTTGCATATCTTGAAAATCGCAAAATACCGCTTGTTTATCCTAATGTAATTGATGCCACGCCAGAAATGGAAGAGGCAGAAAGATTACGCAGAACCCAATCAATATCAGCCGCTTTTGTCGCCCAACATATATTAGATAAACTTGGATTAACCGCCGCTTCTTCAATTCCATTTACAAATTATAGAATCACTGACTGGTGGGATTTAAGCTCAGGATACGTGCAATCACTTGCAACAATAGCTGAGGCGGAATGTTACAGATGCAGGTTAAACGAAAATGAACAAGTTGAATTTATATCTTTAAGGCAAGAAATATCAACTGCGCCATTGCTTACAGAAAATCAAATCATAGACATAACACCACAAACCGTGGGTGAGTTACCGGCTGAACTTGTATACGCAAAATATCAAAGAACAAGACTCAAAACACCGCAAAATCAACCGCCCGATAGTGATACAGTTAGAAAGCGAAATTGGGAGTTGGATGAATCATGGAATGTTGAGCAATATATACACACGGGGCCAGACGGTATTGAAAAGGGATCATTTGTGTCTTCGCGCAAGAGTGAATCAGAATATGATGCATGGGATAGGCTTACCAGTCGAACAGAGACAACAATTGGACTAACTGGAACAACTATTGCGACAACATCGTACAAGTACGAAGCAGCACCGCCCAGTAAAAGCCCTAGCGGAGTTGTTTTAACTGATCCAAATCAAGACTATACGGTAGTCAAGGAAGAGTATTATACGCAAAAATCACCGCTAGCAGATATTGCCGGAGTATGTGGATTTGAGGGTTCGTTGTCTGAACTTCGATCACTGGGAACATTTACAAGCTCAAGAAGAGTTACCGAATTTGAGCGTGATAAAACATCAGGTATTACAAGGACTATTACTAGAAATTTCGTTCCATTTTCTAGCACGCCATTTGGATCTGATGCGATACAAAAAAGCGCGTTTGATTCTTCTATTGAAGAGTTGCTAGTTATAGCAAGCGGACTGACTGAATATGGCAGCGAAACCAATATCAGAACAGAGAGAGAATACGGATTGAGGCGTAGGCCGGGGCAACAGGAGCGCAATCGCAGCGCAGATCAACAAGAGCCGCCCACAGTTCAGTATACAAACTTTACGTGGGATACCGGATCCATAACGAGCCAAACACAGATAGAACTTTCCCCGCCCTATGTGTCGGATGACAGGCTAGTTAGAACTACAGTAAACGGAGTGACACAATGGCAGCTTGTGCTATCAGATGCGGCCCAGAAAGCACTTAGTTATGCTCGAACAGAAAATAGGCTGCTTCTTGGCAACAGGGCTGGCCCAGGTATTCAGCTCCGACTGATTGATGCACCATCTGCGCCATTTGATCTATTTTATATACGAATGAATGGCTGCACCGCTGCTTATCGGGTTAATGGCACAACGTGGACAATAAGTGATTCCGGCATTGTTGTGTCTATTGACGCTTTATTCTGGGGAGCAATTGATGGCAATATAAACAATGCTTGGTTTCCATTGCCGACCGGTGTTACATCTTTGCCAACACTGAATACAATTTCCACCAATGCCAATCCAAAGCCCGCTAATGCAATAGCGATTCCTCAAGGCTTTAATCCATTTAACGTTAATCTAAGCGCGTTGTTTGCGCTACTTCCTGTCAATCAACCTGCAGTACCAGCGGCAACGCTAAACCCATCTACTATTGTTAAGCCTTACACAGAAACCTTGCCTGTCTCATGCGGAATTAGTGTTGGGTTGACGTATGAGGCGATACTGCCCGATCTGCCTGCAACAACTGTTACGGGTGGTGTTACTGTTGGCGCAATGTATGTTTTTAGATATGAAGCCGCACGAATTACGGCTGGCGTTGAAGTTGGCGTAATGTTAGCGGGTGAAACAGCATCAACGCTGCTATTTTTGCTTCAAATGACCGGAAGCAATGGAAGCACTGTGTTTACTGATTTAAGCGCAAATGAGATACCTGTAACTGCCTATGGCAACGCGCAAATTAATAACAATGAGCTGCTATTAGACGGCAATGGTGATTATATTGTGGCAAACAGTTCTTTGCTGGCACTGCCGGGCGGAGAATCGGGAGCGTGGACAATTGAAGGGTTTGTTACTCCATTTACGGTCCCGTATGGCTGGGATGACTGGGTTGGTGTCTTATCGTTGTCTAGTGATGATATTGATTTTATCTCTCTTAGCATGATAAATGCCGAGTGGACCGTAGGCGAATATGGCTTTACTAATCCAACTGGAATAACAGCATCTGCCAACACAAAGGTTCACTTTGCTTTTGTCTTTAGCAACTACACATTCAAAACATTCATCAATGGATCAATGTATTCTTCTCTGCTAAACTACTTTGAAGAGTTTAATGGTGCAACAGCTAACAAACTGGCACTTGGGCGCGTTTTTGATGATGGTTCCGGCAGTTATGTTGATTTTAATGGTAAGATTGGACCGATAAGGATTACCAGTGAAGTGCTGTACACAGACAACTTCACTCCACCAACATCATTCCCCAATCCTTAAGCGGGAAAATTAACTAAAACAATCAATCATGGCATCCATTGCTCAATGCAGTCAATCCGAGTTAGGCAGAGTTTACGAATTATCCTATCAAGGGAAGCCAGCTAGATTATGCTTGGCTTTTGATACGGCTTTAACGATTAACTCAACAACAGCACAATGGGATGCTGTTGAATTAGCATCTGCCAATGGATATGCAAGGCAGTTGTTCACGCCAGCGGCTGGCAGTTATGATAGCGCCATAAATATGTTTAAGTCGCCTGATATTACACTGACATTCACAGCATCTGGCGCGGGTTTTTCCTATAATAGAGCTTACCTTGTGCTTGGCACTTTATCTGGGGGTGTTACAACATGGAACACCTACATCAGCTACCTAATTATTGAACCTGAAACAGTTGCGCTAGCACCTGGCGTTTCTAAGCCTTACGCAATAAACCTGTTGTCAAATGATATAACCGTCAGCCCATTATAATGACAACAAGAATTGGTATTGACTTGCCGCCTGATCTGCTTGAAGCTGCAAGGATCAGTCAAAGCATTAACAGAAACAGGCTTTTGAGCAGAGAAAGCAGAAACAAAACCAACGCACAAATTCAGCAGCGCATTAGCGTGCTGGATGATGGATTAGTTGAGCCATGGAAAAGTGCGGTACCTGAATACAAGCCTCCAGCGATAGCGCTACCTAAGGCAAAAAATGAATTTACATGGGCTGCAATAGAAGAGTATTTTGATCGCGCACTTGCATACGACTATGCTGCGCCATGTAGCGGCATCATTACAGGCACAAAGCAATACAGTTTTGATTATGCATTTGCGATAAAACAAAATAAACCAAAATACTTAAAGACTTTTAGGGATCAAGGAGAGGAAAGTCAAACGCGAGTAGAGTATCGTCGTTCGTATGATTACTCTGAGCAAGAAAGATTGTTTGATACTCAAAAAGGAACGATAGACACAAGATATGATGAGTTTAACTTTGCAAATCCTCCAACGCAACTTACTGTAGTCAAAGAAGATGACTTTATCTATCCAGGTTCGGGAACGCCAATAATAAAGATTGATTCCGATGAATCAAGGAGGTTAGGTTTTACAATTACACAACAGCTAAGTGGACTGCAGGATGAACAAACAGGAGAATATGTGTGGTGTTCAGACTGGAATCCTCCTCGATTCGTGAATCCAGCTTATGGCATTAATAATTTTCAGAGTTATAAACTGTCTGTATATTGCTCGATTCCTTCTCGCTATAAATTTTTATACGTTGTATGGAAAGAAACTGGAAGCGAATCGTTTACATTTAGCGGAATCAAAAGCAGTGAAAATCGGCGCGGGTTTGACGCAGATGGTTTTAGTTCCGGCCTTGACTACCGCAACAAAAGAATTTTGCATGTGCGGCAACTTGGGCCCTTCCCTGACGTGCCAATACTTGTGGGTGTAACTAAAATTCTTAACAGCGAGTTATACGGAGGATCGTACTATCCTCCGTATGACAATCTTCCTGTCTTCTCGGAAAGCCTTTTACCAGAAGATCTTCGTGGATTTATGACGGCGGTTTACAGAGTGTCACCTAGAAACGATAAAAGGAATCAAGTGTTTGTTGTGAATTTTTCCGCTAATACACATCTTGATGAGATTTTATTAAACGTGACAAGCACCAGCATTGTATCACTTCAAGAAAAGTTTTTAATTTTTGCTTCTAAAGAGAACTATGCAAACATCTGATCAATCGCGCTCCGAGCAAGCGACCGAAATGTCTGCCTTGATTGCGCTTGCGAATCGAGCCAAGCTAAAAAAAAGAGAGGACGAAAACCGCATTATTGCCGAAGCAGTAAGGCAAGCCAAGCTATAGCAATCG